>ERZ1740058.42-NODE-42-length-102604-cov-7.321680_pt1 | contig 102604 bp, 72 predicted proteins | sample MGYA00581745_ERZ1740058 | MGnify/ENA primary metagenome ERZ1740058 (study PRJEB43018, sample SAMN04849742) | marine metagenome | isolation source: floating plastic debris | place: Pacific Ocean | collected 2008-08-30 | study: EMG produced TPA metagenomics assembly...
GTTCTGGTACAACCACGCTACCTAGAGAGGTCTCTGATCCTTGCATCCAGATTGTGGCAGGATGCGCAGACAGCCAGTCTAGCCAGTTTGTTGCTTCTGGGCGAGGTGGCCTCCCAGTGGCTCCAACCAGTCAGAGCTATCATTCCAATCGACTGTGGACAGACTTGAGAGAAAGTACCCACGCTTCAATCGATTCGGTAGTTAGTGAGCGCCCTTTAGCAGACACTGCTACCGCTCCACTTTTCGAAGCCAATAGCTGGACAACCAACGAACAAGGAGACATTTTGCTCTTCGCTCAGGCAGAAACCGCTACAGCATCAACGGTCGCTGCTAGCAACTGCCTAGCGGAACAAATGACCTGATAAAAAAAGAGCATACGGAGAAAGAGCATGCGGAAAAGAGAGCACACGAAAAAGAGAGAGCCGTGCTCTGTTTGTATGGCTACCGTATGCATAAAAAAGACTGCTAAACAATGTATGCATCTACAAAGAGATAGGCTTGCCATCTCGAAAAAAGCCCCCGGTTGGCCCCTCATCAGCTAGCAGCGCAGCCCAGACAACGCTTGCGGCCCCTTCTTCTACAGAGCGACCGCCCTCACCACCCATATCTGTCGCTACCCAGCCAGGACAAACAGCATTCACTAAAATGTTGTCACCGCTCAAGTTCTTTGACAGCATAATGGTGAGTGCATTCAATGCAGCTTTAGAAATGCTGTAGGCAGGTGTGCGACCACTCATACTCTCTAGCGAACCTGCACCGCTCGACACGTTAACAATTCTTCCATGGTGAGAATGGCGCAACAGGGGCAGCAGCCCCTTTACTGCTTGCCAAGCACCAAGCGTGTTGGTCTCGAAAGCAGCTCTCACCTCTGAAAGATCGGCCTCGACGGCTGTCTGCCAGGTATCGTACAGAATTCCGGCGTTGTTAACTAGCACGTCTAGTCGGCCATAGTCGCGCTCTAGTCGCACAGCCACCTGTTCAATATCCGCAGGCTTGGTGATGTCAAGCTGACAGGCGACAACGCTCAGCCCTTTAGCTTGTAAAGGTTTAGCGGCTGATTGTCCTTTTTGCAAATTTCGAGAGCCGAGAAGTACGGTCATGCCTTGGGTGGCCAGCTGTCGCACCACTTCTAGTCCAATACCCCGATTTGCACCCGTCACTAGCGCAATCTGTTCAGATTTTGGATGGTGCAAAATAGCCTCCTGCTGTTTTTCTAGATGCTAGCAGCCGAAGGGATATTCGCGCTTTCTGTGGGTTGAGCTTGCTCGGGTTTTCGCGATCAAACAGGTGCGATCGCACCTGTTTGATCGCACCTGTTTGATTAATTTCTCTCTCTACCTGCGTAATTACCACAGTTTTTTGCTGATCTGATGGGTCTTAGAGCGTAAATATCAGTAGTCTCACGGGTAACCTAAGTGAGCACAACAAGCTAAGCTGTCGAGTCTCTAAAAAGCAGCGCAGCATAGGGCTCCTGAGGTTCTTGATGCAGTTATTGCATAGCAACAGGAAATTCATAAGAGCTACACGTGTAATCTTTTTCCGTGAAGAAGTAAATATCGCCAACCCCCTTAGCAGGCTATATTTTTCGGATGTTATAGACAGAATATCTGAAAAATACGCTTTTTAACCAGATAACGAAGATTCAGAAGAGAATCACAGACGATTTACCCAGCATACTATTCATTTACTGCGGTAGAGAGCCTGTGAACGACAAATCTATTGACCGCTACATCATTTAAATAAAAGAGACTGCGGGGCGGCACCCCTCTTTTACTTTCGTGAGTAGAGTTGTTTTATATAAGGGGCATGTAGATTAATCTATATGCTCGCTTGATGCTTATTTGCTGTACAAGATTGGAGATTATGTTCACTGGTATATAATTAAGTGACCAATCATGAGTAACAAGAGATAAGTCACGGTCTTAATCTCACGTGCAAAGACTGATATACGGCCGTATTCACAACAGCTTTGCGCAATGCTATTTCCCCAACCATGGCTTATAAAACAATCTGCTGATAACAGTTATTAGTCAAAATACTTGGCTGACAGCTAGTTACACGGTTTTGTTATCAATGGTTTTGTTGCCATAAGAGACCTAGCCATATCCGGTTTTGGACTCTTATCTATGCAAAAGCCGCACGGTAATAAAGATAGTTTTACTCACAATCGCTATTTCAGAGGATAGATCGTGATATCAGAAGCTTTGCGGCGATCGGCGGGCTGCTTTAGTGCGGCGCTGATCGGGAGCTTGGCGGTGGCCGGGACTGTCGAGATACTTCAAGACCCCACCTACAAAAGCTCCATGCAGATACTGGTGGAACCTAACGCTGGCCGTCCCGACACACTTGCCTCCGCTTACGAGGAGACTCAGCCTGTAGGGACAGCCACCGATATTGATACGCTGACAGAGATCAGGCTGATGCGAAGCAGTAAATTCGTTCAGCAGGCCATTGAGTCTCTTGAGCGAGAACAACCTACGCTTTGCAGAGGGAAAGCGGTTAGAGCTGACTGCGTAAAAGATTTTCAAGATCGGCTCACTATCACTCAGCTCAAAGAAGGCAGAGTGAAAACGCGGGTTGTTGAAGTCGTCTTCACAGGCAGCACCAAAAAACAGACGCTCGATTTTCTACTAGCGCTGCAAAAGCTTTATAGAATGTACAACGTACAGCAGCAAGAAGAGCGCATGAACGACAGGCTAGCTATTTTTGACAACCAAGTCTCTACTGGCGAACAAGTCTTGCTACAGGCGCCGCAAACCTCACCAAGGCAGTACCCACAAGATAGACCTAATTCCGCAACCAAGGCGCTGCTAGCAGTCGACTCTGGTCAGTCTGATAGTCTGCCTACTGAAGGTGTTAGCGAAACTACTCAGCTGTATCAGCTAGAAGGCATTCCGACAGAGGCCGACTTTGGACAACTGCTCAATTTACGTCAAAAGATGGCGGATGATCTGATTCGGAGCGGTTTTACCTGGGAGCTAGTGGCCTACCCTATGGCAGGCCGTAGGGTCTTTCCCGAGCTGTGGCTTAGCCTGGCAGCAGGCTTGATATTGGGACCGTTGCTATACGAGTTAACCCTGCGCGTAGACACAGTTTAAAGATTGATCAAGTTGTTTGGTAAAACTGTTCAAGACAGCGAAGCAGCTATGCATTATAAGCTGTATACCATCTGAGCCCTATGCTCTCTATATGGTCTTCGAAGCGTTGCTTAAGACACTCACTAGAGGCTACAACCCTTGGTAAACAAGCAACGCTTCTGAGCAAACGTCCTAATGCATTAGGACGTTTGCTATATCTTAAAAACCTGCTCTGAGAGCAGCTAAGCCTAAGCGATTTGCTTATTCATGAGTCGCTTAGGCTTTACTATTGCCAGTTATTTTATGTCCGTTTGCCTTTTAGTCGGGTTGTCCTGTGTATTTTGCTGGTGTCGTCCCTACATATCGCTTGAAGTGCCTGCTAAAGTGGCTTTGATCATAAAAACCTGTAGCGATCGCAACCTCCGCGAGAGAGCGTCCTTTGATCATCATCTTCTTTGCCTCAGTCAGGCGCAGCTGTAACTGATAAGCACCGGCAGAGACACCGACCTGCTGACGAAAAAGACGGCAAAAATGAAAGCGACTGAGCCCTACGACATCGGCAAGTTCCTTTAAAGAGACATCGCGTCTACAGTGAGCGCGCAGATACTCACAGGCCCGCAAGATAGCGCGGTGAGAAGTCAACGGCATATCAGATGGCGCGTTTAGTGCATAGCGGCCTATCAGACAAGAGAAAAAGTTCCACAGCGCGACCTCCTGCACTAGCCGAGAGCTCTGTTGCATAGAAACGGTCGAAAGCGTCATAAATAAGCGATTGAGCAGAAGATCTTTGGGTAGCACGGACGCAAAGAACGGATCGTAGCTAGAACAACCCGTAATTTCGGCCATTACCTGATTGAGCCACTTGGGGTGGATATTGGCCATAGCAAAATGAGCCGGTTCAAAGAGGTGCGTGCGATCGCTTGGTGCATGCACTTCTCCTGAATGGATAATGCTCAATCTGCCAGGTGGAATCTGGTGCTTCTCTCCTCGGTAGGTATACTCTCCTTGATGATCAAAGCTCAGCGCAAACTGATACGCCTCGTGACTGTGTTTTGGAATAGGCTCTATCGCACCGGGCGTATAAGCGTACTGCTCGAACACAAGACCGTCAAACTCACAGGCTCGCACAGAAATATCAGCGGCAAGTTTCATCTATAAATAGCAATTTTGTCCTAGAACGCAGAAGTGATCTTGTTTAGGATATAGCCTTTGAGCTAACTACTTCGATCTAATTAATTAAAGAGACCGCAATGGACTATTACACACTGGGCAAGACCGGGCTAAGAGTTAGCCGACTGGCGCTAGGCACCATGACCTTTGGCGAAGACTGGGGATGGGGCGCAGAAGAATCGGCCGCTCGCGAGATTTTTGACAAGTATTTAGCAGCAGGCGGTAACTTTATCGATACAGCTGATATGTATACCAACGGCAACAGCGAGAAGATGCTGGGGCAATTTGTAAAAGAGAGTGGAAGCCGCGATCGCGTTGTCATCGCCACCAAGTTTAGCTACAACGCGCAGCCCGGCAACCCCAACGCAGGGGGTAACGGTCGTAAAAATATTATGCGCGCCGTTGAAGGCTCCTTACAACGATTAGGTACCGACTATATCGATTTATACATACTCCATACTTGGGATAGCGTCACCCCCGCTGAAGAAGTGATGCGGACACTAGATGACTTGGTCAGCTCGGGCAAAGTTCGCCATGTTGCGCTCTCTGACGCACCGGCCTGGTATGTCTCTCAAGCACAGACCCTTGCAAAAGAGAGACATCTAGAGCCGATTAGTACGGTTCAGCTTGAATACTCGCTGGTAGAGCGTAATATTGAATTCGAGTACGTGCCCATGGCCAAGACACTAGGCTGCGGCGTGATGGTGTGGTCACCGCTAGCTAGCGGTCTGCTATCGGGTAAATACAAACCTTCTGAAGCAGGCGCTGAAGGGTCAGGGCGATTAGCAACGCTCGCAGGAAGCGACAACCCTGCCTTCAACAAATTTACCGAACGAAATTGGAAGATTGTTGCTGAATTAGAGAAAGTGGCTAAAGAAATGGATCGTTCTATGGCGCAGATTGCGGTGAACTGGGTGGTTAATCGTCCGGGCGTGGCGAGTGTTTTAGTCGGCGCGACAAAACTGTATCAGCTAGAAGATAATTTAAAGGCGCTGGCATTTGAACTCCCCAAGGAACTGCAACAGAGGCTCGATGAGGTTAGTAAGCCAGACTCTCGCTTTCCTTATACTTTCTTTGAGCCTAGCTTGCAGGGCATGATTCACGGCGGGTCATCGGTTGGAGATAAGCCCGAAGGCTACGAACAGCCCGTCTTTATTCCAGGGAAAGAAGAAGAATCAACAGAAGATAAAGCAGCGTAGGTAAGGGCAATCAGCAAATCGCTCTGACATTACGACCTGACGACACTTTACCGAAAAGGCGCTAGCCCCTGATAAAAGTGATCAAAAAAGGCCTGAACCCTCGCATTGCGCCGTAGATCGCGGTGAGTCAGCAGCCAGAGATCGGTATCAAAACCGGAGAGCACATCGCTGATTTTCACCAGCTTATCGCTGCGCTCAGCATAAACTATCGGCAATATACAGGCCCCACTGCCAGCTTCTGTCATCAGAAACTGCGCGATGGGGCTGTTTACTCGATAGCGAACCTGCCGAGTAGGAATATGTCTCTCCATCCAGGCGTCCGTCACGCGGGCATTGACAGCGGCATCCCAACCGATCCAAGGTAGTTCGCCAAGAGAGGCATAAGACTGATTAGCAATTGAGGTGTGAGCATACACAGCATATTTAGAATGCACAGCGCGCATGCCGACCAACGTCTCATCGGGCTGCTTAGCAATACGAATAGCCACATCGGCTTCTCGGCGCGTGAGACTATGCATGCGAGTTGTGCCAGAGACAAGCTCTAGAGCAATCTGCGGATATCGCACTGTAAAGGCATTGATTAAATCAGCGTGAAAGAATACGACTAAATCAAGCAGCGCGATTCGCAACACGCCAGATAGCAGCTTCTCCGAATCTTTGACGCTTCTTGGCAGGTTTTCTGATTCAGCCTCCATCGCCTCTGCCGTTCGTGCCGCCTGCTCACCATAAGAGGTCAACACCAGGCGACCACTCACGTTCTCAATCACGGTTGAGCCTAGATCGGTCTCTAGCGATCGCAATCTGCGCGAAACAGTACTAATATCAATCCCCAACTTTACCGCCGTTTTCTGTAGCGTTCCCTCACGCTGAAAGGCGAGCAGCACCTGTAAGTCAGCCCAATTCACAGCAAATTCTCAACTTAGTTTGGATCTGGTTTTCATTCAGTTTGCATCTGTGCAAATGTAGCTTGCGTTTTTGGGCAATGACAATACATTTTTGCAAACCTAAACTACATAGTCAATCGGCCATTTGACGTTAGCTAATCGCAGTCTACCTAGCTGACGCTTCTATGAATACATGCAAATCAACGGGGAAAGAACCTATGAACCGAACTGCTGCGGCTGAGCGAGACTGGACGTTTGGAGGCACCTGGCCCTATCAGCCTTGCTGGTTTGATAGCGAGGATGGGCAAATGCACTATGTGGATGAAGGGCCGCGAGCGGGTAGGCCTATTGTGATGGTTCACGGCAATCCAACCTGGGGATATTTGTACCGGCGCTTTATTGCAGCGGTTACTCAGGCAGGATACCGAGCCATTGTTCTAGACCACCTTGGTTTCGGGCGCTCAGATAAGCCTAACGATCCCAACCTCTATCGAATTGAGCGGCATGGCAAGCGGTGCGAATCGCTGCTCGAATCGCTCGATCTTCAAGAGGCCACTGTTCTCGTACAAGACTGGGGCGGCCCTATTGGACTCACTTGGGCTGCTCGGCATCCTGAAAGAATCCGCAGCCTGGCCATACTGAATACCTTCGCGCATCGTCCACCCGCCAAAGTAGCGTTGCCCTTGCCACTTCAGCTGTTTCGCTTACCCATAATTGGAGAAGTTATGGTGAAAGGGTTACATGCTTTTGTCAGAGTGTTTTTGTTCAAAGCGGGGGTGGTGCATCCTCAGCGACTGGGCGATCGCGAAAAAGCAGCCTATCTTGCCCCCCATCCAACCTGGGCCTCGCGAACGTCTGTTCTGGTATTTCCTAGAGAAATTCCATCTGGACCTGATGGCCCTGTGAGCGATTTCGTTGCCCAAGTCCATCACCAGCTGATAGCTGGCAACGCGTACAAGCCAGTTTTTATCGCCTGGCCGATGAAAGACATCGCTTTTGGTCCAGAGATTTTGAACAACCTGTGGCTACAAGACTTTCCTGACGCAGAGGTAATGCGCATTGAAGAGGCTGGCCACTATATTCAAGAAGATGCCCATGAGCAGGTCATTCCCAGGCTGCTTCAGTTTCTCTCGCGTTAGCAATCGGCTAGCGATACAAAAATAGAAAAAACTTTTCTACCCCCTTGACCTTCAAGCCACTCGAAAGTTTAGAGTGACCCTATCAGCTGAGAAAAAGCAAGTCTTGGCTCGATAGGACAAGGGCTACAGGTATCAACAGAGATACTCATAGCAACGTAAATCAAAGGCAAACAACAGCATGTTTCGGATTGGTGAGTTTTCAAAAATTGCTCAGGTGCCCGCTAGCCTGTTGCGCTATTACAACGATATTGGACTATTTGTGCCAATTCGTAGCGATCGCAACACCAGCTATCGGTACTACAGCATTGAACAAATTATTCAGCTAAACCGTATTCTAGCGCTCAAAGATCTGGGGCTCTCTCTAGAACAAATCAAGCGAATGCTAGAAGATAACATTTCTGCTGAAGAAATTCGTGGCATGCTGACGCTCAAAAAGGTGCAAATTGAGCAGTCTATTCAGGCAGAAGCGGCTCGCCTTCGAGCCGTAGAATCGCGCCTTCAGCAAATTGAGCACAAAGGAGAGTTTCAGAATGACGATGTCGTGCTGAAATCTCTTCCGGCCACACCGTTTCTATCGCTTCGACAAGTCTACCCAGACCTGGCCCAAACGCTAGCCGCTATCTCCGAAATCGGCAAGGCTGTCAGCAAACAGATCAAAGCCAAGTCGTTGGATCGATTTGCCGCCGTAATTTATGGAGAACTCTATCAAGAGAGAGACTGGGACTTGGACTTTGGGTTCTTACTCAATCAACCTATGGATATCGCGCGCGACATCACAGTGACACTCTCTAGTGGCTTATCCATGAGCGTTCAAGAATTGCCTCCGGTCGCTACCGCTGTGACGGCAGTCAGGTTTGGCGGACCTGAAAATGGTCACCTTAGCTACACTGCCATTGGCAAATGGGTAGAGGCCAATCAGTACAGACTCGTCGGCCCGGGCCGAGAGGTCTTCATTGTGCCGCCCAAAGCTGGTCACGAATCAGAAATGGTCGTTGAAATTCAGTTTCCTGTAGAGGCGATCGCCCGCTAGCACCTCCGGTTGCCTCACAGGAAAGCACTGGGTCTTAAAGAGATCAAACAGGTTCAATCTATTGCCAGTCAACGCTTATCTGCACTGACTGACAGCGCCTGCTGCCAACTATTTCGCAACACACTTATCAAAAACACATTCATCAAATTGGAGAATACATCCATGCCTACGATCAAACTGACTGTTCCCCAAGGCGCTTGGAACAAAGACGAGAAAGCAAAGATTGTTGATCGCTTCACCAATGCGCTCAACGAGGTCGCAAAAGAATCAGGGAAAGGCGATATCAAACCCTATATTGGCGTCCAGATTAACGAAACGGCTGAAGGCGGCTATGCCATCGGCGGTCAAATCTTTGGCTAACGCTTAGCCGCCTCTAATAGGCGGCAGGTTAAAGACGGCAGGGCAGCGTTTCTCTTCATGCCCCACATAAGAGTTCGTAGGCCCTGCCATCTGCAACCACCATTCTTAAAACACATCTGTTCCTAAAATATAGAGGAAACTATGATGACTCTCGAACTCTGGATGCTAGCAGGCAGCGTACTTCTGCTGTTTGTATTGATCATGATTCAACAGCTGCATACTGATGTAACAATAGGCGCAAAATATGCGCTGTCTAATCGAGAAGTACCGAAACCGATCACTGGGCTCAGCGGACGTATTGATCGGACGCTCGCCAACCACAAAGAAAATCTTCTCTTATTTGCACCCATCGTTTTAATCTTAGCGACCGTAGGTATTTCCACAGGGGTAACTCGCAACGGTGCAATCTTGTTTCTTGCGGCCAGAATCGTCCATGCGCTCTCGTACATTTTTGGCCTTATTCCCTTTCGCAGTGTGGTCTGGATGCTAGGCATTGTCGGCATTGGCATGATGGCTTCAGCCTTGTTCTAAAGAATGAACTGTTTAAGGACTAGCAGGGGAACTGTTCAAAACGAGGTGATACTTTAAGGAGAACAGATCGTCTTAAAGCACATCGTTATCCCACCGAATTGTGCGATCACCACATATGAGCACAGTCCTTTCTATTATTGCCAGCTTATCCCCTGAGGCTTGCTACGACGTCGCCATCCAAGTACTGTCGAGATCGCAACCTATCAGCCACATTACCGCAACGCATCCGGCAAGCCGCAAGTTCGTCTAGTAACAGGACGAGCAGCGCTTGGATAGCCCGTCTAGACCACGGCGCACTTTCAATGCCGTAGTCCTCGGGATAATCGGTCTCGATCGGCTGGCGTATCTGGGCTGCACTTCATTAAGTCATTGACCCGAGCCTGTAACTTCGCGTTTTCTTAGCTCAGATTAGTCTCTTCTTGCGCTTTATACTGCCGCCACTTACCTACGACACCTCGGTTAACACCCTGATAATCGGCAGTTTCGCCTATAGGTTTTGCTTGCACAGACGGAGCATCTGCTGACGCGACAGAGGGGCTGGCAACCGCACCTTAGTCATGGCGTGATTTCGCTACTTACCCCACTTTTTATTGAGGCACGACCATTTATTTTTTCCCGACACACCCAATATAAATGAGATCGCAATAGCCCTTTTTACTTCTTACGGGCCAGCAGCGTTGCAAAATCAGCTTGAATGGGTTGGCCATTTTTATCTTTGCGATGAAAGGTTCCTGGCTGTTCTTGATAGCTTAGGATCTGCCAATCAGCATAGTAATTCAACAACGCCTGGGGCGCGAAGGTCGAAGGAAAGTCAATAGGGCAAGGAGCTTTGGAAGAGGAGACTGGGGCAATGATGAAATGATACCCTCCGTTTTTTGTGCAAGCCTGCATATCTGCAATGACAGCTGAGAGGGTCTCAGCGCGTAAAAACTGAAAGACGACTGTAGAGATAATGAGATCGTAGGGCTTACCCCTCTCATCGTGTTCGCGAAGTGTTGCAGATTCAATATCGTAGCAATGGGCTTGAAAGCTCTCCGCTACTCTTTCAAGCTGGATAATCTCTTGCAAGAATTCAATGGCATCGGCATTTTTGTCTAGAGCTGTCACGCAGTGATTCAGTGAATATAGATAACTGGCATTGCGTCCCTTACCACAGCCTAAATCTAAGATATCTAAGTCGGAACACTCTGCCAAAGGCCCTTCCATGAGCTTTTTTAGGTCGCGATGGGGCGCAGCAAACTGATATTTTTTTTGAAAGTAGTCTTGAGACCGACAGTAGAATTCTACGAAGCAGCGCAATTCACCTATGGGCTTTACTCGATGCCAAGCTTCCGGCAAAACAAAAAAATTACGATCAGCTGGCGTAATTATCTTGCTAGAGATGACTTCTCCAGCTTCACTGAGAGAATCGTACTGTAGCTGACCAGCTTCTACAGTGATTTTCCCCCAAGTCCCCGGCTTGGTGTTGTGCTGCGTTTGAAAAGCTTTTGGCAGCGTTGTCTCTGTCCAAAGCGGTAAGGTTTTGTACTTAACTAGCGAATTTGTATTTTCGGTATTCATGGAAATTTCCATTCGGGCTTACCTTGATATCTGATTTCCGGCGACCTCAGTTGGCTAATGCGATAGATCGAAACTACGTTCTCATGCCCGTATGCGTGCTTCTATTAATCTCATGATGTCAATATCTAGCATTATGATTTCCTTCTTCAGTGTTGGATGTTGGGCTGGTGTTATGCATCTGGTCGGAGACGGCCTTGGCACAAGATGAAGTCGTAAACGCGCTTGAGTTAAATCACTATAGATGAGGCGGCAATAGCGATAACGCTGCGATCCCAAGAAAGAGTAAACTCGCCCCTGTTTCCAACATTGCTACAGACTGAATTTTGGCATGACAGTACCAGTCTTTTTGCCACAAAATCAGTCCAAACTTGAGTAGGGCTATCCCAAAAGCCGCTGCGGTTATCGGCGATAGCCAGTGCATTTGCCACATTAAGACCACAATGCCAGTTGCCAGTGTATGAAAAATGAGTCCTGGTACAACAGAAGCTGTTCTTACTTTCCGTAGCTTGACGCTAAAGATAGCGCTGGAGAAAAATAAGGTGTTGAGTAGCCATAGCCCAACGACTGATAGTGGCAGCATTCCGGTGGTGACCTGATAGGCCAAGGGAGCCGATAGACAAACGGCTGCAAACGTAATCAGTTCGTTCAATGCCGATTTTTGCTGACGCTGCCAGACCAAAATCCCATCGACAACAGCTGCGGCTAAGGCTGAGCCATAAATTATCAGCAAGGTCTCGTTCTTTGGACTGCGCCAAAACAGCCAAGCGGCGATCGGGATCGCCACTCCCCCATAAATACCGACCCACAACAAAAATCGTGGCTTCCAACCGCGCCGCTGTTTAATTTGCAGCACCAAAGGATGCTCGGCCTGAAATCCACAAAAGGCGCAGATGAGCGCTAGCGTCGTTGCCCCCGTCCACTGCTGAGCAGCGGCAGCGCCTGTCAAAAAAGAGACTGCCAGCACGATATAGGCACCATGCTCTGGTGAAACGGTTGGAGAATACCATCGTTTCTTTTTTGAATGCTGCTTGTTTTGTTGTTTAGGTTGCCGTGGTTTGGACTGCTGTTGCTTAGGTTGCGGAGCTTTGGCCCCAGTCAACTGCGGTGTATTCGGCGTCATCTCTAGTTCTCCTTACGGGCATAGAGAGCCACGTACCCTAAGTCGTCTCGGTAGCGCTCAAAAGTCTCTCTCATAGCCAGAATGCGCTGTCGCATCACAGGTTGGGTCAGCATATTGAAGCACATGTTGATGAGTGTAGAGACGCCTTCTTCTTGAGCAATTTTGCGCGGATTGAGCAGTTCCATTGGGCCAGCGCTATGGCGTTCCACCGTAAGTCCGGCTGTTTGGCAAGTGCTGATCCAGTCTTGAAGGGACAGCGGTTTGGCATTAACACGGATAGACCTTGATAGATCTTGATAGATGCGGTCGAGATCAGAGCCGCTGGCTCGCAGTTCATGGCTGAGAAAATAACCGTTGGGCTTGAGGCGATCGCAAATCCCTGCTAAAACTTTGGCCTTCCCTGGCGCAGACTGCATGGTTAAAATGGCTTCAGCTAGCACGTAGTCAAACTGCTGTGTGACTTTTTCTAAATGAAAAATATCGCCTTCAATGATTTCGACTCGCTCACTTATGCCAGCCGCAGCGACATTCTTTTGGGCAGCAGCCACGCTATCAGGGTTGTTCTCAATGCCGACAACCCGCAAGTCATAGCGTTGAGCTAAGGCGATTGCACTATGACCAAAACTGGCAGCCAACTCTAAAACTGTTTCTCCCGGTTGAAGATTAGCCCAAGCGAAAAGTTGCTCAGTTGCTGTATATCCACCTGGCCGTAGAGCTTTCTTTCCAGCGGCGGCTAGCACCTGATGGCCAGGAGCCGTTCTAAGGTTTATCTGAGTCATATGTTTTACCCAAAGACCATACTTCAGTATGTCGGTATACCTCACGATGTTCTATGAGCTATCTCATAAAGCACCAAGTTTTTGCCATTGTGCATACCGTCAATCAAATGACTAACGCTATATTAAATAGTCACCCTCCTAACTAGCACGCCTCTCCTTACAGAGCCTGGAAAACTAACATGGATTTAGGCCGTGACCCGACGAATCAATGCTGAGCAGCTCCAAAATATATCGATATTCACTGACCTATCTTCCCAAGTCTTAGAGCAGTTAACTGAGTATTGCCAGCTCAATCAATATTCAACTAATGCAGTGGTTTTTTCTGAGGGCGATAATTTGCCAGCCTGTCTACATGTGTTGATATCAGGACGGCTTTGCATTTCAAGAATTGCCCCATCCGGCAAGGAGACAATTCTACGAGTCCTGCCTGCGGGAGAGATATTTGCGGCGCCAGCTCTCTTTGGAGATGGCAAAGCGAATAATACAACAACCGCGATTGCACCAGCAGTCGTACAAACCCTAAAGCGGCAAGCCTTATTAAAAGCCTTCTCCCAAACGCCGGAGCTAGCACTACACATGCTGGCTATACTTAACCAGCGGTTGCAACAGCTTCATACTCGAATGCATGGGTTGATTTCAGAACGGGCGATCGTTCGTCTGATCAACTTCTTGGAATATACGGTGAATAATGTAGGTGGTATACCTATCGCAGGCGGAGAGCAGATTAAATCACACCTTACTTATTACCAAATAGCCCGTAGTATTGGCATTACCTATGAAGAATGTGTGAGATTATTCAAACAGCTGCGTCCAGTCGTCACTTATAGACGTGGGGGTCGAATTACGATTGTAGATCGACAGCAGCTTAGCGATTTGAAAGAGATGCAATAGCGTAGCGCTGATAATGTTTTTTCGCTCACTTATTTCGCAATATAGTTTTGACTAAAGGCATTACTGACCTATCGAACCGTACGATACTACTGTTGGCAAAGCATATTGGTACTTTTGCTCACTTACTAAGTAATGTCTATGACCTTAATTGTGGCAGGGTTCCAATAGCCAAGCAACCGTTTGACCCTGCCGTCGGCGGCAAAGGTAAACACATTGATGCCCTCAAATTCAACTGACTCACCCGCTTTGTTCACGCCACGACCAGTCCACTTCGCGGTTGCTCTGTTTCCAGAAACTTGAACAAAGCTAGGATAAAGGCCAACGCTTTCAAAATTGCTCATAAACTGCTCGCCCTGCGACTGAATTGCAGCAGCTGTTGTCAACGGCGGTTGTCCAACAGGGTCTTCAACAAAAGGACTCTCAGCAAAGCGCGCTGTCCAAACAGCCGGATCACCGCTTTGAGTCGCACTAAAATAGGCATCCACCGCAGCTCTTGTAGCCGCTTCGCTCATTGGCTCAGTATCAGGCTTGCTAGGCGCTAGGGCATCTACTGGGCCATCTAATATTAGCGTGCCTTCACCTTCACCGATATATCCATTCACCGAGCGCACTCGCAAGCACCCCTGCGCACCAGCATACTTACCCGAACCACCAACGAACGTTCCTTCAACAACAATATCGACGGTTGTTCCCTCTACCCAAAAAGAAGAAGATTCATAGGAAAGATAGAGCATATCTGTGCGTGAAGCATCGCCAGTCACCTCAAACATATCGATCTTCATAGTGCCAAACAGCGAGGCACCATTAGGCGTAATGCGATTAGCTGTTGCACCGTTAATATGACAGCTTCCCGATGTACCATCGCCAAAAGTCCAGCGCCACGCGCCAGCAATTCTACCTGCGTCCGCATGAATAAAGGGTTCCGCGCAATGAACGGTAAAGGCCTCCGTAAACTGATACGCACCCGCAATCTTGAATGAAATTTCGGTCATATTTCTCTACGTCTCTAACACTTCTCTAACGCTGCGCTTTTAGCGGTGCCTTTAGTCGTGAGCTTCACGCTCAGTATGCGTCTTTATCGCTAATGGCAGCTAATTCTTGCAGGGCCTTCGCTCTAGACCAACGCTGAGCATAAAGAGGCTCTCCGTTCTGAAAATACCTTCCATTAGCGAGTGAACCTGCATCTACAGGCGTAAACTTTGCCAATTCAATGAGCCCGGCAACGGTCTCTTTGGCCGATTCATCATCTCCCGCATAAAAAATAGCCAGCGCCTCAGCAGTCTCTCCGTTTGCACGCGCTTCCATCTCCTCTGCAAACATCATGTTGAAAGCTTTGATCACCGTTGTATCCGGCAGCTGTTTGGCAAGCGCTTCGCTTTGGCTATCTGCATCAATTTCTATCTCACCATCCCGCTGGGGATAGTAGTTTGAGGCGGTAATCAGCGTTTTTCCGGCGAGCGCGTCTGCGGGTAGCGACATCGTGGCAGAAAAAGGAATCGCTTCTAAAATGATGTCTGCGAATGCGATCGCTTCTTCAGCCGTGCCAACCTGCGCGCACTTTCCTGCCTGCTCAACCAGGCCACTCAACTGCTCCGGGTGCCGCGAAGAAAAGAACACCTCGTGACCCGCCTGTGCCCACAGTCGCCCCAACGAGCCGCCAATATCTCCGCTGCCTATGATTCCAATTTTCACTGTTATTCACCTCGCTGACTCAGCTAATCATATCGGGACAGGATGTTATGGGTACACCCTATGGTGTAGCGCGTATAATTTCTTGAAAGATCTGTTCACATAGAATAATCCGCTCATGACGATGGTTGAAAACAGCTACAGCGATTTTTTCAAAGCTGGCCTCTATCAGCCTTTTTTGAGAGCAGAGCGCAAGCATCATGGGCGCTATCGAACCGCTGGAATTTTGGCGCGACAAGACCGCCACACGCTAAGCGATCCGGCTACTTCTGACGTTGTTATGGGGCTAACGCTCAGCGGCACAACAGCGGCTCGATGGAAGGTGGGCAGTAAATGGAGAGAGATCGAGTCACGGCAAGCCGGTCATATTGGGGTCTCTCCGACAGACGAAAAAATTGACTTTGATGTTGAATCACCCCACGAATTGTTAATTATTGCGATTGATAAAAGTGCGGTTCTTGATATTCAAAATATCTACTCAGAAGACTGTTTAGATGTGTTGAATGCAAAAGGACATCTTAAATACCACCGAGACACCGCTGTGCAGAGCAATATACAAGATCTTTGGAAAGCGCTCGGCCAGTATGATTCTATGAGTGGGCTGCTTGTAGATGCTTTGACGCAAAGCCTGATCGCTAGGCTAGTACGCATGGTAGGCAACTGTACGCCCGGCCTACCTAACAAGGTTTCTCCACTGCCGATAGAACAGCTAGAGGCATTCATTAGAGAGAATATGAGAAATGGCGTTAGTGTAGGTGCGATCGCAACTCTCTGCAATCTGCCCGTTTCTACATTCAATCGACACTTCAAAAAAGAAACCGGCTACAGTCCCTACCAGTTTGTTCAAAAAATTCGCCTGGATATGGCAATTACCCAGCTGCTATCAGGCAAAGCGCCCCTGATCGACATCGCGCTACAGCTGGGATTTGCCGATCAGAGTCACTTCACCCGATTTTTTCGAAGCATGACAGGCATTACCCCCAAAGCGTATCAGACGCATTGAGGTGACCTTGCCCGCAGCTATGCCAACAAGGTCACATTGGCAAGGTCGCACTGGCAAGGTCGCACTGGCAAGATCACGACTACAAAATCAGGTTTAAATCGCCAAACTCATGCCACAGATATTCTTGCCTTACGGCCTCTTTGTAAGCCGGTTCAAGCTGAGCTGGCGGAACAAACGCCGTCAGCAAATCTAGATGACTCGCTTCTGGTTCGTGCATCCCCGTCAGCAGCCCGTCCACAGCTTCGAGCTTGTGATCAGCATCAATGAACAACCGAGTATAGCCGTGTCCGGCTTGCACCACAGATTGCGCATCAACAACAGATTCCAACGCTCTAACAACAGTCGTCCCGACAGCAATAATGCGTCCGCCTCGCCGCCGTGTCTGGTTGATCTTCTCAGCTGCTTTTTCGCTAATAAAGTACTCTTCTTCAGACGCAGGATGCTGTTCATCTAACGCGTCGTCCATGTAGGAAGACAGCCCCGTGTGCAAAACGATGTGAGCCGCATCTATTCCCTGTTGTTTCAGCTTGAACAACAGCTGCCAGGTGAAAGCTCGGCCCGCCGACGGCATCTCTGCGGAACCGGGCACGCTGGCATAGACCGTCTGATAATAGTCCAAATCCCAGGGCGCAGAGACATAGCTGTAGCGAATAGGCTGACCTAACTGGTGTAGTTTATCGATTAGCGCATTGCCCGATAGAGAAAAGCGCAGCCGCCAGAGCCGAGGAATACGCTGGTCGCGAGTCTCTACAAGTGCCGTAAGCCCCTGACCAAAGTCAATCTGCATCCCAGCGTACATGCTACAGGCAAATCGATTTTCTTTTTGACGCAGATCTGTTTGACACAGCAGAAGCGCTAGCCAAGAGCCGTCTTGCTGGCGATGGGCTAGCCTCACTTCTAAACCGGCAGCAGCAGACGATCCTAAAGCAGGCGCTTCTAAAGAGGAAGAGAAAGTTGTCACACGGCCCTTGAGTGAAGCTGGGAGCGTACGGCTAGCATTGAAGACCAACAAATCACCCGGGCGTAAAAACTGATCGATCTGCTTAAACTGACTGTGCTGGACCGCGCCATTGCGGCGAAGCACCATCAGTTTTACGTCATCTCGGGCGATACCACGACGCTCGGGGGGCTCTTTAGCAGCCAGCGCTTCGGGTAAAGTAAAAGATAGTGTATTCATAGTTTTTCCTAAGCGACAGAACGCAGGGCTCGCACGCCCCAATTCGATTCTTGAGCTTGAAACCGCTGACCGTTAACAGCGTTGGCGCTATCTGAAGCGAGATAAACAAACACGTCGGTCACCTCAGCAGGATCTGCCCACTGAGTTGGATCTTCGCCGGGTTCGGCAGCTCTGTGCATGGCGGTGTTCATATCGCCTGGGTCTACCCAATTCACCCGAACGCCGCTACCTTCTAGCTCAGCCGCCCAGGTTTGCGAGAGCCCTTCAATGCCAAATTTAGAGATGCCGTAGGCACCCCAGCCCGGATAGCCTGTCACACCAGCATCACTGGTCACGTTAATGATTGAGCCACCGCGTCCAATCAAGGCTGGCAACGCTTTTTTGATCAACAGAAACGGCGCGATGAGGTTAGTGCTAAGCACATTTTTAAAATCTTCTAGCGGGTAGTCCAGCAGGTAGGGCATGGGGGATAGCCCAATACAAGAAGCATTGTTGATCAGCACGTCTAGCCTGCCATCAAAGGCGCTAAGCGTTGTAGCAATCACTCGCTCGACATCAGCAGGGCGAGATAGGTCAGCAGCGATCGCAACCACTTGCGGCCTCTGAATGGACTGCTCTAGTTGAGATTTAATTTCATTCAGTGCGCGGTCAATATCAGCGGCAGTCTGAACCTGAGCGGCGATCGCAACTGTACTACCAGCACCGGATCTAATCGCTTCTACCTCGCGCTGTACAGCTTCGAGCGCTGCTTTATCTCTTGCCACTATTGCAATACCAGCGGCACCAGCCTCAGTAAAAGTAAGCGACAGCTGCCGCCCCAGTCCCTGAGAAGCACCTGTAATTAAAACATATTTGCCTTTCAGCGCTTGAGTAGCCATACTCTCAGCAACCATATCTTCATTAGCCATATTTCTAGCAGATGCAGCCATTGACAGGCACATCTATCTAAACGTCTTAATAAAGCATAGTCATAATGACTTCGCTTTGACAACTATTGAGAAATATTACTAATAAATCTTGTCTCCAAGGCTTAGGCTAGCTCAGGTCTTGCTACTCGGCATAGACCATTTCTCCCATCTCTGTTAGCTCAATCAAATTGCCTTCAGGATCTCTTATCAGCAGAACCTTTGCGCCTAAATCTGCCAGGTTAGAAGGTGTCGTAACAACCGTTGCCCCTTTCTGCCGTAGGTACTCGCGGGCCTCTTCAACATCGTCTACTCTAAAGCTGAGGATCACCTTGTCAGAATTACAGTCGAAGATAAACGAGGCTGTTTTCTCAAAGTAGCTCACTAATTTCTCTTGAGCCAGCAGCGTCAGCTTTACCGCACCGCTAGTCATCTCGGCATACATATCAATCTCAGAAACGAACGTTTCTTCAAGGCCCAAAGCATCTCGATAAAATTGGCGACAGCTCTGCCAGTCTTTAACAACTAGGCGCGTGTATACAAACTTAAATTTCATACCTACCTACGTCGATAGCCCTACTGCCTAAAGAATAATTTCTCCTCTCGTCGCACAAATCTACCTCTGGGTCGTTGCCTCGCCGTTTTACGGGTTTTCCTTACTGTTCTTGATAGTTCCATAACAAACCGCCATCTACACAAAAAGTAGAGCCTGTCATATACCGGCAAATACCTTGCCTAATACCACCGCTACCGCCCGTAACGATAGCGACTTTGTTTTGTAGTTTCATAATATTGTTGTTGGAGCGAAAGCTCTTGGTCTTAGAGTTTAGGCTCAAATCTTGATCTTAAACAGATGCAGAACGACCAAAGCTCACGCTTTCGAACAGCGCTGGATCATATTGGCGACTAGCCCTGTCCAACCGGTTTGATGAGACGCGCCTAATCCCGCCCCATCATCGCCGATAAAGTACTCGTAAAAGAAAATGTAGTCCTGCCAATGCGGGTCCGTTTGAAACTTCTCGATTGCGCCGAACACAGGCCGGCGGCCCGATTCATCTTTTAGAAATGTCGCAATCATCCGTTTTTCTAACAGTACCGATACTTCTTGTAGATTTCTTTCCTCACCTGAGCCGATCGGAAAGGAAATCTTAAAATCATCACCTAAGTAGGTATGAAAGTTGCGCAGCGCTTCTAGCAGCAAATAATTGATAGGGAACCACACTGGACCCCGCCAGTTAGAGTTACCACCAAACATATTCGATCGCGACTCAGCAGGCTGATACTGGACGCGGTGCTCTTCTCCGTTAACTTCTAGGGTAAAGGGATTCTCTTTATGGCATTTCGAGACCGAGCGAATACCGTGAGGACTGAGGAATTCAGTCTCATCCAGCATTGATTCCAACAGCCGTCTCAGCTTGTTCTTTTTGCCATCTGAACGCGCAGTCGCATAGCAAAGTGCCAGCAGCCGCCTTGCCCCAACCCCCTCGGTCTCCATACAGGCAACGTTTTTCTTCAGGTCGGGCCGGTTGTTGATAAACCACTGAAGCCGCTTTTTAAAGTTGGGTAGCTTTTCAAGCGTCTCAGAACTAATCGGTGCTACGGCCAGCAGAGGAATCAGGCCGACGAGCGATCGCACCCGCAGCATCTGCCGCTCACACTCTGAAAACTTAATCGCATCATAAAAGAACCCGTCCTCTTCATACCACAAAGACGCGCCATCTTCTTGACTAATGGCATCTGCAATATACAAAAAGTGTTCAAAGAACTTACTGGCCGTGTCCTCATAGGGCGGTCGATCGACCGCAAGCTCCAGTGCAATCGACAACATGCCTAAAGAGTACATCGCCATCCACGAGGTCCCGTCGGCCTGCTCTAGCGTGCCACCTGTGGGTAGCTCAGCCGAGCGGTCAAAGACTCCAATGTTATCCATCCCCAAAAAGCCGCCCTGAAAGACATTGCGGCCCTCAGCGTCCTTTTGGTTGACCCACCAGGTAAAGTTCAGCAGCAGCTTTTGAAAAACTCTCTCCAAAAAGTCTTTGTCTTCTCGGCCCCACTGGTTTTTCTCTATCTGATAGATTTGCCACGCGCCCCAGGCCTGTACGGGCGGTGTTACATCACCAAAGTCCCACTCGTAGGCAGGGATTTGCCCATTTGGATGCATGTACCATTCGCGAGTCAATCGAGAGAGCTGAAGCTTGGCAAAATCGGGATCAATCACCGCTAGCGGCACCAGATGAAACGCCCAGTCCCAGGAGGCATACCAAGGGTACTCCCACTTATCGGGCATGGAAATAATATCGTCATTGAACAGGTGCACCCACTCGGCATTACGCACAGATTTTCGACCTTCTGGTGGATCTGGCTGAGCCGGGTCTCCTTCTAGCCAATCTTTAACGACGTAGTAGTAAAACTGTTTATTCCACAGCATGCCAGCGAATGCCTGACGCTGTACGTTACGCTCGTCTTCGGAAAGAGAGTCAGGAGCAAAATTTTCGTAGAAGGTATCGGCCTCTTGCTGGCGCTGGTCAAACAGAGCGATCGCATCTTCAAAAGGTGCCTGCAGCTCACCTGACTGACACAGCCGCAGCCGAATCGTACGACTCTCACCTGCTGGCACAGATAGCTGGTATTGCGCAGAAAACTTGGTGCCGGTTTCATCCGGATTCACGGCGTCTTTTTTATCTTGCACCACATAGTCATTGATGCCATCTTTGACGTAGGGTGATGAATTCTCAGTTCCAAACAGCAGCTGTTTATTCGTCTCATTTTCAGTAAACAAGCGCTGATGCACGCCCTCACAATACAGCCAGTAGTCTCCTAGCTCGTCGTGCTCAGCGGCAATGACGCTATAGTCATCTTTTGCCGCAGCTGTTTTTAGCGTCGGCTTCGGAGCATCTTCCGTCCAAGACCAGGTATTTCGAAACCACAGCGTAGGCAGAACCTGTAGCGTCTGCTCTTCGCTGCCCCGGTTATGCACCGTCACTTTAATCGAGATATCTTCAGCATCAGCCTTGGCATATTCAACAAAAATATCGAAGTAGCGATCGTCATCAAAAATTCCCGTATCCAGCAGTTCGAATTCGGGCGCGTCAAAACCTCGACTTTTATTTACATCTACCAGCTGCTGGTAGGGATAGGCCAGCTGAGGATACTTATACAGGTACTTCATATACGCATGAGTTGGCGTATTGTCCAGATAGAAGTAATACTCTTTAACGTCTTCACCATGGTTGCCTTCGCTGCCCGACAGGCCAAACATTTTTTCTTTTATGATGGCGTCTTGACCATTCCAAAAGGCGAGGGCAAAGCACAGGCGCTGATGGTTGTCGCTGATACCCGCAATGCCGTCTTCGCCCCATCGATAGGCGCGCGATAGCGACTGATGATGGGTGAAATAATCCCAGGCAGAGCCATCTTTGCTGTAGTCTTCGCGGACGGTGCCCCACTGCCGCTCGCTGACGTAGGGGCCCCAACGTGTCCAATATTTAGTGCGATCGCGGTTCTCTTGTAGCCTCTGTTCTTCGGCAGTCTGCTCAGCGATCTTTCCAGCACTCATAAGCGGCCTGTAGTAGCGTCAATGGCGGCAAACGGGTGCATTTTTCAAGACCCAGCTTCATGGCCATACCTATACGCTTATATCAATCGGTCAGAACATCGTTCCTATACCCTCTGACGGATTTCAGCGTTCTGTGCCGCTTCTGGGTCTACGTCTGGGTTCACGTCGCTATTCGTCGGGCCGATCAGATGTCGCTTAGCAAACCTCAGCATTGCCTCAGACATTTCGTCGTAGTGCGCGTTAGCGGGTGAATACTCTTCATGCTCAGGATCATTAACAATAGCCTGTCGCAGCACCACACTGGCATGAGGTACGCCTTCCATAGTGAACTGCTCTACCGCCTCATTCGGATGATTATCCACCAGCAGCTGCACACCTCTGTAGAGCGCTGAGTTGTCGTCTCTGGCATGAGCAACAAATATAGGCAGGCTCAAATCGCTGAACTTATAGCTGCGTTTTTCGTAGTGCTGGTTAATAGCTTGAATGACTTCAGCTAGCTGAGAGGCTCCTTCAAAGAAAAACACCGAATACTTGTAGGGATTATCTCCAATGCCGAAAAATTCGTTGGATTGGCCCTCTGCCTGATCGTCTAAGATCATTTGCAGCTGATCTTTCACAGTCTTCGCTAGCCATAGCTGCTGATCTCTCAGGCGAGCGATCATTCTGCCCGCCTCCGTTTGTAGCACCAGCTGTTCTACCGTACCGATGTCAAGCGCCGCTGAATACAAGAAAAGACCACCGGTAACCAGCTGCGGATCCGTCATCGCTTTATACACAGACAGCGCGCCGCCGGTTGACAGACCGCCGATAGAGAGCTTTTTACCCAGGCTTTTTGCAATATCGCACACCGCATTGACATGCTCAATCCAGTCGGTATGTTGCAGCGTATGGAAAGCTTTACCTGGTCGCTTAAGTCCGTGGGCAGGGAGCAGCGGCAGCACAACATTAAACCCCGCCCGAGCAAAATCTTGTGCGATCGCCCGCATGTAATAAGGCGAATCAGTCAGCCCATGGATTAAAACAATGACGTTTTCCGTCACGTGGCCATGATGAAGCACTTGAGGATGATTGCCATCGAGCTCTCTGAGCACAGTTGGCGAGAAAACAATCAGTCGATCTATTTCATCTTTCGTCTCATCTGAACTGTAGGCTTGAGAGATAGCATCTGGCCAGCGGTCGGCATATGATGCGATAAACTGCTGTAGTGCATGGTCAAAGTCTATAAGATCGAGCATACCTGCTGGTTATATTGAGAAATATAGAGTTCGTTCTACAGATCTATTGTATTGGCTTTGTCCACTCTCCTTATGAAGCGCAAAATCACATGAGCACGGAATTCGGAGTATATAGAGGGCTAAGCACGATGGCAAGTGCTTGGCTCGCAGCGCTGTTACAACAGAGCGTAGTTAACGATTAAGTGAAAAAACAACGTATCGACACCCTATTAGTAGACAAAGGACTTTGCCCGTCCAGGCAGCAGGCCCAGCGATGGATTCGCGCTGGAGAAGTCAAAATCTCGCAAAAAATAATTGATAAACCGGGTACTCTAGTCGCCGTTGATGCTCTAATTGAACTCAAAAAGAAACCGCCCTTTGTTTCACGCGGGGGTGAAAAGCTCGCCAAAGCGTTGAAAGACTTTAAAATAAATCCCGAAGGCAGAATCTGTCTAGATGGCGGCATCTCTACCGGCGGCTTTACCGACTGCCTGCTTCAGGCCAAGGCTCAGCGCGTATACGGTGTAGACGTTGGCTACGGTCAGGTCGCTTGGAAAATCCGTCAAGATCCGCGCGTCACGCTTAAAGAGCGAACCAACATTCGCCATCTCAGTGCAGATGAGCTTTATGGAGAGAATGCGATCGCAACCCTTGGCGTCATGGACGTCTCTTTCATCTCGCTTACCAAAGTACTCCCTGCCTTTTGGTCGCTGCTCACAGGGCCCAAAGAGGTCGTGCTTTTAGTCAAACCCCAGTTTGAAGTGGGCCGAGAAAAAATTGGTAAGAAAGGTGTCGTTCGAGACCACAAAGATCAGGCGGGTGCCATCTTTCAGGTCATCCAGGCAGCAGACCAGCTGGGATGGCAATATCAGGGCCTCACCTGGTCCGAGACAGTCGGCCCGGCAGGCAATATCGAATATCTGCTCTGGATGAGCATGGCAGACAACAATTGTGCTTGGCCGACTCTCAGCGAACTATACGACCTGACTCAGGCAGCGCGTCAGGCGCTTACACAATGAACCGCCTCGTCTTCTTCTTCATCTGTCGGCTCCGCAAAGCGCGACAGCGCTATTGGTAGCTCAATTGCAAACTTCGCGCCCTTCCCTGGCATTGAATAGCACGTCAGCTGACCGCCGTGCTGGGCTGTCACAATCTGATCGCTGATCGCCAGCCCCAATCCAGTGCCTTTACCGACTGCTTTAGTCGTAAAGAACGGATCAAACATACGCGCTTTCACCTCTGGAGGGATGCCAGGACCGCTGTCTGCAATCCAGATGATAATACTCTCTTCATCGCGCACAGTTGTAGAGATTTTAAGCGTTGGTACCAGTAATTTATCGTCTACCGTACTCTCATCAGAAGCGGCACTATCAGGATATTCAGACCCCGGCAGACTCTCTTCCTTGCGCTGAGTCAGAGCATCTATAGCATTGCGAATAATATGCATAAACACCTGGTTCAGCTGACTGGCAAAACATTCTACCGGTGGCAGATCGCCGTAGTGCTTTTGCACAGTAATCTCTTCTAAGTCAGCCGCTAGCATCGCCAGCGTACTTTCTAGCCCTTCGTGCACGTCAACTATTTTGACGTCAGCTTCGTCAAAGCGAGAAAAATTTCTCAGGCTTAATACCAGATTTTGAATTCGCTTGGCACCGCTACGCAACGAGACAAAGCTTTTTAGCAAATCGGGCGCAGAAAACTCAAGATCTAGCGCGTCCAACTTCTCACGAATGCTTGGGTCAGGAGAGGGATAGCACTCTTGATATGTTTCAACAAGATCTAGCAGGTCTTGAACGTAGCTTTTGGCATAGTTGAGGTTGCCATAAATAAAGTTGATAGGATTGTTCACCTCATGGGCAATTCCTGCGACCAGCTGACTCATACTATTCATTCTTTCAGTGTGCACTAGCTGCGCCTGCGCCCGTTTCAGGGTGTTGAGCGCAGCTTCTAGTTCAGCGGTACGAGACTTTACTGTCGCTTCTAATGTTTTGTTGTATGCCAGGGTTTGAGAAGCTTCATCCTGCCGTAAAAAGTTGTGATAAGCAGTCGCGTGATAGCGCAATCTAGCAATCAATTCCACCGGATCGGGCAGTTTAACCAGGTAATCATTCGCCCCTACACCAAACGCCATCGCTTTGGTTGTCGGCTCTTCTTTAGAAGAAAGAACAACAATTGGGGTCGCTTTGGTTGTCGGATGAGCCCTAAAAAATTTAATCAGCAGCATGCCCTCTACTTCGGGCATGACCAAGTCTTGTAAGATAACACTCGGCAAAACATCTGCAGCTACCGACAGAGCAAGGGTGGGGTCTTGGCAGGTATGTACTTCAATATCGATTTCGCTGACGAGCAGTTGACGAATAGACTCAGCAATTACAGGCTGATCGTCAACCACAAGAATACGAATAAAATTGTCTTCTACCGCAGGTTCCATAGAGTGCGTATGCTCGCTCATCAAGCTGCCTGTTGATGTTTAATGTAGGCGAACGTTTGAGGGTAGGGAACCGGCTGGTAGTGATGGGTGTCAACCATGTTGTTTTCAGCGTGACCAACAAACAGTAAGCCGTTCGGGCGCAGCAGCTGATCGATTTTTTTGAAGGCGCGATCGCGTGCCCCAGCGTCAAAATACGTCAGCAGATTACGACAAAACACAATATCGTACGGCGGCTGAGCAGACAGCAGCCACGGATCGAGAATATTACCCTGCTGAAAACAAACTTTCTCACGCACCGATGCATCTAAAAAGTAGCGCTGAGTCGCGCGATTACTTCTGGCAGCGCCCTCAGGCCAACCCAGAGAAAAGTACTTATCGTCATCGCGATAGGCCTGCCGCCTAAAAGCATACGGACTGTAGATACCCTGCTTCGCTTTTTCAATAATCGGCGTACTGATATCTACAGCGTCAACGTGAAAGTCATCAAACGATAGCCCTTCTTCGAGGAGTGCGATCGCAATAGAATACGGCTCTTCGCCTGTAGAACAGGGCAAGCTCAGCACCCGCAAAGGCGTTTCACGACCTTTGTATTGAGACACCCACTGCCGTAAAAACACAAACGAAGCACGATTGCGAAAGAAACTGGTCTCTGGCACCACTACCGCGTCAACCAAAGAGGAAAAGCTGCTCGAAGAATCATTCAAACTAGACCAATAGTCAGAGAGACCCTGCATCTTGCCGGTACGCATGCCCCTCTTTACCGCTCTCAAAATAGAACGAGACCCGACTGAATCTGGGTTCAGGCCAATTTTTTGACGCAGCATGTTCTCAATTTCACGTCGGATTGTTTCGTCTTGTTGCATAGGTTAGGCAGTTCAGAAAAATTACATGAAACCTAATTTATATATTCCTCCTTATATATCCCTGCTTAGCTAGCTGGGTAACGAGTCAGCAACAGGCGATCGCGTCCGCTAAGAAACAGGTCAAAAAAAGGCCAGGTGGACTAGCCAAAGGCATTCACCCAAAGAAGCAATCAAAATCTGATACCGTTAACCCATAACGATATCAGCAGAAAGATACCGTCATGGACTGGCTTGAAATCACCGCTCAACTGTCTCAAATTGCTGGGGTCGTTTCCGTTATTTTTGCTGCCGTCTCTATTCGCTCTAACACGCGATTAAGCAAGCGCCAGTGGAATGTTGATACCTTCAACCTTTACTTTGAGCGTCACCAAAACGCCATCAACAGCTTTCCAGACAACGCCTTTTATAACCGCTTCGACAATGGCAAGCTACCGCCGCGCAGCCCAGAACTGACCGCCGCAGTCCGCAGCTACCTGTTTGTAATCCAAGCGGTAGACTATCTCGCCTATCAAAACTACCTCGATGATTCCATCTGGAACGTCTGGCGTGAGGACATGGAAAAAACGTTAGGCTGCCCGCTTATCTACCGCGAATGGCCTGACCTCAAGCAGGACTTCGTCGTTTTTGAAGACTTCACTCACTTCGTTGAGTCCGTCTTTAAAGACGCAGAAAAGGGAGCCGATAATATCGACTCCCTTTGATTCTCGAAGCTTTCTTTTGGAAACTCTCTTCTTTAGCAACGCTCTCTACAAAATGGTTCCTAAAGATAATTGATAGCCTTCGTTAATTACTTAACAGTAACCTTCGCACCAGCATCTTCCAAGGTCTTCTTGGCTTCTTCAGCTGCGTCTTTAGCAACCGCTTCCTTAACGGTTACAGGTGCAGACTCAACCATACCCTTCGCTTCTTTGAGGCCCAGGCCAGTCATCGAACGAACGGCCTTAAGAATTGCGATCTTCTTATCGCCAGGAACTTCATCCAACACAACGTCGAATTCAGTCTTCTCTTCAGCTTCCTCAGCAGCAGCGCCAGGGCCAGCCATCATCATGCCACCGACAGGGGCAGCCGCACTTACGCCAAAAGCCTCTTCAATTTGAGTCACTAGCTCAGAAGCTTCTAGCAAAGATAGCGTTTTTAGCTTTTCCAAAATTTCGTCAGTTACAGCAGACATGGATGTCTCTCCTTAAATTAGTTTAGTCGTTGAATAGAACAGGTCAAATTCAATGTGAAGCAATTACTCTTCGCCTTTTTCGGCGTAAGCCTTGATACCGCGACCAATAGAAGACGGTACTTCTTTGATACCAAGGGCAATTTTAGTTGCCACCGCGTTGATACCAATCGCAATCTTGGCGTACAGTTCGTCCTTGGTTGGCAGATCGGCCAGTGCTTCAGCCTCTTTCTGACCGAGCAGCTTACCTTCTAATACGCCGCCGCGAAGCTCAGTTTTTTTGGTGTCTTTCTGAAACTTTTTATACGCCTTAACCGCAGAACCAATATCTTCTTTGGTAAGGAGTACAGCCGATGTACCAGTCAGCAAAGACTCTAGCTCTTGCCACTGATCTTGGCCATCAATAGCCCGCTTCAGCAGTGTATTTTTAGAAATCTTACAAACTGCGCCAGAGTCACGTAGTCGGTTACGCAAGTCGCCAATTTCAGCGACCGAAAGACCTTTGTAATCGATTACAAAAGCGGATTCGGACTCGCTCAAAAGCGTTTTCATTTCGCTGACGAGTGCTTGCTTATTCGCTAACGTTCTTCCCATGTTTATTTCACCTCCTCTTTGTTTAGATTTTGTGCCGCTTACTGTTTTTATCTGCTGTTTTTACAGGTCTCTACAGTTGGCAGCAAGCCCATGACAGCCTACCAAAAAGCCCCGAGCTGACAACCAGATCGGGGCATACGTATCGAAGGAGCGCTGCACAGTGACTGTAAGCCTTTTAGTGAGCTTTTTAGTGAGCCTTCAACCGCAAACCTAGGTAGGCGATTAAGCTTTCAAAAATACCGTTTAAAGCATTTCTTCAAGCACCTACTGTCTCTGGTCGCTTTATTCAGTTGTTACGCTCACTGGTGAAAATATCAAACGCACTTGCTTTTCAGCTCGTACCTTTAATACTTGCGCCAAGGCAACGTCATCATTGAATCATGGGCAGCTAGTGAAACTAGTGTTTATTGGGTCTGATTATTCGTCCAGCTTTAGATCGCGCAATGCTTGAATATCTACAGAGATGGAAGGGCCCATAGTAGATGAAACAGACACAGAGCGCCAGAAACGACCTTTGGCACCAGAAGGACGATTACGATCAATCGTTTCCTGCAAAGCCTTGAGGTTTTCTAGTAAGTCAGCTTCTGAAAAATCAGCCTTACCAAATTTAACATGAACGATGCCGGTTCGATCGGCTCTAAATTCAAGTTTACCGGCTTTGAATTCTTGAATAGCGTTCGCCAAATCAAAGGTGACCGTGCCCCCTTTGGGTGAAGGCATTAAACCACGCGGGCCCAAGACCCGACCTAGCTTGGCGACTTTAGGCATCATGTCTGGCGTTGCAACCAGTACATCAAAATCCATCATGCCCTTGCTAATTTCATCAATTAGCTCTTCTGAGCCAGACAGTGCAGCGCCTGCTTCCGTCGCTTCGTTAACTTTCTCGCCTCGGGCGACAACAGCAACTTTCACATCTTGGCCAGTGCCTTTTGGCAGGGCAACCGTGGTTCTCAGCTGCTGGTCGGTGTACTTAGGATCAATGCCAAGGCGAATGTGGGCTTCTGCGGTTTCAGTAAATTTAGCCGTCGCCGTTTCTTTGAGTAGCTTGACGGCTTCTGCGGGCTCATAGTCCCGGTCACTGTCAACTTTTTCATACAGCGCCGTCATGCGCTTAGAGACTTTTGCCATTTTTCTTTTCTGGGGTCATTAACGAAGCGATCGCTTCTCCCCCGATAGGTTGTGTTCAAAAATTATCTTAGGGTTGCCTCTACAAGAGGCTTTGGCTGCAAGGCCTTGAGTCAACTAACTCAGCCTGCAACTTCCACGCCCATATTACGAGCGGTGCCTTCGATGATATTCATCGCCATTTCAATGTCATTAGCATTGAGGTCAGGCATTTTCATTTCAGCAATTTCTTTGAGCTGATCGCGCGTAATGCTACCCACCTTTTCAAGCTTAGGGTTGCCCGATCCTTTTTCGATCTTCGCAGCCTTTTTGATCAAGACGGATGCAGGCGGCGTTTTGAGAATAAAAGTGAAACTTCTGTCTTCAAACACAGAAATTTCGACCGGCACGATCAAACCTGCTTTTTCAGCCGTTCGCGCATTGTAGTCTTTACAAAACGCCATGATGTTTACACCATGCTGACCCAGCGCTGGGCCAATCGGAGGTGCAGGGTTCGCCTTACCAGCTGGGATTGCCAGCTTAATGAGCGCAACTACCTTCTTTGCCATTGATTAACTCTACTGTTTACTTAGAACTGGGCTTCAACCGTACCAAGCGCGCCAGCTGGATCCATAAATCCTGAATCCCACCTAGCGGCTAAGCGCAGTCAAAGCCCTACTTTTCAAAGAGCGATCTAACCAGAGCGATTCCAACCGCTCGGCTGGAAAAACCAGCTAGATCAGCTCTCCTTTTTCACTTGATTGAACTCAAGTTCTACAGGGGTGTCGCGGCCAAAGATCGACAGCAGCGCCTTCAGCTTGCTGCGCTCTGGACTCACTTCAATCACTTCACCCTCAAAGTCTTTAAACGGACCCGAGAGCACCGTAATCTTATCACCCGCAGCCATGTCGATTTTCACCACTGGCGCTTGCTCTTGCGTCTGCTTAAAGATCCGTTTTACTTCACCTGGGCTAAGCGGCATTGGCTTTACGTGCCCTCGGCCACGGCCCTGGGCTCGCCTTTGCTCTGCGCCTACAAAGTTGATCACATGCGGTGTATTTTTCACCACCTGCCAGGCGTCATCATCTAGCGCCATTCGAATCAACACGTAGCCTGGAAAAACTTTTTCTTCAATATTGTGGCGGGAGCCATCCTTTCGCATCTTTACCGCAGGGGTCTGAGGAATTTCGACCTGCAAAATCAGGTTGGACAGATCAAACGTTTTGACCCGCTGTTCTAGCGTCAGCTTCACCTTCTTTTCGCAGCCAGAAGCCACCTGCACCGCGTACCACCGGGGCTTTTGCTTACGAACGGTTACTTTCTCTTCGCCTTGTCCCTCTTTACCTTCAGGGCCTTGACCTTCAAGATCTTGAGACTCGTCGTAGTTGGAATCGTCGGCTGCGTAAGCCATCAAATTTTTGCCTCCTGTCACGCCTTAATCGAATACTGATCTAATCACCTGTAGCCCCCTGTGCTAAAGCACTAGAACACTTGCCTAGAGGCCCAGCTAAAGAGATTATCGATGAAGTAAATCAGCGTCGCAGAAAGACTCACCATCAAAATCACAGCGGCAGATTCACTAATTAGCTGCTGACGAGTTGGCCAGATAACCTTGGAGAGCTCTTCACGTGTTCCCTGTGCAAAGGTGCCTGCATCGAAGCTATCAGGTGCATCTGCGGCTGATTTTTTCTTCGCACTGCCAGCTTTACTTCCGGCCTTGCTGCTCGCCTTGCTGCCCGCCTTATCGACTGGATTCGCTTCTTTTTTAGCCACTGGTGATTCCTCGACGACTCAATTCAAATATATCGAAATGTCCAATGCATTGTGCGGTCCAATCGGGCTTTTTGGACTATTCCCCCAGACACAGCACTGCCCGAAGGCTTAGGACTAACGCTTAGGACGATAAGACCATCGCGATAAGACTACCTTCGGGCAGAGTTGCGTGCCATAGTTGACACTTCAAAAGCACGCCCTGAGGGACTCGAACCCCCGACATTCGGTTTTGGAGACCGACGTTCTACCAACTGAACTAAGGACGCATACTATAACGAAAAGATTAGCTCGCTGACTCATAAGCTGAACCGTAGCCACCTGCCAAACGGCACATCAGTTAAAGAAGTTGCATCAAAATTGATGACGCTCAAAACTAATGGTGACAGGTAGCCGTCTGTGAACAAGCTAGACCTTATCGTGATTGCTTTGCTGACTGCTCCGATCTACTGACTACTCCTATCGGAGTTACCCTTAGAGAGAGCGGTCAAACCGTTGCTTGAGGCGAGTTGCCTTACCAACGCGATCACGCAGATAATACAGCTTAGCTCTACGAGCCTTACCTCGACGAATCACCTTAATACTAGCAACTCGTGGAGCATGGAGCAAAAAGACCCGCTCTACGCCAACGCCTTGAAAAATTCGGCGGACCGTAATGGTTTCATTGATACCGCCATTGCGCATGGCAATGACCGTACCTTCGTAGGGCTGGACGCGCTCTTTACCGCCCTCAACAATTCGCACACCGACGCGAATGGTGTCCCCAACATAGATCTTGGGCAAATCGTCTTTAATTTGTTCCGCTTCAATTGAGCGGATGATTGCTTCAGCGTTCATCACGGCCTTGGGTTGTACTCGCGCTCAAGAAGTGCGCACAGTCTTTAACGATATAGCAAAAAGGCGAGAATGGAAATATAAAAACCAAAGATTTCCTCAAACCATTAGGATAGAAGGTAGCTCAGGCATTCAGAGCGCCGTGATCCTCTTATTCTCTCAATGAATTTCTTATCTAATCTCTTGCCACAGATATCGTTCCCACCTGCGCTAAAGGTACCAGCGGGCAGACGTATTGAGCTAAAATCTGCCTCTGAAATAGAAACCATGCGAGCGGCCTCAAAAATTGTGGCAACGGTGCTCAAAGAAATCAATGAGATCACCAAAGCTGGCATGACCACGGCCGATCTTGACGATTACGCAGAAAAACGCATCCGAGAAATGGGCGCAACCCCTAGTTTTAAGGGGTACCATGGCTTTCCAGCGTCTATCTGTGCCAGCGTTAATAATGAGGTAGTCCATGGTATCCCTCGCAAGCGCAAAAAAATTCGCTCCGGCGACGTGGTGAAAATTGATACCGGCGCTTATTACGAAGGCTTTCATGGAGACTCTTGCATCACAATTGCCGTCGGCAAAGTAAAGCCGGATGCACAAAAGCTGATTACGGCTGCCGAAGAAGCGCTCTATGCAGGCATTGAGCAGGTCAAGCCTGGCAATACGCTCATGGATATTGCTGGGGCAATTGAGGACTGTGTGAAGGCCAATAAGTTCTCTGTCGTCGAAGAGTTTACCGGACACGGAGTGGGGCGCAATCTGCACGAAGAGCCTGCGGTCTTTAACTTTCGCACAAAGCAAGCACCGAACGTCACGCTCAAGCCGGGTATGACACTGGCCATTGAGCCGATCCTGAATGCGGGCTCACAGCACACCCGCACGCTGAGCGACCGATGGACCGTGGTTACGCTCGACCGGGCCCTATCGGCTCAGTGGGAACATACGGTACTGGTAACCCAGTCAGGCTACGAAATTTTGACCGATAGGACCCAGGTGTAGTTAAAAAGCAGTTTCTACTTCGTTACTCCTCTTTTAGCTCCGTCAAACTAACGCAGGCTTCCGAATCGTAGAAAACTTCGACTTCAAAGGTGTAGGCTTTTGAGGCGCGATCGCTTGGAAAGTCATCATAGGCCGCAACGATTGCCCTAATCTCCTCATTCAATCCGCTATAGCCTGTACTCCTCAGTAGCTCAGGCTCACCGACTATATTGCCGCTAGCATCGAACAAAACTCCTATTTCCGCAGGCGTAGGGTCGGTCTCCAGACAGCGGCTCAGCGGTCTCCCTTCAGATTTCAGCGAAGACTCGATAGGGTATTCAACCTGAGTCAGCTCATCAATTTCAGCTGGTGCTATCTGCTCAATTTGACCCACGTTGGCTTGCCTTTGAAGAGTTGCTTGCCAGGCCTCGCGCGCTTGCTGAACGCTCTGGTCATCAGTATTGTCAGCGCTATAGGTCAAGGAATCATCCAATTCATCGGCCAATGCCTGCAAAGAATCAGGGATCTGCTGCGTTACTTTTGCCAGCAGCGTGCTCACCGTCAGCGGATTGGATAAATCGCTGTTACGAGCAGAGCGATCGCTAGAGGTATCACCATCATCGCCAGCCGCATTTTCAGTATTAGGATCAGGCATTTCTGGATCCAATGTCGCTAAGGAGCTAGACCCTTCAGTGTCAGAAGACGCTGCGGGTGTACTAGAAGAGCTACCCGCAGCACTAGCGTCGCCAGTATTAGTATCAGCGCCACCCGCAGGTGCACTGGCCTGACCAGCAGTCCCGCCAGTAGAGCCACCCGTACTTGACGTCGTAGCAGTGTTGTTGACTCTCGCAGCGGCGGCTCGCCTTGAGACTGACGCCACTTGAGGAGCAGGCCGACGAGCGGTAACCGCCGCGGGCCGAGCAACAGGCGACTTTGCAGCATTGGGCGCGGCGGGCCGAGCAGATGTTTCAGCAGCACCGCCTGTTTTGACATTGGGATCAGGAACCGGCAGCACGCCAGGCCCGTTAGGCGTAGGGGACTCTGCTAACGATTCAACTTCCACATCTTCGATAACAACCGTTTCTGAAGGGCCGGTTGGAACAAATAGCACCAAAGCATGCAGCCCTAACGCTGTCAGAAATAGCGGACGGATAATTTGAGCAAGCTTCATAAGGCAGACAGTTTAGAGCATAGCGGTTGCAGATGGCTGCTGCAGATGAATACAGATCGCTACAGTGTTAAAGATAGCGAGTTGTCACCCGCTTGAGTAGTAAATAGGCACACCTGTTTGTAGTGTCATATACGGTAGAAAATACGGTAAATCCGTGCAAACAGCTATGATCACCGTTTACACCAGCTGGTTATGACAAGCGTTTATGACAAGTAGGACGAGAAGCGTTGGAGATCACAGTCTCACCCGCACAGAACTTTTCAAAGCCGCCACCTGTACCAGAAACACCCACACTAACCCACACTAATAGTGACATCGCTGCTCTGGCCCATACACTCTTCAGCCATCGCCTCAGTAATCGGAAAGACGGTAATAGAGCCATCAATTATTGCAAGCAGAGCGTTCTGTGCGTGAGCGACTGCCGCGCTGAGCGTAACGGTCGCTCAAAAAATTGATCAAGGAAGTAATTAAAGGAACAAGCTTAAGAAAATAAAACTGTCAGATTATCGCCGGATTAAGTAAGGCTACAGATGCCGGATTAAGTAAGGCCACAGATTAAGTTTCGAGAGCCGTCTTAGCGATCGCGCCCCTACCGACCCAACAATTTTAGAAAAGAGCGAAACAGGCGCTGCAAGAGCTTCAATATGCGAGATTGCGAAACCGCTTGGGCCGACGACGCAGACTCCGCTTTGAAAGGAAAGCTGTCAGCGGGTAACCCTCCCAGCGTCGAACGAGAGAGTATTGGAGTAGGCGGCGGCGCTGCCGCAAAAATCTCAGGCGAAGTGATCTGGCTAAAACCATTGCTGCCGCTGACAGGCTGAGCTGACGGCGGTTCAGGTTCTAATTCATCGGTTGCAAGCTCAAAATTGTTGACAGGCGGAAGATCGTAATTTACTTCTGATACTTCTGCAGGAAAGGGCAGTAGGTCAGGATCCTCAGGATGTTGCTGACTATCAGCAACGTCGGGTGATGTCTGATTGGCCTCGTAATTCGACCGACCTAATGTAGTCTCCTCAGAAGCGTTAGGTAGTGGAGTCTCTTGCACCGGAGCAGCACTCGCACTATCACCAATTGCCTGCCCAGAAATTGGATCGACGCTCGGCTCTGAGCCTGGAAAGACCTTTGAGACAGGAGCAGGCACAGCGCTAGCTTGGTCAGTAAATGGGCGAGATCCATTCGACTGTGCTAGAGCAGCAGACTGGTCAGCAGACTGGTCAACAGACTGGCCCCTGCTAGATTGACTTGTCTGTGGATTGGGATCCGGGACGCTTTTGGTCTCACGTTCAGTCTCGGCTTCGGTCTTAAATTCGGTTGAGCTAGCCATCAGCGCATTTAGAGCCGTACGCGCCTGCTTGGAGCGAGGATCGAGCGTGAGCGCCTTCTCATAGCTAGAGCTTGCGTTCTCTTGTTCGTCCTGCTGAACCTGCGAATTGCCTAGATGATAGTAAAAAGAAGCATTTTTGGGGTTAAGTGCGATCGCCTCTCGATACCAGTAGGTAGCCGTGCCAAAATCTTTTTGCCGATAGGCAATTTGGCCTAGCCTGAAACGTACCTGAGGCACCGAGCTACCCAGTTGGATTGCTTTTTTGTAGTGCTTCTCGGCGCCGTACAGATTTTTGTTAGCGAACAGCACTTCGCCGAGCATTTGATAAGGACGATGAGCCGTTGGATCTAGCGAACTTGCCCTTTCGTAGGCCTTGGTTGCCTCAAAAAACTGATTTTGCTTAGCATGAACCTCCCCACAGCTAAGATAAAATGTGGGGTTTTGGTCGTTGAGGGCGATCGCCGCTTCAAAATAATCTACCGCACTTCTATAGCGTGTCTGCTTTTGAGCAATGCGGCCTAGTCGAAAATATGTTGATGGAGCCTCAGTACCTAGCGCGATTGACTGCTTATAGCTTTCTTCTGCGGCTTTCCACCGCCCTTCGGCAAACTGCGCGTCACCCAGTAGCTGATACGCCTTTAAACTTTTAGGCGCAAGCTTGATAACTGACTGGAAAGCTGCCGCCGCTTTGGAAAACTGTTTTTGCCTCGTATGCAGCTGACCTAGCATCAGATAAAAATTCTGATTTTTAGGATTGAGCGAGACTGCCTCACTAAAGTGAGCGATCGCATCATCAAACCTCTCTTGCAATCGCGCAATCTGACCCAGCTTAGCTTGAACCCAGGGTGCATTAGAGCCCAGCTCAACCGCCTTTTTATATCTGTCGTCAGCTGCTGAAAGATCTCTTTGAGCGAAGTGTACTTCTCCCAAATATTGATAGGCCGTACAGTCTTTGGGCTTAAGCTGAATAGCGCGCTGATAGTACCTTTTCGCGTCTGCCCAGCGCTTTTGAAAAGCAGCGATGCGGCCCAGACGAAAGTGCGCTAAATACTGTTGAGGCGTGGCGTTCGCTAAGCGTAAATAGCTTTTGGCCGCCAAATCGTATTCTTTCTGTTCAAAATAGAGCGCACCTAAAGCGGTATGAACGTCCGTGTTGTCAGGTTCGATTTTCAACCCTTTGGTATAAAAAGTAATGGCTGCTTCTAAATCACCTTTTTGCTTGGCCTTCGTGGCTCTCTCTAAACAATCTTGAACCGTGTAGTCTTGAACAGTTTCTATACCAACGTTGTTCATAAGGCCTCTCGCTAATGGCTACATCAGTGCCACACGCCTTTACATATAACACAGTAATTATACGTAAGATGCTGTTAATAAACACTTTTCCAACGATAAAAGCCAGATATATTTTTCCGGATACTTTTATGAAATTTATTGTTGGAATTTTCTTCCGGATACTCTTTTCAGAGACCTTTTCTGTGCCGCTTTTCTTCAAATATTTCGGCAACTTCTCTTTCAGCCAGTAGTCTTCCGGTAGCCAGTAGTCTTCTAGTAGTTAGTCTTCTAGATCTCGGCGAAGCGCCTCAAGCTCATCGTCGATACTTGTTTCTGGCGTACGCGGAGGCGAAGTACCGGGCCGACGGCTGGCACTCGCCGGCAAATCCTCTCCTGTTATCCGTTGATAGCCCATATAGCCAACCGCCAGTAACCCCAGCAGCAATAGCACCAAAAATGGCAGCGGCAAAAACGAAAAAAGAACAATGCGCAGCTTACTTAGCAGCCAAACTAAACCCATATAACCCGCAGCAATCAGTGCCAATCCTTGAATGGCACGCACTAAAGGAATCTGCGAAAGAGGAATTCTTTGTTTGGTCACCCAAAGAGAAACGCCTACGTAATAAAAAGGAGCGAGGATTAGCAACAGGTCGGCTTCTTGCACAATTCTATCGACACCTGCCGTATGCGTGGCGTACCATACGTAGCCAGCAGTGAGTAGCAAACTCAGTGTAGCCATTAGCAAGTTAAAGCTGAGCACGAAAGGTTCTTCTTTTTTACCAGGGACCGCGATACAAATCCCCAGCGCTAGCCAGGGAGCAAGCAGCATAGCCAGTAAAATGACAGGCTTGTAGTCGGCTAACAGCGAATAGAGTTGTTGAAGCGTCATAGAAGTGACCCACGGCTCAGAGCGTAGCGATCGGATAAGAAACTACTTAGGGCCATCATAGGCAGCTTTCTGCCAATTTTGCAGCGTTTGCTTGTAAGGCAAGCTAACCGCCCACCACACATAGTGCCGCAATTCTTCTTGACTGAGCACCCACAGTCTAGGCCAGGTGCGATAGTCGGTACTAGAAAGATAAGGCAGCAGGTGGCTACAGAGCGTTGTGGTCAACAAGCCAGGGCCGGTTTGCATCCAGGGGCCTTCGTTGTTGTAGCACAGCAAATTGGCCACCGCTTGATAAAGGGCGCTGCGAATAGCCGCATGGTTAGGGACGCAGCCAATGAAATTGTTGGCAATGCAGGCATTTTCTTCCTGATACACAATCATTTCGGCGTTAGCATTGGCCAAATCGTCTATAGAGCGGCGGCAGCGATCGTCGGCGTCGGCATAAAAGCCGCCCATTTTGTTGAGATAGGCGAGTCGGAAGAAATCAGCCTGAGTGGCCGGGTGATCGCAATATTCAAACGCTTTGAGAATGTCGGGGTCGATGTCGGGAGGATAGTGCGATCGCAAAAACTCTACCGCAGACTTGAATGAGAACAGAACATACTCATAGTCGGGGTTATGAGTCTGCCAGCTATGGCTCATCAACAAAATGTCGTCAGGCGGAGAGGAGCTGTCCCAATACTGCACAATTCGTCGTGGAATTGAAGGGAGCGCGGGACCTGCATCGACCGATAAGCTGTCTCGCACCTGTGCAAATACGTTCTGCTGCCGGAGCGTTTTGCACAGAAACATTGCCCCCCCTAAGTAAGCAGGATCTTGAACGATCAGTGCGCCTAGTTGGGGCAAACGGTCAAATTTTGGCGCGCAAATTGCGGATTTTAACTGGGCTAGCAGTGCTGGATTCAGCCGAAGCTGATTGACCAAAAAGGCAGTGTGGCCCGCAATAGACTGCCCCTTTTGCGCTGGCGAGCTGGTCTGTTGCTGCTGCCGGGTGGCGCTGACTAGCTGAGCATGGGCAGCATCGATATCACCCAGCAGCATTTGGCACAAAGCAAGCCTTTCGTGCTCAAAAGGGCTTGCTGGAGCGATCGCAATACTCTGAGCAAAGGTGTCCGCGGCCGTTTCTAACTGAAACTGAGCGGCGGCAGCCGTGCCTTTAATATTCGCAATCTCCTTTAGCAGACGACTTTGGTCGCTGTCGATTGTTTCAAGCATGCGCTGGGCCTGGGCGAACTGCCCTAGCAGCACGTGTAAACGGCACAGCTGAAAAGTCAGATAGGCATGCTCAGGGAAGCGCTGATGCGCGGCTTCGAGAATGGACAAACTTTCGCCAGGCAGACCAAACCTAAGCTTGAGTTCAGCTAAACGCAGAGGAATCTCAGGCGTATCAGGCAGGCGGTTACCGGCCTCTATCAGTAGCGAGATAGCCGTATCGATATTGCCTTGCCAGTACAAAACATCCGCAAGCTTGCCGTAAACATGAGGCCGATGCGGATAATATTTTTTGGCCAGCTGATACCAGTAGCGGGCCACCGCCCAGTTCTCTTCCGCTCGGGCCAAATCGCCTAGCTGCCAAATCACCCTCAGGTCTCTAGGGCCTGTCTCATGTAGATCTTCAAGCAGTTCTACAGCTTCGGGCAATCTGTGCGTTTCGCTCAGCATCTGCGCAAACGCCAGCTGAGGTTCGATGCTTTCAGGGTGCTGAAGAATAATCGCTCTGTAGATTTTCTCAGCCGCCATGAAGTCGAGCTGCTGCTGCAGTATGCTAGCCAGCATGACCTGGGCTGCTAGGTGCTCTGGCTGACGATGTATCAGCTGCTTGAGCGCCGTGAGTGCTTCATTTAGCTGGCCTGTTGCCTGCAATTCCTCAACTATCAGCAGCTGTGTTGAGATTTGCCGATCGAGACCTGTTACACATTGCTTAGCCTGCTGAAACCAGGTTAAGGCCTTTTTTCTTTGGCCCTGCTGCCGAGCAATGTAACCTAGCTTCAAAAGCGCTGGCAAAAATTGTGGCTCGTCTCGTAGCAGATCTTCTAGCTGAGAAATCGCCTGGGGAAAGTGGTGAAAGGTTTGCAAAATCTCTGCCTTTTGGAGGCGGGGTTCTAGCTGAGTAGGGTGAGCCTGACAGGCCTGATTACAGTAGGCGATCGCCCGTTCATAATCGCGCTGCTCACAGGCTAATGAAGAGAGATTCAACAAAACATTGAGGTGATCGCTCTCATGAGTCAGAGCGGATTCTAGCTGCTGCTGCGCACGCGGATAGTCTTGCTTGCTGCGCCAAACGGCAGATAGCTGAATACGTAAGCTCACACTTTTAGGGTCTAGCTCAAGCGCCTGCTGGTAGTAAGCGATTGCGTCTTCGTACCGACGCTGCATTTTGTACAGCAGCGCCAGCGTTTTGATAGCGAGCAGGTGATCGGGCTGCTGCGATCGCACTGCTATTAGCTTTTCTTCTGCGGCATCAAATTGGCCTAAGTGCCGCAGCTCGATTGCGACTTGCACAGTGATAGTGAGTCTTCTAGCAGGCTGCTGAATGTGCGGCAAAGCATGCTCAAATGCTTCCATAGCCTGACGATGAGATTGCTGTTGCCGATAGAGAAAGCCTAGTTCTATGTAGGGCTGAGGCTGATCTGGATACTTTTTGGACAGTTCAAGAAAGTGGGATTGTGCTTTCTCAAGACGATTGGACTGTTTGTGGGCGATCGCAATTTTTAGAGCTGCCAAAAAGTGGTCGGGCTCCACCGATAAAATAGTCTGAAAAGTTGCAATCGACGCATCCCAATTGTGTTGCTGTTGATACAAAATGCCTAGATTAAACAGTGCCGACAGCTGTTGAGGCTCACGTTCGAGCACTTTGTTTAACTTAGCGGCGGCAAGATTGAATTGACAGAGAAAGCGTAGCTCTACCGCACTTTCTATGGTCGCCGCCGATTGCAGCGGCAAAATATCTTCAGCCATCTCAAACGCATGCAGCGCTAGTTCTCTCTCACCCAACCGACGACGCATGCGACCCAACAGCATCCAGGCACGAAAAAAACGTGAATGATCGGCAACTAGTAATTCCAACAGCTGAACAGCCTCTTTCAGGCTAGTGCGATCGCCTGTAATCTCACGAGACAAAATCTCATCTAGACGTTGTTCTTTAGTGAGAAGTTCCACATTTGCTGTCATGTCTATAAGTGCTATTAACCAGTTGTTTCAACTAATCACCGTATCCGGAGAGAAATCTTGCGATCCACTTTTTAATATTTACACTACCCTTTAAGAAGAATCAGTAAAACTCATAGGCGTCGAAATCTGAAGATTGAGATTGTTTCGAGCAAGCTGATTATAGAAAAAGGAAGTGCATCGAAAACCGTCCCAGTCCATTTATGAATATGGCGTTCAGCGACTGGGGTGATAAGAAGTTTCTACCGGCTGAACAGATTTAGTGACGACAATGAGCCAGCATTTTTGTTTATTGAAGCACGGCAGGTTCTAGAAAACCTGTGATAGTCTTTTAACTGGTGTTACGGCTACTACCAATCAGGTGACTTAATCGCGGTATCAAATGCGGTGGTACTGAGAGTGTATTGAAGAGCGCATCGAAAGAATGCGTGGTGTATGAGGGAACTCATAGCATGTAAAGGAATGCGCGGTGCTAAGACTAAAGCATTGAGTTAACTGTTAATACATGTACGGTGAGGCGCTGTGCTATAGCGCTACTTCTGGTGCTATGCAATTACCTTTAATGCATCAAAAATGCATCCAGCGCCTACGTTTTTGAAGTCTGCACTTTGAAACATGTGGGCATTTTAAAAGATGCAGGCGTTGGAGCTACATGCAGGACTGCTGAGTCACCCCTTGCTCTAGACAGATATTAGACCATACAAAATCATGGCTCATCGATTTTCCGGATATCGGAAAACAACGATGTAAAACGCACTTTAGAGGAGAAAGTAATGGCTTTAAACATTCAAGGAATCGTTATTAACGAGATCCTAGCCAACCCTGTTGAAGAAAAGATTAAGGGGGGCAACAAAGGCTTTGACACTGACGGCAGTGGCAAAGTTAGAGGCAGAGACGAGTTTGTTGAGCTAGCTAACACAACAGGTTCGGACATTGATGTTAGTGGCTGGACTATCAGCAACGGCTCCGGCGAGTTCACCTTTCCGGAAGGAACAACTATTGCCGCAGGCGAAGCGGTAACTATTGTAGGTAACTACAAAGGTACGCCACCAGCGGGATTCTTTGAAGGGCTACCGAAGCTGAGAAACAACGGAGACGCGGTTGTTCTCTCGGATGGGTCAAAGAATATCGGTGCTGTCTTCAACGGCGGCGGTAATCTTAAAGATGTTCCCGACGGAACAGCAGTTGAAGATTTTGGCAACATTCCCAGAGGCCAATCTGCGCAGCGCAGCGATGATGGTGACATCACGGTTGGAGAGCCCAACCCTGAGTGCTTCTTGACAGGTACGCTAGTGCAAACAGCTGACGGGGAGAAGCGGGTCGAAGATCTTCAGATTGGTGACCTAGTACAGACACTGGGCGGCCAGCCTGAGCGGATCAAGTGGATTGGGTGCCAAACGCTTGGACAAGAAGGGCTCCATCCTTTCCGCGCGTATCCTGTTCAAATTAAAGCAGGTGCACTGGGCAACCAGCTGCCAGCTCGCGATTTGTATGTCTCTCCGGACCATGCGATCCTCGTCGAAGGCGTCTTAGCGAATGCTGGCGCTTTGATCAACGGCACCTCTATTGTTCAAATTAAGCCAGAGGCAGAGACCTTTAACTACTATCACATCGAGCTAGAACGTCACGCACTTCTGTTGGCAGAAGGTGTTCCGGCAGAGAGCTTTATTCCTCAAAACGTTGAGGGTAGAGACAAGTTCGATAACGTTGAAGAGTTTGCAGCGCTATATCCTGAAGGCGATGCGCTATCCTACATGCCAATGAGCTTCCCACGGGTTAGCAGCCAGCGTCAGCTACCTCGCTCAATCGCTCAACATCTAGAGCAGATCGCACTTGAGGTATGTCCTCAGGTAGCACAGGTTGCTTAATCATCGTGACAAATCCGCTAGCTATTCAATCAGCTAAATCAGTTAACTGAGTAGTTAGCGACAGGGCTCTTTTCCTCTCAGGAAAGAGCCCTTGTTCTTGACTATTATCTTCAGCCATTCTATCTTTGGCCGCCTGTTCATTATGCCTGAGCATTTACCGCTTGTCAGCATTGTCATTGCGACCTACAACTGCGCACCCTACTTAGCGGAAGCAATTGAAAGCGTCTTAGCCCAAACGTTTAGCGATTATGAAATCATCATTGTCGATGACGGCTCGACGGACGATACGGCTGCGGTTTTGGCAAGTTTTGGCGATCGCATCCAGGTCCACGCACAGCGCAATCAGGGCGTTGCCGCTGCGCGCAATGTCGGAGTAGCCTTTGCCAAAGGCTCGCTCATTGCTTTCTTGGATGCAGACGATATCTTTTTTCCTCAAAAATTAGAGAAGCAGGTAGCACTGTTTAAGCAGTCCAGCTCACTGGCAATGGTCATTAGCGGCTGGCAAATTGTCACCTGCTCAGGCGAGGTCATGTCTCAGGCACAGCCCTGGAAAGATAGACCCAGACTCGACTTAGAAACCGCTGTTCTCTACAAGCCCGCTCGTCCTAGCGCCACGATGATGCGACGAGCTTGGTTTACTCGGCTAAACGGATTTGACTCAACGCTCTCTAGCGCCGAAGATCTAGATTTTTTGCTGCGGGCGATCGCCTCGGGAGCCGAAGCCGCCTGGCTACCAGAGGTGCTTGTTAGCTACCGCCAACACACCAACAGTCTTATGACCCAGGGTCAAGCGCTGGTGAACAACACAGATACCGTAATGGAACATTTCTTTTCGCGGCCTGATTTGCCACCAGAAATTCGCCGGTTAGAACAGCAAGAGCGCTACCAGTCGCTGTGCTGGCTGGCGGCTAGAATGTATTTTGAAGGTCACCTGTCGGCCATGGAAACGTGCCTCTCTAGGGCACTAATGTTCGCATCAGCAGAAAGAGCGACAACTCTGTTTGACTGGCTACGAATTTTTCAGGGCTACGCTGACGAGTACGGTCACCGTTTGGACACCTACGCGCTAACCAGCTGCACGCCCTGGCGCTCTGCCACACAGCTGGCACTGGTACCGTGGCAGTTAGAACATCAGATTATAGAACTGGACAAAACAGAGGAATCCTTGACTTCAGCAGCTGAAGCAGCTAACCATCATCACCCATCAATAAGCAAGGGGAACTCAACGCACGTTCTGCTCTACAGCGATGACCCAGGTGCAGGTGGCATACTGCAGTGTAATCACGCCATTATTTGCCATTTGGCCGCACTCGGTTACGAGACATCGCACGTTCATTTTGTCCAAGAAACACCGATTGATCAGCAGGCATCGCAACTAGGTGTCAGTGCAATTGATTTGGAATATCATGCCGATTCTGATTTTACGCGATCGCTCAAAGACTTAGCGGGCGCCAAAAAACTATTTCTACAGCACAAGCCAGATCTAATTATCTTCAGCGATGGCTGGCCCTTTTCTAACGTGGCAGCCAAGCAAGCTGCAGCAGTGCTAGGTATTCCGTACATTATTGTTTTGGGCTTTATTGAGCCCTCCTGTATCAAGTACAGCTATGGCGATGGTATCAGCTATCGCGCGTTGGCCACCTTACAGTACGCCAGAGCGCAGTCAGTCATTGCCGTTTCGCAACAGAATCTAGCGCTGCTGCGACAGCTCTTTGAACTGCCGGATAAGGCTGGGCAGGTTATCTACAACGGCAGGCCGAGAACGTACTTTGAGCCCCCCAGTAACGTAGACAGAGTCAGACTACGGCAAGAATTGAATATTCCACTAGAGGCTGTCGTTTGCTTCACTTCAGGGCGTTTAGAAAGTGTTAAAGGCTATCAGTATCAGCTAGAGGCGATACGCCAGTTAAAGGCTTTGCCTACGTGGGAGGATCTTTACTTTGTCTGGGCTGGCATAGGAGAACAGCACCTCTCTAGAAGCAATGAAAGTGCGCTAAAAGCTACCGCAAAAGAAATAGGCGTCACAGAACGCGTCAAGTTTTTGGGCCAGCGGTGGGATATTCCAGCCTGGCTAAATGCGGCTGATATCTTTGTTTTGCCATCTGAGGCAGAGGGAATGCCGCTATCGATTATGGAAGCAATGGCAAAAGGGTTACCAGTTGTCGCTTCGGCAGTCAGCGGCATTCCAGAAGAATTGGGGGAAACTGGGGCACTGTTACCAGACCCCAACAATGATTCTGAAGCGACTATCAGCCAGCTCGTGCAGATAATTAATAGATGGGCTGCTTCACCTAAGCTGCGACAGCAAATTGGGCAACAGTGTAAGCTAAGAGCAACAGAAATGTTCCAGCAAAAGGCGATGGTGCAGCAGTACGCTAGAACAGTAGAGCAAGTGCTCGGCAGCGGCCCAGCTACGAATAGCAGCAAGCCGAGCAAGCCGAACCTAGCCGATCTGAAACTTCAGCAATGGACAGAGCAAAAGGTTCAAGAAATTGAAAGCCAGTTTTATTACGTCAGCTTGATTTGGCTGAGCTGGCGGTGGTATATTCAACGAGATTTTGTCCGTATGGACAAATCGTTGAAGCAGGCGCTAGCCCTTAGAACTCAAGCGGCTGGATGGCCTATTCTAGAATGGGGGCAGTATTTTCTACGGTTTTCTAAAGAGAAAGACATCGCGCTAGATACTAGCCAGCTGTTTCGTTCGCAAGTGTGGCAAAGGCTGCTTGATAGCAACCCAGGGAAGCTGTCGATATCTCTTAGCGGTCTTTCTTGGCACAGGCAAGCGGAATGAGCTGGCAAAACAGACCGATTGACTAGGTCTTCAACTTGACTAAGTCTTAAAGTTGTTGTTGAGGTACCAAAATATAAAGAAGAACACAATGGGAACTGCTAGCAGAACAATTGCGGCACCTTTGACGCCTTCTAGATATACAAATACACAGATAGCGACGTACGGAGCAACACAGAACGCGCTAAAGATAATACGCGCGCGCAGTGATAGGGAGCTAGAGTAATCTCGGCTAACATCAATGCTGCCCTTGCCTTTTGGAACTGCGATTGGATCTTTTATCCTTTTATTCAGTCCACTTTTAGAAATAGGATCTTCACTCATGGTTCTATTGCTTCCAGGATTTGCTTCTAGGGTTTACTTTTTGGAGTCGATTACAGCTTTCTACTATCTAATTGCTAGAAGAACAGACTAGGTACCTCATTGGTTGCCTAGATTGGCGTCTGCTCCATATAACGAACAGCCTCATCTATCTTCTGCTGCTTTATCAGACAAACAGCGATCGCATGGCACAACCGACTGTTACGACCAGAGATCACGTAGGCCTGACGAAAGCAATCGAATGCCTCTTCCAAACGATTTTGACGTAAAAATATCTCGCCCAGTGCTTTTAGCGCCTGCCAATAGAGTGGATTGAACTTAAGCCTATTTTCACAAGCAGTGATAGCGCCCTGTGTGTCGCCCTTATCTACATAGCTTTCAATCTCTTTTCTCACCGGCAGCGGATCAATCCTAATGGCCGCAAACGGAATTTTACGTCCTTTCTGCGTCTTCAGCTGTATGCTGAGTTCAAAGCGTGGGCTTAAACCTGCTAACGGCAACACAACTAGAAAAGATCTCTTCTCTAGCTGAGTGGAGGTTGCTGTGAGAGATGTTCTATCCGGAGAACCAGACCTGCTTTCAGCTAGCTTCTCGGCCAGCGCATTGTCTACATACTCTGTTGCAATTACCTGTCCCTGGGAAGAAACTTGAACCGTTGTGCTAGAGATTGCTTTGCCAGAAATCCAGCCTTCAATCACTAAAGCGTTGGTGCTGTAGACTGTCTCCAGTATAGGCGCAGTAATCTTGTATTCTAACGACAGACTTTTAATCAAGCCTGTCGTATCCGAGTGAATGATATCTAAAATCTCAACATCTTGATCGGGTTCAAGTACACAGTTGCCCAATGCGGCCACCGCAGAAATCTGCTGGATGTCTGCCTCTATTTTTGACTGAACCCCAGACAAACTGGCAATGCTTTTAAGGTGCTCCATCTCTTTGCGGGTTGCTTCAGCAAAAGCCAATACTGAGAGGTCTTTTTCGCTGTTAGTATCGTGTCCTCTAAAATGACTCTCAAACCGCTTGACCGCACGATTCTTTTGAGAGCCTGATCCTTTGTTGCGCTTAACTTCCCACTCTACTCTAGACTTTGTACAGTAGTGGTTAATTTGCACAATGCTGTGGTCGCAGTGCTCACCGGGACCACCTTTTGCTGCAAATACCTCATGATCAGGGTATACGTAGCGACTGCCTTCCGTCAGCTTACACATGTGGGCATAGACGTACTCTACGCAATCCACCCTAGCAATCGTTTTGACAATAAAGTTCTTGCTATAGTCTGGCTTGGCGCAGGCAGTGAATTTTTCAATCACGAGCCCCTCAGTAATATCTGTGTGTCCGGCAGAACCAAACATCTTCCAGTTGATTGCGATCGCGTCTACATCGTCATAGTTAGCCAGCCAGCTCTTGAGATCGTCAGAGTGCTTCGGTACGATAAACTCATCAGCGTCAACAAACGCAACCCACTCTGTCTGGGGCTTTAACCGGATAACAGAATCTTGATACGCGCTAATCTGTGGACTCTCGCCGGACCGAGTTGGCCACTTGATATGAGTAACGATACCTGCTTTGTCTAAAGCTTCCAAAATTTCTGTCGTTTCATCGCTGCTGTCATTGTTGTAGAGTAAAAAGTGATCAACCTTCAGCGCTCTATAATAGGCAATCCATTCAAGTAGATAGGCAGCTTCATTTTTAACCGACGCACAAATCACTAGGTCATACGGTTTCTTACGACTAGAGTCTTTTGTTGCGGCTGTAGAGTACTGAGTGGGGACAGCAGCGGCGGCGGCAGCACGCTCAATGTAGCTGCTCATTGTTTCAGCGAGGCTATCATCTAATGTAAGCGCAGCTTGGGCATGAGTTTTAACATCCTGCCAGGCTTGCAGTAGCAGGCTGATTTCGGCAATGGCTACATGGGCGACTTTTAAGCTTGAATTAAGTGCGATCGCTTTTTTAAACTCAGCGACCGCTCGCTCGTTTTTACCAAGATTTCTCAGCGTATGTCCTGCCGTCATATAGGCCCAGGCAGGTAGATCAGTACTAAGCGCAGCGGCCTGTTCAGATCGTTGTAATGCGGTTTCTAGGTTTCCTAACTTGAGCTGCAGTCGGGCGATCGCAGCGACAACCTCAGCATCGTTCGGTAAAAGTAGAAGCAGCTTCTCATAGGCCTGCGTTGCCAGTAAGAAATCGCGATTTTTCTCGTGCATCTGAGCAGCATTTCTCAAAGCAGCTTGAGGAACAACCGGTGTTTGAGCCGTTTCTGTTACCGGTAAATCTGCTGTGGGTAACGTCGGCTGCGCAGCGTCTAAAAACGCTGCATCAGAGAAAAAATGAATCCCAAACTCTTCAGCGAGTTCTTTATTCAGCGGGGCATAGAACTCGCCGATCTTATCTTGAAGCGCCTGCGAGACTTCTGGATACTTATTGGCATAGACCTTGTTCAAATTAGGAACATCGTAGTCATCAACATCTAAGAATTTGAAGATGGTCTGGATAAAATGTTCAGGATCGCTCTCCAGCTCATGATAGTTCAACACCAGAATCTGGTCTTTCGAAAAGTGTTGGAACCACTTTCTTAGGCCATAGGCATAGTAGCCGTTGAGTAAATACCTGGCCGTATCCCATCCATCTAAGGCGTAGGGACGCATTTCGCCATTCTCAACTTTTTCAATAATCTCTCTGGCCGACGCTATCTGAGACGATCCAAACGCAACCTCAATCGCTCTTTCTTCATCCTTAACTCTTTTGGCCTGATGATAATAATGAGAAATTGCCCGATCTACCGGATCTCGTAGAGAGAAAATGAGTTTTACATCTGGCAAAGATTTCTTGATCCTCTCAGGCGACTGCGCCGAGAACAAATAGCTAGGACTGGCTTCTCCAATTAGGTTCGACGCCTGAGCAACGTCCAGCTTAGCACCAAAATGAGACAGATAACTAGGCAGCCCTTGCTTAAAATTAAACGGCCGGCTGAAAAAATCCAGCTCTTTAGGATAGCGCTGAATCACCTTAGGGTGCTGAGTCACATACTCGTAGATTGCAGAGGTAGCCGCCTTCATCGCCCCCACAATAATAAAGTCAGGCTTCGCGGCTGAGTCGCTCAAGTCATCTACGTTAGTAGCCTTGAGATGAATAGTCCCAATAGGATACTTTTGACCGTCTGCAAATAGGGCAGTGACCGTTAAATCAGCATCTGATTTCACCTCGGTAATTTGAATGTCGCCGCCAAACCCAAATTTAGCATCCTCTCCAGCGGCGCTTTCTAAATTAAAGGCTTTTGCCAAACGAGGCCGCGACCTATCCACAGGAATCCTGTCAACAACAACCTCATCTATTGTCAGCTCAATCGCTTGGACAGCCGACTTACCCACGACCCAACCCGCTACTGTTAGAATGCCATCAATTATCATCAGCCCTTCACTGGGCAACTCAATGTGATAACCATGAAACAAATCGGCATCGACTGCTCGCTTACGAATTGACGAAACGATAAACTTGTCGATTTTTTCTACTGCCACAGTTGTCTGATTCATATCGTCTAGTTCGCTTACGAAGGTTATCTGGTCAGCGGGCACTTAGCAGATGTATTACAGGTCGAAGTGCTAAGGTAAAAAGGTCAAGGAGAAGAAATCGAAATAGTCGCAAAGGCTCAATCCATCGACCAGAAATCAAAACCTAAAAAGTCATTTAGCGCTTTGTTGTGAGGCTCGTAGTACGCTTTCAGGTTATCAATCACACTATCTGGCACGCCTGAGTAATCGTTTGAAAACATTTGCTTCATCTCCATTTCCTGACTATTCGGCAATCCTAAAAACGGCAGCAATTTGCTAGGTAACTCTTCAGGAAACTGTGCAAACCGGTGATAGTTAAGCAGCAGTATTTGCTCTTTAGGAAAGGCCCTGAACCATCGCTTTAAGAATGTTGCATAGTGACCGTTAAACAAATACCAGGTGGTGTCGTCACTACCTTGCTCTACCGGTACGGTATTAGACTTTTCTAGCGCGCTAATTTCTTCAGTCGCCTGCGCAATAGCCGCTTGGTCAAACGCCTGCTCAATGCTTCTGGTCTCGCCCAGTTTCCAGGCACAAGAATGATAATACTGAGAAATAGCTCTTTCTACTGGATCGCGCAAAGAGAAAATAATTTTACTCTCTGGGAAAAGTGCCTTCAGCCGAATGGGCGCTTTTACAGAAGGTAAATAGCCCGGACTAGCTTCACCTGAGAGCTGGTCGGTCACCAAGGTACCTTCTTTGAAAACGGCGAACAAAGACTGATACCAGTCAAAGCCTTTAGGAAAAGCTTCGCTGAAGAAATGGACCTCCTTAGGATGGCGCTCCATCACCTGTGGATGTTGCACCAGATAGTCGTAAATAGCAGTTGTAGCGGCCTTCATCGCCCCACCGATGATAAAGTCTGGGCCTAGCCCACGATTGAGCACAGTACTCGTTGGCTGGGCTATCAGGTGCAGCTGAGCAAAAGGAACTCTTTGCCCCTCTTCAAAAGAGGCAACTAGCTCTACAATTTGCTTGTCGTGAAAGGTCGGGATGTGAATGTTCTCGTTGAAGCCGACATTGCGGCCAATTTTTTTACGGTGAAACGTTACCGGAACAGTTTGTACGCAGTGACCGTCAACTACAATTTCCACTGACTTCGGGTCGGCGTTTCGTCCGGTGACCCAACCAGCTAGCTGAATGCCACTTTCCAGATAAAACTGTCCTACCAGTGGAAAGTCAATGTAGTCAGCCTTCAGCGTATCGGTAGGGTATTGCAGTGGCCTGATAGCTTTGATGACAACCCCGCTAGACTGCGCTTCTTTTGGGGTCAACGCAAGCGTAGCATCGCGGCCAGAAGTATCAAGAGTCGCGACCTCTAGATCAGCCGCGTCAGGTGATAGATTAGCGACCAGCTGGCCGTTTCGCGTCTCTCTGACCAGTCTTTCGAAAGTAGGGAAGATAGAAGAGAGATCGTAGTGCTCTCTGACCCTTTCTGGAATGCTGGCAAGCCAGCTAGGTTCATACAAACGAGTCCCACCTGCCTCTTTGATAATGACTTTATTGAGAAACTCAACGATTGAATCACAGTTGGATTCGTTCGAGAGCGTGTATCCCCACCGGTCTAAAACAAAACGACTACCGCCTGTCTTAGTAAAGCAGACAACTTGTTTTCCTAAAATCAACGCCTCAAAGACAACTAGAGGATTGGGATCTTCTCTAGAGGTCAAGATCATCATCTCAGCGAGATTCAGATAGAAGTAGGGGTTTTCTACCTCGTCGGTAATAAAAAAATTAGGGAGCGCATCATCAAAAAAAGTCTGCTTGAGCGGATTACCGCTCTGATTATGGAAGCGCCCAATCCAGAGGAACTGAATGTCTGGTAGTACTTTAGCAACCTCAAAAAAGATGTCAACACCTTTTCGGGGCGATGCACTGCCACAGCCGCAAATGGTTAGCTTGTCGGGATTTAGGCGCTGACCGTTAGCATTTTTTGGCAGGGGCTGCTTTTTTTGAGCTCTAGCAACAATATCGTCGCACTCAAAGAAATTTTCTAAAATCACCGACCGCTTGGGGCGCGTCGGGAAAAAGGCTTTAACGTCTCGCTCTACGTCTTTCGATACGTTTATAAGCAGGTCCACATAGTCCATCACATCTAAGCTGACGCAACCGGTTCTCAGACCGCTGTAGAGCGCATCTTTCATCTCGTGCATATGAAAGATGTTGCTGATTTTGAGCATCCTAGCTGCAATCAGCCATTCGGCAGTCTCAACAGAATTGGCATAGACAACCTCTGGCATTTCTTTCTCTAGAAAGAGCCGAGCCATTTCTACTTTCTCCTCGAAAGAGAAGTCGTAGTTGCCGTAGGCAGTATCAGTATTATGACCAACGATAGTATTGGCAGGATCTCGCAGCATCTCTTGGAACAGCGGACCATCTTCTTTAGTCACCAGCGTGACATCATGCTGCTTAGAGAACTCCTTGGCAATCTGAAAAATGACCTTTGGTGCGCCAGTTAACGTAGCGTTGTGGGAGACAAATAAGAGTTTCATGGTTACTCCTGCCAGTAGAATTTTATGTGCTGGCTACTGGCATTGCTAGCCAACAGGCGGAGCATAGTATTCTCAAGGTGCTTGCTCGTAGGATAAAGCGTACTGTTCGTATATTCGTCTTTAGCAGCCTTGGACTGTTGCCACTGTTTCACCCTGTTAAAGACCGGCTGTATCAAACTTGTTTTAACCATCATCATCGGACCTGGAATATATTCACTGTTACGATGTTCTGGCGAAACACCTAGCTCGTCTAACATTTGAAAGTAAGTTTGATCCATCTCAGAGAAGTTAGACTCCTCTCCGCCGTGAGATGAAATTAGTCCAACCGATCCGTTACTTCTTAAAATATCTAGATTCTCTTGCAGACGCTCTAATGAACCGAGCAGAGCACTCAAGGTCTCCTTTCTATGGTTTGTAGCTTGCTTAGAGTCAGAATCTGTATCTTTATTAGCGTGAATCAAAGTCAATACGTCGTATTGATCCCACTGTAGCTGGTCCATCAGGCTCAGATACTGTTCTACTCTGTTGTTCTCTTGTTGCGCAATTAACAGTCGGCAATCCGGAAAACTCAGACAAATTTGCTCATGAACTTCGGGTGTCCAAAGATGGCTATCTAAACTAACAAACAAATCGTGTGGCGCTATCGATAGGCTTTCAATAGCGTTGAGCGAGTCTATCCAAAGCTCCAGTGAGGAGATACTCACCAGCGCTGCCATTTTACTATTGGTAATAGCAATAGCCGCATCTTCTTGCTCTGCAACTCTGTCTAGCCGCTTGCCAGAGTAGTATAGCTGGTCAAAGGAATAGTAGCGGCCTTCAGCTTGTCCATGTTTGAGGAAGTGAGTGATCGCAGCGTATTTATTGTCGCCGTAGCCCTCTTTTAGATCAGGGTTGATTTCAAGGTATTCTGAATACGAAAAATTACTTGGCAGGTTGGCATCATCGACGCCCATCTGCTCATACAGAGCAGCAACACAAGAGACTCTGCCTTCTTTTTGTCCGTATTCTGCCCAGTGTCGAAAAGCATCTTCATAACAGGACAAAAAAGAAAGATCTGAATAGTAAGTAATATAGAATTTCCAATCAAAGGCGTTTTCTCTGACAACTTTTGTATCAAGAGCAGGTTCTTCTGTGGGAACGTTGCCTCTGGCGTAGCTGCGAAAGGTTGCGGCCCGCTCGAACTCGCCCTGCCGCTCTAGCGCATGGCTTAGGAGCAGATAAAGTCTAGCGTCATTGGGCTGTAGCTCAATAGCGCTGTAGTAACTCTCTAAGTCGTCTGGTGCTAGGTCTATCGCTCTCATGTACAAATCCAATGCCTTCTCCCGGCTTTGCTTTGCTCTTACGCTGAGGAGATTAGCCAGTAGCTTTTGGCCCTGCGCACCGTTAGGGTAAAGCTTCGTACATTGACGGGCGATCGCAATTGCGCCTTCAAAATCAGAAGCATGCTTTAGCAAACTATTTCCCAGCGTTGTATACACCCACTCTGGCTGCTGAGGGTCTAACTCAATCGCTTTGCGGTAGCGCTCTATGGTTTCAGAGACATTACCTTGCTTCTCCTGGTCCGCACCAATCGCCCGATGGGCTTCTGCATTTTGAGGATGTAGCTCAGCGCAGGCAATATGAAGCTTTAGCGCATCTTCTACCTGCCCCTGTCTCAATAGAAAGCGACCCAGCACCAGATAGGCCCAAGCAGGCTGATTTTTATCTAGCTCGATTGCTCGTCGATAGCTATCGGCCTGCGCTTTAAAGTCTCCGATTCTTTCTTGAATCGCACCAACTTCTAAGTAGAGAACCGCTTCGTTAGGATAAAGTGCGATCGCCTGCTGATAAATCTCAACTGCTTTAATTAGATAGCCCTCATCGCACAGGTCTCTAGCCGAGCGCAAATACTCTTCTAGTGAGATAGTCTCAGGTTCTTGAGGCCGAGTAGGGACCGATAGTGTTTTGTCTTTGTCAGCTATTGCCACGGGCAGCGGCGGCGCATATATTGTCTTAGATAGCTCCGGAAAAACAGAGGTTGCTTTTTCATAAACTGCGTTGGCCCGGTCGTATTGACCGTGCTTAGAAAGCAGAGAAACCAGGGTCGTAAAAACCCATATCGGCTGGTCTTTCGCGTCAAGTGCGATCGCTTTCTCATAGCTCTCGATCTCGCCGAGTTCGTCGCCCTGTCGTTCCAGGCAAAACCCTAGCCAGCGATAGGCTTCGGCGCTATCTGCATAAATTTGAATGGTCTGTCTGTAAACGGTAATTGCCTCTTCCCAGTGGCCCTGATTTTGTAGCCTTTGCCCCAATACCAGATACACCCAGCTGGGCTGAAATGAATTGAGCCGAATCGCTTCTCGGTAGCTTTCAATTTGAGCATTCAAGTGCCCTTGATGCTCTTGAACAAGACCTAATAAACGAAAGATATCTGGACTGTTGGGCATCGACTTAATAGCCTGATGACAGGCATCAGCTGCCCTGTCAAAAGCATTTTCTTTGATAAGTTCTTCAACAGTGCGAATTTGAGTTCTCAAATCGTGAGGCTCTGCGGTAGTAAGTACGCTGGTATTCATAGTTCAAAGACTAAAAACAGGGGCAATGCTTTGACGAGGCGAGTCAGAAACGGCGAGTCAGGGACTAAGTCAGATTCAGTCATCAGTTAAGTAGGAACGGAACTAAGTAGGAACGGATCGGACATAGCATGGACCCAAAACAACACCAATGGCAGATAAAGAGAGAGCTGCTCTTTAACCATTGAGGTCGCAGACCATGGAGGTTGTAGGCAACACTGATTAGACAAGCGAGCCAGGAGAGTCAGATCAGACAAAGGAGAACAGCTGCGGTTGGCTAGTCGCTTCTGGCGCGATCTAGCTGATCGGCAATCGCGCGTTCATCTTGAGCTTTCTCTAGATCGCCAAATTTCGCAAAGATTCTACTCAACTGACGGTGAGAAGCTGTTAGGTCTGGGTTAAGGTCAGTTGCTCTTTGATAAGCGAGAACAGCGGCTTCTTCTTCTTGGTTCCAAAACAATGCGTTCCCTAGGCAGTGATGAGACCAGCAGAAGCTAGGGTTGAGTTCAATACTGGTTTGAATCGCTTGAATTGCCTCTGGAATATCGCCAGTCTTCAGCAACTTCTCTCCTTTTGCAAAATACTCTAGATAGCGCTCATCAATCTGCTCTACGCCATCTACTGGCAGTTCTAACGAATAGTCAAAGTTGTCAAAATCTTTTTGATAGACTTTTTTGACTAAACTTACGGCGACTTCCGTGTAGAAATGAGGGAGTCTCGCGTCAGCCTGAGTAGAATGAGGAGAGTACCTTTTAACTGTTCTATCGCCAACCTCTGAATCAGAATATATTTTTTTGAGAACTTTCTCTAAATCGACCGATAAATTCTCAAAACGACCTATAAAATCGTACTCAATCAAATCAGACATTAGCTGATACGACTGGGGTCTCCAGTGATGATCCATTTCATGGATAGGCGTTTCACTCACACAGGTTAGGAAAGTTTCGAAAGAGATGTCCGTATCAGAGGATACATTCAACCTTTTTGCTATTTTTTCTCTCTCAGCACTTTCTTTTTTAATCTTGTCTAAGTAGGCAGAAAGAGCCCTGGTGTAGGGGTTGCGGACAAATGCAAATTTCAAAATATGAGCGTCTTTCAACATCTCGCAAAAGTTATCTAAGCCAATATCATCAGGAGAAAGAAGAGGAGATTCTGGCTTTTTATGTACGTTCCTAACAACTGGCATAGGCGGCAGGCCAAGCACTTCTGTTTCAAGATCCTGCAGCGTTCTTTTTATGGTTGAGCAGGCGACTTTTGCCGTCTCAATATAGATAAAGGAACTCTTCTCGGAGATGTTGACTGAGTAGTTAAACGCAGCTTTTGGCAGGTATTTATAGCTTTTTTTAATTTTTTCGGTGAGAGTAGTCATTTATAGAGAGGGTTGGCGACAGTTGTTCAATTTTATACAGTTTTTGATTTTAGCTGGTTGAGTGCTATTTGATTTTTTTGAGCAACTCGCTGCCAAGCAGCACTCTCGGTTTTGTATAAATTGCGCTCTTTTTCTAGCTGCGCGACCCAGCTCTGAAGCTGCGATAGGGTCTGTGTTACATTTTGAAAATCGTGCCACACTTTCTCTAAAGCCAGAAACTCTTGAATCCATAGCAAAGACTCTTCGCAAGGCATGAGCTCAGACATCACTATCTCGGTCTGCTGCTGCTGACGAGCCGCGATCGCATCTTGAAAAATCTTTGCCATTCGCTTCACCATCATCTCTAAGCGAAAGTGCGTCCGGATTCGAAACCGCGCCGCTGAGCCCATCCGTTGCCGCAACTGACTGTCGCCTATCAGTGGCTGCAGTACAGACACATAGGCATCACATTCCGACTCATCTGCAGGTCCCAAAGGCACCAGAATACCGCTGTCTGTTGATAGCAGCTCATCTTGGCCACCAACATCTGAAGCCACTACCGGCAAACCCATGGACATAGCTTCATACATCACGAGCGAGATACCTTCGTAGGCCGATGGCAACAGTACTAAATCAGCCGCAGAATAGTAACCCACCATCTCTTGTGGAGAAACAAAGGGCAAAATGTGAACGACCTCGCTCAGCTCAAGCCGGGCAATTTTTGCTTTGACTGGCTCTAGCAAATCCCCTTGACCTAACATCAACACCTTCAAGGAGGCGCCCTCTGCCAGTAGCTTGTTGATAATATCCAGAAAGAACAGCGGCCGTTTTTGAGCGGTCATCCGAGCGGGGAAAACAAAAACGGTCGTGTCATCGGCAATACTCAGCTTGGCTCGATACTCTTTTCTTCTACGCTTATCTGGCTGCCAGTGCTGCTCGGACACGTTGACATAACACACTTTCAATCGGTCTACAACTCCTAGGTTTAGCTGTCGAAATTGTTCAGCCAGATAGTTAGAAGTCGTTACTTGAGCTTCTAAATACGCACTGTACTGGCAGGATATTCGGGGATAGCCCCCTTCTCGCCAGCCTGGATCTTCAGTATGGGTATAGTCAACAAACGCAAGCTGAGGAAACTCACGTCGAAGAAAGGGAAGCAGCGGATAGGCGTAATAGGCATTGGAGATAAAACAAAGATCAATCTGCCGCGAAGCGAGTATGTAGCGAGCAAAACTTAACCAGTGCCCGTAGTGAAACAGCCTTGGTAGATGAAAAATGTCAGGTGTCACCGCGTAAAATTCTGCAAACCATGGATGCTGAGACTCCATAGTTGTCACAATTGTAATGTCATAGCCTCTATGCTTGAGGCCAGTAAGTAAATCTAGATTAAACTTATCAGCACCGCCAACTTCTAAGTGGGGAAACCAGCACAAAATTCTTTTACCTGCATTGTCTGCATTGAGCGGGTTTTGAACAGTGGGCTGTCGTCGCAGCGTACGGAGAGAAAACATGGGACGATCAAGCTCAAGATCAGGTAGGTGGCGATCTTCAAAAAATGACTGATAGCGAGATCGAATCTCGTTGCTGACCTGCCGCTCTTGATCGACTTTAGCGCGAGAAGCAGCCAGCAAGCCTGTTTGAGTGCGCCGGTAGCAGTCTAAAAACTCAGGAATCGTCCAGCCTTTTTGGCCCTGAACAATCGCCTTTAACCAGCGGTCCCAGTCTTCATAGAATCTGAGCGTTTCGTCAAATCCGCCCACCTGGTCAAAGTCTTGCTTACGGTACAGTAATCGGCCTGTGACTCGGTTCTCTTTAATGAATTCGCTAGGCTGATTAAATCCTTTTGTCCACCAGTATTCCTCTGCCTGAAAGCCGACAGAATAGGTGTTCACAAAGGAAAAATCTAGATGGGCCTCTAGAAATAAAACACATTTTTCAATCGCTGTCGGTGCAAGCAGGTCATCCGTATCCATAAAAAACAAGTACTTGCCTTTAGCCTGGGCGATCGCAGTGTTACGCCCAGCAGATAGGCCGCCGTTTTTAAGGCGACGTGTTGTTCTTATTTTAGGATTTAGCGTAGGCAGTTCATCAAAAAGGGCGATCGCATCAGCATCGGTCGAGCAGTCATCGGCAATAATCCACTCGTAGTTTTGAAACGTCTGATTCTCAATAGAGTGATTCGTTTCTAAAAAATAGTCTCTTGGAACATTGTAAAAAGAGGAGATGATGGAAACAGCTGGAGGATCAGAGGCAGCGGCTGACTTATAGCTGCATTTTTGACTTTTCAAGACTTCAATATAGTCGGGAACCTCTGAAAAGTTCGGCTTTACCCACATGCTGTTTCTCACCCCTCCATCAAGACTGCTGTCAACGACTCCGTACTTCTCTTCTATCTGCGTTTCTCTATTAGTGCTTCTCTAACGATTACCGTCTACTTGCGCCTCATTTGACATGAGGATCTAGTTCAATCGCTTTTGCATAGGCGGTAGTTGCGGCTTCTACTTTGCCTAGAGCCGTGAAGGCATCTCCCATTTGCTTGTAGGCTGTCGCTAGCTCTGGATTTAGCGCTATTACCGACTGGAAGGCCGATACAGCATCATCGGCCTTTCCTTGCCACAAATAGACGTTACCAATATTTTGATGAGCCCAGTAAGACGAAGGATCGAGCTCTAGACATCTGTGAAAAATCTCTAAAGCGGCGTCTAAATCACCCGATTGACTTAGCAGTTCACCCAGTCGAAGATGCAGCGGCACCGAAGTAGGGGCCAGCGCCAGCGCCTGGTTGACACAGTCAATAGCCGCTGGATACTGTTGGCTCTTAGCAAGCAGCTGAACCAGCTGTAGGCGTAAATCGAGCTGATCAGCATCTATCTGCAATGCGGTTTGATAAACAAAGATAGCCTCGTCTATCTGGTCACTGTCTTGTAAAACACGGGCAAGCTTTTCATAAGCATCCGTATTCTGAGGATTTGTTGCGATCGCCTGACGATAAATATCAGGGTCTAGTCCTTCGGTCTTGGCCAGCTGAGAGTAGTGCAAAGCGGACTTTTTCAAGCCAATATCAGCACTCTTCTTAAGCGCGTCAGCCAGCTTTTTACCCATTTGAGGAGACGTTGGATCTAGCTGAACAGCTTTGTTGTAAGCCTCTACGGCCTCATTCCATTTATCCTGAGCCTCAAGCACCTCGCCCAAGCTGTAGTAAGACCAAGCAAAGTCAGGATTGAGTGCAATGGCCTGCCGGTATGCCGCAACCGCCTGAGTAAACTCTCCTAAATTCTTATAGCAGTCGCCCAAACTATGATGCGACCAAGAGAACTCTGAATTTAGCTGAATCGCAGATTGATAACAGTTTTTAGCTTCGCTCCATTGCTTCTCTTCTCGCAGCGTATCACCTTGCTTATGCGCGCTAAGCGCTCTTGACTGGGCTTCGGCGATCGCACTTTGAACATCGGCTGGAGCGGGGCGCTTAAGCCGAGCATCTTTATGGTTTAGAGAGCCGTTCTGAGAAATAGCTGCAATGCTTTGGACGGACTGGGGCTGAGTGCTCTCTTTACCGAGCCGATCTTTATCAAACGGGCTCTCACCAAACTGAGGCCTTTGCTCAAATGGAGAGGTTCGATCGGGTTGAGGCTGATAATTGAATTGAGCATTCTGGACAGGAAGATTTTGCTCAGAAGCGGTCTGATCCATCAGAGGAGACGTGCCATTGGAGCTACCAGCGCCGTTTGGGCTATCAGTTGAGCTATCAGTCTCTAACAGCTGAATTGCAGCCTGATAGCATTCCAGTGCCTCTTCTAGGCGACCCTGAGACTTGAGCGAATCTCCTTTTTTATGCATGGTGAGCGATCGCATATGAACAGAATCAGTGGCATCACCATCAGGTACTCCGCTAGATGAAGTACCTGATGGCAAAGGCCCTGTCGCAGTAGTCCGCTCGGGCGCTGAAGGGACAGCCAAACCGGACGGAGCCGAGGCGGGGGCGCTAGCTACTTTTTTTTTTCCACTCACCGCAGCGAGCTGTTGCAAAATATTATCTGCCGCGGCTGTGTTACCTCGCGATCGCAGCAGTTGGGCTAGCTCGGTATAGGCTGGCGCAAACTCAGGTTGAGCGTGAATAGCCTGCCGATAACAGCGCACCGCAGCTTCAACACTGTTGTGCCGAGCGAGCACCTTACCTAAGGCAAAACACTGCTCTGGACTGGGCCAGGCTGGGTCTAGAACAAACGACTGATACCAGGTTTCTGCGGCTTGCTTGAGGTTGTTGCTTTTATCGAAGATCTCAGCCAGGCTACGGTACAGCGCTGCTGAGCGAGGAGACTGTGCGATCGCCTGCTGCATGAATCGAATCGCATTGGGCCAGTCCTTCATTTTTGCATAGTGCTCAGCAGCTACGGTCGGATCGTCTGAAGGAGGTAGGGCAGCAGGCACAAACTCAGACGCTGGAGAAGAGACAGCCGCAGGCGCTTTCAACAGTTTTTGAGTAGTTGAGGCTTTCAGCAGTTTGCTCACTAGGCGTTGATTCTCAGGTGAGAGTCGCCTAGAAGGTGATTGAACGGGCGCAGAAGACGATTGAACAGCAGTCGACGTACCTGTTGTCGCCTGAGAAAGCGCGGCTTGCGCCTGCTGAGCTGCCTTCGCCTGGAGCGCCCGGCGGCGGGCTTCAGCTTTTAACCGTTCGGCTTCAGCGTTAAGATCGACAACTTTGCGATAGCAAACCGCCGCGCCCTGCCAGTCTCCACTGTCTTCCAACAGATCTGCCAGCCGCTGATGGGCATCGATCATTTTTGGATCTTGCGCTGTTGCCTGCCTATAAAAATCAATAGCCATCTCACGGTTGCCAATAGCCTCTAGAGACTGGCCCATTTTGAAGTGATCTAAAGCGGCACCCAAATCAGGCTGTAGGCTGTAGGCTTTCGCTAGGCAGTTAAGTTCGTTTTCGGTACGCCCCAGCTTTTTCCAAACCTTCGCAAGATTGAGATAGGCAACCGCAAAAGTTGGATCGCTTTCAATCGCCTTTTTGTAGTAGCTAACCGCATCTTCCCAGTCTCCTTTCTTGGCGTACAAGCTGCCCATATTGCTGTACACCTCAGGGAAGTTGGGCCTGAGCGTTAAAGCCTTGGCATAAAATCCCATGGCATCGGTCGGCCGACCCTGCTGCTGCAAAATCTTCCCCAAAAACTTATAGGCTTCAGCATTAGCTGGCGCAACTTTAAGAATTTCGCGGCAGGCTAAAAAAGCTTTGTCCCACTCTTCTTCTTCACAGTAGGCCTGAGCTTGACGCAGATATATCGTGACAACTTCTGTTGCCGAATCAGACGCCAAAATCACACTCGGTCCCATAGAGACCCTGTTGGCAGACGTGTTAGCGGGCGTGCTGATACTAGAAAGCTCAGCTGGCTGAGCAGCGCGTACGGTCAAGGCATGAGAGCTTAGAGAATTCGACTCCAAATGAGCATTGTGAACGGCGTGAATAGTGTTTTGATCAATCGTCATAGTGCCCGCGCCTTGATCTATAGCAGCTGGCTCCATTCGATCCATCGCCGACAGGGACTCTATTCCAGTCAAATTGTCTTTCACAGCGTCGTTGTTCCTGTGGTGTTTTCTCAAAACAAGCTCGGGCGCTGATGACGAAACGAAGCTCTCATCAACAGGTGCTGTCGTGGGATCTAGTAACAGAGACTGCCACTCTACGGTCACAATATCCTGAGGCTGTCGCGTCTGCGGCGCTGACCTCGAAGACTTTGTAAGCCGCCTAGAGCTGAGGCGAGCCCCATTTGAAAAATTCATGTAAATTCAACCCTTTGCTGGTAGTTCAACAGCGTGAACGCCCACTGAAATAAAAGAAGAAATAGGAAAAAAGTCTTTCGAGAAAAAGGTTTTCCATAGGAACCCTCCGTAGGTACTCTGAATCGCACCTAGTCTCTCAAGTGATGATTTCAGACAGGACGACTTGAGATCAATCGCAACAGCGCCCTTTCGTAACACGTTCCTAACTCTAGGCCTGACTCTAGGAGCGCAGTGACACGGGGTGTATAACTACACAATTGATATAACGACATAACTCAATGATGCTACTGAGACCTACACAAATTTATTCAAGCTTCATAGAAGTAAATCAGTACAATTATGCAAATTCAATTATTTGTGGCGCGAGCGTAGATGCATGTAGGGCCAATTACTCGGCTCAGTGAAGCATGCCATAAAGGGCTTTCTGATAGATGTATCTTACGTATCAAAATCAACACGTTGCCACAGAAAACCGCGGAATGTAGAGGAAATATCCGTAGCAGCCAGATAAATAGCAGCCAGACAGGTAGTAGCCAGATAGGTAGTAGCCAGGCGAACTATAAAAGACTACGCCCACTGCTCGCAAATAGGCAGCAGGCGTAGCGCTAGCCGTCTGTGCATTTCAGGAGAGGCGTAGTAGTTGTTTTCGCTCAGGTGAGAGGAGGTAAGCTGAATTTTGCCTTTCTTATAGTCGCGTGAGCGTACGATTGAGACCGGCTCTTGGGTAAATCGGCTGATGAACGGCTGCGGCAGTCCGGTCTTATCGACATGTTCAACGTAGTCATCGCACAGCGGTCTTAGCGCTTCTACCATTGACCGATTGACCAGATGTGGAAAGCTGGAAAGAAGGTGAAACAGCGTATCGTATCGCTCTTCATAATCAGGCGATCGCTTAGAAAACCAGACCAGTACTTTTGGCACCGTAATCTGATTTAGCAGCTTAGAAAACTCGCTGATGTAAGCGGCTCTCGTCTCAGCAACCAGCGAGGCAATTTCCTGAACATTCGCAGTCTCTAGCAGCCGCTGGTAGGCAAAATCAGCGGGAACAACTTTCCCATCACTTAAAATATATTGTTCTTGCGAATAATGAGTCGTCTTGAACCGAGAATTTCCCTGCGATCGCCCAGAAAAAATAGCGATGGTGACAAACTTAGAGTGATTGACCAAATCAATCAGCGTTTTGTTGCGAGGCTCCGTATAAAAAGAGGGGCCTACGCCTGAAAAGCCTAGGTTGAGCGCCGGTACTTTTAGCGCGGTGCCCAGTAGCTCAGTATAAGGCCGTGGAACAAAACGACCAAACGTGAAGGCAGCGCCTAAAGAGGTGCAGTATTCACCCGGTGCTAAGCTAGCAGGACGCGGCCCCCGAGCCGAGAAACCGGCTTCTGGCGACCAGATCTTCCAAATTTTGTAGTCGATAATCTCGGCATCAATTTCTTGATAGCCATATGCGGTGCCCATATTGCTATGTGCAGGCTTTTCAATTGGAGTAGCCAACGAAGGAGGCGATGAGTCTGTCATGTTAGAAATCTGTATCAAATTCTGAAATTGAATGCGCTACACGGGTAAAGCAAAGCCCTCGGCCATAGCGGTCAGCCAGCGGTGCTACTGAGCAACCCATCCGAACGTCATCCCAAGTAAAGTTTCGAGCTTTCGTGTCTGTGGTTCAAAGAAATTGAACAGCTGCTGACGCGTCTCGGAAGAAACAGCACCATACTGGCCTGCGTTGTACCTTCCGTAGTCCTGGTGGGGCGGGCCGTCAATCTTCAACGTCTGGCAGATCGTTTTCAAAGTCTGTTCAGGGGCCGAAAATAAATCTTCGCTTCGTAAAACCAGCAGCTGATCGCGCGAGAAAAAATTCAGCCAACGGCATAGGTGATGGTAGTACAGGCTATTGCCGATATGCCGAGCGCGATTCAGCAAGGGCCAGAGCTCTGCCGCTGACGCTTCACCAACTAACGCTGGCTCAATCAGCGCTCTTTCTGCATCGATAGCAGCTTCAAAGCTGCGCTTTTCAGTGCCGTTGCGCACCATCATGTTGTAGCGAGAAATGGTTCTATCGACCGGATGACGCAAAACAACAATCAGCTGAATTTTGGGAAAATACTCAAACACACGAGCAGGCGCAGTATTGCTGTAGAGGTAGTTGGCAGAGGTCTCTCCGGTAATATAGGCTCGCTGAAGCGAAGGCAGTGTCTTGGATTGCGCAGCAGCAGTTACCCTAAACTGCGCTGGGAAGTGCGCCTGATACCAGGCTTTGCCCTGCTTGTATTCTAGGTCAAAAAAATCGATCTCTTTTTCAACGGGTGACAGAACCTGCGGGTGAGAGAATAGATATTGATAGAGCGAAGTCGTGCCACACTTCTCGGCTCCAATTACCATAAACTTAGGAGAGAGCGGCTGATCTAGGAGCTCGATATCTGTTTCAGCGTTTGACTGCAGGCCTAGCTGAGGAGTTGGTTGAAAGTTCACCTGAGAACGCTCGCGAGGTGTCATTCGACCGTACAGCTGCCGCACGGTCATATGGTTGCTGATTGCCCGGTAGCACTCTATGGCCTGACGGCTCTTCCCTAACTTCGTCAGGGCGTAGCCCAGCGTCACTGCGGCTGCCTGCAGGCCTGGAGAGGCCTCCACAATCTGCTGACAGACGCTAACGACCTCTTCTAGCACCGGGTCGCCTTCTGCCAGGTCATAGCGCATCAAGTTGTAGCGCAGGCGGTTATAGGCGTTGTACAGCCGAGGCTGATACCGAATCGACTCCAGATAGGCCCTGATCGATTCTGTGGTGTCGCCCGTTTGGTTGCACGATCGCGCAACCTTGACCCAAGCGTCAGCTATGTGAGCCTTCACGCCCTCATCGTTCGGATTAATCTTTAGGGCCTGCTGGTAGTACTGGATAGCCTTTTGCCACTGCTGCTGCCTAGCGTACAGTGCCGCGATTTGCTGGTGCAGCAACACCTGCCGGGGCTGGTGTTCAAGTGCTAGGCGTAATGCGTCTACGGCGTCGCCTAGCTGACCTTTTTCCACCAGGATGTCAGCTTTGGTCTGATACATCGCGGCAGTCGTTCTACCGGCAATAGCCTGTTGCGAACTCTCTTGCAAGCTCTCCTGCGAACTCTCCTGCGCCTCAGCGCGTGAGGTTAAGCGTCGACTAAGTTGAATACCGGGTTGGGCGTTGGTCTCGATATCACTGCATTGATCGATCACACGCATGCAAGCTGTAACAACCGCCGACCAATCGCCTGCTTTAGTCGCTAGCTGAGCCTGCTGCAATGCTGAGATAACCTCAGCTTGCAGACTCTCTTTAGAGCTTTCTCCAACAGGGTGCTCTACTGCGATCGCAGCCTGCGATGCCGGGTGTTCTTGACTAAGCATGCAGCGCATCCTCTTCTTTCACGTCTTCTTGCACAGTTATCTCTTGCACAGTTATCTCTTGCACCACCTTCTTCAAAATCATCTGATGAGACTGATGCAATATCTGCACCTGGGATGATACGGACTGAATAAATGCGTCAATACCTGGCTTAGAAGACTGGGCCGGATCGGTCTCGTCGCGCCACTGATAGTCTTTAAAGAACATTAGCCCACCCGGCTTGAGCGCTTGCCAAGCCTGCGTTGCTAGCGTATTGAGGTAGTTGCCCTGCTTGCGATCGCTTTGAATGTAAATAACGTCAAACTCAGCATCAGCAAACGGTTCTAACAGAGGTTGCAAAGGACCTATTTCAAGGCTCACTTTGTCGGACTCGGGCAGCTTTGCCAAATTTTGCTGAAGCTGCTGACTAGCACCTTCTGTAATACACACTAGCCGATCGCCTGCGCACCGTAAAATTTCATCGACCAGCCAACAGAGACTGCTACCGTCGCTACTGCCTAAAGACAACACGGCAATTGGGGATCTTTCATCCGGCTCATTGAGCGGCAGCAAATGGCGCTCCCACAGCGAAATATTCTCACTAAACCAGGTGTGCGAGAACTCGTATTCCCGCTCAGCACAACGCTCCCAGCCCCGTAGTTCAAAAGCTTTCTGATGACTTTTAGCCGCCTCTGCCAGCTCGCCTTTTTTCGCCAGCGCATTGCCCAAAAAGCAATAGGCCCAGGGGAATTCTCCAACAAAGTGAATAATGCCTCTGCAAGATTCAATCGTCTCGTCCCAGCGAGATAGCTGCAGCAGCGAATTTAACAACCCCATGTAGGCCCAGTGCAGATCAGCATCGAATTTTAGGGCCTGTCTAAAAGACAAAATTGCCGTCTCGTACTGGCCCGCCTGACGATAAACGCGGCCCAATCGATAGTGAGCAGTCGCATCATCGGGAATCTGCTGTGTCAGCTGTGCTAAGAGCTCAATGGCACGCTGAGACTGCCCTTGCTTTATCAGCAGTTCGCTCAGCGCGTAGTAGGACAAGGTCGCCTCCGGCTCACTAGCAATTGCCTGCTCGTAGCAAGCGATCGCCTGGTCGCTCAGCCCATGTTCTTCTAGCACTTTAGCTAGCTGATGGTGTCCTTCAGCAGCGGCCATTTCTGGCTGTTGACTCAACAAAGTGTGTAGCGTCTCGCTCTCGGACTTGTAGTCGCCCAGCTGATTGTAAATTTTGGCAAGCCGACAATAAATATCCGCATTGTCAGGCTGATATTCAATCATTCGCTCGTAAAAGTACGAGGCCTTTTCCCAGGCTTCGCAGCGAATGTATAGCCAGCCAGAAGCAGCGTAGAATCTGACGGTATCAGGTTCAAAGTCTAGAGACATTCTCTGCCAGTTCTGAGACTCTTCAACCAGTCCCATGCCAAGCAAAATATTGCCAACCGTCTGGCAAGCGCCCAGCCAGTCTTGCGAGACAGCAGTAGGGTCTGGATGAGTGGCTAGGGTTTCGCAGTCAGTAAGGGCTTTGTCGAGATATTGGAGCATGATATCTGGATAAAGAAACGTCGTAGAAAAGAGGCATTTAACAACAGGGCCTAACAACAGCGCCTAACAACAGCGCCTAACAACAGTCGCTAGGAGATTAAACCGGCCTGGTCAAGCAGCGATCGCAGCGCAGCAATATCAACCGAAAAGTCTTCTGTCAGGCCACTGGGATACATCAGCTGGCGAAGCGGATGATAGGCAAAACTTTCGCCCACCAGATAGTAGTGATGGAGCTTGAGATGTTGACTAATCATCCAATAGTCTGTGCGCAAATAGTACGGAGAAAAGAACTCTATGACCTGAGTACCGGGTGAGCAAAAGACCAGGTTAGCTAGGCCAGACCCATGAGCACCCACAATCGCTTCAGCCTGAGCAAACAGCTGCGCTTGTTCTGCAACGCTAAGGGTCTCTAGTGCGACAGAAACAAAACCAAAGTGGCTGAGCAGTTCAATCACCGCGTCTTCATTAAACACCTGACGGTATTTGGCCTTGTGGCGACTAATGTACAGACGTCGGCCTAGCTGTTCAACGGTTGCACTTGGTTTACTTTGACGCCCTAAAATAGCACGTCTCAAGAAATCCATACTGCTGGGTGGGACCCAGTCTAAATGGCCTGCAAAGTTAGGAACAACTAGCTGGTCGGCTTGCAAATGAGGAACGCGATCGCTCTCAACTACCTTTTCTAGCGGAATGCCCAAGATCTGGAGAGTCTCACGCTGAAAGGGCTTTGCAACACTGTTGACAACAAAAAAATCGATCGTGTTTAGGTCGCTTCCCTCCAATCGTAGCGCTTGATTTAAAACATGGAACCGAGGCAACACGTCAAACAGCCAGTGGTAGTAAACGTGAGCAGACAGGCCAGAAAGCACGGCCACTCTACCTGGAATAGTCACAACAGGCGGTAGAGGGCTCTGGCGCTGTAACACCGTATGATTGGCCAAATCATGCCGCTGACAGCCGGGCAAAGGCCAAGGATAGCAGCGAGAGAGATCTGCCAGCAAAAAATCATCCGCCGAAAAAATAGCGATTTCATTACAGACAGACCAGGCATTCTGTTGCGGAGAGACCCAGGTGCGCCCTTCGGGAAGGGTAATGGCAAAAATCTCTAGAGTATGGTCTACCTCAGGTGAAGCGATTCCGCATTTAAAGGCAGACTGGCTAACTTGAACAGGCGAAAATTGACGAATTAGGTTCGTCATACACTCTCGGCATGTCAGTCCGCCACAGTCAGCATCAGGCCCCGTCGTCTCAGATACCGGCACAAACTCGCTGCGAGCGGCCAATCCTGTAGCAGCAATCAGCCAGTCTTGAGCGCGCCGGTAAACCCCGCTTACTGCAACAGCAGGTTTGTTCTGAGCCGACAGCGCTTGGACTAAATGCTGTTCAAGCAGCGGCTTTTCGAGCTGGAATAGGGTTGAAACTACTGTTTGATTAAGGACTGACTGCTGGCGATCGATCTCTTCTATTGAAGAGATTGGGCCAGAAATTGAGCTAGGCATCTGGTCGGACACTTGCCCCTGAAGTAAGCCCGCCTGATAAATGGCGATCGCACCTGCCTGGCGGCCTTGATGCTGAAGACACTCTCCTAAAGACTTGTATAAGTGCCAGGCATCAGGAGATAGAGAGAGGGCCAAACGATAGCATTGCTCAGCTCTCGCGGGTGCATCACAGGCCAAAGACAGCTCGGCTAAATACTCGTATACATAGGCGAGCCTGGCCTTCAGCATAGCGGTCGTTTGAGCAGAGAGCAGGCCTGTGAGTTGGCCTGTGAACTGGCCTGTCTCTTCTTTTTCCAAACTATCTGAAGACTGCGAATTACCAAAAGACGGGGAAGCCGAAGACAGGGAAACCGAAGACTGGGAAGCCGAGGACTGGGAAGAGCGATCCGCAGCCTGAAGCGCTCGTATAAACTGCCCGCAGGCTCGCTGCAGGCGAAACAATAGATCCGTCTCTGGCAGCTGGCTAGTACGCTGACAGTAGGCCTCTACAAAACCGTCGTCAAGCCTCAACACCTGACAAAAGGAGTGGATGACACCATCCCAATCACCCTGGGTGATCAGCGCACCTGTGTAATCGTTCAAAGTAGCTAGGCTAGCCGCAGAATTATTCGCCACAGGGCCATCTTTGACAGAAAGTGCTGCGGCTCGCTGAAAATGACTCACCGCCCGAGCAACAGACTGATGAGTGAAACTCAGTCGGCCAAGATTTTGATGAGCGATCGCCAAATTAGGATCTATCACCAGCGACTGCCGAAAGGCTTCGAGAGCCAGTTGAATATCGCCCTGCGCCTGCATTAGCTGACCCAAGCTGTTATACAAGTTTGCATCCGCCGGGCAGCGGGTGAGCGCCTGGGTGTACACATCTACAGCGGCAGCGTTGGCATTGAGCCGAACGAGTATAGAGCCTAAATATCGGTAGGCATCCACATAGTCTGGCTGTGAAAAGATGGCATTTCGGTAGCTTCTAATCGCCATCCGATCGTCCCCCTTTTGCTCGTACAAAAGGCCCAGGGAGAAATGAGCCTCTGCGCAGCGCGGGTCTTTTGCCAGAATGGCTTCGTAACTCTCAAAAGCACGCGCAGAATCACCCAAACGATGAAACAATCTGGCTAATCCAAAGGCAGCCTTTTGCCAGGTCGGATCTATCTGCAATGCCATCTGATAATGACAAACTGCCAGCGCCATCTTTTGCTGCCGGGTGTAGAGGATGGCCAACGCATAGTGACTTTTGGGCTGTTGAGGCTGTATTTGTAAGCCTTGCAGGTAAGCTGCGATCGCTTCAGCATCTTGCCCCTGCTGAACTAGCGCCTTGCCCAACAGAGTACACAGGGCACTATCCGAGCGCTCTAACAATAAATGCTGACACAGCTGAGAAACCCTCGGCCAATTTTCAACGGCGAGCGCGTGACGAAGCTGCAAACTAGCCTCTTCAGACATCATGCTTTATGACATGAGAAAAACGGTTTGAAAAAATGGAGCAAGCGAGAGACAATCAGGCGAAAAACAGCCCAGCGAAAAACAAGCAGGTAAGGACCTGAGAAAATGGCAGACGCCCTTTACCCAAGCCCTTAGTAATCTATCTAGATAGAACAAGGCTGTTTCAAAACTAGCCCATTAATGCAAGTACTCGAACTTGCTTACATGATCATGAAATCATCGTTGTCGATGTGCAGATCAGGATCTAGCTGAAGGAAGGCTTCACCATTGATAGAGACCAAACCAGTCTTGCTATCGTAAGAGACGTCAGCGCCTTCACCAACACCGTTGATGATGATCGCATCCTGACGAACGTTGAAATCAGTGATTTCATCGATTGCACCACCGCCTAGATCAGCGCGGTTAAAGATGAACTGGTCTCGACCAGCGCCACCTGTCATCACATCGCTACCGGCACCACCGTTGATGATATCAGCGCCGTTGCCGCCTTCGATGGTGTCGCTGCCGTCACCACCATTTAGGATGTCAGAACCGTTGCCGCCGAGCATGGTGTCGTCACCCATGCCACCGTTAAGAGTGTCGCTACCAGCGCCACCCAAGAGCGTATCGTCACCACGGCCACCGGAAATGAAGTCGCGACCGCCGCCGCCATCAATAGTGTCATCACCGTTATTACCAAACAGGCGATCAACACCGCTTCCACCTAGAATGGTGTCGTCACCGCCGCCGCCGAAAATGCGGTCGGAGCCACTACCACCATTGAGAAGATCGTTTCCATTCTGGCCAAAAATGCGATCGTTGCCACTAGAGCCGAAGACATCGTCATCGCCAGTACCCGCTCGGACGACGTCGTTGCCGCGACCTGCGTTAATGACGTCATCGCCACCTCTAGATTCGATTACGTCGTTACCATTACGACCGAAGATAGAATCATCCTCAGAGCTTGTAATAATGGTGTCACTTAAATTGCTGCCTATTACAACAGACATTTTTACGTCCTCCTTTTAATGGAATCTAAGCACTCATACACAAATCGAAACAGTGATCAGTATGAATGTTCAATAGAAACCGGAATTTACTGCATTTGCTTTAACAAATGGCAATGACACCCTCGTTATCAACAGAATGAAACTATTCGAGGCAAAGCCGCTGTCGCTAAACCTATGCCAAAAAAAAAATCGCTTGAGCAGCTGGTAGAACCAGCTAGCCAGGCGTAGCTACATATCTGAGACAACAGTGTTGAATATTTTTATGTTCAACACAAACAATATCGAAAAAATCTTGAAATTTTCCAGGTAGGGCACTTGAAGTCATCAATGACCTCTTTCTTGCACTAACTCGTAATAACTATTGCCGCCAAGCAGAAAACACGCTTAAGCAGCATGCTTCCATGATGTTGTTTCAACACTTCGTCATAGTAGCGCGAACTCACTCAACTTATATAAAGCTACAGTAAAGAAGCATTCGGTAGCGACAGTCACAAAACCCCGAAAAGCCCAGTATGACTAGGCATGAGCAGCAGACTCAAGCGTTAAAATTTTCTTTTTTGAAAGAACAGAGCCGTCTTTTTAGAAGAGACAACAACAGTGACCTATGCATCGCTTGAGAACACATTACAAAACCTCATGGGTAAAAGCGTCTAAACAGCTTTATGAAGGTCCAAGGATGTCTTTAGAAACGTCTTGAGAACAGCCAGAATGACAGTTCAATTCGATCTGTTTTTTAGACTTCAAGATGGCTATAGCTCATGCCATTAAGGCTTTTCACGGATAATAGAGACAGATAGGTCAAGCCCCAAACAACCAACATCGCAACATTGAGTGTAGGCAGTTGCCAACAGACGTTTGAGGGTAAAGAAAAGTTCCCCTTCAAAGTTGACTTAACACTCTCTTTTATCCGGAAATGAAAGATATAGCACTTTCATTTCAAATAAAGACTACTCGTTAACCATTTGTCGATAGCAATAGCTGTTATGACACTTGTCATTGTGTCTACGCTAATGTCTGAGGCAAGTATCACATCTAAGGCAGGTATAATTTTTTACAACAGAGAGATTGCAGAAAACATATCAAAAGAACTTCCAGAAGAAGACTCTACCAAAAGGAAATGAGAAAGAGAGTTGTCTTTATCGGCGTATTTTTACACCGCAATATGCAACACGCGATATACAACATAATAAGTGAAGTGTTATTTGCAACACGTCAGCTAAATTGGCTGAGTTAATTATCATGGCTGAGCGATCGCATCCAATACTTGCACCACACATTCATAGCAATATATCTGAGCGAACTGTCTAACTGGCCCTACATACTGACCTCACATACTGGCCCTACATGTTCGAGCAGCACGTCTGAACAACATTGAAAAAACGATCTCAGCAAACGACCTCAGCAAACGGTACAATCGGCAGAAAATGAGCGATAGATTGAGCATCAGTGTTGTCATTCCAACATACAACTGCGAACAATACATTGCAGAAGCTGTTCAAAGCGCTCTTAACCAGGTCGCGATGGAAGTTATTGTTGTTGACGATGGTTCTACAGATAACACCTATCAGGCAATTGAAAGACTCGCGAACCCAAGGCTGCGCTACGTTCATCAGCAGAACCAAGGTGTCTCAGCGGCGCGTAACCACGGCATCTATATTGCTAGAGGAGAGCTGGTTGCCTTCTTAGATGCGGATGACTATTTCTTGCCACACAAGCTAAGTCAGCAAAAATCAATCTTTGCGGCCAACCCAGACTTAGGGCTAGTGCAAAGTGGCTGGCAGCGCGTTGACGATCTAGGACGCTCGATAGCAACGGTAGCACTATGGGAATCAGCCACCGAATTGACGGTTGAGACCTGGCTAAGATTTAAACCAGTGCTGCCCAGTGCTCTGATGATCAAACGAGATTGGCTAATACGGGTCGATGGGTTTGACCCCCAGCTACGGGCAGCTGAAGATGTGGACCTGGTTAGTCGACTAGCACTCAATGGATGTCAGTCAGCGTGGTTAAAAGAGATTGCCGTTAGCTACCGACAAAGATCTAACAGCGCGATGGGCAACAGTTTGGTGCAAGCGCAAGACTTGAGCAAGTTTTTGAACAAGTTTTTTCAACAGCCTGATCTGCCTGAATCTGTTCAGCTTTTAGAAGCTTCTGTGCGATACCACACCATGGTTTGGGCCGCCTGGTATCTGCACCACACAGGCTGCACCGAAGAAATGACGCACTGCCTGCAGGTGGCCTGGCAACATTCTCCCTATCTACCGCTCGAAGCGTTGATTCATTGGGTAGAGAGTTTTTCAGAGTTCTCACAGCAGTGGGGGCAGCCATTAGAGATAGTTGAACTTATTCAGTCGAGCGCCTGGCAGCAGCTAGTACAGTGGCTGCTTCGACAAAAGTGAGAGCTTTTGCACAGACTCCCATGAGGTATCAGCTGAGATATCTCTTAACCTGTTGTTTACTTGCCAGCGCTATCGACCTTTAATGGCTGCCTGCCAGCTCAGCCGCATTCTCTTTATCATGAATCGCCAGCTGTTCTAGCAAGGTAGCGCTTGCCTCATTGAGCCCAACAATGACGACCTCTGAACCATGGGCGCGGAGTTTAAGAACGACTTTGTCGATTGCCAGCACGGCTGAGTGGTCCCATAGGTGAGAGTGCGTTAGGTCAATCACTACGCGTTCTATCTTTTCGTGGAGATTGAACGCCTCACGGAAGTTGTTAGCGGACACAAAAAATAGCTGGCCAAATACATAGTAGGTGCGAGTTTGACCATCCTCGCTCAGCTCGTTTTGAATGCTGATAAGCTTACCGATTTTGCGAGAAAATGCGATCGCACTCAAAGCAATTCCGACCATAACTCCCAGCGCCAAGTTGTGCGTAATCACCGTCGTCACCACCGTCGCTAGCATAACCGCCGTCTCACTCTTGGGCATTCGCCTGAAGTGCATTAACGACGCCCAATTAAACGTGCTGAAAGAAACCATAAACATCACCGCCACCAGCGCCGCCATCGGAATTTGGCCGACCCACTCACGCAGCGCCAAAATAAAGAACAGTAAAAATATGCCTGCGGCCAAAGTAGACAGGCGCTGACGTCCACCAGACTTCACATTAATCACCGACTGGCCAATCATGGCACAGCCTGCCATTCCCCCAAACATTCCGGTAATGAGGTTAGCCATTCCCTGGCCACGTGCTTCTTGATCTTTATCGCTGTTGGTATCAGTCATATCATCAAGCACAGAAGCTGTTAGAAATGACTCCAGCAGTCCTACCGTCGCCAGGGTGAGCGCCACTGGCAAAATAATCTGCATCGTCTCCCAATTCAGCGGAATTGCGGGCAGCCGCAGAAAGGGTGGAGTCGTGGGCAAAGCACCCATATCGCTTACTGTAGGTAGCCGCATCCCCGTTGAAACAGACACAGCGGTGAGTGCCACTATAGCGATCAAAGGAGAGGGGATTTCTTTTACCACAGGCATCTGCCTGGAGACCCTGGGGAGTAAATAGATAATGGCCAAACCCGCTGCAACCATCACGTACATTAGCCAGTTGTTAGGACCCAAATACTCGGCCTCACGCGAAATAGCAAACTGCTCTAGCTCAGCGTTAAAAATCAAAATCGCCAGCGCATTCACAAACCCGACTAGCACCGCACGTGGCACATATTTCATAATGCGCCCAATGCGCAAAGAGCCCAAAATCACCTGTAGTAAGCCTGTTAAAAGGGTGGCTGCCAGCAAATATTCCAGACCGTAGTTTTTAACTAAATCAACAACAAGTAGCGCCATTGCACCGGTTGCCGCTGAAATCATCGCCGGGCGTCCGCCCAAGAAGGCAATAGTGACGGCCATCGTAAATGAAGCGTACAGACCGACTTGCGGATCGACGCCAGCCACAATAGAAAATGCGATCGCCTCAGGAATCAGCGCTAGGGCAACGACGGCCCCGGCGAGCAAATCTGCTGGCACGTTTGAAAACCACCCAGAAGGCGACGCCTTCGGGCGTTGATTAGCACCGGTATAAGTCACATTTACCTAGATTAAGTGGGAAATTTTTTAGGGCTCATTGGCCACCCTCTATAGTATGTAGAAGCGTAAATATAGGCAAATACGTACACTTCTGCCAGCGTAGCGATCTGGAAATTCTGTTTTTATTAACGGACGCTTAAGTCTTGGATAACATAGGATTAAGCTATCAGGAAACTTTAAGAAAATCGCCAAAGCCGACAAAACCGACCAGCAACATAGGTAGCATTCGTAACACACGCATTTGCTGATACTTACGTAGCAAAAGAACATGACCAAAGCGATTGATTTAGCCGCCCCAGAAAAGCAGGGCCCAGAAGAGCAGAACCTACAAGAGCAGGCCATTGAGGAAAGCACTTCGAAGCTGCTTGCCGACGACGCCACTCGGCTGGGAGGCTATGCTTACCAAATTATTCGACAGCAATCGAAAGCTGTGTTCAAATTGCGATCGCAAGTCATAGCCGATACCGATATTGAGAACCTGCACCAGATGCGCATTGGCACCCGGCGTCTTCGCGCTGCGCTGCTGCTCTTTTCAGATGTCCTTGAGCCCGATCAAGCTAGCGACAGCAAAGGCATTACGGACCTATCAAAACCGGTTAAGCAGCTAACCAAAGCGTTGGGTAAGGTACGCGACATTGACGTCATGCAAGCCTGGCTAGGAGATCAACAAGCTATCTCGGGCCTTAGAAAAAAAGAGAAAAAAACGATTGAATCGCTGCTGAAAAAGCTGAAAAAGCGACGTAAAAAGCAGTTTTCTAAGATGGAAGACACACTGACCAGCCGTGACTACAAGCAGCTCGCCAAAAAATGCAAGAAATGGCTCAAACAGCCCAGCTTTGGCAGCGCCGCGCAGCAGCCGGCCACCACAGGTGCAGTTCGCAAAATTGTCGAACCGCTCACCGCACTATTGCAGCATCCCGGCTGGGGAATTGCTACTCGCAAGCAGGGTAAAGCACGAGTCCCTACAAAATCCATTACCCTAGATCAGCTCAACCAACAGCTGGAGACAGACGGCGAGCTGCTGCACGACTTGCGCAAGCAAATTAAGCAAACCCGTTATCAAACCGAATTTTTCCGCGGCCTCTATGGCATTACCTATGCCGCGCAGATCAGAGAATTTCGTAAGCTGCAAAAAGTGCTGGGACAGGTACAAGATCAGCTGGTGATTTCGGAGTTTTTGACCGATGAGATCGGTAAAGACTGGACCGAAAAGCTACCGACTATCTATCAGGCTTTTCAAGATTCACGACTGGCGCTCTGGCAGCAGTGGCAGCCTTTGCAGGCAAAGTATCTGAAGCTAGCAGCAACCTTGCCAGAGCAGATAGCCGCCTAACGTATCGGTAGCGCTGCGGCCCTCTCCCTAAATGCGACCCTCTCCCTAAAACAGTGCCTACGGTTTGGCGTCTGGTTCTGGCTGTTTCAGCGTGATGGCAAATCCTGCGATCGCAACTGTTGTCGCCCCGGCCACCCAAAACGGCATCGCATAGCCATAGGCCGTCACCAAAAGCCCCGAAACCGCTGGGCCAATCGCATTAGAAATACTCAGGTAAGATGCATTGAGCCCTAGCACCTCACCCTGCTCATTTTGATCGCTGCGGGTCGATAGAATCGAGTCGATTAGCGGCATAGGAAAGGCGTTAACTAGCCCAAAAAAGCCTAATAGAACTGAAAAGGCCACAATATCCGGTAGAGCAGGCATCAGTAAAAAGAGTACTCCCCTGGCAACCAGCGCCCCCACCAGTACGTTCACAATGCTGAACCGCTTGCGCAACGGCTCAAGACAAAAGACCTGAGAGACAAACGCCAGAATACCGAAGGCGACTAAGGCAATCGCCAAGTTCTTGGCATCTTGGCCTAGCACATTAATAAAGAACGGCTGAAACGCAAAGGTAAAAATCGTAAAGGTGAAGCCGTTGAGAAACGTCATCAGTAAAATACGGCCCACCACCGGACGCCGGAGCGCCGTGAATAAGCTGGCGAAGTTAAGCTTTTTAGACGGCTTCTGGTTTGGTTGTTTGCGGTCTGCTTGATTGTTCTCTGACCGCTTGCTTTTAGTAGAAGCCTGTTCATAGGCGAGGCTGCCAGCTACCGGCTCTGCTTCCTGCGGCTGCGTTTCAGTGAGGAAAAAGAAGCAAAGAACGGCAGCAATAAGTGCGATCGCAGCAGACACCAGAAAACTCATACCCAGCGAAGACACGCGCCATCCCCCAATGCGAATCGGCGGAATGATTTGTGCAACATAGCTCAGCGGCGGGCCAGCGACAAAGCCCAGGCGAAACAGACCGCTATAAATGCCAAATGCCTGCGTTCTCTGCTCAGGCGACGTAATATCGCTAACAGCAGCTTGAGCAATAGAGTTATTGCCCCCGGTAACGCCATCAAAAATGCGAGCCGCAAACAGAAGCCACGGTACACCCGCAACAGCTGCCACCAGATTAGAGACCACCGTACCCAGTAGACTGATCACTAACAGGGGCCTACGTCCCCACCGGTCAGACAGCTGACCTAAAACAGGCGTGCCAAAAAACTGAGACAGCGAGTAGGCCGTCGTGAGTAAGCTAGCTTCAAAGTCAGTTAAGCCAAACTGCATCGCGTAGGGATACAGTGTTGGAATAATAATCGTAAAACTGACCGAATTAATAAATGCAATCGAGGCCACAATCCAAAACTGGAAAGGTAGCCGGGAAGCCCCCTTAGAAGAAGACGTATCAGGGGACTTATTGGTCATTAATAGCTATAACGATGAAGTACGAATAATGAGCAATGCATCAAAGAAAGCTCTCACTTCACCGTTCATACTTCTGACTTCATACCTTAAAAAATGGGCGATACAGGACTCGAACCTGTGACATCCTCCTTGTAAGGGAGGCGCTCTACCAACTGAGCTAATCGCCCGAACGGATGCGCTCTTGCGCCCGGAATAAGATAATAACAGAAGATGTTACAGGTTGAACACTGATTCCCCGCCGCGCTTCTGTAGCGCTCGTCTCTGAGGAAACATACCGAAAAACATACCCATGCACAAGTAAGCAAGACAGCGCTAGTCAACGGTTTATCCGTGTGTATTAGTGCGTATGCGTATTAGTGCGTGTTAGGTAGTTTCTCGGTCGTCATCAATTCATTTGTATTACTGTATAGGGTATCGCATCTTTAAGCTGCCTATGCCATCAGGCCGAATTCACGACCGCATTACCTACTGCTGCCTACCTTTTGTTGTCGCGCCCGCTATTTTAATTACCCGTAGCCCAACGCTTACAGCTGTCACCAGCCTTTCTTTCTTAGTGGGCGGGCTAATGCTAGGCCCAGATCTAGACATTCACTCCGTCCAATACACCCGATGGGGTCCGCTGCGCTGGATTTGGCTACCGTATCAAATCGCGATTAAGCATCGGTCTAGACTCTCTCACGGCCCTGTCATCGGCACGTTATTGCGAGTTATTTACTTAGCCGTTTGGCTGGCACTCTTCACCTTTATTGGCATTCAGCTACTCAATTTACTGTGGGATGCACAGCTTTCCTGGAGCACGCTAAGAGATCCCTTCCGTGCTGTCTTTAGAAGGTATGCAGCGGAATGGGTAGCAATTTTAATCGGGTTAGAAATCGGTGCGGCTAGCCACTTTATTAGCGATGAGCTAGGCAGTCATCTGGTCAGCCGAAAAAGAGGACGAAAGAAAGGGGCCAAACGGAGTGCCGACAGAAACCGTAAAAAACGAAGACGTAAGCGGTAAAGAGGCCAGATATAGACCAATAGAGGCTAAATCTGACAGCAGACCCACAAAAAAATGACAGAAAAGTAATAAATCTTCAAAACCCCAACCGCTAATGGCTATAGGCCTTTGGCGGTTTTTTCGCGTCTTGACAGACCTCAATTGTAAAGATTAGGTTGTGCTCGGTAGCGACTGGCGTTTTTGTCTGCTATCTGGACTTGTGCTCGCAGTTTTGCAGCGAGCGTATGGTCCCAGGATCTGTAGTCAAAGCGGATATCGCTTGTAGCTTTATTTCCTTACTCAACCCCAATGCCCTGAGGATACCTATGAAAATTAATTACTTTGCAGCGCTAGCAGCAGCTTCTGTACTGGGCCTGACAACGCTAGCTAGCTGTGGTGCTAACCCTGACGCGTCTGTTCCTGAATCAGTTGATGAAGCAACTGAGGCGGTTGAAGGCGCGGCCGATGCAACTGGCGAAGCCGTCGAGGATGCCACCACTACTGCGGGTGAAGCCATTGACGATGCCACCACTACTGCAGGTGAAGCCATCGACGACGCAGCCACTAAAGCAGACGAAGCTATTGATGGTGCCGCAGCTGAAGCAGGCGAAGCTATTGATGGTGCTGTCAAAGAAGCGAAGGAAGACCCTTACGCAGCCGACCCTTGTGCGGCTGACCCTTGCGCCGCTGCTGAATAGGCAACAGAACCGTCCCTAAGAAAAATGACAGAAGAGTAATAAAGCTTACAGGCCTTACTTATAAAAGCCTCAGCGCTTTCTCACTTTTTTCTCTAGTTGACAGGTCACAATTGTAACGATTAAGTTAAGCACTTAATCAAAACCTTTGTTATCGCATCTTTGTTGTTTTTACTTTGTTGCTTCAACACTGTTGGCTCAACGCGATTAATTCAACAGTGTGATAACGCTCTCTTTAACTACCAAGGAGTTCGAAATGAAAGTTAAATACATGGCTGCTCTAGCTGCTTCTGCAGTGTTTGGCATGACTGCGCTCACTAGCTGTGGTGAGCCCGCTGCTGATGTTGAAGCAGATACTGTTGAAGTTGAAGTTGATGATCCTGCGGCTGATCCTTGCGCTGCTGACCCTTGCGCGGCCGATCCTTGTGCGGCTGACCCTTGCGCCGCTGACCCTTGCGCCGCTGAATAATTCAAGCTTCAGATAGTTGTTGGACAAAGTGCTTGAGTTTTTTCCAGCACTGAGGTTTTTCAACAATTTGTCTATAAACCGTTGACACGCTATGCGCACAGCGCTGTGTCATTCAATAACTTGCATTAAAAGAGATCCCTAGCCTAGCTAGGGATTTTTTGTTGGTATGTTTTCTGAGATTAATCCCCGCGTATCAGAGAATAAGAACGTTATTTCTTTTCGGCAAACACAGGACGGCAAACACAGGATGGCAAGCAGTATGAACGTTGCATTTATTGGACTGGGCACGATGGGCGCACCTATGGTGCTCAACCTGTTAAAGGCAGGTCATGCCGTGACAGTATTTAACCGCACCGTAGCGAAAACTCAGGCAGCTGTAGCAGCTGGGGCAACAGCTGCCGAATCGCCAGCAGTCGCGGCGAACGCAGCCGGCATCATCATCACCTGCGTCAGCGACAGTCCCGATGTAAAAGCCGTCGTACTCAGCGAAGACGGCATAATCAACGGCGCACGGCCCGGGTCTCTTTTAATCGACATGTCTACGATTAGCCCAGGCGTAACGCGCAGCCTTGCCGAACAGCTCGCCGAAAAAGACATTGCGATGATCGATGCGCCTGTATCTGGTGGATCAGAGGGAGCACAAAAAGGAACGCTCTCTATTATGATTGGCGGCGCAGAAGCTGATGTGGAAAGGGCCAGACCGGTTTTGGGTGCAATGGGCTCAACGATCACCCACGTAGGTCCCATCGGTGCAGGGCAAACCACTAAAGCCATCAATCAAATTATTGTCGCGGGCACCTACTGGTCTGTTGCCGAAGGTATGGCACTTGGGCTTAAAGCTGGTTTGGATATGGAAAAAGTGGTGCAGGCTGTTGGCAATGGAGCCGCCGGGTCTTGGGGCTTGACCAACCGCTCTAGCAATATGATCAAGAACGAGTATCCACTTGGGTTCCGGGTGAACCTCCATCAGAAGGACTTAGCGATCGCACTCGAAACAGCTCGCGAACTCGGCCTACCGCTACCCATGGCGGCCTATGTAGAACAGATAGAAAATGGACTGATTGCCAAGGGATATGGAGATGAGGATATTAGTGCGATCGCCCGCAGCATCAGAGAGATGAGCGGCCTTGAGCAATAGCATCAGCCTCTAGAGCATGGGAGAGACTACCACGCATTCTCTACGAACTCTCTCGCTTCTAGCACTCTAAAAAACAAAACAACAGTTCTTATAGATCTAACGACTAGATCCAAAGACAGGTCTCCCTGAGCCTATCAACGCTCCGCCTTCTGCCCAATCGTCGTGATGTACAAAACCGCCTCTTCTGCTGGAATGCTCAGCAGTTCATTTACCTGATCGTCAAAAAAGCCTGCTATTCCGCTGACGCCAATCTGCCGCCGAGTCGCAGCCAGGTTAAGCCGCTGCCCCAGGTGCCCGGCGTCCATATGTAAATAGCGATAGGCCCGGTCGCCGTAGCGCGCCACTGCCGCCGCCAGGTTTGAGGTATGAAAAATCACCGCACCCGCGTCCCGGCCTAGGTCTTGCCCCAAACACAAAAAGTGCAGATCTTTGTGAAACTGATTGAACCGAATCTGGCGTAGCTCTTCAGACTTGGGCGCGTAGTAATAGCAGCCCGACTCTAGGCCATCTACGTTAGAAATAGCCACAAACGTTTCAACCAAGCTCAGGTCAAAATAATCAGGCTGCTGGTCAAACGCTTGAGTGACATAGTGCTCAGAGTGATAGGCAAAGTCGAGCAGCGCAAACAAATCAGCACTGTGCAGGGGCGCTCGGCTATAGCGGCGGGTCGAACGGCGAGTCAGCAGCGCGTCTTCAAGTTCTGCTAGGTCCTCTCCCCAGGGAATGGGCTGCGTCTTGGTCGAAACCGTAATCCCAAATGGAAACTTGTATTTGTCTCCCGCCGGGTTTTCTGTCGGTGAATCGGTAATGGGTTCAAGGTCTTTCGAGGTAGCGTCAGCTGTAGCTGCCGCTTCAGACTCTTTTCCTGCGGGTAAAACCACCTCATCCGCATTCTTTTGCTGCTGCTGCCCAAACCCGGCTTCGGTCGAAATTAGCGTATTTTGATGCAGGTAGTCCAGCAGCTGACCGTCTGGGGTGGCCACGATGTCGGTATGGATAGGGCTAGGCAGCGCGCTCCGAGCCGGGGACAGGTTTTGCTCTACCTGAAAAAGATCGGCTAGGGCAAGCAGTGCGATCGCACTTTCTTCTTGACTATCTAAATACAGCAGCTGATTAATCTGTTCATCGGCAAACCCACCAATCAAGTGAGGCCGATAGTCACACAGCGTCCCCGCTACCTCCAAATTACCTAGCAAATGCCCCGAATCTAGAAATACTCGCCGATAGGCCCGGTCTTGATAGCGCCAGGCCGACCGCTGAAATACCGTCGTAATTACCAGCGCCAGCTGCGTCGTCTCCAAAGACGGATGCCAGAAGCAGCCTGCTTGCAACGCCTGCCAGGGATGATCGTCCCAAAAGTGCATCAGCGAATGAGTGCGCACCTGATAGTTGTACAGCCCCGGCGGCAGCAGAGACGTTCCCCGCGATACCAGATAAATCTCAGCCGGATACAGCCCACCTGCCGATGGTGCTGAGCGCAGATATACCGGCTCGCCAGAGAAGGTCATCACCTTCGCCGTTAGTCCATAGCTATCAATCAGCAGTCGAGACAGCCGCTGCCACCAGCGCCAGGCATCGTCTGCCCCGGTTGGCTCTTTTTCTAAATACGGCTTGAGGTCAATATCGTGACCAATCTTGTAGTCTTTGTAGGGCAGTGGCTGCTGCGACCAATCAAGCCCGCCCTGCGGCCCTTTGCTCTTTGCAGCTAAGGTCTCCGGATCGTATTTCGTGCGTTGATGGTAATGCTGAGCAATCGAAACGTCTGCCATAGACAAATTTAGAGAGGGGCGATCGCAAATAAGCGAGGTAGCTTTATCTTCTGTGGTTTTGTTTTTTGGGGTTTTGTTTTTTTGTGGTTTTGTTTTTTGTAGCTTTATCTTTCTATCGTCTTATCTTCTATACATATTACGCTCACCCGAGTACGCTCACCCGTATTCCCTTTTTACACAACCCCTAGACACCGCTACCGATTTGCCCTTAGATAGGCGTATATTAAAGAAATGTTAAGAGCCGCTGACACCCCCTCACCAGATTTTCTCTGCCGTCCACTTTCTCTAACATCCTCATTCGACTTTTTGCCAGGCTTACGGAGACCCCCCTTTGAACATTAGGAACATTAGCAATCTCAACGTTCGCACCCCAACCCTACGCAAGCTCAAACGGGAATGGCTCGTCAACCCAAAGGCTGATCTGCTCTCTGGTGCCGTAGTAGGGCTAGCGCGGATTCCTGAAGCGATCGCCTTTTCAATCATCGCTGGGGTAGACCCCAAAGTAGGACTCTACGCCTCATTTATCATCGCAGTCATCACCGCCTTTCTAGGCGGCAGACCCGGCTCTATCTCAGCGGCTACTGGAGCCATGGCGCTGCTGATGGTGGACCTAGTCAAAGACCACGGACTGCAATACCTACTGGCAGCCACCTTTTTAACCGGAATTTTTCAGGTAATCTTTGGGCTGCTCAAGCTGGGCCGCCAAATGAAATTCGTGCCCCGCGCCGTGATGATTGGCTACATCAACGCGCTTGCTGTGCTGATCTTTTTAGCGCAGCTACCTCAGCTAACGAACGTGCCCTACACGGTTTATGTACTTACCTTGCTGTCCTTAGGGATTATTTATCTGCTTCCGCTAGTGACAAAAGCAGTGCCTTCTCCCTTAGTTGCGCTAGCTGTGATGACCATTGCTGCGATCGCCCTGCGCTTGGATGTACCGACCGTAGGTGACATGGGGGAACTGCCTACCGCCCCGCCCCTGTTCGCCCTACCTCAGATACCTTTCAACCTGGAAACGCTGCAAATTATCCTGCCCTATTCCTTAACCCTGGCAATTGTCGGACTGCTCGCCTCTTTTCTCACAGCGTCTTTGGTAGACGATCTGACCGATACCCCCAGCGATAAAAACCAGGAAGCCAAAGGACAGGGTATTGCCAATATTGTCACCTCATTTTTTGGCGGCATGGCCGGCTGCGGCATGATTGGCCAGTCAGTTATTAACGTACAGTCGGGGGGCCGAGGCCGTCTCTCGACACTCTCTGCTGGCGTATTTTTGCTTGTGGCCATTCTGTTTTTACAAGACTGGGTAAGGCAGATGCCTATGGCAGCCCTAGTGGCCGTCATGATTATGGTGTCTATCGGCACCTTTCGCTGGTCGTCTTTCACCAACATGCGCCGCGTGCCCCGCAGCGAAGTCATCGTCATGCTGACGACGATGTTTGTAATCATTTTCACCCGCAACTTTGCTCTTGGCGTCGCTACAGGCATTGTCATGAGTACGGTCTTTTTCTCTCGTAAAGTGGCCAAGCTGGTATTTGTTGACAAGGTGCTAAGCGAAGACGGCGCGCACCGCCTCTACAGCGTATCTGGACAAATCTTCTTTGTCTCGCGCGATGAATTTGCGAATTCCTTTAACTACATGGAGCCCGTCGAGCAAGTGACCATTGATCTTAGCCATGCTCAGCTGTGGGACCAAGGCGCCGTAGAAGTACTCGACAAAGCCGTGCAAAAGTTCCGTCGCAAAGGTGTTGAGGTCACAGTAAAGGGCCTCAATGAAGCTAGCAGCACCCTACTGAATCGTCTCGCTACGGAAGAAGAGCTAGTCGCTGACACGCATGCTTAGACAACAAGAGGCTTAGATAAACAAGAGGCTTAGATAAACAAGAGGCTCAGATAAACAAGAGGCTAAAACACCGCTATGAAAACGATTCTTCTGTGCTCCGATGGCTCTGCATTTGCAGACAGCATTTACCGCTATGGAGCCTGGTTTGCCCGTCGGTTTCAGGCCGAGGCCAAGGTACTGTCTGTCACGGACATTCGCCAAAAGGTCGTTTCTACGGGAAATCTTAGCGGCAGCATTGGTCTAGGGGCCTCAGAGCAGCTGCTAGATAAGCTGGTCAGCCTAGAGCATGAAAAGGCCAAGCTCAATAACCAGCGGGCGCGGTTGATTTTACAAAATGCGCGGCAGGTTCTTAAAGCAGAGGGGCTAGGTGAAGTAGAGCTGTTAAACCCAACCGGCTTTCTGGTGGATTGCTTTCACGATTTTGAAGCCGAAGCCGACATGGTAGTGCTTGGCAAGCGGGGCGAAGCAGCAGAATTTGCCTCCGACCATTTAGGCGCGAATATCGATCGCATCGTGCGCAGCAGCAGCAAGCCCTGTTTAGTAACCCCCCAAACCTTTGCACCGATCGAGCGAATACTGCTGGCCTACGACGGCAGCCCAACCGGTAAGCGAATCTTGAACTTCCTGGTGGATAATGCCTCAGGGTTTAAAGATACTGAGATTCATTTGCTAACAGTGGCGAAATCAGAAGCAGATGACAAGAAAACACAAGAACTTGCAAAGGCCGAGCAAGCGCTTCAATCGGCTGAGCTGAACATCACAGCTAGTCAGCTTACAGGTAATCCTGAAGAAGTCATTTCCCAATACGTTAAGCAGCATCAAATTAGCCTACTCATGATGGGAGCCTACGGCCATCGCCGCATCCGTCACCTGGTGATTGGCAGCACCACCGTTCAGCTGCTAAGGAGCAGCCAGATTGCAATGCTTTTATTCCGCTAGATCTTGCATAGCAATGACCGCTTGCCCGTGGCCTTTTCCGCGCGGCTCCCTAACTAGGCGGAAATCTACTAATATCTGCTAACCTGACGATTCAGGATCAACACATGACCTCATTCATTGGGCCATGTGCTAGCCGAGGCGCTTTATCAGCTGTAGGCAGTAGCTTTTATCAGCAACCGCCAGAAGTATCAGAAGCAACTCGGCAGATGCTATAGAATGCAGTGTAAAACGGACAGCATCGACCAACGGCAGCCACAGTAAGGGGTCACCCATGCAGGGGAATCAGAAAAATTGGCGTTTGATAGCAAACGGGTTAGCCGCCAGCAGTGGTTTACTCCTCAGCTGGATAGTGCTATCGATGGTGACCCTATCGCCCAATAGCACCCTATCGCCCAAGCTTACAAGCGCGATCGCCCAGGCCCAAGAGCAACCCCCAGCCGCTCAGGAACAGGACCAACCCTCCGAGCCTCAAGCACCAGCAGACGCCGCACCCACCACCGTCGAACCGACCACCCCAGCCCCCACAACGACCGCCCCAGCATCCAATCCCCCAGCCCCCGCCACCGTCAGCTCGCAAGCTGACGCAGAAGGTACCCTAACAGGCCTAATCTCCCTCATGTTGGGCCTGCTCGTTCTCATCCTGGGTGCTGGCATCATCATGCTGTGGTTCTTGCGCCGCTCCGTGGTCAACGAAGTTGCCACCATTGTGCGCACCCAGCTCAATGAAATGACTGAGCTAGAAAACAAGGTCCACAACGCCACCCGCAGTCTCAATAGAGTGCTGTCTGAAGCCGACGATCTCTCCGGCGAACTGCAAGGCCGCTCCACCAATTTTCAAAGGGAAATCGCCGCTCAGCGCGACGTGCTCTACAAGCTGATTGAAGAGCTCAGCGAGTTCAAAGTTGAGACCGCCCGCAGCTGGGAAAAGCAGCTTGAAGATATCAACGGCAAGCTAGAAGCCACCGCCACCGACTTCAATCAAGTTGCCGACGAGCTGCGCAATCAGACCAAACAAAGGCTAGACGGACTACAAACCGAAGCCGAAGTCGAGGGACAGCGAATCCTTCAACGATTCACGACCTCCGAAGCTGAATTCTCTCGCCACGTTGGCGTTATCAAAGAAGAAACCCAGCGCCGCAAAAGTGCCTTCTTCGACGAAATAGAGCGCAAAGAATCAGTCCTCTCTGACCAAATGGGCAGCCTTCAGGCCGAAACGGTCGCTGAAAAAGACCGCATCCTTACCTCTATTGCCAAACAGGCACAAGACTTTGGGCCCAAGCTTTCAGAAGTCGAAGAAGCTGCTAAGGCCAAGATTGAACAGCAGCGTGACAATGCTATTGAGCGATTGAAAGTCTCCGAAACTGAAGCCACCAAAGACCTTGCCGAAATTCAAGCGAGCGCATTAGGCCATAAAGATTTAGCGCTACAAAACATTGAACGCGCAGCCACCGAACTAGAGCAGCAGTTCAGCAATATTCGCAATGAGATAGAAGCCCGCAAGGCTGATATGATGCAGAACCTTCGCCAGTCGGCAGACGGCTTCCTCACTCAGTTTGCCACGCTAAAAGCAGATGTAGAAGGCCGCAAGGGCACCCTGCTCGGTGAAATGGACCGGGCTGCCAACGACTTTAGAGACCAGATTGCCGACGTGCAAACCGGCATTGGCGACGAACGCAGCCATACCATCATGCAATTGCAGGCTACCGCCGACGGATTCCGGGCCCAGCTGTCAAACCTCGGCAGCGACCTTAGCACCCGTAAAACCGAGCTGTATACCGAACTCTCTCAGACTGCGAGAGAGTTTTCTGAGCAGCTGAACGCGATGCAGTCCAACCTGGGCGAGCAGCAAACTGAAACCCTCAGCATGGTGCAAGACCTGCAAAGCGAATTTACCCGTGAGGTCGAAGCGCTTCAATCGAGTATTGGCGGCGAGCGCGAACAGCTATTACGGTCGCTAGCAGACATAGAAGGCAGCTTTAGCAATGAGCTTGCAGGCGTGCGAAATACCGTCTTTGGTCGGCGAGATATTATTATCGACAAGCTCAACGGGTTTGACGCTCGGCTCGGCGAGCAGATTGGCGAGCTGGCACAGGCCGCAACAGAACGGCAACAGTCGGCAACAGAACGACTCGGACAAATAGAAGAGAAGTTTGGCCAAACTCTAGAAGCGCTGCAAAGCCAGATGGATAGAAAGCAAGAACAGGCGCTAGCAGAGGTTGTCAAAACAAAAGAAGAGATTGAAGCGAAGCTAGAAGCGCTGAAAGTAGAGGCTGATAGCGAAAAAGAACAGATTATGAAAGAGCTGGGCGAGGTCACGCCGGAATATGTGGCTGACACCTTTGTCAGCACGGCTCAAACTCAGCTTGCAGATCTTACAGAACAGATTAAGCGGCTTAAAGACAATCGCCCTGAGCTATTTTTAACTGCTGATGAATTTATTGAAGCGGGTGACCAGCAGCTAGAGAACAAGCAGTACGAAGCTGCCCTCAGCGCCTACGACCGAGCCCTCGAAGTGCAGCCATCCAATGCAGAGCTTTGGTTTAATCGTAGCCGGGTGCTAACAGCCCTAGAACGTAAGGATGATGCGCTTGAAGCGCTGAAAAGGGTGACCCGGCTACAGCCCAATAACCAGGAAGCCTGGTATCAGCAGGGGCTTCTCCTGAGAGAATTGCGTCAGTATGAAGCGGCGCTAAGCGCGTTTGAAACCGTGATTGAGCAAGAACCAGCGGATGCAAAAGCCTGGCTGAACAAAGGCATGGTGCTCAGCCGACTGCGGCAGCGTGAGGAGGCGATCGCAGCTTTTGATCGCGCCCTAGACATCAACCCTGACTACCACGAAGCCTGGGTTAACCGGGGCGTCGCCTTTGGCATTTTGCAGGCCCACGACAAGGCGTTTGAATCTTTTGATCAGGCGGTGAAGCTGCAAGCCAATGATGCAGTCGCCTGGCTCAACCGGGGCCTAGCACTCACCGAGCTAGAGCGCTACGAGGAAGCCGTGAACTCTTTTGAAAAGGCAACCCGGTTTAAGCCTGGGCTAGCCAAAGCCTGGGATAACCGCGGCTATGTGCTGATGCGGTTGGGGCGCGATCGCGATGCGCTCAAGAGTTTTGATAAGGCGATCGCAGCTAACCCCAACTACGCCAAAGCCTACTATAACCGCGCCCTTTGCTACGCCTTGCAACGCGACAACGATCTAGCGCTCGAAAATCTTCAGCAGGCCGTCCGCCTAGAATCTAGCTACAAGCAAGAAGCCCTCGCCGACGAAATCTTCGAAGAAATCTGGAGCGACGACTGGTTTAAGGAATTAGTAGGTCAGTGACGGGGAGCACGGGGTAGTTCATCTCATTATTCGTAGAAATTGAGACAAGACTATTGAGATGGGGTAGGCTTATCTCAATAAAACCTCTTTTTGAGACGAATATGATAGTAGCCCCTCCTCAAAATAGAGTACTCAGCCCCTTTAATAAAATTGCAGAATCGTGTCCGGAGAAACTAGAGCGCTACTTAGCGCTATTTTCTCCTACAGATGAGAAAGGGAGATACCTGCACTACGACGACCTGCGCTTTCGGCTACCGAAAGGCCTCGATCTCAATGTGGCCTGGGCTGTGGTCAAATTAGCGAGAGAAAGACAGCTTAAAACCTTGATTCACTTGGGACAACCGGGCAAAGCGTGTGGCTTTATACTCACACCGGCTATGCAAAAGGCCATCTCGGAAACGGACAGACATACGACAAGCGCCTCGCTCGAATGGATGCTCAGCAAGATTGGAGAGCATCGACACCTTGAGTACTTACTCAATGATCTTGTACAAGACGAAGCTATCAGCAGCAGTCAGCTCGAAGGTGCTGTCACGACGACGAAAGCGGCAAAGGATTTTTTAAGAAGAAAAAGAGAACCTAGAACCCTCGATGAGAAGATGATTCTAGGCAATTTCAAAATGATGGTACTCGCCTGGCAGGAAAGAAAGGCGGATTTATCTCTAGACCTGCTGCTGAAGTTACATCAAACCGGTGTCGAAGACATAAACGACGAGCAGTATCATCCCGGCATGTTGAGAGATAGCGATGATATTGTTGTCGTCGATGCGAAGAATCGAACGTTACATACACCACCGCCGGTCATCAGCCTGGTCAAAAGACTTCAAAAGCTGATTGAGTGGGCAAATGCGTCTCATCAAGATGTAGAGAGCAAAGACTATATACATCCACTGGTAAAAGCGATTGTTCTACATTTTGCCATCGGTTATGAGCATCCGTTTAGAGATGGGAATGGGAGAGTCGCCAGGTCTCTATTTTATTGGTTTATGTTTAAACATGATTTTTCAGGATTTCGATATATCGCTATCAGCGTTTTGCTAAAAGCAGCCCCTGCGAAGTATGGAAAAAGCTATCTGCGAACAGAAACAGACGAGATGGATTTAACTTATTTCATCGATTACCAGTGCAGAATCGTCCTCAGAGCGATCACAACTTTTAGAAATACCTACCAGGAATCGCTTGAAGGTATAGAGCAGTTCAACCGCTGGCTCTGGGAATCTGGACTGTACAAGACCCTAAGCGAGAAGCAAAAAGTCGTCTATCAAGTTGCTAAAGCCAACACCTCTCACTTTTTTACCGCCCGCGAGGTACAGGAAAACTTGAACTGCTCTTACAATACAGCGGCTAAGGTGCTCAACGGTTTGGTCGATCTAAACCTATTTCAAAAGGAAAAGATTGGTCGAGAGTGGCTGTTCTCCATGCTGAGCCCAGACAAAATACAAGCCAATTGGAAAGTATAGAGCCTTATAGACAGTAAAAGCGCAGTGCTAATCAGCACTGCTAATCAGCATTGCTAACTATGATGAGCCCATTGCCAAAGCAGCGGGCTACCAGTGGTCAATATCAGTATTGCCAGATAGCCAATCTTGCAGGTTATGTTCTGGCGACGCCACATTAAACAAATGCAGTCCAAAATCTTTAGAAAGATCTTCGCAAACTTTGATGCCTCGCACGCTGTTGCCCTTAACATCCAACGGCGGAGAAAAGGTGCCAATGCCCAGTTTGCCAGGCACTGTAGCTAAAATGCCACCGCCTACACCGCTCTTGGCCGGAATGCCTACCCGATAGGCCCAGTCGCCTGAAGCATCGTACATTCCGCAAGAGAGCATCACGCTAATGACGTCTTGCACGTAGTGCTCGTCGAGCGCGCGCACCTGTGTGGCAGGATTCACGCCGCCGTTGGCTAGTGTGGCAGAAATCATGGCGATGTCTTTAGCGTTGACCAGAATCGAGCACTGCTGAAAGTAGAGGTCTAAGGTTTCGTCGATGCGATCGCTTACCATGCCAAAATTCAACATCAGGTAGGCGATCGCCCGATTGCGAAACCCAGAAGATTTTTCTGACAAAAAGACCGGCATACAAATATCATGAGAGCGCCCGGTGTAGCGCTCAAACATGCTCAGCATTCGCTTTAGCCGCGCTGTGCCATCTTTGCCTTTGATTAGATCGGTAGTGGCGATCGCACCTGCATTCACCATTGGGTTATAGGGTCGATTGGTCTCTTCGTCTAGCACAATCGAATTAAACGCCTCACCCGTGGGCTCATTGCTCACCTTGCTATTCACGTACTCTCGGCCATGGTCTTCTAGCGCCATGCCATAGGTGAGCGCTTTCGACATCGACTGAATTGTAAAGAGCTGATCGCAATCGCCCACGTCAAAAAGCTGACCGTCGGTCGTCACCACACAAATGCCAAACCAGCCTGGATTAGCTTCCGCTAGCTCTGGAATATAATCAGCAACTGTGCCCTCATCAACAGACCGATATTTTTCGTGCAGGTCGTTCAGGTAGTTTCTAAAGGGTGACGCCATTGCTGTAATAGAGCTAGCAAGAGATTGCAGATCTCCGCCGCTGCTCTGATCTGCCGCTTGATCGGCCGCTTGATTCGGCGTCTGATCTAACTTCTCTCGATCTGCTCCAGCTTCTGACATCAGCCCTCACCCCTGATCAATTTGTGCTGCAACCTGACGAAACGTCTGACTAATCGGATGCTCTGGATAGCGCACACAGAACACGCCTTCACTCGCTAGCTGCACGACTTCTTCTGACAGCGGAAAAACCCCTGCTACTTTTTCACCATAGGTTTCTTCTACTTTTTGCTTCAAAGCATCAGGATTGAGCTGGCCATACACTTTGTTGATCGCTAGCAGCAGTTTACGCACCTTTAGCTGTTTTGCTACATCCATTGTTACCGCCGTGCCCTGATAATCTTGCTTATCGGGCCGCAAAATCAAAATCAGTACGTGAGAAATCGCAATCGAGAGAAACGTCTCTTTAGATAGGCCAGGGTGCGTATCAATAAACAGATAGTCCAGTTGTAGAGACTTCACCAGCTTACGAAACCCGTCGTTCATTAACCTGACGTCGTAGCCGTCTCGTAATATGCGAGCAATGCTATCGGCCTTAACGCTAGAGGGCACCAGATAGAGCCTGCCGCCAGCATCGTCAGACAGACCAATATTGCGACTAACGTCGTAAGCCGCTTCTTCAATCGATATCTCACCCCATAAATAGCTGTTTAATGTATGCGTCGTTTGCTCAGGTTCTAGGCAAAACAAGTTATGAATACCCGGCGAAGGAACATCAGTATCAACCACGCCCACACGCTTGCCTTGAAGCGCGATAGTCGCTGCAATATTTGCAGTGAAATTCGACTTACCGGTACCACCCCGGTATGAATGAATCGATATAACCTTAGGCATAATAGATAGATTGAGGGTGAGCTCATCCTATCAATATCAGATGGACTCATCAATCAACATCAAATCACCACACCTTCTAGAATCAACATACCTACAGTCAATACGTAGCTATCAATACATAACTATTAGGACATAGGCTATTAGGTCATTTCAGTATTAGATTACTCAGCATTAGCTCACTCAGCATTAGCTCATTCAGTCGTACGGTTCGTGCAAATCGTTTCGCGGGAATTACCCTGTGAACCTTATAAAACCACAGTCGCGATCGCCCCGCTTTCCAAAGTTGGAAAAAATATTTTTTTGTTTTGGCAGTTCGCGGAAAGTCTTTTCATCATCATCGAGCGAAACTGTTTTCAGACGTTAAGCAGTTCGCAGTCAACCACTGCATCAGCTCAAAAGAACAGGTCCACAGAACAAGCCTCAAGAACAAACTTCAAGAACAAGCCCCAAGAACAAACTTAAACAACAAATACGGAGAACCAACATGCTGAAAGCAAACATACTAAACGCAACCCCTGTAAAGATCGCTTACCGCGGCGCAGCCATGTCATCTCGGCACCGCTACACACCTACTCACAGCCACATTGAAACCGTAGAAACTAACATTGAATGCCAGTTCCTCGGCCAAAAGACAAAGCTGAGAGTCGCTAAATACGTCCCAACAGTGCAGGTTCCTCGCACATTAACGTATCGGGGCCGTAGCTATCAGGCCTAAGCATCCAAAATCTTCTCAGCAGTAAAGTTAGACAGCTCCTAAGTTCATAAGTCCTGGCAGTTTTGTCAGGACTTTTATTGCAGCAAACATTAAAACAAAAACTAGAGCAAACGTTAGAACAAAAATCAGTTGCTCAAAAATCAATCAAACATCAATTAATCAAACCGATTCGACGCGCTTCAATCTCGATTTGCACTCTTAAGTCTTTTTCAGGGTCGTCCCCGATTAACAACGTATCTTGTATCCGAATCCAGTAGTTGCGAATGGTGCGATCGCTAGTCCCCATCCGTTTAGCGATCGCCTTGTCGTTGAGTCCTTCATCAAAGCGCAGGCGCAGCAGCTCCATCCACTTAGAATGCAGCTCTGGGCGAGACTTGACTGACTGAGGCAAATACACTGACCCTCGCACCGCAAAGTTAATGTACTGAATCATCTCCTGCAAAGGCAGCGATTTATCCATCGCAGCAAAACCGCCTTCGTAAGCTTTAATCGTCGCCTTCAGCCGAATCAGTGGATTAATATCTGTACTCAAAACCGCCACATTGGGCGCCCAGGGACTCGGAATTAATTGGCCCGTCAAAATCTGTTCAACCAGCTTCAGCCCTACATCCGGAGTTGCCTTCTGGCCAGCGACATCCGGAATGCTCAAATCCACCACCATCAGATCAGGGGGCTGCTGTTCAATTAACTGCCTTGCCCCCTGGTAGTCTTGCGCTGTCCAGATCTCAGCCTCAGGATAGGCCCCCTTTAGAGCAGGCACAGTCCCCTGCAAGACGGCTTCATGGTCATCGATGACTAAAAAGCGCTGGGCGCTGGAAGATTCGTCGGCCGACTCACGCATAGAACGCATACTCCTTATCTCTCTCCTCCTGTAGTCCAAGCTGTAAGCGAGTCAGTTAGTCAATGCAGTTAGTCAATTAATTCGAGCTCTGAATCTTCTTGACACCCACCCGGCGGATTAATCGGCCAAACCAGCTCGCAAATGGTTCCCTGATCCGCATTGGGCCGGCGCTGAAATTTGCCGCACAGCTGCTGCGCCAGCGCCTTAGCCTGACGAGAGCCCTGGTGGCGCTCTTGATGGTCCACTTCGGGGCTTTCAGTCAGGCTCTGCAATAAGCTTTCAATCATGCCGGGGGTTTGGCCGTTATCGATAATTTGCAGCCAATAGCTGCCGGCCCGTTGCTCACACAAGACGCTCAGCCGAGTGGTGCCCAGGGCGTGCTTGCCGACGTTGCACAGGGCCTCTTGCAAAAACAAACATACCCCCCGTTTGAGTTCGACGCTCAGCTGCGTATTTGCCAGGGCGCTAAAGTCGGGCATGACCTGAAACTGAAGCGTTTCATAGCCCGGAAAATCGCGCGCTAAGGTATGCTCAAACACCTGCTGAAGCAGTACGACTAGCGGTAAATCAAAATCCAGGGTAAGGCCGCTCTCTAAATACAGCGCTTCGTCCTGGGCGGAGAGTCGCATAGACTGATAGATGCCACGTAGCTCCTGGTTGATGGAGGCTAGCTGCGATCGCAAATCATCCTCTAAAGCCGGGACCCTATCCGCTCGAAGTAACACGGCCAGCGACTGCAAAGGACCATTGTGCACGGCTTCATAGGTTTGCTCAATCGCTAACGCTCGCTGCTTTAGCATCTGCTGCGCCACCGCTTTTTCCAGGGCAGCATCGAAATTCTTCTGTAAATCTAGTTTTTCGGCCTCTAGGGCACTGACCTGGGCAGTCAACGTCTCCACCAGCTGCAACAGCGCAGTCCGATCTAGCTGAGAAGTCGCAGGTGTCATGCGCTGACCTCTTCGGCACTGCCTTTGGCACTGTCTTTGGCACTACCTTTTGCATTTTCTTCAGTGCTCTTTTGGGCACGCTCCTGGGCACGCTCCTGGGCACGCTCCTGGGCCTGAGCAATCAGCGTGTCTACTTTACCAAGCAGTCTTGGCCAGTCAATCGGTTTAGTGTCGTATTCATCGCAGCCGGCTGCTAAGGCTTTGGCGCGATCGCTTGCCATCGCATGGGCCGTCAGCGCAATGACCGGAATCTGCCGGGTTTGGCTGTCCGCCTTTAGCCGCTGGGTCGCCTGCCAACCGTCCATCACAGGTAGGCTCATATCCATCAGCACAATATCTGGCCGCTCTTGTAGGGTCTTGTCGATACCTTCTTGGCCGTTAACGGCAATCACCACCTCGTAGCCCTGCTTACGCAGCCGCCTCACCAGCATATCCCGGTTCAATTCATTATCTTCTACAAGCAAAATCTTCGGCGGCCTCTGAACACCGCAATCAACAGTTTCTCCAAAGGCTTCATCCGTTAGCCCTCGCAGGGCTTCAGCCTCTTGCTGGATCTCCTTAAAGTAGTCACTTTGGGTAATCTCAGCAACGCTCTGCGCGCGCTTGGTCTGATCAATCTCAATTTTCAGCGCTTCTAGCTGACGTTTCAACGCGGCCTCATCTAGCTTTCGCTGAGTAATCTCTTCTACAACGCCTTCGTAGTAGGCAATCTGCCCATGCGCATCTTTTACCGTCCGAGCATTTTCTGAGAGCCAAATAATATCGCCGTTCTGTCGGTAGCCCTGATATTCAAACCCATGCACTTCTCCCTGCTCACGCAACAGCCGCTGAAACCCTTCGCGATCAGCCGCTTCTACATAAATCTGAGTGCTGATGTGGGTGACTTCACTCAGCATGGCTTCAGCCGTGTCGTAACCATAGATTTCGGCCATTGCAGCATTCACACGTAAGAAGCTGCCCTCTGGCGTCGATTGATAGATGCCGGACTGAGCGTTTTCAAAAATGCTGCGATAGTTTTCTTCTGCTAATTTCAGCGCATGTTCTGCCTGCTTGCGATCGCTGATGTCGTACAGCACCGTCAGCACCGTCGCTTCGTCATCAAACGTCAGCGGCTGCATAGAAGCCGCTGCCCAAAACGGCGCTCCATCTGCCCGCTTACACTCAACCTCCTGACGATAGACGCTTCGTTCATCCGACAGCGCCGCCACTATCGACTGACGATCTTCTGGATGCCGATAAAAATCTAGCGTGGAGTGATTCAGCAAGTCTTCTACCGACAGGCCCAATGCGGGCTCAGCCGCCAAATTCGCATACAAAATCTGACCGTCGTCAATCCGAGAAATAAAGATAGGCACCGGCGTCGCACCGGCAATCAGCCGCTGGGCAATGTACATAGACTGCTGATCTTGCAGTCGCTTTTTCTCTAAGCAGGCTTTGATTTTGGCCTGTAGCAAAATCGGATTGAACGGTTTAGAAAGAAAATCTTCAGCCCCCATCTCAACGCAGTGCACCACGCTGTGCAGTTCATCTAATGCCGAAATCATAATCACGGGCGTCCCTTTCCAGTCCGGATGCTGCTTAATTTGTCCCAGCACCTCCAAACCGTTCATATCCGGCATAAAAATATCGAGTAGCACCAGATCATAGGCAGCGGCTTGCAGCGTCTCTAGTGCCTGTGCCCCGCTGTTAACTGAGACCACGCGATAGCCCTGCCGCTCTAGCTGTCGGGAAAGCAAATCGCAGTTCAGCTCGTTGTCATCTACCACCAATATGCTACCGCCCGTCACCTTGGTGGTAGAGGCCTGCACAGAACGAATTAGCTTGTTGGCAGTCTGGGCAAACAAATGACTGGCCGGACTATCCAACTGCAGCTGAGAGACAACAGATGCCTGCCCTGAGAGGGCCTGAAGCTGCTGCTGCGCCAAATTCACAATGTCATTAGTCATACTTAGCAGCAGTTGAGCCGCCGCATCAATCCGCTGCAAGTCCGACTGAAACTTATCAGGTACATCTTCCAAAATCATCTCGCAGTAGCCCATCACCGTACTGAGCGGCGTCAGCAGCTCCAATCGTACGCGCGCGCTAAACGAGTTGATGTCTTGAGCGACCGGGTGGTCCTTTAATTGGGCCGGATTGAGAATAGCATCGGTAGACTTGAGCAGCTGAAGCCCGGCCTCGTATACCTTTCTCAGGTCCTGGTACAGCTCTTGATACTGAGCCTCAGGGACTTCTTCTAGCAAAATCTCGCTGTAGCCGATGATGGCGTTAATCGGCGTGCATAGCTCATGGCGCAAATGGCGCAGCATTAGGCGCTCGATGTTCTCGTCCGTAGCAGATGGCAGCTCAGCCGAAGGGTCAAGCTTCGGCGTGGGCTCGTCGGGCAAAAAGGCTTCAATTTTTCCCACCAGTCGGGCAAAGTCAATTGGCTTAGTATCGTAACTGTCGCAGCCGACGGCTAGTGCTTTTTCGCGATCGCCTGACATCGCATGAGCCGTTAGGGCAATGACCGGAATATGCTTCACCTCATCATCGGCTTTCAGCTGCTGAGTTGCCTCCCAGCCGTCCATTACCGGCATGCTCATGTCCATCAAAATCACATCGGGCGTGACAGCCTTCGCTTTGAGCACAGCTTCCGTTCCGTTGCTTCCCGTCGTGACTTCGTAACCGTAACGCTGAAGCCTTCTGGTAAGCATGTCCCGGTTAATTTCGTTGTCTTCTAGCAGCAAAATCTTAGCTAGGGGCATGTGCTTTAACGGCCTTTAACGGGGGTTTTCAAAGGGAGCTGTCAATCTGGGCATTCACTGGTTGGACGTTCAGTGGTTGGGCATTTACGAAGAGTGGGTAGGCCCTTCACTACGATGTACGCTCACCAGCGATTGAATCTCGTCTATCAGCATCTGACGGCTGTAGTCGCCTTTGTGATAGATCTGGCCAATCCGCCCGTGCAAGCGCTGTCGATCTTCCGCCGTCAGGTCTTTAGCAGTCAGCACAATCACCGGAATCGCTTTCCACTCAGGCCGGGCGCTCAGCCGCTGCAAAAACTCGAACCCGTCCATTTCTGGCATCATCAAATCGAGCAAAATAACGTTGGGCCGCTGCTGCTCTAGCCTTTTCAGCGCCTGTAAGCCATTTTCTGCTTCTATCACCTGCCAGTTTGCAGCCTGCAGCTGACGGCGCGTCATCTCCCGGTTGGCCGCATTGTCTTCGACCAGCATCACCCAGCTCGTTTCGGCAGGCACCGAGCGATACTTTCGCAAAACCGAAATCAAGTGATCAGAGCTGACAGGCTTCAGTAAATAATCTGAGGCGCCCAGAGCATAGCCCGTGCCTTTGTCGTCAGTGATTGTCATCATGATGACAGGAATATGGGTGAGCTGAGGAGATAGTTTGAGCGATCGCAATACAGACCAGCCGTCCATCTCCGGCATCATCACATCTAGCAAAATGGCATCGGGCAGCTCTTCTGCCGCCATCTGCAAGCCAATCTTACCGTTCGTTGCCGTCAGCACGCGGTAGCCCACCTGCATTAGCGCTCGGCTAGTCAAGTCTCTAACAGAATCACTGTCATCAATTACAAGCACCGTCATTTGCGCCGAGCGCGTTGAATCTGGTGGTGAGCTAGCACTAGCAGCAAGACTTGCAGCGTGCAATCGCCTCTCGCCATACGCCGTATCACCATGCGCCGTATCACCATACGCCGTATCACCATGCGCTGTATTAGGCACACCGACCTCACTCAGCGCGCTCAACGCTTCAGGCTGCGAAGTCACAGGCTGCAAGCTACCCGAGAGCTGACGAACCTGACTAGGAATCCACAGTGTAAAGGTCGTGCCTTCTCCAATCCGGCTCTCACAGTGCACATCGCCGCCCATCATGCGACAAAACCGTCTCGTAATCACCAGCCCCAGCCCCGTTCCCCCATAGTTACGAGTCGTAGACCCATCTGCCTGCACAAAAGCCTGAAACAGCTTGGCCTGCTGCGCGGGTGTCATACCAATACCGGTATCACGCACCGCAAAAGTCACCCCAGGCTCGTCTAGGCCAATGGTGCCGTCGGGCGTATCTCCACTCGCGGTCTTCCAGTCGGGCAAAGTAGACTGTGAAGTAACGTCCAGAGTGATGGTGCCACGGTCTGTGAACTTCGCCGCATTGCTGAGCAGGTTCAACATCGACTGGCGTAGCTTGGTCACATCGGCATACATCTCTCCGATATCTGCCGGACAGTTCACAACCAGCGTATTTTGCTGCTTGCTCATTAAGGGCTGAGCCGTCTCTACAACTTCTCTAACCAGCGTCTGCACATCAAAGCTTTCTAGATACAGATCCATCTTCCCGGCCTCAATCTTTGAGAGGTCGAGAATGTCGTTAATCAACGCCAGCAGGTGCTTACCCGCAGCGTGAATCTTACCGACGTCTGAAAGCATTAACGCATCGGCCTTGCTCTGTAAATCTTCTTTCAACATTTCGCTGTAGCCGATAATGGCATTCAGCGGTGTCCTCAGCTCGTGGCTAACGTTAGCCAAAAATTGACTCTTAGACTGATTGGCCTGCTCGGCGTCTGTGCGTGCCTGCTGCGCCACCTGAGTACTCTCTGCTAGCTGAGCGGTTCTTTGAGCAACGGCCTTACTCAAGTTTTGCTCACGCAACGTCACCTCATGCGCCATGTTTTGAAACGCCCTCACCAGCTGCCCGGGCTCATCTGGCCGCTTAGCCATACGAGCAATCCCCGCTGACTCAAATACCTGCATTTGGTCGGGGTTGATGTCGCTCCCCTCACTCAGACCGCGGGCAATCGTCGTTAGCCGTCTAATAGGACTGATTACATTGCGACGCAGCAGCCAGTTAATCAAGATAACTGCGATCGCAAAAGTACTTACAAAAATACCAATAGACAAATTGCGGTACTGGTCACCCCGCAGAAACACTTCTCCAGCAGGAATATAAATCGTCTGCGCAGAGACCACTTCGCCCAACGACCAGCCAAACCCTTGCTCCCGGCCAAACGTAGCTAGCTGAGAGGGTGGCGCATCTTCCGGCCGACCGTGACAAACCAGACAGCTCTCCTTATCAACGCTCAGCGGACGCGCACTATAAAACAGCTTCTCACCATCCACATTCAAATAGCCCGACAGCACAGACAGCGACTCATCCGCCCGAAATTGTTCAACCAAACCAGCCTCAAACTCCGTCGCCAAATCTCTAGGGTTAGTTGGATTCAGCGTCGCCTCTTTATAAAAGAACTGCTCGTAGCCTGGATTATCTCGAAAAGTATCAAACACCTCACGCGCCGAGTAAGCGGGCACCGTTTCAGAAATAAACTCAGGCTCAGTCTCTAGCTGATCTTCTAGCAACGGCTGTACGTGGTCGCTGGTATAGTCGCGCACAGCGTTCATCGTCTGCGTCAGCATCACCGCCTGAGCGACCACCTCTGTTTCAGCCTTTTGCTGCATGGCCCGAGACAGCAAAACACCGCTCAGCACAATCCCACTGACAAATACCAACGTCAGAAAAAACGTAAACTTTTGGCCCAATTTCAGTTGTCTAAGCATGGTAGAAACAAGGAGTTAGCTGTGAGCGCTTGAAGTTAAGCAAGGTTAACTTCAAGGGTGTTGAGCAGTTGAGTTTAAGTAAAAGATAAACTCAACAAAACGAATAATGGAATGAAGAAAGCGAACTTAAGCCAAGCGATCAAAAGTTAAGCCAAACACAAGCTTATCCAGCACGCCTACAAGGCTACAAACACAAGGCTACAGACATCATAATCGCCTGTAGTAAGCAACAGACAACCAACGTTACAAAACCATCAAACCGGAAATTCAGCCGACTAAATCCTCACTCAATCCTGCCAGCGATGAATGTTAGTCAAGGTCCTGGGTTCGCAACCTTTACAAGCCAAATGACCATACTCTTGCTTGCACATATGGCAACCGACAAAACAGCTGTCAGCTGGCTACGTGACCATTTCGTAACCACAGAGCTGTCCAAATAGAGCTATCCAAACAGAGCTGTCCGAATAGAGCTGCCCAAATAGCTCTACAGTCGATGAACTAAAAATATGCACTGCCCGCTGAACCCTTACCCACTTATGCATTAAAAAACTTAAGGGAGACCACAAATGCAGATACAGGTATAAACAGACAGTCGAGCCGCTCCACGTTGTGCTCAATTGCGTTATTGTCGCGGCCTTAGTTAAGGCCTTAATTAATTATTACTCTTAAGAAAGCTCTGAAAGCTCACGCCTATCGGTGCTCATTCATAGGATTAGTTATACGCAGGCGTGGCGGCAGAGCAGAAGAATTTATCAAGAATATTCGTGAATATTAGTCCTAATAAAACTTTTCGATGGGTGCCTTTTTAAACCTTCAGAGATTTCGATAGACTAGCGCCTTTAATCAAGCTCTAGACGCCTACTAAAGGCAATCAATCGTTTGCAGGTCTGATTGATGATGCCGAAGTATTTGATAACACCTTGAACACAAGCGAAGTAAACACCTCCCCTGTAGTCTCACTTTTCTAAGACACTCATATCTCTAGCACTCAGCTTCCCCCTACGATCAGACAGCGCAATCTCACGTGCGCTGTCTGAGAATCGAGAACTTTATATTTTCTTAAGCCCATGTCATATCTGATACAGTTTATCTTTCAAGGCAAAGAATATTCACGCAAAAATAAAGGTTTTTCATCACAATATTCTAGTTTTTATACCAGTCGGCGATAAGTAAAAACACATAAAATATAGTCAAAAACCGTTCAAGATACAGAGAATTCTTCCGGGTTCTCTCAATAAGCTTGGTAGTATTTTCATAGATTTGAAGACGGAAGCTAAACACAATAAATAGGCGACTGAGTTACCTCATTTCAGGCTTTCTCCTCCAGCAGAAAATTCCGTTTTCAGGTTTTAACGTCTGAAGTTTTACTTCTTTTTGGTGTATTTACCCACACTTATTTCAAGCGTTCTGGCGTGGCCTCAATGGCTCCAGCCCTGACGCGGATAAGTGGAGCTTAGCTGCGTTTGCCAGCCCCAGCGACCGCCTTAAAGAAAGATCATGTCAGAACTATTTCTTAACTATCACGACAATTCTAGAGGTGACGATACTAGCAGCAAAGAGCTTTATATCTTTGGCCAGCCCGGAGAGCGTGTACAAATCAAAAACCTCAATGGCTTTAGCCGATCTGTTGAATTAAATCAGAAAGGTTTTTCGATTGTCAAAATCCCTATTGAGCAGGCAATGATCGGCACGGGAACCAATCAGCTAGGCTTTCAAATCAAGGCTGAAGGTGACGTTACCGCGTATTTTTCTAACCGGTCACCGCTCACTACCGATCTAACCGTCATTCTTGAAAAAGCTAGCCTGGGCAAGGAGTATGTTCTAGCTTCCAACGGATTTGAAAATAGAGAAAGCGGTCAGTTTTCTGTACAGGCTACCGAAGATAGTACCGTCGTTGAGGTCGCTTTACCTGACGGACAAGCGTTCTCTCGAACGCTTCAAGCTGGAGAAACGTTTAAGTTTGCCACGGGTGTCAACAGCAACAGTTTAGGAATTTCTATTCCTGCTAGCTTTGACCTCACCGGAACGCGAGTGACAACCTCTGCGCCTGCCGCTGTTTTCAGTGGGCATCTCTGTACCAATTTGGGTGAAGGCAGATGCGATCATCTGTTGGAGCAAATGCCACCGATAAAGTCGCTATCATCTTCTTACGTCGTAGGCTCAGCGTCTAGCGATCGCGGCTCTGGCAACAATCTGATTAGAGTAATTGCGCCGAGTGCAAACACCCAGGTTAAAATCAACGGAAAAGTTGTTGCCTCGATAGGTGCACAAGACCACTATGAGTTTGTTTTAACCGATGCAGCGGCTGTCGTAGAAACCAGCAAGCCAACGCTGATCGCTCAGTACCTTCAGGGCAACACCACCGCGGGTGAAGGCGATCCGGCCATGATGTTTGTCCCAGGGCGCAAATCGTGGCTCTCTAGCTATCGATTGGCCACGCCCGCAGGAGCCGCACAATTTGATAGCAACTTAGTCAACATCATTATCCCAACCTCTGCTATCAGCACGCTTAAACTCGAAGGGCAAGCAGTAGACAGCAGCAGGTTTACTCGGATTGCGGGCACGGGTCTCAGCGTCGGGAATGTAGACGTACCCATTGGCCTCTTTTCACTAACTGCGGATAGAGCTTTTCAGGTCTCTCTATTTGGCTATGAGGACTTTGATTCTTACCTCACCTTTGGTGCCGCTACTTTTGCGCGCGGGATTTCGCCAATAAATCCTACCGAACCGAACCTTACCTTAAGCGGAACCGATAGTAGAGATATTTTAAGTGGGAAAGGGGGCAGCGATCGCATCAAAGCCCTCGCAGGCAACGACCTGGTTGAGGGGAAAGGCGGTAACGACACGATCTT
>ERZ1740058.44-NODE-44-length-101073-cov-8.095834_pt1 | contig 101073 bp, 94 predicted proteins | sample MGYA00581745_ERZ1740058 | MGnify/ENA primary metagenome ERZ1740058 (study PRJEB43018, sample SAMN04849742) | marine metagenome | isolation source: floating plastic debris | place: Pacific Ocean | collected 2008-08-30 | study: EMG produced TPA metagenomics assembly...
TCGAACACGAGGTCGAACGCGTCGACCGCACGCTCGACGTCGGCCCGGAAATCCTTGCCGTCGAGCGATCGGATCCTCTGCTCGGCCTCGCCGTACTCACCCTCGGTCATCTGCAAGAACACGTCCGCAAACTCCTCGCCCGCGTTCGGTCCTCGAAACTGGCGCGCGAGTGACGCGATCAGATCACGCTCTCGACGCAGAGCATCCGCGACCTGGAACGGGTCTCGGGCCGGGAATCGATCGAGTGCCTGGCGGAGCGCCTCACGCACGGCACGATCACCGCCCGTTCGATCGAGCAACCACGCGGCCTCGTTCATGGCGACCCTCGATATCGCGGAGGACACCAAGGAACTCACGAGAACCTCATCGCCGCTCGTGTGGCGCGCCAGGCGGAACGTACTGGCAAGCCGCTCTGCCGCACCCTCATGATCACCACGCAACGCAAGCCGGCGGGCATCGACCATCAACAGGCGACCCAGCATGCGCATGTGCTGGAGGTGCGGAAGCAACGCCGCATAGCCGTCCTCATAGCGAACCTGAAAGTCGCAGTTCGGTTCTCGAGTGGCCCGCTCGAGGTCGTCGAAGAAGCCCTCGAGATTGGCCAGCGATTCGCCGAGCGCACCACCGGGCATCAGTGCGGCGGGCTGCTCGATGGGCCGCTCATCCTCGCCGTCCGAGTGCATCTCACGGAGCGTGGACCGCACCGCGTCGGCGATCTCTTCGATCTGCGGTGTCACATTCACCAAACGCCAATAGTCGAGCGCCGCGTTCCGGTCCTGGTCTTGGTTGAACTGGGCCATCTGGGCGACGGTCGAGATACTGGTCGTAGGCAGGGCGGTCGCGGCGGGAGCCATCGCCAGCCCACACAAGGCCATGAGTGCGGCAACGCTTGAGATTCGGGTTCGCATCGAGGTGCCTCCTTGGGTTCTCTATACCCATAGACACCGCCCAAGGCCGCACCGTCCGGCCAGTTCTCAGATAATCCGAGCACTGGCCGCGGGACTAGCCATCGCTCAGAACTCGTTCTCGAATGCGTTGCAGCTCGTTTCGAGCCCTGGAATCTACCCTGTAGACGTTTTGATACCAAGGCATGACAGTGGGGGCTACGTCCCCATACTCGCCGTCCCGGATCCTCTCCCGAAAAACCTTGAGCGCCTCTGTCGGGTTGTCAGACTTCCAAGCAGCAAGCAACTCATCAAACGCCGTCACCGCAAGATCAACCTCTTCTTCGAATCGATCCCCTACGAACAGCCTCCAGTACTCCCCTCTCAATGCCCGGTCTTCCTCGTCCGCAGTTTCCGACATCCCGGCCAGACCATACTCGACTGCAGCGTTTGGGCCCTTGTACCGCTTGGCGATCAGACGCGTCGAGTTCACTTCCGTAAGAATTGCCGGCACGATGCCGAAAGTGTCACCGATGACAAATCCAGACAGCCCGGTTGCGATCAACTCGCGAACTTCGGCGGTGTCGTCGACTCGATCTAACAGCCAATGACACTCCAGCACCGTCGTCTCGAATGCAGATATGGCAACCATGGAACTGATGAGATGTCGGTCGCCAACAAGATGTCGGGCGATGGCGAGAGCCGCCACGAGGCGACGAGCCGCTCGCTCTTCGTGCCCTGATAGAGCCAGCCGCCGGGCATCGACAACCAGCAGCCGTACCAATGGGCGAATCCCGCCTAAATGCGGGAGCATCATGTCGAATCCATCTTCGTATCGGATCTGAAAGTCACACGCCTCGACGCTGCTGGCTCGTTCGATATTGTCAAGAAAGAGCGAGTGCCGTTCAAGTAGTTCGCCATACGTGCCGCCTTCGGCAAGTTCGGCAGGCTCGTTGATGGGCTCTGCGCCGCTCTCGGGCTTGGGCTGCATCTCGTCGAGGATCGCTAGTAATCGATCATCAAACATCGCTCCATAGAGTTCGCCATGCCTCATCTCGATCAGGGACCAGTAATCGAGCGCCGCATTCCGATCCCGTTCTTGGAAGGCAACCGATGACGGTGCGGTCAGTGCCATGCAAGCGGCGACCATCGTGAGACATAGGGTGTTGTAGGCCAAAGCGCGTACTCCTCTCCGTACCGAACTGTCAGACCGCGGTCGATCTCTGCGAGCCTAGCCTCGCCCCGATGACCGCCAAGACCGACGTAAAACCCCCAGCCCCGCTCATGCTCGGCGTCAGCGGCATGCGAGGCATCACCGGCCAGAGCCTGACGCCCGAGGTCGCGCTCCGCTACGCCGCAGCGTTTGGCACGTTCCTCCACCGGCGGACGGCATCGCCGATCGTGCTGATCGGCCGAGACGGCCGGCGCGGCGGTGAGGCTGTCTACGAGGCGGCGGTCTCCGGCCTGCTCGGTGCCGGCTGTTGCGTGACCAGGCTCGGAGTGGTCTCCACCCCCACCGTCGGCCATGCCGCGATGGGTGAGGCCGACGGTGCCGTCATCATCACCGCCAGCCACAACCCCCAGGAGTGGAACGGACTCAAGTTTCTCCTGGGCGGGGCCGCCGGAAACGAGGACACCGAATTCGACTTCGCATGCGCCCCGCCGATCGACCTCGCCAAGCAGATCATCGAGCAGTATCACGACGGCCCAGAGTGGAACGAACCCGTCGCCGATCGCCCCCTCGTCGACGAATCCGAGGCGGCGTACGGCCACTGGGTCGAAGTCGCGGGGCGCGTCATCACGATGTTGCCAGACTCGGCGACCGAGTCCTGGAGCAACCACGGTTCGATTGGCCTTCGGTGCGTGCTCGACGCCGTCAACAGCTCTGGCTCCACCGTGGGCGTGCCGTTCCTGGACTACCTCGCCGAAGTCATCACGCTCAACTGCTCATCCAGCGGCGTGTTCCCCCACACCCCCGAACCGACGCGCGAGAACCTGTCCGGATCCGGAGGCCTGTGCTCGGTGGTGCCGGGCGTGTCGGCAGACGTGGGCTTCGCGCAGGATCCCGACGCCGACCGCCTGGCCATCATCGACGAGACCGGCCGCTACATCGGCGAGGAGTACACGCTCGTGCTCTCCGCACTCGCCCTGCTCGAGCTTGAAGACGATCCCACAGATACCGTGCTCGTCGCCAACCTCTCGACAAGCCGGATGATCGACGATCTCGCCGAACGATTCGGAGCGCGCGTCGAACGAACGCCCGTTGGCGAGGCGCACGTCGCCCAGCGCATGATCGAACTGCTCGCCGATGGGCAGAACGTTGTGCTCGGGGGCGAAGGCAACGGCGGCGTGATCTGGCCCGAGATCTCGTTCGTGCGAGATTCCGTGGTCGCGATGGGCCTGACTCTGGCTTTGATATCACGGCACGGGAAGCCGCTGAGCGCCATCGTCGACGGCCTGCCCGGGTACTCGATCGTGAAACGTAAGCAGGACATTCCGAGCAAGGACGCCGCCAAGCCCGCGATCGATGCGGTGGCGGAGGCGTTCAAGGACCGTGGCCGAGTCGACCTCCAGGACGGCGTTCGCATCGACCTCGATGACCAGAAGGCTTGGCTCAGCCTACGGGCGAGCAACACCGAGCCCATCGTGCGGCTCATCGCCGAAGCACCGGATGAGGCCGCCGCCAACGCCCTGCTCGACGAAGTCCAGGCCTTGCTGGACTAGAGCGCGGCCAGCCGCTCGACGGCCGCCTCGATCGTCGAGTGCTTCTTGCAAAAGCCGAACCGCACGAATCGCTTGCCGAGCGAGCGATCGATGTAGAAGGAACTGGGCGGGAGCGCCGCGACGCCGATCTCCTTCACGAGATGGCCACAGAACGCCGCATCGCCGTCGAGCCCCAATCGCGCGGAGACGCGTGTGTGGTCACACATCACAAAGTAGCCTGACGCAGGCCGGTATACCTTGAGCCCAGCACGCTCGAGCGCATCGCACAGCAGGTCTCGATTCTTACGCAGGTTCATCCGTAACTGCTCGGTTGTGTCGAGGTGCTCGAGCAGCGCCTTCGCGGCCGCAAACTGTGCCGGAGCATTTGCACAAAACGTCAGGAACTGGTGCGCGCTCCGCACCGCCTCGGTCAATGGCGGCGACGCCACCGCCCACCCGACCTTCCAACCGGTCGCGCTAAATAGCTTGCCGATGCTACCCAGCGTGATCGTGCGCTCGGCCATGCCGGGCAAGCCCGCGAGCCGGATGTGCTCGCCCTCGTACACCAGATGGTCATACACCTCATCGGTGATCGCGATCGTGTCATGCTCGACGCAAAGCTCGGCGATCAACTCGAGCTCGGCTCTCGTGAACACCTTCCCCGTGGGGTTGTGCGGCGTGTTGAGCAAGATGGCTCGCGGCGAGGCCGCGAACGCCTCTCGGAGGGACGCTCCTTCGAACACGAACTCTCCTCGCTCGTCTGGTGAGAGCGTCACGGGGATGAGTCGTGCTCCCGCCATCGACGCCGTCGCCTGGTAGCTGTCATAGCACGGCTGGAAGACCACCAGCCCATCGCCAGGATTCAGCAAGCCAAGCATGGTCGCCGCGATCGCTTCCGTGCAGCCGCACGTCGCAGTAACCCAGTCGACCGGATCAACCTCGATCCCGCCGAACTCCTGGAACCACTTGGCCGCGCCCTGGCGCAACTCGGGCACGCCCGACAACGGCGCGTACTGGTTCAGCCCATCCCCAGCCGCCCGGCCCAGCGCTTCGAGCATCGCCGCCGGCCCGTCAAAATCAGGGAATCCCTGCGAGAGGTTGATGGCCTCATGCCGCACCGCCATCGCCGTCATCTCGGCGAACACGGTCGAACCGAAGTCACGCAGCCGATCCGATACCTGTGATGTCGCGATCATGCATAGAGGATACATCCCTACGCTCCTCAATGCTTTCCCCAGGCTCGACAATCCCACAAGTCACAATCCCGCCTACCCCAGGCCTTTGCAACGAGCCGACCCAGCTCCGAGACCTGGCGGCCCAAGGCCCGATCGTCATCTACAGCTATCCGGCGGACAACACACCGATGTGCACCCGGCAGGCCTGCATGGTGCGAGACACCGTGGCCGAGCACGCCGAAGAGCTGAAGGCAGCGGGCCTACGCGTTGTCGGCGTCAGCCCTCAGGGCGCCAGGAGTCACGAGCGGTTCAGCTCTCGCCACAACCTGGCGTTCCCCATCATCGCCGACGAGGACAAGGCCATCCTCCGAGCGCTCGAGGCGCTCGGGCCGCTGGGCATCCCCCGCCGTGTGACGTACCTCTTGCGCAGCGATGGCACCATCGGCGACGCCATCACCGCCGACCTGCGCCTGAGCCGTCACACAAAATTCATCAGGCAAGCCCTCGAGACCGTCGGCGCTTAACCATCCCGCAGGTCGTCGATCGGGAACGCCGGCCGGGCGAGCGGCCGGAGCGCGAGCGCAAGCAACGCGCGCTCGCTGTCATCCCCCGCGATGCGATTGGACTTCAGCGCGCCGCATCGCCGGCACCGATGCACGACCACCCACTCGCCGGCATCGTCACCGTCCGAGCGCACGGCGATAGCGATCGGTTCCATGGTACCGCCGCACGGGCTCGCACGATCACCCGGACGCTCGTCAACATGCTTGCTGTGCAAGCAGTTCGGACAGTGGTTTCGCTGGCTGGTCCCCCAGGCAACGCCTCGCACATGGGCACCGCAGTTGACGCAGGTAAAGCCATCCGACTCATTGCGACGGCCATGGCGGGGCTTTGGAGTTTGGGAGTGATTGTCGTCGTGAGACGTGAACTTGCGCTGGTCGCGACGAGCGCGCTCTCGAGAAGGTCTTGGCATGGAAAGATGGCCCTAGTGGGCAGACCGCACGTGTGGCGGTCTGCCGCGGTCCTGAAGCTGGCAAAGAGACACGGAGCCCGTGGCCGGCCGCATCCCGGCGCGGGCTTCGCGCAAAACCACATCCGCGCTCAACCTTGGAGCGCGGTCTGGCCCGATGGGATGGGCAATGGAGCCAGTTCAGGACGAAGCGGTCATCAGCGACAAAGGTAGCCCGGTTGGCAGCGCCACGCCCTACGCTCTCCCATGAGAATCCTGCTCACCAACGATGACGGCATCCGCGCCCCGGGAATCGTGGCGCTCTACGACGCCCTCATGGACACCATCCCCGGGCTCGAGGGCACGCTCGGTGGGCCGATCCGCATCGCCGGCACACCGATCGAGACCATCTTCACGGTCGCGCCCGCGACCGTCCAGAGCGCCACCAGCCATGGCGTGACCTTCCACGAGCCGCTCATGGTCGAGCACGCCCGGATTCGCGGCCGCATGACCGGCGCCGCCGTCGACGGCCGCCCCGCCGACTGCGTGAAGCTGGCCCTCAGCGAGATCTGGCCCGGCCAGTTCGGCACCGGCAGCACGCCCGACCTGGTCATCAGCGGCATGAATGCGGGTGCCAACTGTGGCATCAACGTCATCTACTCCGGCACGGTCGCCGCGGCGATCGAGGCGGCGTTCCTGGGCATCCCGTCGATCGCCGTGAGCCTGCACCTCGGCAAGGCTTCGACACGCTTCGACATCGGCGCGATCCACGCCCGTCGCGCCATCGAGTCCCTGTTGGCCGGCGGCCCGCCCAAGCCGCACGAGGTCCTGAATCTCAACGTGCCGCGCTGCGAAGACCCCATCGAGGACACGCCGGAGGCCAAGGCCGAGGCCGACCGCCAGCGCACGAGCGCGGGCCTGCCGACCAACTTCGATCAGAGCGACACCCGCGTCACGCGGCAGGCGAACAACGCCGTCCACCCCGCCAACGCCGATGAGCGCCTGCCGATCGTCGTCTGCCCCATGAACACCCACGGCCACGTCGATCGCTTCGAGGGTCGCGTCAGCCCGGGAGGTCGCTCTTACTTCTGGGCGGCCGCGGGCGGCATGGACTTCCAGGACACCGAGCCGGGCAGCGACGTCGATTGGCTCTTCCAGCGTGCGGTCACCGTGACGCCGCTGCGCTACGACCTGACCGACACCGACGCGGTCGACCGGTGGACCCAGGCTGCGGGGACCCAGCCCACGGCGACCGGCCGGGGCGCGTAGGCAAAGCCAGCAGATACCTAGGATTTCCCTTCACACGGAGGACGTGCCCGCATGTTCATGCGCCTGATCTATGACGAGAAGCTGGCCCAAGGGGCGTACATCATCGGCTGCCAGAAGTCGGGTGAGGCGATCGTGATCGACCCGCAGCGCGACGTCGACCGCTACATCGAGGTCGCCCGAGCCAACGACCTGAAGATCGTCGCGGCGGCCGAGACGCACATCCACGCGGACTTCGTGTCCGGCGCCCGCGAACTGGCCCACACCCACGGCGTCCGTGTCTACGTCTCCGGAGAAGGCGGCCCAGACTGGCAAAGCCGGTGGGCCGCCAAGTACGACCACGTCACCCTCAAGGATGGCGATACGTTCTCGATCGGCAACATCGAGTTCCGTGCCGTGCACACGCCGGGTCACACGCCCGAGCACATGGTGTACCTCGTAACCGATCACGGCTCTGGCGCGAGCGAGCCCATCGGAATCTGCACCGGCGACTTCCTGTTCGTCGGCGACCTTGGACGACCCGATCTGCTGGAGAGCGCGGCCGGCCAGCGGGGCGCGATGGAGCCCAGCGCCAAGCGATTGTTCAGCAGCGCGAAATGGCTCGGCCAGCTACCCGAGTACATCCAGGTCTGGCCCGGGCACGGCGCGGGCAGCGCCTGCGGCAAGGCGCTCGGCGCTGTCCCCATGAGCACGGTCGGCTACGAGCGACGCTTCAACCCAGCGCTCAAGCTGGCGATCGACGACGGCGCGAGCGAGGGCTCCTTCGTAAGCTTCATCCTCGAAGGACAGCCCGAGCCGCCGATGTACTTCGCGAACATGAAGCGTGTGAATCGGGACGGACCGCCAGTGCTCGGCTCGCTCCCCCAGCCATACCAGGTTCGGCTCTCCGACCTCGCCAAGATCGATCCGCAGCAGGTCGCGATCATCGATACGCGGCCTTGGCCCCAGTACCGAGACGGCCACCTGCCCGGGGCCATGAGCTTCCCGCTCAGCACCACGTTCAACACCGACGCAGGTTCGATGGTCCGCGAGGACGAGCAGATCTACCTGATCGTCGAACCCGAACGCCTCGAGGAAGCGGTGAGAGACCTGGTCCGCATCGGGCTCGATCGCATCGTCGGATGGATGGATCCGACCGAGATGGCAAACGCCGCCAAGACCGCCTCGATCGCCGAGGTCTCTCCCTCCGAGGCCGCCCAGCGAATCGACCGCGGCGAAGTCGCCGTGCTCGACGTCCGCCGGGCCACCGAGCTTGCCGCGGGTCGCCTCGATGGCGCGCAGACCCTCGCCCACACCAGGCTGGCGTCAAGGCTCGACGACCTGCCGGCCGATCGCACGCTCCTCATCCATTGCCAGGGCGGCATCCGCTCTGCTCGCGCCTGCGGCTACCTCCAGAGGCTCGGATACGGCGTGATCAACATGGAAGGCGGGTACGAGGCTTGGCAGCGGGCGCACACCACGGCGAACGCCTGATCCATGCCCCAAGGCCCACCCGCCGAGAGACCACTCCCCCTACAATCGCCGCTATTCCGGGAGGCTCGCGCGATGGAACACGCGGTGGTCATCGAAAACCTGCGTAAGACGTTCGGCGACAAGGTCGCCGTCGAGGGATTGGACCTGCGAGTCCAGTCGGGCAGCCTCACCGGGCTCATCGGCCCCAACGGTGCCGGTAAGAGCACGACGATCCGCATGCTCATGTCGATCCTCTTCCCAGACTCGGGAACCCTCAGCGTGCTCGGCAAGCGCAGCGCCCTGGAAAGCAAGGACCGCATCGGCTACTTACCTGAAGAACGCGGCGTGTACCGCAAGATGAAGGTCACGCACTTCCTCAAGTACATGGGCAAGCTCAAGGGCCTACGAGATCCCGAGCTCGGCCAGCGCGTCGCGCATTGGCTCGATCGCGTCCAGCTCTCTGACGCCGCCGGCAAGCGGTGCGAAGAGCTCTCTAAGGGCATGCAGCAGAAGGTCCAGTTCATCGCCGCCGTGCTGCACGAGCCCGAGCTGCTGATCTTGGACGAGCCCTTCAGCGGCCTCGACCCGGTCAACCTCCGCCTGCTCCAGCAGCTGATGGTCGAGCAGCACGAGCAGGGCCGCACGGTCATCCTTTGCACGCACGTGATGTTCCAGGCCGAGCAGATGTGCGAGAGCATCGTGATGATCAACAACGGGCAGAAGGTGCTCGACGCGACGATCGAAGAGATCCGTGCGAACCACGAGCCGAGCGTGGTCCTGTTCGATCCCATCGATGGCGAGGACCCGCAGTCCGCGCGAGGTATCGATGGCATCACGGGCGTCGAGCAGACCCGCGAGGGCTGGGCCGCCCACATCGACCTGCACGCCATCGCCGCGCCCGATGCCGTGCGCGAGATCGCTCAAGCTATCCGAGTCCGCAGCGTGGCCGCCAAGCGCGTCACGCTCGAGGATGTGTTCGTCGAGCAGGTCGCCGGCGGCAGCGCCGATCGTGAGGCCGAGGTGCGAGACTCGCTCCGGGCCTCCGTCGATGAAAGCGAGAGCATGGAAGGAGCCACGGCTTGAAACGCATCCTGCACATCGCCGGCCGCGAGTTCGCCTCGACCGTGCTGACCAAGGGCTTCCTCATCGGCGCCGTCGTCGTGCCGGCCATCCTGGCCGTCGCAATCCCGGTCATCATCTTTATCATCAGCCAACAGAAGGCGCCGCCCATCGTCGGCACTGTCGCGATCATCGACCCCACGGGAGAGGTTGCGCCGCGGCTGGTCGAGTACCTTCGACCCGAAGCGATCGCCGAACGGCGTGGGGAGCTTGCCCAAGAGATCGGCCAGGTGGTACCTTCCGTACCCGGTGGCGGGTCCGGCGCCATCGAACAGGCGGTGGATCAGGCAATGGGCGAGCTGCCCGATCTCACGGTCGACGTGCTGCCTCCCGATGCCGACTTCGATACCGCAAAGGAGCGCATCCTCCAAGCCGTCAAGAACGACCCAGACTCGACCATCGCTGTCGCGCTCGTCGACACGGACGCGGTCCTCAAAGACGACGACGCCGAACGCTTCGGGGCGTTCAACCTGACGGTACTGCCACGATTGGATGAGCGCACCATCGGTGAGATCCGCAGCGGGCTCAACCGAAGCGTTCTAGACGCTCGCTACGCCGCGAATGGCTACGAGACCGAACTCATCGAAGCCCTCACTCGAGTAGGCGCGCCCGCCACGAGCGAGATCACCGAAGAGGGCGAACGCACCTCGACGAGCGCCCTGAGCTTCATCCTCCCCGTCGTTATGATGATGCTCGTCCTCGGTGCGGTCTTCACCGGCGGGCAGTACCTGCTCACCACCACAATCGAAGAGAAGTCTAACCGCGTCGTCGAGGTCCTGCTCAGCGCCGTCTCACCCACGCAGCTCATGGCCGGCAAGATCCTGGGCCAGATGGTCGTGGGCCTCTCGATGCTGGCGATCTACTCGGGCGTTGGCATCAGCGCCCTCATCGCGTTCAGCCTGGCCGACCTCATCAACCCGATGGACATCGTCTGGATGTTCCTGTTCTTCCTCACGGGCTACGGCATGATCGCCTCGCTCATGGCCTCGGCAGGCGCGGCCGTCAACGACCTGCGCGAAGCCCAGACGTTCATGACGCCCATCATGATGTTCATGATGATCCCCTACCTCATGATGCTCGTGATCCCGCGAGCACCAAACTCGACGCTGGCCGTTGTGCTCAGCTTTATCCCTCCGATCAACCCCTTCATCATGATGCTCCGCATCGCCAGCAACGACCCGCCACCGTTCTGGCAGATCCTGCTCGCGCTGCTCGTTTCCATCGGCGGCGCAGTTGTCGCCATATGGCTCGCCGGCAAGATCTTCCGCGTCGGCATGCTCATGTTCGGCAAGCCGCCAGACTTCAAGACACTCATCCGCTGGGTCCGCATGGCGTGAGCGAGCCCGCAACTAAGACACCCTCGGCCCAGGACCTCTACGAGGTCTGTGTGCAGAGCCCGACCCACGTGGTCGATCTGCTCCGCGCCATCCATGGCGGCGAACCCACACGCCTCGGCGAGGACTTCGCGGGTTCGGGCGCGGTCAGCCGAAACTGGGTCACGCTCGGAAGCGACCATGAGTCATGGTGCGTCGATCGTGACGCGGCTGCCTTATCGCGATGCAACGGCGTGGAGCGCATCCACACGCGCGTCGGCGATGTTCGCGAAGAGGGCGCTCCAACCGACGCCATCTGGGTCGGCAACTTCTCCATCGGCTACCACCACGATCGCACGAGCCTGCTCGCGTACCTACGTCACGTGCGCGCTCGGCTCAACGCTGGCGGAGTCTTCGTCTGTGATACCTACGGCGGCGAGAGCGCCTTCCTGCTCGGCGAGGTCCACCGCTTCCACCAACTGCCCCAGCACCTTTCCCCCGATGGCACTGGCGGCTGGCGCGTGCGGTACACCTGGGAGCAGCGCGACGGAGACCCGCTCACCGGGATGGTCACCAACGCGTTGCACTTCCGGATCGAACGCGCGGGCGTGATCGAGACCGAGCTCATCGACGCGTTCATCTACCGCTGGCGGCTGTGGTCCGTGCCAGAGCTGCGCGACGCGATGGCCGAGGCCGGCTTCGCCTCCACCGCCGTCTACGGCCAGCTGCCCGACGCCGTCGACGACGAGGGCCGCCCGTTCATCCAGCCCATCGAGGACGCCGAAGAGCTCGACGACAGTTTTATTGTCTGTGTGGCAGGCCGAGTGGAATAGCCGGCACCCCGTGATTGATAGTGCACACTAACGTCGCCATGAGGCGGCAAGACAACTCACACGGGGACTCGCCATGACCACCACCAGCCAAGATCACAACACCAACAACGCTGCATCTGGCGGCCTGCCGACCATCGACTCGGGCAAGCCCTTCGCCATCGCCTCCTGGGTGGGCCAGATCGTCACGGCAGTCATCCTGGGCCAGACGCTGTTCTTCAAGTTCACCAACGCCCCCGAGACCCAGGTGATCTTCCAGGACCTTGGCGGCCGACCCGCCGCCCTCGCCTCGGCGGTCGCGGAGCTCGTCGTCGTCGTCCTGATCCTCGTGCCCAAGACGGCCGTATTCGGAGCTCTTGGCGCCGTCATGATCATGCTGGGCGCCATCGCCTCGCACATCGCCGTCATCGGCATCGCAGTGCCCACGCCCGACGGCACCGGCGACGACGGCGGGCTCCTCTTCGGCATGGCCGTCGTCGTGCTGCTGATGTCCGCCATGGTTGCCGCCCTCAGGCGCAACGCGGCGCTCGGGTTGCTCCGCGAGGCCTAAAGACCACGGGCGGGTCGCTCCTAGACTGTTGAGACACAGTCTCAAGGAGCGCCCATGCCACGCACGATCCGTATCCGAACCGCCCTCATGGCTGCCTCGCTGGCGGCCTTTTCCGCGTCCGCACACGCCCAGCAATGCCCCATCGCCGAGGCGCTCCAGGCCAGCGACGCCGACGTCCGGCTCTACGACACGCATGTCTCCACGCTCTCGAGCCCGGCCATGGGCGGACGCCTGCCGGCGAGCCCGGGCATGGAACTCGCCAAGGGTTACGTCCAGCGCGTCTTCGAGATCGCGGGCCTCGAACCAGCCTTCGGCTCCGAAGGTGACGCGTCCTGGCGGCAGCCCTTCGATTGGAACGGGCAGACCGCCGAGAACGTGGGCGGCATCCTGCGAGGCCGTGGCAACCTCGCCGACCAGTACATTGTCGTGGGCGCGCACCTCGACCACCTGGGCATGGGCGAGGGCAGTTCTCGCGGCACCTCGGGCCAACTCCACCCTGGCGCCGACGACAACGCCTCGGGCGTCGCGGCCGTGCTGCTGATGGCAGACCAATTGGCATCGTCCTACGCACAAAGCGATGAGGATCACCGCAGCGTGCTTTTCCTTGCCCTGAGCGGCGAAGAGACAGGCCTCCAGGGCGCGACCTACTACGCCAACAACCCGATCGCCCCGATCACCACGCACACCATCATGATCAACATCGACATGATCGGACGCATCCAAGAAGACCGCATCAGCGTCTCCGGCCTCGGTACCGCCGCGGGGCTCGAGCGCACGCTCTCCCCGGTGTTCGAGGCCTCCGAAATGCGTGAGCAGATTGAGTCCTCGATGAGCGCGCGCAGCGACCACTACGCGTTCTACGAGGCCAACGTCCCCGTGCTCTTCGTCACGCAAACCGACCAGCACGACGACTACCACACGCAGAACGACATGCCCTGGAAGATCAACCGGACCGACGGGGCCGAGACCGCCGCCGTGATGTCCGAAGTCGTGCGCACCTTGTCGACCGTGCGCAGCAACCTCGCGTTCACGCGGGTGCAGAGCGCGTCGCGCGGCCCGAGCATGGGCAGCATGCGTGTCCGCTTCGGCATCCGCCCGGGCACGTACGTCGACGGTGTCAGCGGTGTCGCCGTCGGTGGCGTCACGCCCGATTCGCCGGCCGACTACGCGGGCGTGAAGGCCGGCGACGTGCTGGTCTCCTGGAACGGCGAAGCGGTCGGCGATGTCCGCGCCTGGATGGGCCAGCTCATGCGGCACAACCCCGGCGACGTCGTGACGATCGCCGTCGATCGCGAGGGCGAACGCATCGAGCTCCGCGTGACCCTGCAAGGCCGCGACGGCGTCTGAGCACACCCCCACATCCGACCGCCAAGAACACAGCCCCGGCGTCGATGAACGCCGGGGCTGTCGCATCAGCAAAGCCACCTATCGGACTCGAACCGATGACCTAAGCTTTACGAAAGCTTCGCTCTACCAACTGAGCTAAGGTGGCACCCAAACATGTCCCTGCCCGGACGACGCGTCGCCACGAGCAGGCCCCAAGTATTCGGCCCTCGTCGCGAGGTGTCCAGCGGCATGGGCACAATGCCGCTGCGACTGCGACTCGGTCTCACTTTTTGAATGAGACTCATTCTCACTGCACATTGGGCGTTTTCATGCCATACTAGTGGCGTTGTCGCGGGCACCGGCTCGCGCCAGAACCGAACGCCCACCACCGCCAGGAGGCACCCAATGCTCCAGATCACCGACGGCCAGTGCGGCAAGTGCGCCCACTTCGGCGAAGAGCACGATGGCAGCGAGAAGCTCGTCCAGATCCGCATCAGCGGCCAGGCCCCCGAGGACTTCCAGGAGACCTGCGGTCACCCGCAGCTCAAGCCCCTGAACCTCACCGTCACGGCTTCGAGCGGCTGCGCGGGATTCACCCCCGCCATGGCCGGGTAAGCCGCCGAGCCAACGCGCTCCGCAGAGTACCCACCCGCACAACGTAAACCATCCGCCGCGTCCATCGCGGCTTTTTCTTTGGCATGAACCGACAGGGAGCCCATGAATCGGACCCGAAAGATCCTCGCCGCCGTCTCGGCGACCGCCCTGGTTGTCCTCTCGCTCGGCTTCGTAGGGTGCGTCAAGACCTCCGGCGGGGAGTGGTACATCCACTCGGCCGCGCTCCCGGAGGACTGGCCCGAGCTCACGCCCGTGGGCGAGGTGCAGGTGAAGTCTTACCCGCTCTATCGCTCGGCCGAGGTCTCGGCACTCAGCGTGGGCTCCAGCGACTCGTCGCTCTTCCGGGAGCTCTTTCGTCACATCAGCAGCGAAGACATCGCCATGACCGCGCCCGTTGAGATGCGATACAACGGAGACGATGCCGGCGACAACAGCATGGCGGCCATGGCCTTCTACTACCGAGATACGAGCATCGGCTCGACCGGCACCGATGGCAACGTCGTTGTTGAAGACATCGAACCCCAGCAAGCGGCGACCGTCGGCGTACGCGGGCCATACAGCACGCGCAACTACGAGAAGGGCCTCACGCTCGTCCGAGACTGGCTCGCCGACAATCCGCAGTGGCAGCCCGACGGCGAGCCGCGATACCTGGGCTACAACGGACCGTTCGTGCTGTGGTTCATGAGGTACGGCGAGGTGCAAGTGCCGGTGCGCGAGACAGGCACCCAATAGTCCGCCCGAGTTACTCTGGCAGGCTCTCGAGCCATCCCAGCAGATCCGACGCCGAGCGCTGGCCGCGCAGCTGCGCGATGACCTCGCCGTCCCGAAGCGCGTAGGTCATCGGGATGCCACGCGATCCCAGGTGTGCGTCGACGAGTTCGGGCGATCGATCGACCTCGACATGGGTCGCCAAGAAGCGATCGTCCGAAAGCACTGCGATCACCTCGCCATCGTTCAACGCGTCCCGTTTGTACTGCTGGCACGGAGCGCAACGATCGGCCGTCGCGAACGCGATGACCAGGCGCGCATCACCGGCCTCCTCGATCGCAACGTCGAGCGTCGGAGCGTCGGCGATCAGCGATGGAAGCTCGATCGTCTCTCGCGCGACGATGAAGCCCGTATCGGGGTCGTACTCATGCTCGACCGGCAGTCGATCCATCCATGCTTGGATCGCGGGCGGCGGCGTGGCGGGCTGTGCGCCATCAGCATCCATCACGACCTCCGATCCCGAGCCCGGCGTGCTGCAACCAGCAACGGAGAGTGCGACGAGAATCGACAAGAACGCGACGGGCTTCATCATGCCCACAGGGTAGGGAGCGATCTCGCAAGCGCCCGCGCGTCACACATGCGTGGGATGACAACGCCTCCGAAAGAAAACGGCCCCCTCCAGAATTGGAGAGGGCCGGCTTTCGAATAGCGGGGGCAGGATTTGAACCTACGACCTCCGGGTTATGAGCCCGACGAGCTACCAGACTGCTCTACCCCGCAATCTGTTGGTCGAGATGATAGGCCGCGCGTCCGATTCGATCCATTCACGCGTCGCGTCCGCTTGCGGCATCGGCCTCCGCCAAGTGCAGCTGCCAGAAGCCCACGTCGTGCCACTGGTCGAACTTCCGGCCGACCCGCTCGAAGTGCGCGACCTTGGCAAAGCCCATGCGTTCGTGCAGCGCCGCGGAGGCGTCGTTGGGGAGCGTCATCCCGCCGATGACGGTGTGGAAGCCCGCGGCCCTCAAGCGATCGAGCAGGTCGCCATAAAGCGCTGTCCCGACGCCCTTGCCCTCGAAGCCCCGGGCGATGTAGATGCCCACCTCGCAGGTGTTCTGGTAGGCCTCCCGCTCGCGCCAGACGGCCGCCTTTGCGAACCCCGCGAAGCTGCCGTCGACCTGGGCCGCGAGCCACGGGTGCGTCCGACTCCCCCGCTGCCACACCGCGGCAAACTCGTCATCGCTGGAGGTTTCGAGGGCGAAGTGGACCGCGGTGTGCTCGATGTACCAGTTCGTCAGGGCGTTCGCGGGCGGGACATCGCCGGCTTCGAAGGGACGCACGTGCATCATGCCGCCAGCGTACGCGATCCAACGCCTCGCACTACACTGCCTGGTGAGCAGCAATTCCCCAGCGCGTGAGAACACCAGCCCCAACTCTCTGAACGTCCTGCTCGTCGGCGGCGGCGGCCGGGAGCATGCCCTCGCCCAGGCCATCGCCGCGTCGCCCAAGCTGGGCACGCTGTACACGAGCCACCCCGGCAATCCGGGCATCGCCGCGGTCGCCACGCCGGCCGGTGTTCCGATCGACGCCGCCCAGGCGTACCGGGCCGAACTGTTCTGCCGAGATCACGACATCGATCTCGTCGTCGTCGGCCCCGAGGCGCCGCTTGCCGAGGGGCTCGCCGACAGCCTGCGTCGCAAGGGCGTGGCGGTCTTCGGCCCAAACAAGGACGGGGCGCAGCTCGAAGCCGACAAGCACTGGGCCAAGGACCTCATGCGCGGCGCCGCCGTGCCTACCGCCGAGTCACGGAGCTTCACCGACGCCGAGCAGGCGGTGCAGTACTCGCTCAGCCGGACCGAGCCGCCGGTGATTAAGGCGACCGGTCTCGCCGCGGGCAAGGGCGTGGTCGTGCCGAGCACGCACAAGGAAGCCGCCGACGCCATCCGCTGGATGCTCAACGACAAGGCATTCGGCGACGCCAGTTCACGCGTGCTCATCGAGGAACGGCTCGAGGGCCCGGAGGTCTCTGTGTTCGCGCTCACGGACGGCACGGGCGTCTACATCCTCGACGCGTGCCAGGACCACAAGCGTTTGCTGGACGGCGACGAGGGCCCGAACACCGGCGGCATGGGCGCGTTCTGCCCGAGCACGCTGATCGACGACGCCATGATGTCTCGCATCCAGCGCGAGATCCTGCTGCCCGTCATCGACAGCATGCGGCGTGAGGGCATCGACTACCGCGGCGTGCTGTACGCGGGGCTCATGTTCACGCACTCGGGCCCCAAGGTGCTCGAGTTCAACGTGCGCTTCGGCGACCCCGAGTGCCAGGTGCTCATGCCCCGGCTCGCAAGCGACGCGCTCGAGATGCTGTACGCCACGGCAACGGGCAACGTGGAGAGCCTCGAACTCGCGTGGCATCCTGGAGCCGCGGTCTGCGTGGTGCTCGCCAGCGAGGGCTACCCGCAGAAGCCGATCACCGGTCAGAGCATCACTGGGCTCGATGAAGCCGCCGAGATGGAGGGCGTGTTCGTATACCACGCGGGCACGAAGCACGACGATGCCTCAGGCCAGGTCATCACCGCTGGCGGTCGGGTGCTCGGCGTTACCGCACTGGGCGACGACCTCGAGCAAGCGAAGGACCGCGCATACGCGGCCGCCGACAAGATCCGCTTCAACGGCATGCAGGTCCGCCGAGATATCGCAGCGGCGACAGTTATTGCGCCTGCTGCAAGCCGAAATTCGTAGCCAAGAACCCAACCGAAATCGGTCGACCTCGTGTTAGACTGGGTACTTGCCCGGGCGGCAATCCCTCCCACCCCGCACGCCCGTGGCTCGGGAGAACACACCATGCTCGCACCGAACAACCTGCGCAACGCCGGCCTGCAGGCCCGTGGAACGATCGTCACTCCGATCACCGCAATTGCGATCGCCACGATCGCCTTCGGTGCCGGCTCTTGGGTCACGCGCTCTGCAGACTCCACCCAAGATGTCGCGCGCGCCGTCCCCGTTCAAGAAGAAATGGACCCCGAGGCCATGATGGAGATGTACGCGCAGGCCGGCCAGCCCGATGAGCACCACGAATCGCTCAAGGTCTTCGTGGGCACATGGGACGCCGACCTCAAGACCATGATGCCCGGCATGGAGGAATTCAATACGACCGGAACTGCGACCTATGAGATGATGTTCGGCGACCGATTTATCAAGCTCGACTTCAGGAGCTCGGTGATGGGCGATCCGATGCGCGGCATGAACCTCACCGGCTACCACAAGGCGAGGCAACGCTACGAGAGCATCTGGATCGACGACAAGAACACCGCGCTGAACTATCTCATCGGCCAAAAGACCGAAGACGGCTGGGTATACGAGGGTGAAGAGACCGATCCGGTCGCCGGCATGACGCTGCCGGTACGCGACCTCATCGTGATGGACGGCGATGACAAGTTCACCTTCACGCGCCACTATCCAGCCGAAGCCGCAGCGGCAATGAACATCCCGGTAGAAGACGGACAAGACTGGGTGCCGGGATTCCAGATCGTGTACACGCGGGCGAAGGCAGACGCCCAAGAGAAGCCGGAGCCACGAGTGGGGTTCGGCCCGACCAGGTTTGAATTCAGCTTCTGAAACAGGTTCTTGGTACGACCCCGAGTTCACCCAATCGCCGCCCTCCGCACGGCCGGCAGGCGTTATTCCGCAAGCGCCCTTCAGTGGCCGCTGCCCCGCTGCGAGCCAAATCTCATAGGGCCAACCCCAATGCCGCACGGCCTATCCCGTGGTACACTGGAAGCCTGCCCGGGCGGCACCCCCTCCCACCCCGCACGCCCGAGGCACGGGAGAACACACCATGAATGCATCAACCATCATCCGCTGCGCGGGCTCGCTGCCCCGTGGGCCAATCGCCGCCGTCGGTATCGCCGCAGCCCTCGCCTTCGGACTGGGATTCGTCGCAGCCACACGCTCCGTTGACTCCAACCAGGAACTCGCCAGCAGCGTGCTCGTTCAAGACCAGATGGACCAGGAAGCCATGATGGAAGCCTGGATGGAATCCATGCAGCCCGGCGAACAGCACGAGGCCATGGACGCCATGGTCGGCACGTGGAAGGCCGAGCTCAAGAGCATGATGGCGCCGATGGAGAGCGTCGGCACCGCGACATTCACGCGCGGCATGAACGGCAAGTTCGTACGCCAAGACTTCAACAGCAACATGATGGGCATCCCCATGCATGGCATCTCGTTCACCGGCTACAACAAGGTCCTCGATCGCTACGAGAGCGTCTGGTTTGACGACATGAACACAGCCATGTCGTTCATGACCGGCAAGAAGACCGAGAACGGCTGGGAGTACCACGGCGAGGAGACCGATCCGATGACCGGCAACACGCTGGACATCCGCGACCTGCTCATCGTGCACGGCGAAGACCACTTCACCTTCACGCGCCAGTATCCCGCTCAGGCCATGAAGGCCCAAGGAATGCCAGTGCCCGAGGGCGCCGAATGGGTCGACGGCTTCCAGGTCTCGTATACGCGGGCCGAAGGCGATCACGATCACGACCATGATCACGATGGCAACAGCGGCGGAAATAGCCACCGCTAACGCGAACCGACTCGAATCCTCGACCCTACCTCACGACCCCCGCCCCTGCGGGGGTCGCGTCGCTTGGAGACCGGGCGGCTTAACATGCTCCCGCGGAGGCCCGACCGACGCCGCCCGCCCCACCGCCTTCCACGAGGACCATCCCTATGCGTACCACCGCCCCGCTGCTGTTGCTGTCCATGGCCGTCGCCGGCCTCGCCACCGGCCTTGGGCTCTCCGGCTGCACGATCTCCCAGCCCGATCGCGGCCGCTATCACGGCCCGCTCGAGGTCGCCGCCAAGGGCGGGCTGCCGCTCCTGCGATGGGAGTCGGCCTACCGCGACGGGTTCGACCCGTTCCACATCTACGACTACCCGCTCGCGCCCACCACCGATGTGGTCGACGAGCTCCACGGCGTATCCGTCGCCGATCCCTTCCGCTACATGGAGGATCCCGACGACCCGCGCCTCGTCGACTGGGCCGGCCAGCAGGACGCGCTCTTCGACAAGGTGATGCAGCACGCCGGCACACGCCAGGCGTACCAGGACCGGCTCACCGAACTGCTCGACTACCCGCGCTACGGCACGCCACTCGAGCGCGGCGGCCGCTACTTCTTCACCACCAACGACGGCCTGCAAAACCAGAGCGTGCTGCGCGTCGCCGACTCGCTCGAGAGTGCGGCGGCGGGCGAGGGGCGAGTGCTACTCGACCCCAACTCATGGACCGCAGAAGGCACCAACAGCCTCGCCGGCTGGAGTCCAAGCGAGGACGGCACCATGCTGGCCTACCTCGAACAGGAAGGCGGCAGCGACTGGCGCACGATCCGCGTCATCGACATCGACACCGGCGAGGACCTGGGCGTCGAGATCATCGAGGCCAAGTTCACCGGCATCACCTGGGCTAAGGACAACAGCGGCTTCTATTACAGCCGCTACCCTGAGCGCCCAACCGGCAGCGCAGAACTCACGAGCCTGAATGAGTTCCGCAACGTCTACTTCCACCGCATGGAGCGCGGTGAGGATGGCTCGCCGATCTGGGGCGGCAGCCTCGTCTACGAGAGCCCCGACCATCCCAATCGTGGCTGGAGCGCGGGCCTCACCGACGACGGTCGGTTCCTGCTCATCTACGGAAGCGAGACGACGGCGCCGCAGAACCTGCTCTACGTCGATGACCTGAACGACGATGCCAGCTTCATCCCCATCATCACCGAGTTCCAGGCACGCTACAGCGTGCTCGGCACAGCCGAGGGAATCGACGCAGACCCGACACGCCTCATCGTCTACACCACCGACAACGCCCCGTTCGGTCGCGTCATCGCCATCGACCCGAAGAACCCTGGCCGCGACAACTGGGAAGAGATCATCCCCGAGGGTGACATTCCGTTGCAGAGCGCCTCGATGGTCGGCGGCCACCTGATCACCCAGGCACTGCGCGATGTGCTGCCCGAGGTCAATGTCTACACGCCCGCGGGCGAGCTCATTCGCACCGTGGAGCTCCCCGGCGTTGGCAGCGTCGGTGGCTTCGGCGGCCGCCAGACCGACGAGTTCACGTACTACGGCTTCAGCAGCTACGCCCAGCCCAGCACGACGTATCGCTACCACGTTGCGTCGGGCGAGAGCGAGCTGTTCCGCGAGAGCGAGGTCGACTTCGACGGCGAGCCGTACGAGACCATCCAGGTCTTCTACCCCTCCAAGGACGGCACGCAGATCCCCATGTTCATCACGATGAAGAAGGGCACGCCGCTCGACGGCTCCAGCAAGGTGCTGCTCTACGGCTACGGCGGCTTCGGCATCCCGATGCGTCCAGGCTTCAGCACCAGCCGCGCCGCGTGGCTCGAGCAGGGCCACATCTACGCCGTCGCCAACCTCCGCGGCGGTAGCGAGTACGGCCTGCCATGGCGCGAGGCCGGCAGCAGACTCCAAAAGCAGAACACGTTCGATGATTTCATCGCCGCCGCCGAGTACCTCCACGAGAACGGCTTCAGCGTGCCAAGCCGGACGGCCATCCAGGGTGGCAGCAACGGCGGCCTGCTCGTCGGCGCCTGCATGACGCAGCGTCCCGAGCTCTTCGGCGCCGCCATCCCGCAGGTGGGCGTGCTCGACATGCTGCGCTTCCACAAGTTCAGCGCGGGCCGCTTCTGGGTCAGCGACTACGGCAGCGCCGACAACGCCGAGCAGTTCGAGGTTTTGTACTCGTACAGCCCTTATCACAACGTGAGCCCAGGCGTCGAGTATCCGGCGACGATGGTCACCACGGCCTACCGCGACGATCGCGTCGTGCCGATGCACAGCTTCAAGTTCGCCGCCGCGCTGCAGCGCTACACGGGGTCGGCCGAGCCAATCCTCGTGCGCATCGAGCGCGACGCGGGCCACGGCGCCGGCACGAGCACAGAGAAGCGCATCGCCGGCACCGCCGACGTCTGGGCGTTTTTGGAGATGGTCCTCGAGTAGCCCCGCTCACACCCGAGCGAGGCAAAACGAGTTAAGAAAGAAGCCCCCGAACCGCCCGCCACAACACATGGCGGGAGATTCGGGGGTTGCTCAACTGCGCGTGAAGCACGGAGATGACGCAGTTGGGCATTGCCGCGAGCCTCCTTGGAAAGAACACCTCGCGGCAATCAGGGGGTTCAGTCGCACCCTCCGGCAAACACGTCCTGGAACACCAGGAAGTCGAACAGGGTGAGCTGGCCGTCACCGTCAAGATCGGCCCGATCGAGGCGACCGGCCATGAACTCGTTCTGGAACGCCAGGAAGTCGAAAACGTCGAGCATGCCAAACGGCGGCGCGAGATCGGCAACGCAGATCGTCTCAGTCACGAAGACATCGGGCTGCAACTCTCCGCGAACGCTGGTATTCATGCGGATGATCTCGGACAGCGTGAGCGACTGGATCTGGTTGGACATCGACGGCGGCAGGTAGCTCTCGTACCAGAATCGATCGCCGTCGCGCAGGCGGATGAACTGGTCGCGCAAGATGCGGTACAGCGTCTCGCCCACGAAGGCGCCCGGACGGTGCCGCTCGGCGAGCAGGCCGACCCATGCGTCGATCTCATCTGGGTGCGAGTACACATCCGCGAGCCGATCCGCGGTCTCACGATCCGCCCCGACATCACGGAACGTGCGTGCCGGCGGCCGGCCAAACGCCACCCGCAGCTCGTTATAGCTCGGCAAGCCGTGGTCGCGACCACGCTGGATGTTAAGCGAGACCAGATCAAACCCGCCCGAGCCGGGCGGCCCAAACAGGAAATTGCGCACGTTATCGATGACCCGGACATCAACGTCCTGGGCGTCCTGGCTCGCGAGCCCACGAAGCACCGGCTCGATGCCCGCCTCGACGATCTCACCGGGCACGAAGAACGCATCGGCGAGCTCGAGATGGCCACCCGGGATCTCGCGCCCCTGCGCATCGACACGCTTGAGCTCGCTGGACAGCATCGTGTGCCCTACCCGATACGCAGCCGTCGCAAACAGGTTAGAGATGCCCGCATCGACCTCGGGGCGGTACCCCGCGTACGGCGGGATCGCCCCTGGCCCCAGCAGCTTGGGTAAGAATTCGTTGTACGTAATGGCTTGCATCTCGGCGGCCACCATCGCGCGCGCATGCTCGTAGATGCTATCGCCATCGAGGTGCGGTAGGTCTCGCGCGATCTGCGTCGCCAGCCGATTGTGCTCACGCACAAACAGCGTGTGCATGGCGATCAGCCCCACCTGCTCGTTGGCGCGGATGTCTCCAGCCAAGAAGAAGGACGGGTCGTACGCCGTCGGCGCATTCTCGAAGCCATTGACGTTGAACGGCAGGAGATCGCCATCGCTCGTCTTGAGCTTGCCGGTACCATCCAGCGTGCGAAGCTCGCGCGCACGCTCTTCGTCAGAGCCGTACACGTTCGACGCATCGATGTACGCCGTGATGTTATTGATCTGCTGGCGGACCATGCCCAAGCCGGAAGCCGCCGAACGATCCAAGGAGATAGTCACCTCGCCGGTACCGCGTGGGTCAAACCACGGGTCGCCAGCCGGCACCACGATGTCAAACTCCTCGGCCGGGCTCGCAACCGGGGTCTCATCGATGTCGTGATCGAGAAACTGGCCCCACTGCCATACAAAGTCGGAGAACCGGTAGGCATTGGGAACGCTGCCGCTGTCCTGTGCGGCCACGACACTGCTGATGAGCCGAGCACTGGGCCGACCACTCCCCGCGGGTGAGCCGACGCCGTCGCCATACGCCGCGGGAACCAGCCGCAGGAACTCGATGCCCGCCGCACCCTGCAACGGATTCGCGAGGTTATTGAACGTGCCGTCGATCGTGCGAAACTCGAACGGGAACACCGCGGGAGTGTCCGTGGGCCCGTCGGTCGATCCACGCGTGCCCTCGGTATTGGCCAGCCGTGGGCCGCGCTGGACCGGTGATCGCTCGTTTGGCGACTGGTCCTGCGGCCCCACATCGGGCCCTTGGCTCTGGTTCTGAGCATGTGCGGCTGGCAACCCGGTCGCAAGCCCAACGATCGCGAACAGAACAGCGGTGCGTCGTGCCATGGCTTGGCTCCTTGCGGGGAACGCGCGATCCCCGCTCAGAACCAAATTGTGCGCGGCGGCCGAGAGTGTGACACACCGCGGCGCAGAAATTCGCCGGTTCCGGTCCGACGGCATCAGGGGTCCAAGATTAGTGGACCTATTTTCTCGGGCGATGTCACACTCGATCGGCTAACCGGCAATACGGTGCGGCGGGCGCGTCGCCCGTGTGTGGCCAATTCTGGCCACTCGAGCGTGGGCGGGCCGACGGAGCAGCTTGGTGCGATCACGCTCGAGAGCAGGACGTGAGATCTTCGAGATCCTTGTGCGCGAGCACGCGGACATGCTTCTGGCGTATCTGCGCAGCTCGGTCGATGATCCCGGAGCCGTCGATGATCTCTTTCAGGAGGCCATGATCGTGGCCTGGAAGCGGCTGGATGATTACGACCGAACGCGGCCCTTCGGCCCATGGCTCCGCGGCATCGCCCGCGTGCTCGTCATGGCCCACTACCGCCGCGTTGGGCGTTCGCCCGAGTGGTTCTCCGATGGTGTGCTCGATGCCATCGACGCACGCTACGTCCGGCTGGCCGAACGACCCGGAGACTCGTTCCGGGATCGCATCGAGGCGCTTGCCGAGTGCATCGACATGCTGTCGGACCGGCTGCGGGCCGTGATCGAGATGGCCTACGGCCGTGGCATGACCCTGCGCGCCATCGCGCAGGCCACGAACGAGCAGGAAGCGGCCATACGCAAGCGGGCGCAGCGAGCCCGGACGCAATTGGCCGACTGCCTCGCCCTCCAAGGGGATGGATCGTGACCGACGAACGCAAGCACAGTTCCGAGCGGCCACCGGACGACGAAGCTCGCATCGCCGATGATCGGTTCATCCATGGCGTGCTCGGCGTGTTCCACCAGGAAACACCCGAGCTTCAGAACGCTCGCATCGGCCAAGTCATGGACGACATAGCCGACCGCCGGGCCGCGCCCCCGATGCTTCGGATCGCACGCCGAGTGGCACCCCTCGCTGCCGCCGCCGCCCTTGGCCTCGCGGCGCTGGTGTTCTTTGTGTCAACACCCCCACCCGCGTACGCCGTGGTCGATTCGGCAATCGAGGCCACTCGGGCCGCGACAGCACTGCGATATGAGATCCGCGTAGGCCCCGAGGGCGACGAACGCACGATCGGCACAATGGACATGTCCAGCGATCTCCTTCGCATCGAGCTCCTCACCCCAGAGGGGCACACGTTCGTGATGGGGCGCGACGACCAAGGAGACTGGTCGCTGCGACGCGACGGATCGGTCTCACGGGGAGAGGTCCGCCGTGGCGGGCCGCGATGGATCGACCTCGGCGAAAGCACCATCCTCGTGGGCTCGCTTGACGCCATGCTCGACAACCTGCGTGATCGCTACGACATCGGAACGCCCAGGAGCGAGGACTCGGGCCTGCGAATCACAGCCACCCTTGCCGAGGGCAATACCGAGCCAGGCCCCGATCGCATCGAGATGTGGATCGACGATGTCGGTTCGCTCGTCGAACGCCTCGAACTGCATTGGCCCGAGCCCCCGCGCCGTGAGGGAGCACTGCCAAGGCCGGGGCAATCGGGCCAGCTGCCGCCCGAGCGCACACCGCGAGCGAGCCGGCCCGAAGGCGCACCACAACGAGATCGAACAGGCGGACGCCCCGGCGATCCCGAAAGGCGCCCCCTCCCGCCCGATCGCCGCGCCGGCGAACGCCCCCCACGCGGCGGCATTGGCGGAGGCCCCCCGCCACGAGGCGCAGGCAGGCCCGGCGAACTCGGCGGACTCGGCGGGCCACCGCCCTCTCGCCTGATCGACGGACGCCCAGGGTTCCGCGACGGCACGCACGCCCCGCCCCCCAAGCGGATCACGTTCATCCGTGTACCAGCCCCAGATCTGGGTGACGGCTGGGCCTTACCGACCGGCGGCTCGTAGGTTCTGCCAGCGCTGAGCGACATAGCGACCCATGCAGGCCCCACCGTGCCCGATCGCGGCCGCACCCGCGCAATGATGGACTATGCCAGACGACCGATTCCATCGAAACGATATCGAAGGTCCCGGTCCACCGCAGCGCTCGCGCTCCGATATCCCGCCACACCCCAGCCCCAAAGCCGCGCTACCACCAAAGGCCGAGGATCACCCAGACCACGGCACATACCGATCGAGCTGGTGGCAGAGCGGCGTGGGATGCAGCTGGCAGTCCGCCGCCATCGCGGCTGGGATACTCATCGCGCTCTGGCTACTACGCAACGTCGTTGGTCCGATGCTGTCGCCCGCAAGCCCGTAAAGCGCATCGATAGCATCCACGCGTTTCTCGCCGACGCCACCGCGTCGACTGCCAACTGCTGTCTCCGAACCCCCCAAAGCAGGTCACGTTCAGAACTTAAGGCTTCAGGCCTCCATCACCATCGGGCGTCCACTCTCGCAGCGCCGCCTGGCCTCGCAGATCGCCCAAGGCTCGAAGGCGGTCCGGATAGTCTGCCGGTATCGCCCAGACGATCGGCTCGCGCTCGGGTTCGCCCTCCGGTGGCACGCCTACCAGCCCACGCTGGTCCGGTCCCAGATCCGTACGGATCGCGAGAACCACATCCGAGCTCGCCCACGGATGCTTGAACCAATACCGGTGGCCGGTAATGTCGAATCCTCGCTCGCCCGAACCACGCGAAACATTGATCACGTGGAACCGCTCGAGGTCTAGCAGCCACTCGCGATGCTCCTGCGCGACCGTTGCGGCGTGCAGCAAGCCGATGCGCGGCTCACCGCCCATAAATCGCTCGGCCGACGCCAACGCACCGTCGTTGTCGCTCTGGGTCACGACGACCTCCCGCGCCAAGTCATGGATCGCCGGCAAGTCATCCAAGAACTGGTCCGCGGGCACATCGGCGGCCGCGAAGTACACCGCGCCCAGCCGGAGCTTCTCCTGGAGCGCCCCATGGTCGAGGTCACCATGCCGCTCGCGCAGCAACGCCAGCGCTCGCGACGTCACTCGGCCGCCCGCACTCCAACACAACACATGGATCCGCCGCGCACTCGTGTCGGCCGCGAGCGCTTCAAGCAGCGTCGCCAGCGCCGGCGCCGCTTCATACGCCCGACCGACGTCGTTGCCCAGGGCGTAGGACAAGATGCTCTGACGCGTCGGCCAAGAAAACGCGATCGAGGTCAGATCACGGCCCATGAAATGATCGAGCTGGGCCGCGAAGGCGCACGCGTTGTAGAAGTCGACCTTGGCCCCGTGCACATAAACCAGGATGTCCGGGTCGCGCGCGTTCGCGACGGCGGTATCGATGCTGCCCAGCACCCAAGCCGCGCGATTCGGCTCGGCCGCCTCTTGGGCGGTCGAGTCGATCGGGAATCGCCCGGCCTCGAATACACCGTTGATGGTCAATGGCGGACGGCCATCCAGTTCAGGCGACACCGTCGCGGCTCGCAGATCGGCCCAGCTCATGCCCTCGGGCCCAAATCCAATGAGCGCGACACCCATCGACAGGTGATCGCCTTGCTGGTTTCCATACGCGATGTCACGCCGAGTGCTCGTGCGCTCACGCGTCGTCGCGTAATACACACGGCGGGGCACCCACCGCTCATCCTCGGGGATATGGGCCATCGGATCGACGCCGGTCTCGGTAAAGAGTGCCGGCGTGGGCATGAGCGCCTCGAGCGCGGTCGAGCATCCGGGCAGCACGCCGAATGCCACGAAGAGCACCGCAAACGGTGCAATCAAGCGGCGAGAGCCTGAACGCCGGTGCATGGTCGATGCCACCACCATTCGATCAGCCTGCCCGCATCGCCTGCGCCGCCGCGCGCACCCGCGTACGGATATCGATCATGCGATCGGCCTCGTAATACAGGTAGATCCCCAGCACCTGGCGCTCCGGGCCAATGAGGATCAGGTGCGACGGGTGGCTCACGTTGTTCATCGTGCTGCCGTCGGCCAGCTCGATCTGCCGCGTCGTGTCCTCACCCACGAAAAAATTCAGGCTATCGCGCACGATCGAACGCACGTCCTCGAACGGCCCGGTCAGCAGGCTCCATCGCTCGAAGTCCATCCCGTTGCGCTCGCCATAGGCCTTCAAGACTTCTGGCGTGTCGTTGGCCGGATCGACCGTGACGCTCAGAAACCGAAGCCTCGTGCCCTCCATGTCGCTCTGCAGCTTGAGCATCTCCGCGGTCATGCCCGGGCACGCGAACGGGCAATTGGTGAACATGAACGTGAGCACCGTGAGTTCGCCATCCAGGATCGACTGGTCGGCAGGCCGCCCCTCCTGGTCGGTCAACGTGAACTCGGGTATCTCGTAGCCCACGAGCAACTGGTCGGACTGCAATGGATCCGACGGCACCGCGTCGGCCGAGCCAGACGCCGCCGGCGGTCCTGCCACAGGGCGCAGGAAGTACATCGTGGTAAGCAGGCTCATCAAGATGAGGCCCACCAGAATCATCAGGATCATCAGCACGCGTTGGGACATGCGTTCGCCTCCACCCCCGATTCTTCGAGATCCAAAGCCCTTCCTACCGCGGCCTGCCTCGCGACATCGTCAGGATAGCAAGCACAACGCCGGACAATCCAAACACGGCCGCGAGCGCGAACGCCGGAGCATCCGCCTCGCCAGCCAACCCACTCCTCACCGCCCGCTGGCACCACGCCAACGGATTCACGACAACAACGGCGCGCAGCCACCCACTCGCGCCCTCAACCGGGAAGATCGCACCACTCAGCAGCCACATGGGCATCAGAACCAGGTTCATGACGCCGTGGAAGCCCGATGACGAATCGACCCACCACGCAGCCGCAAGCCCAAGCCCCGTGATCCCCAGCGAGAGGCACGCAAGCGACAGTGCCGCGACCAAGCCGCCAGACAGCGTCAACTCCGCACCGACAATCGGTGAGAACGAGAGCAAAACCATCGCTTGCACGAAGCCCAGCAGCCCACCACCGATCAGCTTCCCGAGCGCCATCGACCACCGCGGGGCCGGGCTCACGAGCACCGCTTGCAAGAAGCCCTCGTGCCGATCCTCGATGAGCGAGATCGCCCCGAATATCGCGCTAAACAGCACCACGAGCGAGGCCATGCCCGGAAGCAGGTAGAGCGCCAGCGAGGCATCACCCGAGCCATCGAGCAGCTCGGGACGGATGCTGCGCGCAAAGCCGCTGGAGATGAAGATCCAGATCATCGCCGGCGTCGCGATCGCTACGACGACGCGCACGCGCTGCCGGCTGAACCGCCGCAACTCCCGGCCCGCTAACGCTAGTGCTGCGCGCATGCCGCTCACGCGACAACCTCCGCGTCAAGCCGCGCGCCCGCCATCCGGAGATACACGTCCGCGAGCGTCGGCTTGCGCACAAAGAATGGAATACCAGCGTCCGCCAAGGACGCCGACCAGTCGCGCAGTTGCGCCTCACCATCGGGCAGCGCGATACGCGATCCGTCGGGCTGTGCCTCCCACGGCAGTTCAACGCCGTCGACCGACGCATGCGCGGGCACGCCCAGCATCAGGCTTCCCAACTCGCCAACAAGATCTGCGGGCGAACCCTCTCGAACGATCGCGCCGCCGGACATCATCAGCACCCGCTCGAAGCGCTCAGCGTTGGTCATCAGGTGCGTCGACATGACCACTGCGATGTCCGGCCGCTCGGCCCGTAATGCCTCGATCGCCCCCAGAAGCGCGGCACGAGCGGGTAGGTCCAGACCAACGCTCGGTTCATCGAGCAGCAACAGATCGGGCTCACCAAGGATCGCGCGCACGAACTCGACGCGCCGCGCCAATCCGCCCGAGAGCGTCTTGACCCGATCGCTAAGCCGGTCCTCGAGGCCATGCTCGGCACACAGATTCTCGATGTGATCATCAGAATGCGGCATCGCCGAGAGCGCCGCCTGCAAGCGAAGGTTCTCGCGCACCGTCAGCAATGGGTCGAGCGCAGGACTCTGGAAGACCACGCCGAAGCGCAAATCAGGCCGCCGCTGTATGGAACCACCCGCGAGAGCCTGGAGCCCCGCGATCACGCGCAGGAGCGTTGACTTTCCAGAGCCATTGGGACCAAGCAGTGCAACATGCGAGCCCGGCTCGATCGTGAAACTCACGACATCGAGCGCGCGGACCGGCTTCGATCGACGGGAGCGATGCTCGACCACGGCCGACTCGACCCGAACGAGCGCATGAGGCTCTGCACTCACCCCAGCGGCGTTCCCTGGACGCCGAGGACCAGGCCAAGGGCCGCGTCGGCCACCCACGCCGCCATCAGGATCGGAAGGTAGATCACAGAACCGATCAACACCTTGCGTGCATCGGCGCGAGTACGCGTCCGCGTAACCTTGAGGGTTAATCGCAGGAACATTGCGCCAGCGATGAGCGCCACCGGAACGGCGATGAATCCCGGCGTGACGTCCATCACCAGCACGGGCATCACGGTCACTGGCAGCAAGAGCGCCGCCCAGAGCACCATCATCGCCCACGTCCAGCGGCCGGTCTTGTCGACAACCGGCAGCACGCGATACCCACCCGCGGCGTAGTCGTCCTTGTACATCCACGCGATGGCGAGGAAGTGTGGGATCTGCCAGACGAACATGATCGTGAACAGCGCCCAAGGGCCGACATGCGCAAGCGAGGACCAGGATCCGTCAACGCAAGCCCAGCCGATGACCGGCGGCAGCGCGCCAGGCACCGCACCGATCCACGTGCTGCTCCAGAAGCCGGGCTTGCTCGGTGTGTACAAGAAGAGGTAGCTCAACACCGTCGCAGCAATCAGAATCGCCGGAGCCATGCCAGCCAAGACCCACGCGAGGACGACGCCGAGCACGCAAAGCTCGATGCCCATGATCGTCACGGCCAGCGGCGTGACTCGGCCGGAGGGCAATGGCCGTGACATCGTGCGCGGCATGCGTGCGTCGCGATCGATCTCCATCACTTGGTTCAATGCATTGGCGCCCGCCGCGGCGAGACCCGCGCCGAAGATGGCCGCCACGAGCCCTGTGACCAGCTGAAGCGCATCGGGCCTGAATGTCAGCGCTGCAACACCGAAGCCGAGGGCACTTGTAATGGTGACAAGCCGCGTGATCCGTGGCTTGGTCGTCTCATTCAGCGCAGCGACATCAAGGCCGCGCCGTGTTGGCGTGGGCAAGGCGATCGCTTGGGCAGGGGCCTCGATTCGGGTCATTGGCGTCGCGGATTCCGAGGGCGATTCATTGAATCTCGTGTCATCGGAATTCTTGCGGTCTGGCCGCAACGAATCCACAACATCATGGTTTGCCACGGTCATCCTGCGGTCACCTTGGGGTCACCGAGAACTCGGCCCAGACCGGAAAGTGGTCGCTTGGGAACCCAACACTCCCGCCCCGGGGCGCGGGCTCGATCGTCCACACGCCGGACCGGAGGATGCCCAATCCCCTGCTGGGGATCACGTAGTCGACGCGCAAGCCGAAGTCGGCTGTGTCCGTGGGTTCGAGCCCGTCCACCGGGCGCTGGTGCACGGGTGCGGGCATCGATTGGATCCGAGGGTTTCTCAAGAGCCGGCCCATCGGGTCGCCGACGTCGTTGCCCTTGTTTGGATCGGCGTTGAGGTCGCCCAGGATCACGAACCTGCGGCCTCGTTCCAGGCCGCCGATGCGACCATCGTCGTCGGCGATCCAGGCGCGATTGTCGAGGTAGTCGTCCCAGAACCTGATCTCGTCGTGATTGCGCGCCTTGTTGCGGCCCTCGGGGCCGTCGAATGCCGGCGGCGTGGGATGGCTGCACAGAAAGTGGAGCATGGCGCCGTTGGGCAAGCGCACCGGCACGTCCCAGTGGCTCTTGGAACTCAGCCGCATCGCCTGCCATTCGTCGTCGCTGTACCAGCTCTGACCATGCTCGGTCATCGGCCGGCGCGCGTCGGGCATGGCGCTCCAGGGCAGCAATCGGAAGCTGCGTATCTGGTCGTCCATGATCTGGAGCCGCTCGTCGACGAGCAGTGCCATGCCGTACTGGCCGGGATAGGTCCCAAAACCCCAGCCGTCGTTGCCAAACGCGCGACCGTCCTGGGTCTGAGATGGGGGCGAGCCGCTGGCACTCGATGGCCCTGGACGCGGGTACGACGTAACCGCCTTGCCGTTATTGTCGAGATCGAGGCCGCTCGCTTGGCCGGTGTTGCTCGGCAGCATGACCACGTTGTAGCGGATCGGCTGGACGCCCTCGGCGTGGGCGACGGCGAGATATCGCTCGACGAATCTCCGTGCGTTGGAACCCTCGGGCTCGCTTGTCGGCACACCCGGTACGCCGTGCTGGTCGTAGGCGATCTCGTTGATGAGGACCACGTTGGGGCGCAGCCGCTGGATCACCTCGGCGATGCGCTGGAGCCGTGGGTTATCCCCGGCCAGCAGATCTGTGGTCGAGACGTCCTCGATGTTGAAGCTGGCCACCCGGATCGGGATCGCACCGTCGTCCCGCTCTTGGGCGTCAACCGGCGTCGCCAGAACCAGCAACCAGGCCAGCGTGAACGACAGGATTGAGAGACCTCGTACCATGCGGAGACAGGGTAGAAGTCCCTTGGAGCTGCGGCGGCTCCGGTGCTACGATCTCGGGTTCAGCGGCAGGACGGGAGCCGCCCGGGAGGAGCCCAGGCGGGCCGAGGCACGGGCAGGGGTTGCCGGCGGGGACCGAGTCCCCAGACCAGTGATCCAGCTCTAGGAGCCAGTCGTGGCGGTGATGCTTGCCGGCTTTGGCCGTTCTTAGCAGCATGCCACGCCCCGTGCCACCGCCGCGTCGGGAGGGTCCCGGCGTGCTCGATCGGCATGGGTTCGTGCGATGGCACGACTGGTTTTGGAGGATCGCCGCAGGTCGCAGGCGCACCGAGCAGAGTTCCACTGCCCGATGGTGTAATGGTAGCACATCAGTTTTTGGTACTGAGAGTCCAGGTTCGAGCCCTGGTCGGGTAGTTTCCCGGTGCCCCGCCTGTTGCCGCGCGTGACCTCCAGGTTCTGGAGCGACGTGAGCGACACCAACTCTACGAATCCGCATCACCCGTGCGCGATCATCCTGGCCGCCGGCAAGGGCACGCGCATGGGGAGCGACCTGCCCAAGGTCGTGCACGAGGTTGGCGACCGGCCCATGGTCTCGATCGTGGCCGAGGCGTGCCGGTCGGTTGGCTGCGAGCCAATCGTGGCGGTTGTCGGCCATGGGCGGGAGCACGTCGAGCGGGCGCTCGAGGGCGCGGCCGGCGAGGTCCGCTTCGCGTTGCAGGCCGAGCAACTGGGAACGGGCCACGCGGTGCTCGCGGCCGAGGAGAGCCTCGAGGGCATCGCGCCCGATACGGACGTGCTGGTGCTTTGCGGCGATGGCCCGTTGATCCGAGCGGAGACGCTGCGCACGCTGCTGGATGTCCACACGAGATCGGGCGCGGCGGCAACGCTCGCGACGGCGGTGGTTGAGGATCCGACCGGCTACGGCCGCGTGGTTCGCGATAGCGAGGGCCGATTCGCGCGCATCGTGGAGCAGAAGAACGCGACAGACGCCGAGCTGGCGATCCGCGAGATCAATCCCAGCTATTACTGCTTCAAGCTCGGCCCGTTGATGGACGCGCTCCGGCGCGTGGAGCGCAACCCGAAGACGGGCGAGTACTACCTGACCGACGTGCCGGCGATGCTGCTGGCCGAGGGGGCCACGGTCGAGGTCGTCGATGCGGTGCCCGCGGAAGACGTGCTGAGCATCAACACACCAGAGCAGCTCGCCGAGGTGGATCGGATCTATCGACAGCGGCTGGAAGTCGCTGCCGATCATGGACAAGGCGCCGGAAGAGGCGCTGGAGAAGGAGTTCGCCCGTGAAGATCGATCCAAACCAGCTCAAGGTCTTTAGTGGGCGTCACAGCAAGCACCTTGCCGAGCGCGCGTGCGAGCACTTGGACCTGCCGCTTGGCAAGGCGCGGACGATGGCGTTCCCGGATGGCGAGCTGCTCGTGAAGCTCGATGAGGATGTCCGCGGGCGTGACTGCTTCGTGATCCTTTCGACGTGCCACCCAGTGAACGACAACCTGATGGAACTCTTGGTGTTTGTCGATTGCCTTCGTCGCGCGTCGGCCAAACGGATCACGCTCGTGATCCCGTACTTCGGATACGGGCGGCAGGACCGCAAGGACGAGGGCCGCGTGCCGATCACGGCCAAGCTCATCGCGAACCTCGTCACGGCAGCCGGTGCGGATCGTGTTCTGGCCATCGATCTACACGCCGCCCAGATCCAGGGCTTCTTCGACCTGCCGACCGACCACTTGTCGGCGACACCGGTGTTCCTGGACTACTTCCGGGAGAAGCGGGACGAGCTGGGCGACCTGTGCCTCGTGAGCCCGGACGTTGGCAACGTCAAGATGGCCGAGGCGATGCAGAACCTGCTGAACGCTGACCTGGCGATCATCAATAAGCGTCGCATCAGTGGCAGCGAGGTCGTCACCGACAGCCTGATCGGAAACGTCAAGGGCAAGACAGTGCTCATGTTCGACGACATGATCTCGACCGCCGGCACGGTGTGCGAGGCGGCGCGCTTTGTGATGGCAGAGGGCGCGAAAGAGGTCAAGGTCGCGGCGACGCATGCGGTTCTCGTCGGCCCCGCCATCGATCGGCTGATCGATAGCCCGATCAACGAGGTCATCGTTTCCAACACCATCCCGCTGAGCGATCGTGCCAGGCGTCTTGACGGCAAGCTCGTCGAGCTGTGCCTGGGCGAGCTCATCGGCGATGCGATCCACAACATCCACCACGACCAGTCCGTCAGCGCGCTCCTTCGGGATGCGGCTGGCGCCAAGCGATAAGAACACGAAACACTCGGCGGCGCCGATCGCGGCCCGCATCGTCTCAGGAGAGCGAACATGCATGAAGACGCACCAAGCCTGACCGCCAAGAAGCGCGATCGCACCGGCTCGCGATACTCAAAGCGACTGCGCGATCGCGGCGCCCTGCCCGCCATCGTCTACGGCCACGGCCAGGATCCGATGTCGATCGAGTTTGACGCGCACGAGGCCAATCTCCACTTCGCCAAGGGTGAGCGCGTGTTCAACCTCAAGATGGAGGGGGACAAGGACGAGTTCGTGCTGCTCCAGGATCTCCAGTTCGATCACCTGGGCACCGACATCATCCACGCCGACTTCCGCCGGGTGGACCTGTCTGAGCGTGTCGAGGTGAGCGTGCCGCTCGAGTTCATTGGCAACGCCAAGGGCCTCAAGACGGCTGGCGCGTACCTGAACCACCCGGTCACCGAGCTCAATTTGGAGTGCGCGGTGACCAACCTTCCCGATGTGCTGGAAGTTGACATCTCCGAGCTCGACGCCCACGAGCACATGACGGCCGGCGAGATCAAGCTGCCCAAGCCGACCATGAAGCTGCTGACTCCGGCCGACACCGTCGTCGTCGGTATCAGCGTGAAGACCGAGACCGAGGAGACCGCCGAGGGCGCTGAGGTCGATGGCGAGGCTTCGCCCGAGGTCATCACCGAGAAGAAGGCCGACGAGGGCGGGGAGTAATCTCGCCACCATCCATGAAGCTGATCGTCGGCCTTGGCAATCCTGGAAGCGAGTACGAGAACACGCGTCACAACGCGGGGTTCATGGTTCTCGATGAGCTCGCCCGCAGGCACGCGGGCGGCGCGGTGGCGCGTGGACGATTCCACGCGGCGACGCTGGAGTGCATGATTGGCCACGAGAAGGTCTTGCTTGCCAAGCCCACGACGTTCATGAACAAGTCCGGGTTGAGCGTCGGTGAAGCCGTTCGCTTCTACAAGCTCGAGCCGGCCGAGGACATGCTCATCGTGGTGGATGACTTGTACATCCCGCTTGGCGCGCTGCGGCTGCGCCCGAAGGGCGGCGACGGCGGGCACAACGGGCTCGCCGATGTCGCTCGCGCGGTCGGCGGCGATGCGTACGCTCGGCTGCGTGTGGGCGTCGATGCCAAGCCCGAGGGTGGCAGCCAGGTCGGCTACGTGCTCGGCCGCTTTACCAAAGAGCAAGCCGAGACGCTGCAGCCGGCGCTCAAGCGGGCCGCGGACGCAGCCGAGTGCTGGGTCGGCAACGGCACTACCGAGGCGATGAACCGCTTCAACACGCCCGAGGTGAAGAAGCCCAAGGCTCGCAAGCCCAAGCCAAGCGACGCCGAAGCGTCAAAGCCCAGCGAATCGAACAGTTCGAACCAACTAAAAAGAGAAACCCGTCCTGTGGGGCCCACCGATGGGACCCCCAGTGATCAACCCCAGGGCGCGAGCGAAGCCGCGCGCGCCGGTCACCAACAGCCGAAGCACTCGGCGAAGGACTCCTGACATGCCCCCAGAGCGCACTTTCCATTACGAAGCCATGTTCCTTGTCGGCCAGTCGAGCGCGGCCGATCTCGGCGCCGTCATCACGCACATCGATGAGCTGCTCGGCCGCTGCGAAGCCAAGCTCGTTTCGATGGCCAAGTGGGACGAGCGTCGCCTCGCGTTCGAGATCGAGAAGCAGAAGCGCGGCTTGTACATCCTGACGTACTTCGAGGCGCCGGCCCAGAAGATCTCCCAGCTCGACCGCGACTGCCAGATGAGCGAGACCATTATGCGTCTGCTCGTCACGCGTGCGGATCACCTGACCATGGAGGAGATGCAGGCCGCCGACGGTCGCGAGGCCCTCATGAGCGAGGCCAAGCTCCGCGCCGAGAAGGCCTCCGAGGACCAGGAGCAGGCCGAGGATACCTCGGTTCGCATGGGCCGCCCAGTCGAGGAGGCTCCGGCGGAGCAGCCCGCGGAGGGCTCGGGCGACGGTGCGAGTGCGGATGCCGAGCCAACTGCCGAGGGCGAGGCCGCCGAGCCCGCCGCCAACGCCTGACTTTGCTACGCTGAACGCGAGTCGCGTCTTCCGCGTCCCCACCACTACGACCCCGGAGAATCGCCATGGCCGGCAGCTTCAACAAGGTGTTCCTGATGGGCAACCTCACCAAGGACGTGGAGGTTCGCCACACGCCTCAGAACACGGCGGTGGGCAACATCGGGCTCGCGGTGAATCGCAAGTACCGCACCCAGAGCGGTGAGAACCGCGAAGAGGTGACCTTCGTTGATTGCGAGGCGTGGGGTCGGACCGCCGAGGTGATGGCCCAGTACCTGCGCAAGGGCCGGCCGGTGTTCATCGAGGGCCGCCTGAAGCTGGACCAGTGGCAGGACCAGCAGGGCAACAACCGCAGCAAGCTCAAGGTCGTGATCGACAACTTCCAGTTCGTCGACAGCGGCCAGGGCGGCGGCGGTGGGCCCGGCGGTGGTGGCGGAGGAGGAGGCGGCTACTCACAAGGCGGAGGAGGAGGAGGAGGGTACGACAGCAGCCCGGTGCCGCCGGACGACGACATCCCGTTCTGAGTTCGTGACCTATCATCTTTGCTCGTATCCCAAGCCCGGTGGCATGCTGCCCCGGATCACATACGTTGGGGCCGACGGCATCACGCCCGGCTCCTCAACTTCCCGGCCGGCCTTGCCGGCGGAAAGGACAGCGACCATGGCTCGTGACCTGAATCTGCTCCTGGTTGAGAACGTTGACAATCTCGGCATCGTCGGCGATGTTGTGAAGGTCAAGGCGGGCTACGCCCGAAACTTCCTGCTGCCTCGCGGGCTCGCGACCGAGCCTGATGACGATCTGATCAAGAAGCTTGCCGACCGCCGGGCCGAGGCCGAGAAGGAGGTCGCCGCCCTCCGCGCGAACCGCGAGGAGATGGCCGGCAAGCTCGACGGTCAAGAGATCACCATGGTCCGCGCCTGCAACGACCAGGGCGTGCTCTACGGCGCGGTGACCCAGCAGGACATCGCCAAGGCGCTGCAGACGCTTGGCTTCGACGTCAAGCCTCGCGAGGTCCGCCTGCCGTTCGCGATGAAGCGCATCGACAACTACGAGGTGCTGCTGAAGTTTGCCACCGACCTGGAGAGCCACATCCGCGTATTCGTCGAGCCCGATCGCACGATCGACGACGACGAGCGCGAGGAGATGGAGTTCGACAACGAGGGCAACCTCATCGAACCGGGGAGCAAGCCGAAGGCGGACGCCAAGGCAGACGAGGACCAGGCCGAAGCCCCGGCGTCCTGAACCGTCAAGACAACCCGATCAACCAAAGCTCCGCGGCCAGTCCATGATCTCGCCGCGGAGTCTTCGTAGCGTCTTACTCCGCAAGCCGTACCGCTGCTCGATCGATCGCCCGGCCCGAATCATGACGGCATGCAGATAGAGCAACGGGAGCAGGATCACGCGGAACAAGGGCTTCCTCAGCCAGCGAATCTGCATCTCCAACGTTGCCGTGTAGAGCTCGAGAGGTGACGCCCCGGAATCGTGCAGCTCACACATGCCCGTATCGAAGAGGTACCTCATCGCCAACTCGTGGCGACGCTCGAGTTCGGCAACGGTCGTGCCATGGAACGCCTCGGCGAGGTATCCCTCGTGCGGCATGTCGAGCGCGATACTGCGATGATTCGCGGTGACGAGGATGACCTGCTCGCGGGACGAGCGCGAACGCAGCACCGTGAGAAAGCTGGTAACTACGTTCTCTTCTCCGCGAGCCGAGCCGATGAGGTAGCGGGCGCCCGACTCGATTTCCCAGGCGACATCTTGCAACGGGCTCCCGAGGAAGTGCATCTCGATGACGGACGCCAGTTCCCAGCCGCGATCGGCGGCGAGGCCCGCCTGCTCCTCCACACGCCCGAGTGTTTCCCCGGTCTCGCCGTCCTGCAGTTCGCGCGCGACTTCGCCCGGCTTCAAGCGGAGAACCGCGACCCCGATGAGGACGACGATTGCGTACAGGCATGATGCCAGGATGCCAGCGCCGATGAGGACCCAGAGCCACCAGGCCATTACGTAGCCGTCCTAGCCGTCGCGTGTGGTGCGCTGTTCAATCCGCTTCTCGCTGGTGACCTGGATCACGCGGTCGACGAAGCTGCCCGGCGTGTGGATCTGGTCGGCACCGAACTCGCCCAGCCCGACCATGTTGTCCACCTCGGCAATGGTGTAGGCGGCGGCGGTCGCCATCATGGGGTTGAAGTTGCGGGCGGTCATGCGGTAGACGAGGTTGCCAAAGGGATCGGCGGTGTCGGCCTTGACCAGGGCGAGATCGGCGTAGATGCCGGTCTCCATGACAAACTCACGCTCGCGGAAGTCGCCCTGGTTCACCTTCGCCTGGGCGGGCGTGGGCAGCAGCGTGCGGGTCTCCTTGCCCTCGGCGATCTGCGTGCCCGCGCCGGTGGCGGTGAAGAACGCCGGGATGCCGGCGCCGCCCGCACGGATACGCTCGGCCAGCGTGCCCTGGGGGTTGAACTCGACCTCGAGCTCACCCGAGAGGAACTGCTTGGCGAAGGTGTCGTTCTCGCCCACATAGCTGGACACCATCTTCTTGATCTGCCGCGTCTGGAGCAGGAGGCCCAGCCCCCAATCGTCGACGCCGGCGTTGTTGCTGACGCAGGTGAGGTCCTTTACGCCGGTATCACGCAACGCGATGATCAGGTGCTCGGGGATGCCGCAGAGGCCGAACCCACCGACGTGGATGGTGCACCCGTCGTAGAGGATGCCGCGGTCCTTGAGGTCGGCCAGGGCCTCGGTAGCGGAGGAAACGAGCTTGGTCTTCGTAGACATGGGCGGAGTGTATGGCGAGACCGGCCCGCTAGCGACGGACCCGTTTCAGCGCCATAGTCGCTTCGTGTCGCACCCGCTTCGACTGCCCCCGCTCAGCCATTTGCTGCAGATCGTTCGGTCCTAGGGCCCGTCGATCAATGAGCTCCGCCAGCAAGCGGCTCAGCTGCGGGCCCGTGAGGACTTCGAGGAACAACTCTAGCGATTCGGGGGACCAAGGCTCGGATCGGATCCGCAATCGCGCTCGCCAACGCGACACCGTGTTTGCCCACGTGGGACCAAGCCGGGCTTCGAGCTGGTCAACCTGTGTGGTGGTAAGTGAGAGCACGCTGTTCAAGCCGATCAGTCCATTCACGATGATGCTCTCGAGGTCCGGATCGGCCTGGAGCAACCAGAGCAGGTGCTCAAGTTCTTCATCCGCCAACTTGGTGCGCGCATGGATCCAGTCACTAAGCGCAGCCCCACGATAGTGATCGAGGTTCCACTCGACGTCCGACTCTGCCTCGCGAAGCTCTTGGCGGATGCGGGCCTCGGTCACGAAGCCATGCTTGAGCCACTCTCTCGTGTAGTTGAGCTTGGCGAGCTCGGAGTCAGAAATTGGGTCAGCCATCACTGACCCGCTCGAGTTCCTCCAAGAACGCGTCGCCGAAGGCGTCGAGCTTCGCCTCGCCCACACCCTTGATCGAGAGCATCTCGCGCCGGCTGGAAGGCCGGAGCTTTGCCATCTCACGAAGGGTGGCATCGTTGAACACGATGTACGGCGGGATGCTCTCCTCGCGGGCGATCTGGAGACGCACGGCACGGAGACGCTCGAACAGGGCGACTTCGTCGGCATCGAGCACGACGACCTCGGGCGATCTGTTGCTGCGCCGCGAGCGTTCGCGGCCGACGGCGCCCGAGCCCATGGGCCGTGCGAGTGTGATGGGCGTCTCGGCTTTCATGACGGCGTTGCCGAGGTCGCCGAAGCGGAGGGTCTCGAAGCCGCCGTCGCTTACGTGGCGTTGCAGAGCACTGGCCGCGACGAGCTGCTCGAGGTACATGAGGACTTCGCCGCGGGGCTTTTCTTTGAGCAGGCCGTGGACGCTGAGGCGGTCGTGGCCATTGGCCTTGATCTTCTCTGAACTGGAGCCACGCACGACGTCGGTCACGTGGGCCGCGCCCCACCGCTGGTCGAGGCGGGCAACGGCGCTCATGAGGATCTGCGCGATGCGGGCGCTGTCGGGCTCGTGCTCGGTCTCGCCGAGGCAAACGTCGCAGGCGCCGCAATTGTGGCGGCCCGGCGGTGGGCCATACTCCTGGCCAAAGTGCTCGCTTAGCGCTTTGTGTCGGCACTGCATGAGCGCGACAAAGCGCTGCGCTTCGCGGACGAGATCGAGTTGGGCCCTCGTGCTCTCGGGGATGGGCTCGCCCTGGGGCACGTCTCGCAGGATCAGCCGGGACCATCGGCCGGCATCGCTGGGGCTAAACAGCAGCAAACACTCGGCGGGCTCGCCGTCGCGACCGGCTCGGCCGGCTTCTTGCTGGTAGGCCTCGACGCTCTTTGGGCACGCCGCGTGGACGACGAGGCGAACGTTGCTGCGATCGATGCCCATGCCGAAGGCGACGGTGGCGCACACGACATCGAGCTGCTCGTTGGTGAACGCGTGCTCGATGTTGTCGCGTTGCTTGGGTTTCAGACCAGCGTGGTAGGGTTGAGCGTCGAGGCCTCGCCCGCGGAGCGCTTCGGCGAACTCCTCGGTTTCCTTGCGGCTGATGCAGTAGACGATCGCGCCGCCCTCGCCGGCCTGCTGGTGGCGCGTGACGGCGGCGGCGATCTGCTCGACGGCGCGTGCGCCGGACTGACGCGCCTGCACCCTGTACGTCAGGTTCGGGCGATCGAAGATGCCAACCAAGACCTCGGGCTCGTGCAGGCCGAGCTGATCGATGATGTCCTGACGCACGCGGGGTGTAGCCGTCGCGGTGAAGGCCTGCATGGGCGTGCCTGGCACCACCGCCCGCAGCTCGGCGAGGCGGCGGTACTCGGGGCGGAAGTCGTGGCCCCACTGGCTGATGCAGTGGGCCTCGTCGATGGCGATCGTGCCCAGGCGGCCGGCGTCGTTGAGCCTCGCCAACAACGCCCGGAAGCCGGTGGTCACCATCCGCTCTGGCGCGGCCAGAACGAGGTTCAGTTCGCCGCTCACGAGCCTCGCCTCGATCTCCCGGGCTTCTTCTGGTTCGACAGCGGAGTGGAGCGCGGCCGCGGGGTACCCGTTGAGTTCGAGGGCACGGACTTGGTCGCGCATCAAGGCGATCAGCGGGCTGACAACGACGGTGACCTTTTCGTTGACCAGCGGCGGCAGTTGGTAGCACAGGCTCTTCCCGCCGCCGGTGGGCAGGACGACGAGAGCGTCTCGGCCTTCGAGGGCGGCGGCGATGGCGGATGCCTGCATTGGCCGCAGCGATTGGAACCCCCATACACGCTGGAGTGCCTCCAACGCCTCCTCGGGAAGGCTCGGTGGTGGCGATGTACAGGTTCCGTCAGGCATGGCCCTAGACTATGCGAGCAACCGGCACTGGGCTTCGAAGCGTTGACGCGACCGGGCTCGGGGCTTATCGTTGAGGTCTGGGACACCGCGGGCGGACAACCCTGCCGTGTCTGGCATCTGTCCGTTGTGTGACCCGGCTCGCGTTTGCTCCTGAAGCGCCTCTTGCGAGCCTTGAAGAAGGGTATCTTGCCATGCTTCCAACCCATCGCCAGTCCCACGGTCGCACCCGCCGTCGCCGCGCACACGACTCGCTCACGGGCACCAAGGTCACCTTGTGCCCGGTCACGAGCATGCCCAAGAACCACCACCGCGCCTGCCGCCAGTCCGGGTACTACCGCCCGGGCCTGACCATCGTCGTTCCCAAGCTCGGGATCGGCGTCGAGCGTGACTAAACCACACCCTCGCTTTCAATCTTGGGATGAGTGCGGGCAGATACGACGCCCGTGTGGGGTGCTGTGATGCGATTGGCCGTCGACGTCATGGGCGGTGACCACGCGCCCGACGCCATCTTGGCGGGCTGCTTTCGTGCGCTCGAGCCCGATAGTGGCGCCATCCCGGAGGGTGGCCGGCTGGTGCTGTTCGGCGATCGCGACACGATCCTCGACATCGCCAAAGAGCACGGCGTTGATCCCAGCCGATTCGATCTGGTCGCCACGACCGAGGTGATCGAGATGGGTGAGAGCCCGGCCAAGGCGGTCCGCTCGAAGGCGGATTCCTCGATCGTGCGTTCGGCGGCCCTCGGCTCACCGAAGACCGCGGGCACACCAGAGCATGTCGACGCGATCTTGAGCGCCGGCAACACCGGGGCGTGCGTGTCGGCGGCGATCATGCACCTCAAGCGATTGCCTCGTGTTCACAGGCCGGGGATCGCCGTGACCATCCCCGGCTTCTCCGGCCCGGTGGTCATGTGCGACGCGGGCGCGAACCCCGAGCCGCAGCCCACACACCTGTGGCAATACGGCGTGATGGCCGAGGCGTACGCCCGGACGGTGCTTCACATCGAGAACCCCAGAGTTGCGGTGATGAACATCGGTGCCGAAGAGGGCAAGGGCACCGGGCTGATCCAGCGGAGCCGAGACCTGATCGCCGCGACGCCTGGTATCAACTTCACCGGCTTCATCGAGGGCCGAGAGTTCTTCGATGGCGCCGCGGACGTGGTCGTCACGGATGGCTTCGTCGGCAACGCTGTGCTGAAGATGGCCGAAGGGTTGGCCAAGAGCCTCTTCGGCGCAATCGCCCAGGCGATCTTCACCGAGGACCCAGAGCTCGCGTTGCGTCTCGAGCCGGCGATCAAGGCCCTGTACGCCAAGAGCGACTACGAAGAGCTCGGCGGTGCGCCGCTGTTGGGCGTGAACGGCACGTACATCATCGGTCACGGATCGAGCAAGGCCAAGACCATCGCGGCGAGCATCCGCAACGGATTCGAGTACATCCGCCTCGGGCTGAACGATGTCATGACGAATCGGATCGCCGAGGTTGAGGCGTCGATGGACCCCGCCTCGGTTCTAGAGGCGGTCCGGGCGTGAGCGAACAGGACCAGAGCCACGTCGACCGCGCCGCCGTGCAGACGGCCGGGGGTTCGTGCGTCGGCGCGACGATCGTCGGCTCGGGCGTAGCCATCCCGCAGACCGTGCTCACCAACGCGGATCTTGAGAAGATCATCGACACGAGCGATGACTGGATCCGCAAGCGCACGGGCATCACGCAGCGACGCGTGGCCAAACGAGAACTCGGGGAGACGACCGCGAGCCTCGGCACGAAGGCGCTGCAGGCCGCGCTCGACGACGCGGGCATGGTGCCGACCGACCTCGACCAGCTCGTCGTCGCGACCATTACACCGGACATGCCCACCCCCTCGGCGGCCTGCCAGATCGCGTCGGACATCGGGGCCGGCAACATCGGGGCGTTCGATCTTGGCGCTGCATGCTCGGGCTTCGTGTTCGCACTCAACACCGTCGACGCGTTGATCCGCTCGGGTGTCGCAAAGAACGTCGGTGTTGTCGGCGCCGACATAATCACCCGCCACATTGATTATTCGAATCGCGGCCGAGGCACCAGCATCCTCTTTGGCGATGCGGCCGGCGCGTTCATCGTCAAGGGCAGCGACGATCCGAGCCGCGGCGTGCTGGCCCGATCGATGCACACCGATGGCGGGCGATGGCCAGACCTCTTCATTCCTCGCGTCGACGAGGACTTCCCGTCCGACTTCGATCACGAAGCGAACGCCGTCGAGCTTGATTGCCTGCACATGAACGGCCGAGCGGTCTTCAAGTTCGCGGTAAGCACCTTCGGAGACCTCATCCAGGAAACGCTCGACAAGGTGGGTCTGCGTCCCGAGGACGTCGACCACTACGTGTGCCACCAGTCGAATAAGCGGATCCTCGACGCCGCACGCGATCGTTTCGGCCTACCCGAAGAGAAGGTGCGGGTGAACATCGATCGCTACGGCAATACCGTGGCGGCCTCGGTGTGCCTGTGCTTCAACGAGCTCAAGACCGAGGGCCGCATCGAGCCCGGCCAGCTCGTTATGTTCCTCGGCTTTGGTGCCGGGCTGACCTGGGGCAGCAGCCTCTGGCGTCTCTAATCCATCCGTAGTTTCTGAATGGGGGCTTTGCCTTGAGCGAGCGAGCCATTGTTGTTTGTCCTGGTCAGGGCGCCCAAGCCGTGGGCATGGGGCGCGCGTGGGCCGACGCCAGTCCCGCCGCGAAGGACATCTTCGAGCGCGCGGACGCGGCATTAGGCTCGAGGCTCGGCGCGCCGCTGAGCTCCCTGTGCTTCGAGGGCCCGGCCGAAACACTCAACCGAACCGACGTCAGCCAGCCGGCGATCTACACCTGCTCGATCGCGTCGTGGCACGGCATCCAAGAGCTTGCTGGCGATGCAGCGCCAGCGCCTGTCGCGTGCGCCGGACTGAGCCTTGGCGAGTACACCGCGCTGCACATCGCCGGCGCACTGCCGTTCGAGGCGGGACTCGAGCTGGTCACGCTCCGAGGCCGGGCCATGCAAGACGCCGCCGAGGCCACGCCCAGCGGCATGCTGGCGCTCATCGGGTGTGATGAGCCCCAAGCCAATGAGGTGTGCGAGGCGGCTCGCCAGGACGGAGTGCTCGTGTGCGCAAACTTCAACGCGCCCGGGCAGGTCGTGCTCAGCGGTGACGCGCAGGCCATCGAGCGGGCTCAGGCCGCCGCGAAGGACGCCGGCCTGCGTGCAACGCCGTTGCCCGTCGCCGGGGCGTTCCACTCACCCTTGATGGAGCCGGCAGCCGAGCGGTTGTCGGAGGCGTTGGCAGCGGCGCCGATCGATGCTGCCTCATTGGCGAACTGCCCGGTGTACTCCAACGTCACCGCCCAGCCGCACGAACACGATGCCGACAGCATCCGCCGACGGCTCGCCGAGCAGTTGACCCACCCGGTCCGCTGGGCCCAGGGCTGCCAGAACATGGTCGACTCCGGGCTTGGTGAGGGGGCTGATTGGCATGAGATGGCCCCCGGCAAGAGCCTCGCGGGCATGATGCGGCGGATCGATCGCGGCACCGGCGTGACCACGCACGATGGCCCGTGAGCCTTGCCTCGGCACCGTCTCGACTGGGGTCACCGGCCCGTAACGCCCTGCGCATGAGCGACCTAGGCTCGCCATGACCACCGAACCGTCGGGCAATCTCCGGCGAATCCTGGTGGGACTGAGCCACCCGCAGACGAATCACGAACGAATCCCGATGGAGGCTTCCACGATGAGCCGACGCACCACCAAATCCATGACGCGCAAGGCCATGAAGCTGGGCTTGCTGGCCATCCCGGTCGTGCTGACGGCCTGCAAGGAGCCACCACCACCGCCGCCGCCACCGCCGCCACCTCCACCGCCGCCGCCGCCCGCGCGCGTCGATGTGCAGGAAGTGCTCGCCTCGATGGAGAACGTCGACGCTCGGGTGCAAGCCGCGGACGGTCTCAGGGTGCTCGCCGAAGACGAGCCGATGATCCGGGCCGCGATCGCGTTCGCCGACGCGTTCGCCAAGGGAGACGACCTGGCGCTCGAGGGCATGCTGTCGGCCGATGCTCGCATGATCCTCGACGACCTGCGGTTCGGCGGGCAGTGGTTTGATGCCATCGAGGACATCGAGCAGGTGCGCCTGGTTTACCTGACAGCGGATGCGCAGAGCGAGGGCATCGAATTGGCTTCGGCCGCGTCGCTCGCATCACTGAGCGCCGCCCAAGCCGCGCAGTCGCTGGACTTGGGTCCGGCGGCGAGTGGTATTCCAAGCCGGTTCGGCGACCTTCCGCCCGCCGTCGAAGCGGCGCTCGCGAACCTCATTGCTTCCATGGCCGCGTATGGCGGCGATGAAGCAGCGCTGGAGCAGGAGTTTGGCATGGCGATCGCCGCGGCGATCGATGCCGATCCTGGCATGGCAGAAGAAGTTGCCGAAGCCTTGCAGATCGACGACTCTTCACCGCAGGCCATCCTCATGGCCATGCAGGACCCCGAGGCCGGGACGATGGCGAACATCGGCGGTGGACCCGACGCGAACCCCGAGATGCGGGATGCCTTGCGCCGAATGATGGTGGCCGTCCGCGACAGCCCGCAGTCCACCGATCGTGTTCGGGACATGGCGAGCGCGAGCGTCGCGGTGTTTGATGCCGCGATGCTGCCGCTCGATGACCAGCAGATGGACGTTGCCGAAGAGCCCGCAGCGCAGGACTTCGGTGGCTCAGACAGCCCCGGCGCGATCGCGATCGCGATCCAGGTTCCCGGCGAGGCGTACATCCTCGGCTGGTCGGTCACGCCGATCGGTGGCCAGTTCGCCTTTGGTGGCGCCCCCACCAACGCGAACATTGTCGCGCGGGCGTCCGAGTTCGATGGCGCGATTGGTCCCCAGACCTTCACGGTCGATTTCTCCGGCTTGGGCCAGACCCAGACCGTGTCGACCGAGGGATTGCAGGTTGCTGAGACCGGCGGGCCACAGGTCGAAGAGCAGGAAGAGGACGATGACGATTCGGGCGAGCGTCGGCGTCGCACACCGCGCGGGCCGATCACCATCCCCGGCGGCGGCTGAGTACCCCACCACCGGCTCTCTGGGCCGCTAAACTCGATCACTCCCACGGGGCGCGGTGAGCGCCCCGCTTTCTTTGTCTTTTCCCGCTTCTGGTGCAGCCAAGGAGACCACCCACATGTCCGAGACCCCAACGCGCGTTGCTCTGGTCACAGGCGCGAGCCGCGGCATCGGCCGGGCAATCGCAACCCGGCTTGCCGCCGACGGCAGACACGTGGTGCTCGTCTCGCGTTCGCAAGGGCCGCTGGACGAACTCAAGGCCGAGATCGAGTCCGCGGGCGGGCAGGCGACCGCGTTGGCCGTTGACGTCGGCGATCGCGAGGCCTTCGCAAAGGCGATCGAGGGCGTGGCCAAGGAATTGGGACGAGTCGATATCCTGGTCAACAACGCAGGCATCACGCGCGATGGGCTGATCATGCGTATGACCGACGAGCAGTGGGACGAGGTGGTGTCGGTCAACCTCACCAGCGCCTTTACTGCGTGCCGCGCTGCGGCTCGGCCCATGATGAAGCAGCGATTCGGGCGCATCGTGAACATCGCAAGCACAAGCGGCGTGGTCGGCAACGCCGGGCAGGCCAACTACGCGGCGGCCAAGGCCGGGCTCGTCGGGCTAACGCGAACGCTCGCGCGCGAACTGGGCTCAAAGGGCGTAACCGCGAACGTGATCGCGCCCGGATTCATCGAGACCGACATGACCGCGGTGCTTCCCGACGAGGCCAAGGAGCAGGTCCTCAAGGCCATGAGCGTGCCGAGGCTCGGGCAGGCGGACGACATCGCCGCCGCCGTCGCGTACGCCACCAGCGACGAGGCCGGGTTCCTCACGGGACAGGTCATGTGCGTCGACGGCGGCCTGACGATGTGCTGAGCGTTAGGGCTTCGGCTCTGCCCGCTCGAACGCCGGCAGCAGCACCTCGAATTCGGCGCCACCCTTGTCCCGGTTGCGTGCGATGAGCACGCCGCCGTGCTCGCGGATGATGCCGTCTGCAACGGCGAGGCCCAAACCGGTGCCCTTGGCATCGAGCCTCGAAGTCACAAACGGCTCGAGCAAGCTGGGCAGCAGGTCCGGAGCGATGCCGGGCCCGTTGTCGCACACCGTGAGCGAGACCCACCCGGAGCCCTCGCGCGTCAGCTGCTCGGCGGCGATGGTGATGGTTGGGTCGCCCGCTTCGCTCTCGACGAGCGCCTCGGCGGCATTGCGCACGAGGTTCACCAGTACCTGGACGATGCGGTCGACATCGCACGGTGCCTGGAGGCCCTCGGGCACTTTTACGTCGACGCGAACACCACGAACCGGATCGTCGAGGCTGAGCAGTTCCAGGGCCTGAGCGATCAGCTCGTCGACGTTGGCCCACACGATCTTGGGTGTCCGGACGCGCGCGAAGTCCAGCAGACCCTCGCCGAGCTTCTCGAGCCGGCCGACCACACGCCGCATGAGGTTGGCTTTGGCTTCGCCAACAGGCTCGTTGGGCTTGTCCTTCACCTCTGAAGCGAGGCCTTTGAGCACAGCCAGAGGCGTGTTGATCTCGTGTGCGATCCCGGCGCTGAGCATGCCGAGGCTGGCCAGACGGTCGGCGTCGGCGAGGTTGCGCTGCGCGTTCTCGAGCAGGTGGTTCTTCCGTTTGAGATCGCCGGCAACGCGTTCGAGTTCGGCCAGTGTGGTGGCAAGCTCGGCCTCGTTCTTGCGCAGGGCCGCGATCGAACGGTTCCGGCTGCGCATGATCTCGCCAATCTCGTCTTGGGGCATGAGATGCGATGCGATGAGCTCCCTGGTCCGATCACCCTGCTGCACCGCGAGGTCGGCGTGCAGCATGCGACGGATCGGCTGGTACACGTGACGAGGCAGCACGAAGACCTCAAGGGCCGCGGCAATCAGCAGGTAGACGCCCAGCATCGAGAGCAGCAGCACGATGTCGAGGCGTTGCACACTCGCCCGCACACCGACCAGCCGGCGATCGATGACGTAGTACCGTCCTCCCGCCGCGTGGGGCAGGTAGACCCCCGCAGAACCGAGACGATCTGGCGCGTTCCCGCCGTGGGCGAGCGGGACCGGCGCCGCTGTTGAGCGCTGCATGGCGGCGATGGCCGAAGGTGAGAGTCCAAGCTCGGACGCATCGCCCCACCGCATCATGATGCCCGGCGCAATTGTCCGTTGTCCGCGAGCCTGGCCATCGCTGAGCTCGCGGGCATCGATCGTACCCAGGACGTACGCGGCGTCTTCTGCCTCGGCCTGTCGAACCAAGTCTTGGATCGCCGGCCGCAGGATGAAGAACATGAGGGCTGCCAGCCCGGCCGAGAAGACCGTGTGAAGCAGGATCAGCTTCTTGCGGATCCGCATCGCGCCCAGGATCGGAAGCCAGGGCCGCCGCGGCTTGGGCGGCGTGCGAACTGCGGACGGGCGGTCTGTCTCGGACCGATCGGGCACGGCACGATGGTACGCGCCCCTATCATCACCCTTGGCACAGAAGACCTCCCAGACCCGTCGCTCGCGCCGCTTCCCACCGGCCTCGTCTGCCCGTTCGGTCGTCCACCAGCGGCTGCGAGAGGAGGCCCATCGCTATCCGGACCTCCGCCTAGAGCCGCTCGATACCAGCACCCTGAAGGGGCCGGGCGCGGGACGTGAGGCCGCACTGGCCCACGCCATCTACGACGCCGTCGTCCGGCGGTGGATTACGCTCGAGGCCGTGCTTGCCCCGCACACGAGCCGGCCGATCGGTGAGATGGACAGCACGGTCCGAGCGGCTTTGCTGGCCGGGGCGGCGCAGCTGTTGCTGCTCGATCGCATCCCACCGCACGCGGCGATCAACGAGGCGGTCAACTGGACCCGGAGCGCCGGCAAGCCCAAGGCGACCGGCCTGGTGAACGCCGTGCTGCGGCGTGTGTCTGAGAGCATCACGCGTGGCGAGCAGGGCTGGCCGGTCGTGGTCGACGGCCCCGCAACCGAGCATGTGGGCAAGCCCGACCGGCTGCCGCTCGCGGATGGACGCGCCCTCCAGCTCACCAACGAGACGTTTCTGGCCGAGACTCCCGACTGGCTGGCGAGCGCCACCGGCAACCCGCGCTGGCTCATCGATCGCTGGATCAAGGGTTGGGGCGAAGAGGCGGCCGTCGAGCAGTGCCTGCACACGCTGGTGCATCCGCCGGTGATCATCAATCACGCGCCCACGGACGCCCCGCTCATCGCGCCCGATGGCCAGACCCTCAACCATCACGAGCGCGACGGCCTGAGTGTGCTCGGGCCCGACGGTGCAAGCCCGCGCGATCTGCTCAAGGGCCGCAAGGACATATGGGTGCAGGACGCGACGTCGGCCGGTGCTCTGGATGTGCTCCAGGGCACGGATGCCAGACCGAACCTCATCGTCGACCTCTGCGCCGGGCTGGGCACAAAGACCCGCCAACTGCGCGCGATGTATCCCGAGGCGACGATCCTGGCGTGCGACACGAACGAGGCTCGCGCGAAGGGCCTGCGTCGCGTCTTCGCGAACGATGAGAACACGCAGGTCCTCGACATCGAAGACGTGCGCTATGAGGCGGCCGGCAAGGCGGACCTCGTGCTGCTCGACGTCCCGTGCAGCAACTCCGGCGTGCTGCCACGTCGACCCGAGGCGCGGTACCGCGTGGGCCTCGAGCAGCTCGATCGCCTCGTCGCGGTGCAGCGCGACCTTCTGGCCCAGAGCCAAGCGATGCTCGCGCCGGGCGGCCTCGTCGTGTACGCGACCTGCAGCATCGATGACGAGGAAAACCAGGGGCTGACCCAGTGGGCCTGTGAGTCCGCCGGCTTCGAGCTCGTGAACGAACAGAGCGTGATGCCCAAGGGGCTGCCGGGGGGTACTCCGACGGAGTATCGCGACGGCGGGTACGCCTCGGTGTTGCGATTGCGGCCCGGTGGCCGATAGCGGCGAGGGGTCTACACTGGCGTCCCTAGGGCGAGTTCGCCGGCGGCTGGCGACGACCGACCCAGCGGAGCGGGGCACGATGAAGCTTCTGGACATTCTCGATTCCGAGTGCATCAAGGCGCCCCTGGTCGCCAGCGAGAAGCGTTCGGTGATCGACGAGCTGGTCGATCTGCTCGCCGACCTCAACCGCGTGCACGATCCGCAGAGCCTCAAGGACGCGGTCTGGGCCCGAGAACAAACCCGGACCACAGGGATCGGTCACGGCCTCGCGATCCCCCACGGCAAGTGCGAGGGCCTCAAGGGCCTGGCGATGGCGATCGGCAAGCCCGAGAGCCCCATCGAGTTTGAGGCCATCGACGGGCAGCCCGTCCGGCTCATCGTGCTGCTGGCCAGCCCGCCCGACCGCACGAGCGACCACATCCAGGCGCTCGCGCGCATCAGCCGCCTGATGACCATGGACGACTTCCGGGATCGGATCTACGCGGCCTCGACGCCGGCGGAGATCTTCGAGATCCTCGAGAGCCAGGAAAAGTCCGGCTGACAGCACCCACTGTTCGCCCTCTTCTACGATCACCGCGTGCCGGTGCTCGCTGTCTCCAATCTGCAACTGTCCTACGGCGACGACATCATCCTCGAGGGGTGCTCGCTGTCGGTCGAGGCGCGCGAGCGAGTCGCGATTGTGGGCCCGAATGGCACCGGCAAGAGCAGCCTGCTCAAGATCATGGCCGGCGTCCAGCAGGCCGACGCTGGCGAGGTCTCGCTCCAGCGGAACGCGCGCATCGCCTACCTGGCGCAGGATCCCGTGGTTGAGCGTGGGGTGACGCTGCGGCAGCACGCGGCGGGCGCGTTCGAGGAACTCGCTCGACTCCACGAACGCCTCGAGTCCGTGTTCCACAAGCTCGGCGAGGCGTCGGGCGACGCGCTCCAGAAGCTGCTGGGCGAACAAGCCCGGCTCGAAGCCGAGATCCAAGCCGCCGGCGGATATGCGATCGATCACCGCATCGACGAGGTGCTCCACGGCCTGGGTTTCCGAGACGCCCAGTTCGGCATCCCGGTCGAGAAGCTCAGCGGCGGCCAGCGGGCCCGGCTCGCGCTCGCGCGGGCTCTGCTCACTGAGCCAGACGTCCTGCTCATGGACGAGCCCACGAATCACCTCGATGTCCACGGCCGCATCTGGCTCGAGGACTTCCTGGTCGACACGTTCAAGGGCGCGGTCGTCGTCATCGCCCACGATCGATCGGTCCTGTCTCGCGTGGCGCAGCGCGTGGTCGAGCTCGAGCGTGGGCGGGTGATTAGCTACCCGGGTGGTTATGTCGCGTTCCGCACGCTGCGGGCCGATCGGCTGCAGACGCAGCTGGAAGCCTGGGAGCGCCAGCAGACCAAGTTCCGCCAAGAGCAGGCGTTTATCGACAAGTACCGGGCCGGCCAGCGATCGAAGCAGGCCAAGGGTCGCGAGAGTCGGCTCGAGCGGGCGCGCGAGTCATCGACCCTCGAGCGGCCGGTCGAGCTGGCGGTGTTCAAGCCGAGTGTCCCCCCCGCGCCGCGCACGGGCGACATCGTGGTCAAGGCAACCGGCCTGACCATGCACTACCCACGCGAAGACGGCTCCATGCTGCGGCTGTTCGAGGATCTGGACATCACGATCTCGCGAGGCGAGCGCTGGGGCATCGTCGGCCCGAACGGCGCGGGCAAGAGCACGCTCATCGAGTGCCTGCTGCACAAGCGTGAACCCACGGCGGGCGTCGTCAAGCACGGCGCGGGGCTCAAGGTCGGGTACTTCAGCCAGAGCCGAAGCGACATGGACCCGGAGACCACCGTCCCTCGGCACATCCAGCGGACGGTCGCGAGGCTGGCCGACGCGGAGGAAGGCTCGGACAAGCCCAAGCTGCTCAACGAGCAGGAGTCGCGGGACTTAGCGGGAGCGTTCTTGTTCTCGGGCGATCGCCAAGAAGCACTGCTCGGCGATATGTCCGGTGGCGAGCGCGCGCGGGCGGCGCTGGCCGCATTGCTCGCGTGCGCACGCAACGTGCTGGTGCTCGATGAGCCGACGAACCACCTCGATATTCCCAGCGCCGAGCGGCTTGAAGCCATGCTCGCACGCAGCGAGGCCAAGAAGGGCGGCACGTTCGATGGGACGCTCATCGTCGTGAGCCACGACCGCACGCTTGTCGACGCCGTGTGCGACCACCTCATTGTGTTCGACGGCGAGGGCGGCGTGAGCCTGCACCTGGGCGGTTGGAGCGATTGGCTGAACGGCGACGCCCGGGGACTGACGGCTCCCGAGCCCGTGAAACAGGCCGCCCCGCCGCCGCCGCCTCCCCCGCCGCCGGGGCCAAAGCCCAAGGCGACCAAGAGCAAGTACTCATGGATGCCCGTGGAAGCCCTCGAAACCAAGATCCAGGAGCTCGAGGGCGAGGTTGGACGCGTTGACTCTCAGCTTGACGATCCCGAGATTTGGAAGGACGCCGTCCGCGCCGCCGAGATCAACGCTCGCCGAGACGAGCTGAAGGCCGAACTGGACGCGTTAGAAACGGAGTGGCTTGGCCGTGTCTGATTCGCACGCAACCGAACGCCGCAAGCACGCGCAGCGCATCAAGCTGGGCGTGCTGATCACGTGTACGCCCTGGCTCTTGCTGGGCCTCATCGGGCTGGTATCCGCTGGCGTGACCGCCGCGCGAGCTGCACGGTTGCCGATCGATGAGCTGCGACCACTGGCGTTGGTGACGCTGTCGATTTGCGCATTTGTGAGCGTCGTGGGCCTGGCTGTCATCATTCTGGGCATCGCCGGGCTTGCGATCAGTGGCAAGCCCAAGGGGGAATCGTCATGATGCGGTTGGTTGGTGCGGTGATCCTGTTCATCGGGTTCGCGGTGATGGCCGTCGGCCTTGCGTTCGCGTTCCAGTCGTTCATCGGGATCTACCAGGGCATCACCGCCGATCCGCTCGCGCAATCGGCCGGCACGGATGATCCCGAGCGAGAAGCGGCCAGCGAGATGCTCAGGTGGGCCATGGTCGGCATCGGCGGTGCGGTAATCGCCGGCATCGGCGCGTTCATCTCGATGATCGCGAGAAAGCGCCGCAAGCGGGCCCAGCGGTTCGCCGCGAAGTAAACGAGACACGCCGCGACTCCCGTCGCGGCGTCTTCTCGCACGGTTTGGATTGGATCGTCGACGCTAGAGCTTGAACCGGCCGACCAGTTCCTTGAGGCGTTCGGCCTGGTCGGACAGATGGGCGGCAGCCTCAGAGGCCTGCTGGGCCCCGCTCGTGCTCTGCTGCGTGATGCCGTCGATCGACTCGGCGCTCTCGCTGATGTGCCGACTGGTGCTCGCCTGCTCTTCCGTCGCACCGGCGATGGAGTCGACCATCGAGCCGAGCTTCTGGCTGGCCTCCACGATCCGGCCTAGCGCCTCGCCGGCCTTGTGGCTCAGTTCCACGCCGCGCTCGACGTCTGCGCGCCCAGCCTCCATGCGGTCAACGGCGACCTTGGTCTCGTCCTGGATCTCGCGGACACTGGATGAGACCTCTTCGGTGGCCTCGGTCGTGCGCTCGGCAAGCTTGCGGACCTCGTCGGCCACGACCGCGAATCCACGGCCGTGCTCACCAGCCCGAGCAGCCTCGATCGCGGCGTTGAGCGCGAGCAGGTTGGTCTGATCGGCGATGTCGTTGATGACACCGATGATCTCGCCGATCCGCTCACCCTTGCGTCCGAGCTCGGACACGGAGTGTGCGCTCTCGTTGACGCGCTCGCTGATGGCGTTGATCTGCTGGATGCTGGTGCCGACGACCTCTCCGCCGTCCTGGGCGTCCTTCCCGGCTTCCTCGGCCGCCGTGCGGGCCTCGATGCTCTGCTTGGCGACTTCCTCGACACTCGAGGTCATCTCCTCCATGGCCACACGAACCTGGCCAACCTCGCGTTGCTGGTCCGCCAGGCCGCTCGCCATCTGGTCGCTGTTTGCGGCAATCTCGGTTGCGGCTCCCGCGACGCCCTCACTCGAATGGCGCACGTCCGAAATGATCCCGTGGATGTTCTCGACGAAGCAATCGAACCAGTGGCCAAGGCGTCCGATCTCGTCCTTTCGTTCGAGAGACAGCCGTTGCGTCAGGTCTCCCTCGCCCTCCGCGATGTCACGGATTCGATCGATCATGGCGTTGACGGGCCGGCCGAACATGCGGCTGAGCATGAACGCGAAGCTACCAAGTGCGATCAACACGAGCGGGACGGTGATCATCAGGCCGAACTTGATGAAGCCGGCCACCTGAGCATCGAGCGGTGCCAGCGGCATGGCGACTTCGTACGCGCCGTGCATGTAGCCGGGCTCCCAGCCTTCCATCTCGAAGCCAAGCGGGTCCTTGCCGGTGATGACTCCAGTCGAGTCTGGCTTCCCGTACTTCTGGGGGTCGCCGTGGCACATCATGCAGCTCTCGTCAAGGCGGATCGCGCGCATGTAGTGCAGCGTGTTGGTGTCGGGATTGATACGCCCAAGAGTCAGCGATCCGCCGGCCTTCACCTGCTTGGTCAACGCGGCGAGCATCTGCCCCTGGAACGTGGCGGGGTCGGCCTCGTACTCCTTGTTGCGTGCCTCAAAGGCCGTGATCTGGAAGTCGAGTCCTTCGGTCTCGGCCGCTTCCTGCGCCGCGGTCCAGCCGGCCACAACCGGGATCACGTTGAAGAAGTCGGTATCGCGATAGCTCCCACCCTGCTCGACGTGGGCGAGCGCCTCGTCAAGCAGCCGCTCGGTGTCGAACGCGCCAACCCCGTGGAGCCGGCCAACATGGGCCTTCGTCTCATCCGCAACGGCGCTAAATGCCGCCGCGCGCTCCATGAGTTGGGCCTGGGCGTCTTCTTGGTACCTCCCGGTAAACACGTAGTAGTTGATCGCCACGACAGCCACAATGACGATCGTGCACGTGGCGACGATCCGGAAGCCGAGCGTGAGGTTGTTCCATCGAGTGAGAAGCGAACGCATTGTCAGTCCCCTGCAAAGCCTTCGGCCCAGTCAATGGAGGGCCGCTCCCATCAAATCGGGAGATCGACCGACAAGGGCGGGCAATCCAGATAGCACGCCGGGGCTTCCCCAGGTTTAGGGTGACAGAAATTCGACTTCAGGTCCGTTAAGCCCCTGGCCACGCCCCAAAACCTGCTCTGGTTTCATTGGCGTACACTCGGCCATGCTCAGTCGAGACCAGATTACCAGGCGTGCGGCACAGGAACTGAAGGACGGCTACGTCGTGAACCTGGGCATCGGGATGCCCACGCTTGTGGCCAACCACATCCCCGAGGGCATGGACGTCTGGCTCCAGTCCGAGAACGGGCTCCTGGGCATCGGCCCATTCCCGATCGACAGCGAGGTCGACGCCGACCTGATCAACGCGGGCAAGCAGACCGTGACCGCCCGTACCGGGGCCAGCTTCTTCAGCAGTGCCGAGAGCTTTGGCATGATCCGCGGCGGGCATATCGATATGTGCATCCTGGGCGCCATGGAAGTCAGCCAGGAGGGCGACATCGCCAACTGGATGATCCCCGGCAAGATGGTCAAGGGCATGGGCGGGGCGATGGACCTCGTTGCCGGCGTTCGTAAGGTCGTGGTGGCGATGGAGCACTGCAACAAGCAGGGCCAATCCAAGATCGTGAAGCAGTGCTCGCTGCCGCTCACCGGGCAGCGGTGCGTGGACATGGTCATCACCGACCTGTGCGTGTTGGTAATGGACCCCGACAAGCTCCGCTTCGTGCTCACAGAGATCGCCCCGGGCGTGACCGTCGACGAGGTGAAGGCCAAGACGGACGCCGAGATCCTGGTCGCAGACACCGTCGGTGAGGTCGCCGCCTGACGCCGACCTGATCGCGACCGACACATCCAACGCCATTGCTTTTCAAGCGGATTTCCCAGACGGCCGATCGGAGATGACCGGTGGTACCGGTAGTTCGGATACCATCAATAGGTTATCGAACCTTGGAGCTACGACGGTCGTGGCTGCGGTTCGATGAGACGGAGCCGCGTCGGTGATCGTCGGAACGCTCCTTGCCATCTTCGGCTTGGCCATCCTGGCCCCGACGCTGCACCGCGTGCTCGGCCGTGCGACGGGCTACGTGCTCGCGCTTGGGCCCGCCAGCGGTTTTGTCTACTACCTCACGCAGATGGCCTCGACCGCCAAAGGCGAGGCGGTTGTCCGATCGTGGACCTGGGCCGAGTCGCTGGGCGTCGACTTTGCCTTCCGGGTCGACTCGCTAAGCACGCTGTTCGCGCTGCTGGTGACCGGCGTGGGCACGGCCATCGTGCTGTACGCGAACAGTTATCTTGAGGGCCACCCCAAACGGGGCCGTTTCTTCGGCTACCTCATGGGCTTCATGGGCGCGATGCTGGGCCTCGTGCTCGCCGACGACCTCATCCTGCTCTTCATCTTCTGGGAGCTGACGAGCATCACGAGTTATCTGCTCATCGGCTTCGACCATGAGCGCGAGAAGGCGCGCAAGAGCGCCCTACAGGCCTTGGTTATCACCGGATTGGGTGGCTTGGCCATGCTCGCCGGCCTCGTACTTCTCGGGCAAATCGCAGGCACGTTCTCCGTCTCGGGCATCATTGCGAATGCCGACGTGCTGGCCGAGAGCCAATTGACGCTAGCGGCAATGATCCTCGTGCTGGCCGGTGCTTTCACGAAGAGCGCCCAGTTCCCGTTCCACTTCTGGCTCCCCAACGCGATGGAGGCCCCCTCGCCGGTGAGTGCGTATCTGCACTCTTCGACGATGGTGAAGGCCGGTGTCTATCTCGTCGCCCGGCTGAACCCGGCCTTTGCCGAGGATCCGGCGTGGCAGTGGGCGCTTGCCGGTTTTGGTGGCGCGACGATGCTGATCGGAGCGTACCTCGCCACTCGCCAGACGTACTACAAGAAGGTCCTGGCCTACACGACCGTGAGCTCGCTGGGCATCATGGTCATGCTCATCGGGCTTGGCGCTCCGCAAGCCGCGGCGGCCTACATCCTTGCCCACGCGTTGTTCAAGGGCGCCCTATTCCTCGTCGCCGGCATCGTCGACCACGAGGCGGGCGTCAAAGACACCGAGCAGATGGGCGGGTTGTTCGGCAAGATGCCCGTCACGGCAATCGTGGCGATCGTCTCGGGGCTCTCGATGGCCGGCGTACCGCCGTTGCTCGGCTTCGTCGGCAAGGAGCTTCTTCTCAAGGGCAGCCTGCATGCGCATGGTGGCCCGGAAGAGGTCGCCTGGCTCTGGCCGGTGATCGCGACGGTGGCTGGTGCATTCATGGCGGTGGCCGGCTTCCAGGCCGGCGTGCGGCCCTTCTTCATGAAGCGCACGGTCGAGGGCGAGTATCCCAAGCCGCCGCACGAGGCACCGCTCCCCATGCTCGCCGGGCCCGTCGTGCTGACAGCGCTGACAGTCATTGGTGGCTTGGTACCGATCCTCTTCGCGAAGCCACTCATCGATGGCACGGCGGCCTCGATCGCCGGCAACAGCGACACTGAGCTCGTGAAGCTCAGCGCGATCTACCTCGCGACGCATCCGAGTACGGCGTTGCTGCTCAGCGGCGTTGCGCTCGTTGGGGGCGCGGTGCTCTTTGCGCTTCGCCGGCCTTGGCGCGCAATCACCGAGCCGTTTGATAGGGTCGCCCAAGCCATCGGTTGCGAGAGGCTCTACCACGTGCTCTTCGATGGCACCGTGGGACCGACGTCGCTCGCGACCGTGCAGACCAAGCTACTCCAAAGCGGCTACTTGCGTGTATACGTGCAGGTGACCGTCATGACCGTGCTGCTGCTCGCCGGCGGATTGCTGCTCTGGCGGGGCGACGTGGTCGGGCTCGTGCAGGCGGCGATGCCGAAGTTCAGCGAGATCTCATGGACAGAGTTCCTGTTCGAGGCCGTGCTGGTAGGCATGATCTGCGTGGCAGCGATCGCGGCAACGCAGATGCGCGGGCGGCTCTCGACCATCGCCGTGCTCGGCGTCGTGGGATACAGCTCGGCGGTCATATTCGTACTGTTCGGTGCACCCGACGTCGCGATGACACAGTTTGCCGTTGAGACACTCACGGTGATCATCTTCGTGCTGGTTGTGTACCACTTGCCTCGCTTTGCAGTTTATAGCTCGAAGCTCGTCAAGACGGCGGACGCCGCGCTCGGCATCGCCTTCGGGCTCATGATGGCAGCATTCGTTGTCTCGTCCTTCGCGATCGAAGCCGACGACGGCATCTCGTGGTACTACAACCACTTCGCGTTCCCCGACCAAGCCGGCGAGCATGCGGCATACGGGCGCAACCTCGTCAACATCATCCTGGTCGACTTCCGCTCGATCGATACGCTGGGTGAGATTGCAGTGCTGGGCTTGGCCGCAGTGGGCGTGTACACGCTGCTGCGGCTCCGCCAGGATCGCGCGCCGGAAGGGGGGATGGCGTGAATTCCATCATCCTCCGCACCGCCACGCGTTTCATGCTCCCACTGCTGATCCTGTTCAGCGTGATCGTGCTGCTGCGCGGGCACAACCTGCCGGGCGGCGGGTTCGTCGGCGGGCTGCTGGCCACCAGCGCTTTCGTTCTCTACGCGATGGCGTTCGGCGTCCCGGCATTGCAACGGCTCTTGCGTCTCCCGCTCACCACCTACATCGCGGTCGGCCTTGGCATGGCGATCGTGAGCGGGTTCCCATCGTTAATCGAGGGTGGACCGTTCCTCTACGGCATGTGGGGCAGCTTCAACCTGGCGGGCATCGGCGAGATCAAGGTCGGCACCCCGCTTCTGTTCGATATCGGCGTCTACTTCACCGTCATGGGCGTGTGCCTGATGATGCTACTCACCCTGGCGGAAGAGTCATAAGGGAGGCCGCATGGAACTGCTACTTGCCATCGCGGTCGGAGCCTTGTACGCCACGGGGATCTACATGATCCTGCGGCGCAGCTTCGTGAAGCTCATCATCGGTCTTGCGCTCATAAGCCACGGGGCGAACTTGCTGATCTTCGCCGCCGGCGGGCTCATTCGCGGCAACCCGGCGCTCATCCCCGAGGATCAGGAGCAACTCACGGGCAAGTTCAGCGACCCGTTGCCGCCGGCGCTCATCCTGACGGCCATCGTCATCAGCTTTGCCATCCTGTCGTTCACCATCGTGCTCGTGAAGCGCACATACCAGGAGGTTGGCACCGACGACCTCGACGCCATGCGGACCACCGACCGATGAACCTCACCGTGATCCTGCCCATCCTGGTTCCTCTTGCCACAACGGTGCTGTGCATCGGGTTGTGGAAGAACCGGGCTGCGCAGCGGTGGTTCAGCGTCGCCGGTGCGGTCGCGCTCTTCGCGTCAGCGGTCTGGCTGATGATGGGCACCAGCGATGGCGAGGTGCTCACAACCAACTCGGCGGGTTGGCCCGCCCCATTCGGCATCACGCTCGTCGCCGACACGCTCAGCGCGATGCTTGTGGTGCTCAACGGCGTGGTGGGCGTGTGCATCGTGGTCTACAGCCTCGGCGCGATCGATCGCAAGCGAGAGAGCTTCGGCTACCACCCGCTGGTGCACGCCGTACTTGCGGCCTGCTCGGGCGCCTTCATGACCGGCGACATCTTCAACATGTACGTCTGGTTCGAGATCATGCTGCTGGCCTCGTTTGTGCTGCTCACTCTGGGCGGAGAGCGCGGCCAGCTCGAGGGCGCCATCAAGTACGTCACGCTGAACCTGCTCTCCAGCGGCATCTTCCTCGCTGCCATCGGCCTGCTCTACGGCATGACCGGCACGCTGAACATGGCCCATCTGGCGATCGTTCTGGATCGCTCGGAGAACCCAGGGGCGATCACGGCGCTGTCGATGTTGTTCCTGGTCGCGTTTGGCATCAAGGCCGCGGTCTTTCCGCTGTTCTTCTGGCTGCCGGCCAGCTACCACACGCCGCCAGTGGCAATCACCGCGCTCTTTGCGGGCCTGCTGACCAAGGTTGGCGTCTACTCGATCATCCGCACGTTCACACTGCTGTTCGACCAGCAGCTCGACACGACGGCCACGATCATCATGTGGATTAGCGGCCTGACGATGGTGACCGGCGTGCTCGGTGCCGCGTGCCAGTTTGAGATCCGCCGCATCCTGGCGTTCCACAGCGTGAGCCAGATCGGCTACATGCTCATGGGCCTGGGCATCGCGCTGTACGCGCTGGCGCACGCCGAGCCTGACAGCGTGGCGGCGCGAGAGACGGCCAAGGTCGCCCTCGCCGGCTCGGCCATGTTCCTCTTGCACCACGGCATCGTGAAGGGCAACCTCTTCCTGATCAGCGGGCTGATCCAGCGTCTTGCGGGCACGAGCGAACTGAAGCACCTAGGCGGGCTGATCAAAACGCACCCGTGGACAGGCGTGCTGTTCCTCGTCTCCGCACTCTCGCTTGCGGGCATCCCGATCTCGACAGGCTTCTGGGGCAAGTTCGTCCTGGTCAAGAGCGGCTTGTCCGCTGGCGCGTTCGCGCTGGTGGCGGCGTCGCTTGGCGTGAGCATCCTGACGCTGTACTCGATGACCAAGATCTGGGCCGAAGCGTTCTGGAAGGAGCCGCCCGAGAGCATGCCCGAGCCCCCACCGGTCCACGGCACACAAGATCGCGTTCGTATCGGCCTTATGACCGCCCCGATCGTGGCGCTCGCGGCGGGCACACTCGTCCTTGGCATCTTCGTCGGCCCGCTTTACGCGGTGGCCGAACGCGCCGGCGAGCAGGTGCTCGACACCGAGGGCTACCAGCGTGCGGTGCTGGGTGAGTACTACGAGCGAGCCGTCGAAGGCACGCTCCGCGAGTTGGCTACCGTTCCCCCGGCGAACGGTGATGGCACGGAGGGCAAGCCATAGGCGCGCTCGTACTCAATCTCGTTCTGGCCCTTGTCTGGGCGATGGCGATCGGGCCATTCACGCCGACGAACTTCGTCATCGGTTTTGTGCTCGCGTACATCACCCTGAGGCTGTGCATCCCCAAGGAGATGCGTGGGTCGTACTACCACAAGGTCGGGCGAACCGCTCGCTTTAGCTTCTTCGTGCTCGTCGAACTCGTCATCGCCAACCTCAAGATGGCCTATTACACCATGAGCCCGCTTCGCAAGCTGAAGCCGGGCGTGCTCGCCGTGCCGCTCGAGGAGCTCTCCGATACCGAGCTCACGATCCTGGCGAACCTGATCACGCTCACGCCCGGCACGCTGAGCCTCGATGTTGCGGCCGATCGGTCGATACTCTTCATCCACTTCATGCACGTCGAGGACCCCGACGAGATGCGCCGCGAGATCAAGGAAGGCTTCGAGCGACGGCTGCTGGAGGTGACACGATGAACGCCTCCCTGGTCTCCTCCACCTTCGCCATCGTGCCGGCCCAGATCGAGACGGCCATGTTCGAGGGCCCCATCGCCATCCAGGCGGTGCTGCTCATCGTCCTGGGCATGCTCGCACTGGCCATGATCGGCTGCCTCGTGCGGCTGCTCTTGGGCCCAACGCTGCCCGACCGCGTGGTCGCCCTCGATCTCCTAGGCATGTTCGCCGTCGCGGTCATCGCGATCTTCGCGATCCTCATCGGCCGCCCGGTTCTGCTGAGCGTGTGCCTCATCATGGGCCTGATCCTGTTCCTCGGGACGGCGGCCTTCGCGCTCTATCTGGAACGGAGGGCTCGGCCGTGAACGAAGTCATGGTCACCTCCGTCACCTGGTTCAATTACACGCTCACCGTGCTGCTCGTGTTGATCGGCGGGTTCTTCAGCGTGCTCGCCGCGGTGGGCCTGCTTCGAATGCCCGATGTCTACACACGGATGCAGGCGGCGACCAAGGCCGGCACGCTGGGCGTCGGCTGCATGGTGCTCGCCGTCGCCACGCACTTCGTTACGCTCGACGTGGTGCTCGAATCGCTGCTGGTCATCGTGATGCTGTTCATCACAGCCCCGATCGCCAGCCACCTGATTGCCCGGGCGGCCTACTTCGTCGGCAGCCCGCTCTGGGACGGCACCGCCTACGACGAAATGCGGGGCTGCTACGACGCCGATTCCCACATGCTCCACAACTGCCCTATGCCGACGTCAGACGACAGCGTCGATCCACGGCCTTCGCTCGTCGCCGGGCGGACCTCACGCGAGGTCATGACCGATGAGGACGACGAGGACACAACGCCCCGACGCCACCCCGATCGGTCGCGCTCGCAGGCGAGCTGAGTTCGACGTCCTACCCTGCCCTCATGGCTGCATCTGGCCCACCCACAGGCACACAAGAAGGCGACCAGCCGATGGTCGGCGTCATCATGGGCTCGACCAGCGACTGGGACACCATGTCGCACTGCGCCCAGATGCTCGCCAAGCTCGGCGTGCCCCACGAATGCCGCGTCGTCTCGGCACATCGCACGCCCGACCTGCTGTTCGAGTACGCAGAGCAGGCCAAGCCCCGCGGCTTGCGGGTGATCGTGGCCGGCGCGGGAGGGGCGGCCCACCTGCCCGGCATGTGCGCGAGCAAGACCACGCTGCCCGTACTCGGCGTGCCCGTGCAAAGCAAAGCACTCAAGGGTCTCGATTCGCTGCTGTCGATTGTGCAGATGCCCGCGGGTGTCCCGGTCGCAACCCTCGCGATCGGCGGTGCCGGCGCAAAGAACGCTGGGCTGCTCGCCGCCCAGATCGTCGCGTTACAAGATGAGAGCGTCGCGACGGCGCTGGAGACTTTTCGCCAGGCACAGACGGACGCCGTGCTCAACGCAGAATTGCCGCCGCCCGGAGCGAACGCGTGACGCTCGGCGTCCTCGGCGGCGGCCAGCTCGCACGCATGCTGGCGATCGCGGCCGCCCCACTCGGAATCAACGTCCGCTGCTACGACCCCAGCCCCAATGCCTGCGCTGGTGACTTATGCGAACTCGTTGCTGGCAGCTTCGATGATGAGGACACGCTCAAGCGATTTGCCGATGGCCTGAGCGCCGTGACATACGAGTTCGAGAACGTGCCCAGCACTGCCGTTCGATTCCTTGAGTCATGCGTGCCAGTCCGGCCGGGACTCGCAAGCCTGGAGCGATCGCAGGACCGGGCGCTCGAAAAGCCGCTGCTTACCGAGGCAGGCTTCGAGGTCGCACCGTGGCGGGCCGTCGACTCCAGAGCCGATCTTCTTGATGCAATCGAAGCCATTGGCACGCCGGCCATCCTCAAGACCCGGCGCGGCGGCTACGACGGCAAGGGCCAAGCGATCATCGGCAGCCCGGCGGACGCGGATCGGGCGTGGGCATCGATCGAGTCTCGGCCCGCGGTCCTCGAGTCGATGCTCACGTTCCAGCGCGAGCTCTCCCTGGTTGCCATCCGTGGGTTGGATGGCAGCATCGCCTCGTATCCACTCGTGGAGAACGAGCATCGGCAGGGCATCCTGCGTGTCACGCTCGCGCCGGCGTCCGGCGTGAGCCCGTCGCTGCAAGCGCAAGCCGAGTCGATGGCCGCGGCCCTGCTCGAGTCGCTCGAACATGTCGGCGTGCTGACCATCGAGTTCTTCCTGCTCGGCGATCGCCTCGTGGCCAACGAGTTCGCGCCGCGTGTGCACAACAGCGGGCACTGGACGATTGATGGTGCGACTACTAGCCAGTTCGAAAACCACGTGCGAGCCGTGCTGGGCTTGCCACTCGGCCCCACCACACTGCGCACTCCCACGGTGATGCTGAATTGCGTCGGTGCGATGCCGAGCGCCGAAGCAGTACTCGCAGAGCCTCGCGCAAAACTACACGACTACCGCAAGCCCGCACGACCTGGCCGTAAGGTCGGGCATGTCAACGTGCCCGGCCTCGAATTCGGCGATGCGTACGAGCTCGCCGAGCGGCTGGGCATCGACCTCGGCTAATCCTCTAACTCGATCGTCCAATTGACTACGGCTTCGACCCCAGCGTTGCCACGTTTGCAGACGCACGCCCCGGTGCCATCGGCCCCATCATCTTGGATCACCAGCGATGCTACATAGCCCTCGGGGTGCGGGCAGCCAAGCCAAAGCCAACCGTCCGCGCGAAGCCAGGCTAGAGGCTCGATCGTTTGCGCCGGCACTCGCAGCGAGCGGACATCATCGGGCAAGCCATGCCCGATCGCCTTGGCGAGGGCTTCAATCCGAGTCCACCGCTCAAGAACACGCAACGCGTCGTTGATGGGCTCGTGCGCGATATCCCGGGCGACGTCTTCGAGCTCGCTCCACGGACGCATCCGCTCGATATCGATCCCGATCGCCGGCCGCTCTGTGACAGCGCACATCGCGGCATCGTCGGTCCGCGAGAGTGACACGGATAGCCCCGGCACGAGCGGCGCCCGGCCGGCTCGGTGCTCAACTGCGATCTCTCGTCCCGCGTGCTCGGCAACGGCTCGGCGCAGCATCTCCCGAGCGACCTCAGGCGATGTGCGCTGCCCGGGCTGCTCGAGCGACCAGATCGAGATGGTGTTCAGTCCACCCAGATGTGCGCCTCGATGCGATTTCCTTCACCGGGCACGACCTTGGCGATCGGGCGGAGGTAGTTGTTCCGCTGATCGAGTGCGCCAGTTCCGGGGTTGTCCTCTCGATCCAACGAGCCTCGGATGACCCCACGAGCGTCGCTGTCCTTCACGATCGATACGCCCTCGTCGATGAGCGCCCGTGTGCGATCATGCTCGGCATGGAAGAAGTTGTCGGGCAACTCGAACGGCTCGTCGGTTCCAGGCCGAATGAAGGTCCACACGTGCTTCTCGGGATCGGGCCGCGTCACGAACTCCGTGTGCTGATCGTTGAACACGATGTTGCCCTCCCACGTTGTGGGCTCGCCGTGGATGCGCATCGTCGTCGAGCCATCGCCGAAGGGCGTGTCTGAAAGTGGGACCCACGCGTCTCTATCCAGCGTGTACGTGGGGCCTCGATTACCGAAGTCCACACGTTTGGAATCGAACATGTTGCTCCACAGCCGATCTCGGGCGCCAAACCATGCGACCTGGGCGTAGGAATTGTGGCTCGCGTCGCCGACCTTTCCGGGTATACGGCCACCCCACTCGTCGAGCGGCGTGCCGCGGAAGGCCGGATCCCAGAGTGCACGTTCGGGATCAACCGCCGACGGCGGTCTGGCCGAGCGATAGCCATCGAACGCTTCGACGTTCCCGACTTCTGCCGGGCTCACGGCGAGATCGACCCGAAAGAACCCGTTCCACATGAGCAGCGAGAGCACGTTGCCGGTCGTGTCCAGTCTGTGGTCGGGGCCTTCGAGGCCTTCGGGACGTTGGATCGTGACGCCCGTCTGATCGATAGCGCTCGGCGTCGGAAACCGCTCATCGTTGTACTGCGCCCAGACCGCGCTCGCCTGTGCGATGCCGCGGAGTTGCGTTGAGTCCTTGATCCGCCACGCGGTCGCTCGTGCCTCCTGGAACTGTGGCAGGGCCAGGATCGCGCCGATCGCGAGTGCGGCGAGGATCGCCCCGACTTCGATGAGGGTGAAGGCTCTGCGGATCGGTACCGGACGTGTCATCGCGATCGCTCCTTTCGCGAGGACCATCGCACCGGCCCACGCTCGCTGCCCGAAATGCTAGGGATTTCTCAGCTGGACCGGACTCGAGCGGCGTTCGAGCCGGATTTCCGGGCGCGTTGGGGAACAAAGACCGACGTTCCACCCGTATACTTCGCCGTTATGGCGCAAACCAAGCCGACGACCCACCCGATCATTTTCCTAATTTTCGTAACCACGATGCTGGTGTGGTCCGCATTCGTACTGCCCACCGCGGGCGCGCAAGAGCGGCAGCAGCCCAGCCAATTCGCGTTCGAGCCGTCATGGGCGGCCGAGTTTGGTGGCATCTACCACTTCACCCAGCCCAGCAAGGACGCCATGATGGGCTTCAGCCAGCCCACCGAGGTGCGTCAGGTGCTGGTCAAGGTTGGCGATCGCGTCGAGACCGGCGACGTCCTCATCCGTGCCCGGGACGGCGACATCCAGGCCGCGTACCGCCTGCAGCAGCGGCGGGCCGTAAACCGATTCGAGATCCTCGCCGCCCAGAACCGCGTCGATCTCGCCCAGATCGAGTTCGACAACCAGCAGGCGGTGCGTCAGGCCGGCGGCGGCACGCCGCTGGAATTCGATCGCGCCAAGGCCTCGCTCGAGAACGCCAAGATCGAGCTCGACAACGCCAAGGAGCGCTTCATCGAGCAGGGCATTGTGCTCGAGCGCCAGGAAGCCGAGCTCGAGCGTTTCGCCGTGATCGCCCAGTTCGATGGCACCGTGGCCTCGATCGAGGTCTCGCCCGGCCAAGCCATGCAAGACAGCGAGCCCGCGCTTCGCTTGGTCTCGATCGATCCGCTGCAAGTGAAACTGCCCACGCCGACCAGCACGGTTATTGGTACCGGCCTGGATCGCGGAGACAAGGCCTGGGTCGCCGTGAGCGTTGCGGGCGAGCCGAGGCTGTTTGAGGCGGTCGTGACCGAGGTCAGCCCGGTGGCGGACTTCGGCTCGGACAAGGTGTGGGTGAAGGTCCAGATGGACAACCCCGAGCGGGTCCCGTCGGGTTTGCCCGCTTGGGTGCGGTTTACCGAGCCGACCGACGCCTTTATGCGCATCCTTGCTCAGAGTGAGGCGGAGCGGGGAGCCGAGCGTGAAGAAGACGGGGACGGCAGCGAAGCCGAGGTCGGCCAGGCGCCGATGGACACCCCCGCGCTGGCCGCCGACGCCGGCTGACGGCCCGGACGGCCCACAACCCAGGACACCCAGGCCGGTGCGCGCGAGCTGCGCGTCGGCCAGCCTCGTGGCCCGTGGCCCAACGCAGGAGCACACGTGACGGATATCTCGAACCTGAGAACACCGGCCTGGCGCCGCATCGTTGAGGAGCTCTCAGCCGATGCGCCATCCGCCACGGCGTTCCTGGCCCGCTTGTGCGGCGTGCTGACGCGAGTCGCCAACGCGAAGCAGGGCGCCGTCGTCATCGTTTCGCACGCTGACGGCGGGGACCAGGCCGACGCCGAGCCGCAGCTCGCGTATGCGATCACGCCGGGCACCGTTCAGGGCGGGCGCGCGAGCGAGCCCAAGCGTATCGATCCCGGCCAGGTTGAGCACGCGTCGTGGATCCGCTCCGCGGCGGTCGAATCGGTGCGCAGCGGCGAGGCCCGCGTCTTCGCGCTCGAAGCCCAGAACTCACCCATGTACGGCGCCGGTGGTGACGGCGGCGCCGTGATCAGCGGCCCGGTGGACATGCCGCTTGGCGGTGGGCACAAGGCCACGATCTGCCTGACCATCGAGCAACGTTCGCGCGAGGCGACGCAGACGACGATGGCGCTCGTCGAGGTGCTGTGCGGTTACGCCAAGCTGCACGCGGCCAGACAAGAAGCCAAGGGCGCGTGGCAATCGTCGGCAGCGCTCGATCTTGCGGGCCGGCTCATCGCCTCAATCAACGAGTCGACCAGCTTCAAGGGCGCTTCGATCCAACTCGTCAACGACCTGGCACGCGCGGCCTCGGCCGATCGCGTGGCGCTCGGCTGGGTGAAGGGCTTGGGCGATTCGGGCGTGATCCGGGTTCAGTCGCTCAGCGATACCGAGCACGTCGATCGGCGCCTGCACATGGTCCGAATGCTCCAGGCCGCCATGGAAGAGTGCTTCGACCAGACGCACGCGGTGGTGTATCCCGTGCCTCAGGCCGATCGGCCCGAGGGCGACGAAGGCGAGCCGGCGGTCGACCCGACGCTGGCCGCTGCCGTGACGCACGCGCACCGCGAGTTAGCGTCCTCCGATGCTCGCTTGCGGGTGGCGTCGCTGCCGATCCGCTCGGGCGAACGCGTGGTTGGCGTCGTGACCATCGAGCTTTCCGAGGACGGCATGCTCACGCCCGAGCGGCTGGAGCTCCTGCAGGCCACGCTCGACCTCATCGGCCCGGTGATGGAGCTTCGCCGCAGCGACGATCGCCCCCTGCCGCAGCGTGCGTGGCACAGCACGCTGAAGACTGGCACGTGGCTCGTCGGCCCCAAGCACACCGCGTGGAAGGTTGCGGCATTCGTTGCGCTGGCCATCCTACTGACCATTACGTTCGTCAAGATCCCGTATCGCATCGATGCGCAGGCCGAGCTGATGGCCGTCAGCGAGCGTGCGGTGGCCGCCCCGTTCGCCGGCGTTATCGCGACGGTACCCGAGGGCATCCGCCCGGGCGTGCAGGTGACCAAGGGGCAGTTACTGCTCCAATTGGACACCACCGAGCTGCGTGAGAGCCGCATCGATGCCCGGGCGTCGGTATCGGCCGCCCGGCGAGAAGCCGACGAGGCGCGCAAGGAGCAGAACATGACCGCCGCCGAGCAGGCGCTCGGTCGGCTCGAGCAGGAGATGGCTCGCCTGCGATACATCGACGTCCAGATCGAGCGGTCGACGATCACCGCTCCGATCGACGGCACGATCGTGTCGGGCGACCCGCGCCGGCTCATCGGGTCGGCGATCCAGGTGGGTGAGCCCATGTTCCGGATCGCCAGCCTCAATCAGCTCGAGGTCGTAGCGCGCGTGCCCGACAGCGACATCGGGTACGTCTCGCCCGAAAGCGTGGGCGGCTTTGCGACGCGCGCACGACCGGGCGAGCGTTTCCAGTTCGAGGCGAACTCGCTGGTACCAATGGGGCAACCCGACGAGGGCGCGAACATCTTCGAGCTGCGCGGCACGCTGGTCGAGACGCCGGGTTGGCTGCGGCCGGGCATGGAAGGCATCGCCTACATCGATACCGGCGACCGGCGGATCATCTGGATCCTCAGCCGCCGCATCATCGACACCGCCCGCCTCTGGCTGTGGTATTGATCAAGCAGGATGAGGTAAGCCGGCATGCGTGACCGCCCGACCTTCAGCCCGATGTGGAGCCGCGTGCATGCGATGAAGCCGCGCCTGCGCTCGCACACGCAGATCACGCGGCAGCACTACCGCGGCAAGCGCTGGCACGTGGTGCATGACCCGGCTAGCAACCAGTTCTATCGCCTCACGCCGATGGCATACGAGTTCGTGTGCCTGCTCGACGGCAAACGCTCGGTCGAGGAGACCTGGCACCTGTGCCTGGAAACCCACGGCGACTCGGCGCCGACGCAAGTGGAAGCGGTCGAGCTCATCAGCCAGCTCTACAACGCCAACCTTCTCATGGCCGAGGAAACACCCGAGACCGAGCAATTGCTCAACCGGGCCCGCCAGCGTGTGAAGAAGAAGGCCATCGGTCAGGCGATGGGCATCATGTACTTCCGCATCCGGCTGTTCAATCCCGATGCGATCTTCACGGCCGTCGAGCCGATCGTCCGCCCGCTGATCAACCGCTGGGGCTTCATTGCCTGGTGTGTGCTGATGCTCTCCGCGTTGGTCGCGCTCGCGGGCGAGGCTGGAACACTGTTCGACTCCGAGCGATTCCAGGGCGCGATCGCGCCGGCCAACTGGCCGTGGCTGATCGTGGTCTTCATCGTCAGCAAGATCATCCACGAGAGCGGCCACGGGCTGGTCTGCAAGCGGTTCGGCGGGCAGGTGCCGGAGTTTGGCATCATGATGCTCGTGATGTTCCCGGCGCCGTTCGTCGACGCCTCGAGCACGTGGGCCTTTGCGAGCAAGTGGAAGCGCGTCGCCGTCGGCGCGGCGGGCATGATCTTCGAGCTGGCGGGGGCGGCCATCGCCGGCGTCGTGTGGCTCGCGACGCTGGATACGGGCGGCGTGGTCAACCAGTTTGCCTACAACGCGATGCTGACGGCCAGCATCAGCACGATCATCTTCAACGCCAACCCATTGATGCGATTCGACGGGTACTACATCCTCAGCGACCTGCTCGAGGCGCCCAACCTCATGCAGCGCGCCCAGAACCTGATCAAGTACCAGTTCCAACGGTACTACTACCGCGTGAAGAACGCCAAGCCCCCCACCGTGCAACCCGGCGAGCGGCCTGTGCTCATCGCGTACGGCTGGCTCGCGCTCGCGTACCGCGTGTTCCTGTTCTTCTCGATCACGCTGTTCGTCATGGGCCAGCTCTTTGGGCTCGGTCTCGTGCTGGCGATCTGGACCGCGTCGGTGTGGTTCATCATCCCGGTCGGGAAGTGGACGCACTGGCTGGCGACCAACCCACAACTGGCCGAGAAGCGCGGCCGGGCGGTGCTGGCGAGCATCGGCGGCATCGCCCTGGCCGGCGTGCTGCTCGGTGGCGTGCCCATGCCCGACCACAGGCGCGCCAGCGCGGTCATCGAGAGCGAACAGTTCACGGGCGTCTACGCAGGGACAGCCGGATTCGTGGAGGACGTGTTGGTCGAGCCGGGACAGTTGGTCGAGGAAGGCCAGGCGATCGCGGTCGCCGAGAACCCGGAGCTCGAGGCCCAGCTGGCCCAGGCCCAGGGCCAGTTCCGCGAGCTCGAGGCGCGATTCCGAGACGCGATGGCGCAGGAGGTGCCCATCGCAGACCTGATGACCGAGCGTCGAGCGGTGCTCCAGGAGCGCGTGGCGTTCTTGCAGAAGCGGGTCGATGAGCTGACGATCCGTGCGCCACACGCGGGCCATATCTCCGATGATCCGCGCGCCCTCGCGGGCATGTACGTGCAGCAGGGCGAGCCGGTGTGCGCGGTCGTGGCGACCGAGGACATCCGTGTCGTGGCGTCGATGGACCAGCGCGAGGCGGACTGGCTGCAGACCATGAGCTTCGAACAGGACTTCACCGCACAGATCCGGCGGCGCACGCAGCCTGGCGTCTCGCACGAGGTCACCACGTTCGTTCGCAGGGATGCTGGCGACCGTGCGCTGCCCCACCCGGCGCTGGCCGATGTCGGTGGTGGCCAGGTGCAGACCGATCGCCAGGCGATGCAGCAGGGCTCCCAGGGCGCACAGGCGACGACGCCTCGCTTCATTGTCGAGATGGATGCGGATTTCGCCGCCTCGGGATCGGGTGCGGTGCCGCTGCCGGGCGAGCGCGTCGCGGTTCGATTCACGCTGCCGCCGCGCCCGCTGATCAGCCAGTGGGTCGATCGCCTGCGGCAGCTCGTGCAGGGGCGGATCGACATCTGATGCAGGCCACGCCGTCCATGCCCGAGTCCATGCCCTCGCCGGGAGGCGGGCAAGCCGCCCACGACCTGACGCGGTACGAGGTCATGTACCAGGCGTTGCGCGCCCGGCAGCGCAAGCCCGCCCACTACACGGGGCTCGACAAGGTCGCGGTGATGGCGCGAGCCCGGGCCGATCGGCTGCGCGTCACGCGGCGCTCGTTGATGGCCGAGGCCAACCGGATCGATGCGCTCAGGCCAGGCATCTTCGACCTGAGCGAGTCGCAGCTCGACGAGTCGCTGCGGGCATCCCGCGAGGCGTTCGTGCGTGGGCGCGCCGATGATGAGCAGCTCCGCCAGGCGCTCGGCCTGCTCCGCGAGATCGCCAGGCGAGAGACCGGGCAGGAGCCCTATGTCGTGCAGCTAGCTGGTGCGCTGGGGCTCTACCACGGCCGCGTGATCGAGATGGCGACCGGCGAGGGCAAGACGCTGACCGGCTCGATCGCCGCGCCGCTGATCGCCTGGAGCCGCAGCCGATTGCACGTGCTCACGGTCAACGACTACCTGGCCGCGCGGGACGCCGAGAGCCGGGCGCCCATCTATACGCGGTGCGGACTGACCGTGGGCGCGATCACGCAGGAGATGCCGCCCGCCGAGCGCGCGGGCGTGTATGCCCGGCACATCGTGTACGGCACGCCCAAGCAGATCACCGCCGACTGGCTGCGCGACCAGCTGCGCATCGGCCGCCTGAAGACGCCCTGGAGCGGCCGGCAGGCGCTGACCCGGCTGGGGCACTCGCCGCAGGCCGCCGGCTTGGCACCGCTGGTACCCGGCCTGCACGCGGCGATCGTCGATGAGGCCGACGCGGTGCTGATCGACGAGGGCGTGGTGCCGCTGATCATCGCCCAGCCGCGCAAGGAAGACGAGATGAGCGGCGTCTACCACGCCGCCGCGCGCATCGCCTCGCGGCTGGACGAGGGGCCGGACTACACGATCGAGCACGTGCGGCGGCGGGCCGAGCTTAAGCGGCGTGGCCGTGACCGGCTCGCGGACTTCTTCGGCGAAGAGAGCGACCCGATCTGGCGCGCACCGCGGCGCGCCGAGGAGCTCATCAAGCAGGCCCTCGCGGCTCGGCACTGCTACCTGCGGGGGCACCAGTACCAGGTCGTCGACGGCCGCGTGGTGATCGTGGACGAGTACACCGGGCGCTACCTCGCGGATCGATCCTGGGAGCACGGGCTGCACCAGGCCGTCGAGGCGAAGGAGGGCGTCGAGGTCACCGCCGATCGCGAGACCCTGGCCCGGGTGAGCTTCCAGCGGTTCTTCCGCAGCTATCGCTTCCTGGGCGGCATGAGCGGCACGGTGGTCGACGGGCGCGGCGAGATCGAGGCCGTGTACCAGCGGCCGGTGATCGCCATCCCGACGAACAGGCCGCTGATCCGTGAGCGTTGGCCGACGCGCATCTTCCGATCGAGCAGCGCCAAGTTCGCCGCCATCGTCGACTCGATCGTCGCCCAGCACGCCCAGGGGCGACCGGTGCTCGTGGGCACGCGGTCGATCGAGGTCAGCGAGCGAGTCAGCGAGCGCCTCGAAGCGCGCGGCCTCGCGCACCAGGTTTTGAACGCCAACTTCGACGAGACCGAGGCCGAGCTGATCGCGCAGGCCGGGCGGAGCGGCGCGATCACGGTCGCGACGAACATGGCCGGCCGCGGCACGGACATCCTGCTCGACGAGCGGGCGACCGAGGCCGGCGGGCTGCACGTGATCCTCACCGAGCTGCACGCCTCGAAGCGCATCGACCGCCAGTTCATCGGCCGCTCCGGCCGCCAGGGCGACCCGGGCAGCGCGCAGATCTTCACCAGCCTGGAAGACGAACTCCTCGTCCACAACATGGCGCCACTCGCGGCGTTCATCCGCAGGCGCACCGCGCGTGAGGAGATCTCGCGCGATCGGCTCGCACGGTTCGCGGTCCGCCAGGCCCAGAAGAAGGCCGAGGCGCGCGACCGCATCAACCGCGGGCACGTCCTCCGGCAGGACGACTGGATCGAGAAGCACCTGCCGGGCGGCTAGGCCGCGCTCTGATCAGCGTCGGCGGCGGATCGCGACCAGACCGAACAGGACGAGCCCGCTCGCCGGCGCGGGGATGACGGAGATGGTGCCCGAGCCCTCGGCCAGGCCGTCCAGGCGGCTCTCGGCATCGGACGAGTCCCGCTCGATGTACACCTCGAAGCGATCGGTCCGCGTGGACAGATCGACGGCGAATGCGCCCGCGTCCGTCGGCGCGGTGAACGTCGCCGACCAGAACGCGATGGGGTCGCTGGAGTCCGCCCCGCCACCCGCGGGCGGGAAGTTGAGCTGCCCGGCGATGATCCCTGCATAGCCGCCCGCTTCGGGGACGCCCGGCGTCGTGCCCGGTCCGGCCATACGCCCGACGAGTGTGACATCCGACCACGCGCTCTCAATGCCGACGCCGCCCGAATCGGCGAGCAGGCTCGTCAGGATGCCCGCCATCGCAAAGTCCTGCGTGCTGTCGAAGCCCGCCAGCAGCGTGACCGTGGTCGACTCTCCGGGCGCGAGCACCGGCTGGTCGATCTCGATGATGACCTCGCCGGGACCCTGCGCGCACGCCACGCCTGCGAACAGGGAGGACGCGGCGGCGATCCCGAGTGTGCTGTGCATCATGGCGTGGCTCCCTTCCAGGCCCATCGATCGTCAGCGTCGGCGGCGGGACGCGAGCAGGGCGAGCATGACGAGCCCGCTCGCGGGCGCGGGCACGACGATGATCCGCCCCGAGCCCTCGGTCAGCCCGTCCAGGCGGCTCTCGCTGCGGGACGAGTCCCGCGAGACGTACACGTCGAACCGGGTTGACAGGGTCGACAGGTCGACGGCGAACCCACGCCCTTCATCGGGCGCGGTGAACGTCGCCTGCCAGAAGGGGATCGGGTCGCTGCGAGCGGTCGCCCCCGGGTCCTGCCACCAGTGGAACTGGCCCGCGATGATGCCGGCAAAGCCGCCGGCATCGGGCACACCGGGCGTGGTGCCGGGGTAGGCCATCCGGCCCAGGAGGGTCGCATCGGACCACGCTCCGCTGACGTTGACCCCGCCGGTCTCGGCCAGCAGGCTCGTCGCGATCCCGCCCATGGCGAAGTCGACCGCGCTGTCGTAATCCGCCAGCAGCCGCACGGTCGTCGACTCTTCGGGCATGAGCACGGGCCGGTCGATCTCGATGATGACCTCGCCCGGCGACTGGGCCAGGGCCGTGCCGGAGAGTGCGAGCGTGGCGGCGGCGGACGCCGCGGCGGCGATGGGCGTGCGGTGCATGGTGGACCCCCTGTCCGAGTCGTCCGGCGGACGCCGGGCGTGTTGAGAACGTGCGTTCCGATACGGGCGCGGGCCCGCGTTCGGTTCCGTGGGTCCGGAAATGGGACGGATCGGGCCGCACGGGCCCTGCGGGCCGATGCCCGGTCCGAGAACGGCGGTGACGGTCCTTCGCGCGGCGTTGACGGAGGGACGGGTGGCGTTAACCGAAGCTCGCGCGGCTGTAACCGAAGCTCGGGTTGCGGTAACGGAAGGACGCGCGGCGGCACCCGAAGCCCGCGCGGCGGCGACCGAGGCTCGGGCAGCCGCGATGCGGGAGGGTGTGGCGACCATCCGACACCCGGCCGGCACTCAGCGTCGCCGACCGATGGCGAGCCAGCCAGCGGCGAGCACGGCCACGCCCGGTGGCGCGGGGATCACGAAGATGGTGGCCGAGTCCTCGATAGCCAGGTCGAGGCGCGACACGATCTCCGTCGAGTCGCGATCGAGCCAGGCCTCGAAGCGTGACGTGCCGGTCCGCAGTTCAACCACGTAGCCGCCGCCGGCATCGATCGGCGCCGTGAACGTCGCCTCCCAGAAGGGGATGGGGTTGGTCGGATCGGCGTAGATGCTGGCCGGCGGGAAGTGCAGCTGGCCGATCGCGATCGCCTCGATGCCGAGATCTGTGGGCACGCCCGCGCTGGGGCCGCTGTCCATCGGCGGCAGGATCCCGAGATCGGAGAAGCCGCGGGCCCCCGGCGTGCCGTCGAAGTCGATCCGTAGATCGAGGTCGGCGACGGCGAAGGCGTAGTCGCGGTCGAGCACGGTGGCCACGAGCCGCACGCTCGTCGAGTCGCCCGGGGCCAGGATCGGCTCGTCGATCTGGATGCTCACGCCCACGGTCTGGGCGGCGGCGGTCGAGCCCAGCGCGAGCGCGGCGGCGATGGCGATGCGTTGCATGGACGGCGCTCCCGTGGTTTAGCGGCGGCGGCGGGTCGTGAGCACGAACCCGATCCCGAGCACGGCCGCGCTCGCCGGCGCGGGCACCACGAAGAACCGGCCCCTTCCTTCCGTCAGGTCGTCGAGCCGCGATTCGCTGGTCGCTCGATCACGCGCAACGTATACATCGAAGCGGCTTGTCGTCGTCGTGAGATCAACGACGTAGCCGCCGGGCTGGTCGGCCGGCACGGTGAACGTGGCCTCCCAGAACACGATGGGGTTGCTGTCGTCCGCGTAGATGCCCGCGGGCGGGAAGTTCAGCTGGCCCGCGAGGATGCCGCCGACGCCGGATCCGGCGGGCGTGCCCGCGAACGTCCCGGGCCCGTCCATGGGCGCGACGAGCGTGGGATCGCTCCAAGCACCGCTGAGGTCACGCGGAGCGCTGGCCAGGATGTCAGTCGCTACGCCTGCAACGGCGTAGTCGGCGGGGTCAAAGCCGGCCGTCATCGTGATGCTGACGACGCTGCCAGGAAAGATCGCGCTCCCGCCGGAGTCGACGATGATGTCCAGCGTGGGCCCTTGGGCCAAGGCGGACGACGCGGCGGCGAGCAGGGATGCGGCGGTGGTGGCTGCAAGGGTGGTGCGATTCATGCTTGTTCCTCCCAGGGGTGTTCCTAATCCCAGTGTACCGGAAGACCGCAAGATCTCATCGCAAATTTGCGGACTCGTTCTCGAACCGCACGCTACCGCCGGGTGGGCCCTCAACGACGCAGGGCCAGGATCAGCTCGATCGTGCCGACCTGCTGGTCCAGGCGGCGGGCGATGTCCAGCGGCGACTTCCCGCCGTCGGCCAGCTCGTAGACCTCCTGGTGCAGCGGATCGGCCGAGCCATTCGCGTGCGTCGCCTGCTGGGGTGATGAGCCGGTCTCGGTCCACGGATCGGGTTGGGGCTCGGCCTTCGATGGAGCGTTGGGCCCGGCGTCATGCTCCGCGACACCCTGAAGGGCTGGCCGAGACTCGGCGATACTCCGCTCGACCGGCGCCGCCGCCACGCGCTCTTCGAGCCGGGCTTCGTGCTCTTCGAGCCGGGCGATGCGCTCGTCCGCCTGGTCGAGCAGGGCCTCGAGGCGCGCGGCCTTGGTCTCGAGCCGGGCGGCCATGTCGCGAACGATGCCGGTGGCCTCCGAAGCGCGCTCGCTCTCGGCCTGCCGATCGGCGATGGTCTCGCGCATCTGGTGCACCGGGTCTTGTTCCTCGCCGCGGCGCTGGCGGCGCCACTGCAGGCGCATGAACACCCATGTCAGCAGCACGATCGCGGCCACGATGAGCACCCACGAGGCCATCTGCTGAGGCGTGACACCCGACGCGGGGTCGGCTCCCTCGGGCTGGGCCGGCACGATGGCGCTGGGGGCGAGGGGCGGCATGGGTCATCATTCGAGCGCCCGGGGGTCATGACCACCCGCCGGAGCCCGGCGACCACCAGATACGATCCGGCAATGCACGGCGATGCCGACAAGGCGAAGCGACAGCTCGTGCGCGCGTGGCGCGAACTGACGGGCGGTTCCGAGGTGCGTGACGCCGATCGGCCGACGCTTCTCGCGGTCTCCGGCGGCGCTGACTCCTCGGCGCTGGCCTTGGCGCTCGCGGGTCGGCCGGGCGTTCGCGCTATCGGCCATGTCGTGCACGATCTGCGGCCCAAGGCAGAGGCCGAGGACGATCGGGCCTTGGTGGCGCGGCTCGGAGAGCAGCTTGGCCTGCCGGTGCATGTCGAGCGCGTGCACGTCCCACCGGGGAATGCGGAGGGCAAGGCTCGCACCGTTCGCTACGAAGCGCTCAAACGCCTCGCAGTCGCCACGGACTGCCACTACGTCGCCTCGGCCCACCACGCCGACGACGTGCTCGAGACGATGCTGGCGCACCTGATCCGCGGGACCGGACCCCGGGGCCTGCGCGGCCCCGCACCGCGGCGTCGGCTGGGCGACGGTGTCTCGCTGGTCCGACCGATGCTGCACATCACTCGAGCCCAGAGCGAGGCCATCTGCGGCGCGCATGGCTGGGCCTGGGCCCATGACCAGACCAACGACGATCCGGGGACAGCGGATGCACAACTGCGGGCGGCGCTCCGAGCCCGCGTGCTCACGGTCCTCGAAGAGCTCAGGCCCGGCGCCGCGATCCGTGCGTCACGCGCCGCGGAGGCGATCGGCCACGCGATGCTCGTCGTTGAGGGTGCGATCGACCAGGCGTGGGAGCGCTGTGTCACACTCGATGGCGCAACGCTGGCCATCGAGCGATCGGTGTTTGAGCCGCTGCCGTCGGCCGTGCGTGAGGGGCTCGTGCGTCGTTGTGTCGATCACTTTGGTGGCACCGGCCACGACAAGCTCTCGGCACACTCGATCGGATCACTCGGACAATGGATCGACTCGGGGACTGGTGTACGCGAGATCGCGGGGCTCCTGTTCGTCCATGATGACGAGTCTGTTGTCGTGTCGCGGGCCGCGAGTGCGCCAACCATGTGAGCATGGCAAAGAAGACGACGAAGAAGACAAGCACACGGTCATCCAAGAGCACCTTGCCGGCCGCGCCGATCACACTCAAGGAGTTCAAGGCCCGGCGGCAGAAGGTCGCCCGGCTTCTCAAGGATCGCGCGGGCGTGGTCTTCGCCGGCGAGCACTCGGCGTCGCTCCGCGGCGACTGGGAGCCGACCGTCGAGTTCCTATACCTGACCGGCATCGCCGACGAGCCGGGGGCCGCGCTCTTGCTCGACCCCAGCCACCCCAACCCGCGGCGTCGCGAGGTGCTCCTGCTCCGCTCGCGTGACCCCGAGGACGAGGCCTGGCACGGCATCCGAGAGGGATTGAGCCCCGAGCTGCGCGACCGGATCGGGGTCGGCACGGTCTTTCGCACCAATCGCCTGAACTGGCTGCTGACCGAGGCGGCGGCACGCACGGGCCGTCTTGCCACGCTGCACGAGCCCAAGCCCGCGCCGGCGCGCGTGAACCCTGATCTGGCCGCGTATCGCCTGGCCGCCGAGCGTGTGCCCGGCGTGGCGATCGACAGCGCGTGGCGTGAGTTCTACCAGCTCATCGCCGCCAAGAGCCCGGCCGAGCGGGCCCTGGTGCAGAAGGCTATCGATGCGACGCTGGCGGGCGTCCGGGCGGCCGCGACGGAGATCCGGCCGGGGGCCAACGAGGGCGCTGTCGTCCGGACGCTCCAGGCGACGTTCGCCGAGAACGGCGGCGAGGGCAACGCGTTCAACCCCATCGCGGGCTCGGGCGTGAACGCGACCGTGCTGCACTACGGGGCCAACAACCGCGTGATGGAAGACGGTGACATGCTCGTGCTCGATAGCGGGACGAAGTTCGCCGGGTACTGCGCCGACATCACGCGCACCTTCCCGGTCAACGGGAGGTTCAACAGCACGCAGGCGGACGCCTACGAGATCGTGCTCAAGGCCATGCGGGCCTCAATCAAGGCGTGTACCGTCGGCACGTGGATGCACGACGTGGACATGGCCGCACGCGAGATCATCGACAAGGCCGGCTACGGGCACGCGTTCTACCACGGCATCGGGCACCACCTGGGCATCTCGGTCCACGACGTCGACCCGAAGACGCCGCTGCGCAAGGACGCGATCGTGACGATCGAGCCGGGGATCTACCTGCCCGAGGAGAACATCGGCATCCGCATCGAGGACGACATCCTGGTGACATCGGGCGCGCCAGCGAACATGAGCAAGGCGTTGCCCGTTGATCGCAAGGGTGTCGAAGCGCTCATGCGGGGCTGAGCAGGAGCACAGCGAGGACGCCGCGAGCGGTCCACAGGAACGTGCGCAGCCAGTTGGTCATCACCAGGCGGCGCACGAGAGTGGCGTCGTGGCCTCGCTCCAGCTTGCCGTGCAGCGGGACTTGCACAAAGAACGTCGAGGCCCAGACCAGGCCGAGCAAGACTGCACCGCCGATGCTCAGGACTCCTGGGACGAGCACGAGCAACGCCGCGGCGGTTGCGAACTCCGCAAGCATGACGGGCCCGACCACCATGGTGGTCCGAGCCTGGTGGCTCGTGCTGTAGGCCGGCCAGCCGTCGCCGCCGACGCGGGCGAACAGCGGATAGTGCACGACCTGCACGAACCAGATGAGCCCCACCATGAACCAGGTGGCGGCGGCGTGGATGAGCGCGACCGTCTCGATCACGCGCCCTTCGCCCCGATGGCGGCCGCGATGGCCTGCTTCTTGCGCGCCCGATGCCACCTCGCCAGGGCGAGTGCATGGGCCGCGAAGAAGAAGGGCAGCATCATCTCCAGGCCCTCCTCGATCGCGTAGAAGGCCTGGCGGGCGCGTGGCCCGAGCGTGATGCCCAGGTTCTCGTCAAGGAGCGCGGGAGCGCGATCGATCGCCTTTGTGAAGACGAGCATCCCAAACGCGAAGCCGAGCGCCAGGACCCACCAGGCCCACGGCCGCTTCCAAGGCTGCAGAGCGATCAACCGAGACACGAGCACGGCGACGCTCGCCACTACGAGCAGCATGATGGCGGCGGCGAGGATGCGCTCGGGCAGGCCGATGCTGATGGCCTGCTCCACACCGTCCACGAAGATGGTGTGGTCGGCCCGGTAGTAAAAGGGTGGCTTGAGCACGCTGTACCCGGTGAATGCAACATGCCAGTCCCACTCGCGAGCGGCGGCAGCGAGCGCGATCACCATGCCCGCGGCCACGCCGATCGTGGGCTTGCGGAACACCAGCGGGATCCACAACGAGAGGGCGATCCAGAGCCAGGGGGAGGCCTGCTCAAAGGGACCCGACTCGTCAAAGAGGGCCTGGGTCCGTTGCTCGGGCAGCGCGAGGCCCAGCGTGATCAGGACGGTTGCCGAGACCAAGGCCAGGGCAACGCTGCCGAGAAAGGACCATCGACCAGCATCCTGCCGGCTCGTGTTCGCATCGGGCATAGAGTGCATACTAGGTCTTGGCACGAGTCTGCCGACGGGGCAGCCGAGCTCGATACCCGTCTCGAATCCCGTCTGGGAGCCGCGTTGGTGTTGCTGATCTCTCGCGAGTATCCGCCGTTCGTGGGCGGGGGCATCGGCACGTACACCGTCCGGATGGCGCGAGCGTTGGCCGGGCAGGGGCACGAGCCGGTCGTCGTGACGGTTGGTGACTGCGATGGGCCGGTGGTCGAGCGGGATGGTTCGATCCGCGTGGTTCGCCTGCCCTTTCTCGATTATGTTGAATCCCAGCCGGAGTGGACGGCTCCGCGGGCGAGCATCCTGGCGTCGCCGAGCGGGCCGGCGTGCCACGCGGCGTTCTGGGCGTTCCACCACGAGAGCGTGCTGGCGATGCAGCTGCGCGAGCATCTGCCGTGGCTGCTGGATGAGTTTCGACCCGACGTGATCGAGGCTCCCGATACCGGGGCGCTCTTGTGGTTCGTGCTCAACGAGCGCCGGCTCGGGCGGGGACCGCTGCACGAACTCGGTGAGCAAGGACCGCCGGTGGTCGTGCACCTCCACTCGCCGACGGCGTGGATCGAGGAACTGCAGGGCGGACCGGAGCCCGGCAGGGCGTCGTGCGAGCTGCGCTCCATGGAGCGCGATGTGATCCGCTGGGCCGACGGCATCGCATGCCCAAGCCACGCGCTCGCCGAGTGGACGCAGCGATGGGAGCCGAACGCGGTCGGCAAGATCCGCGTCACGCCCTATCCACTCGGGGAGCCTGGGGAACCACCGGCTGTTGAGCGGCCGGAGATAGCTGCCCTGTTCGTCGGGCGGATGGAACGCCGCAAGGGCTTCGATACGCTGGTGCGGGCCGTGGCACAACTGAGCGACGATGGGCCGACGATTTGTGTTGCCGGTCGAGACACGTTCGACTGGGTCGCGGGCCACCACTTCGGCCAGGCTGCCTTGGATGAACACGGGGCGGGAGTGGCCGAGCGTTTCGAGTTGCTGGGTGAGCTCGAACCGACGGCACTGTCCGTGCAAAGGCAGCGATGCGCGATCGCCCTGGTGCCCAGCCCGAACGACAACTTCCCGAACACCTGCATGGAGGCGATGGCGGCCGGGCAGATCGTCGTCGCCGCGCGAGCCGGTGGCATGGCCGAGATGGTTGAAGACGGCGTGAGCGGCGTGCTGTTCGAGCCGGGGGATGCGGGAGACCTCGCGAGCTCAATCCGTCGCATCACGACCATGTCGGTCGTGGAGCGCGAGCAGATGGCACGCGCCGCCAGCGAACGTATGCGGGCGTTCTGTGATGACAGCCGCGTTGTCATGCAAAGGCTTGAACACGCACATGGGCTGCGGCCGAAGACTCCGGCGGCGGCGCCGGCTCGCGAGGTTGGCGTGATCACGTTCGAGGCGATCGATGACGAGGCCCAAGCCGCGTTGACGGATGCCCTACGCGCTGATCCGACGATCGATGCCGTGGTGCCGTGGTTCGGCCGCTGGGGGCCCGATGGTTGCGAGTTGGTCCCGTTTTCAACACCCTCAAGGGAACACCTGGAACTCCTCGTCGATCACCCTGGCCCGATCGCGATCGACCGCACGCATTGGGAGGAGATCGAACCCAGCGTGCCCGCTGGTACGGCGTCGGCGATTCTCAGGGCCCTCGTTGTTCGCGGGTCGAGCGTGGCCGTGTTGCCAGAACTCGTCATCGGCGGCTCGGCGCCCGATGGTGTCCAGGCTCCCGGCGAGCCACTCGTGCAGCGGCTGAGCAATGGGAGGCGAGCGGCCTCGCACCTGGACAAGGCTCGATCGGCACTCAAACTGGCTCGCGAACAAGAGCACGAGGCTCTTAAGCAACGAGACGAGGCTCGGCGAGAACGAGAAACTGCTTGGTCCGAAGCCGAGAAGGCCCGCGCGGTGCTGGCGGAGATCCGCTCGAGCCGGGCGTACAAGCTGGCGGAACGCTTGAGCAAGCTACGCCGACGCCTCTCTGGCGACTCACTACAATAAACCGTGCACGATCAGCCAACGGAAATCGAGCCAAGGCCGGACTCCGGCGAGGACTGGGCGGTCCGTTGCGATGGGATCGGCAAGCGGTTCAAGATCTATGACAATCCCTGGCACCGGATGGCCGAGTGGGCGACGCTCGATCGGCTGAACCTGCACAAGGACTTCTGGGCGGTCCGCGATGTTTCCTTCGAGTTGCAGAAGGGGGAGTGCCTGGGCGTCGTCGGCCGCAACGGCAGCGGCAAGAGCACACTGCTCAAGATGGTCACGGGCGTGAGCGTGCCCACCGAGGGCTCGGCGAGCATCCAGGGCCGGGTGCTGAGCCTTATCGAGCTTGGGGCGGGGCTCAACAAGAACCTGACGGGGCGGCAGAATGTGCACAACATGGCCGGGCTGCTGAACTTTCCCCCCGGTTTCGCGCGTGCGAAGATGGAGGAGATCGAGGCGTTCGCGGACATCGGAGCGTTCTTCGATCGGCCCGTGCGGAGCTATAGCAACGGCATGACCGTGCGCGTGACGTTCAGCATCTTCGCGGCGTTCGAGCCCGAGGTGCTGATCGTTGACGAGGCGCTTAGTGTGGGCGACATCTTCTTCGTGCAGAAGTGCACCCGACGGATTCACGAGTTGCTCGAACGGGGCACGACGATGCTGCTGGTCAGCCACGACGCCGGTGCGATCACCAACCTCTGCGATCGGGCGATCTTGCTTGAAAAGGGCAAGGCCGCCTTCCATGGCGAGCCGGCCGATGCGATCGCTCGGTACCACGCCGCCCTTCGTCAGGGTGGCGCAAAGCCTGGGAAGAAGTGGCAACGGAGTGATCGAGGTGCTGCGGAACCGACCACAGCCAGTGAGGCCACCGGCTCGGAGCGTGGGCGGCGGCTGGCGAGCCGCGTGCTGAAGGCGGACGTGCTCGAGCACGGCGGCGAGGCCGAGCGCCGGCATGGCGAGGGTGGGCTCACGATCCGTGCGTGCCAGATCTGCGACGAGCAAGAGCGCGACGCGAGCGTGCTGGCCCTTGGAGACACGCTGCACGTGCGCGTGCTTGTGGAAGCCTCGGACCATATCGAGTCGCCACGCGTGGGTATGCGGCTGTTCGACCGTTTTGGTACGCAGGTGTTCGGGCAGGGCACGCTGCAACAGGGCGTCGATATACCCACCATGGAGCCGGGCGACAGGCTGGTTGTGTCGTTCAATGTTGAGCTGCAACTCAAGCCCGGCGAGTACACCATCGGGCTCTCGACCAGCGAGCCCGATCCGGAGGGCAATCCGAACGGCGCGCTGTTCCACGACCACATCAACGGGCTGGGGCCGATCCGCGTGAATCATCCGCCGCAGCTTCCGCTGCCGTTCCACGGGACGGTGCGGCTGCCGATGAGCATCTCGCTTGAGCACGCGGGGGCCGATCACGCCGATGCGTCCCACCAGGCCGCCAACGCATGAGCGAACCCGTCGCCTTCCTCACCGGATGCGGCCGCAGCGGCACGACGATCCTCGGCCAGATGATCGGTCAGAGCCCGGGCGTTCGGTATCTCAACGATTACTTCCCGATCTGGATCGATCCGTTCCCGCAGTGCGACGCGTGGGGATTGCGGTCCGATACGCGAAATCGTGACAACGGTGTCGAGCTGACCGAGGCGGACCTGGCCGAGGCGACTCTGGCAGGGGGCGACCCGGCCGAGTTCTGGCGGATCGTACGCGAGAAGCGAGGGAACACGCCGCTGCTCGTCGAGAAGGTGGCGCTCAACAACTTCCGAATGCGGTTCCTGCATGCCTTGGCGCCCAACGCGCGCATCATCAACATCGTGCGACACGGCGTAGAGGTCGCGCGCTCGATTGCCAAGCGTGTCGAGGTCGGAGAGTGGTACGGCGAAGGTGACCGGAAGTGGTGGCTGCTCGAACGCCTGGCACGTGAGCGTGGCCTGGTCCGTGAGTTGGAGTTGTGTACGAACGACGCCGCCCGCGGGCTGTTGGAGTGGCGCATGAGCGTGGAGGTCGCGGGCGAGCATATCGCGCAGATTCCGGGGGATCGGGTGCTCCGCGTCCGGTACGAGGATCTCATCGCCGACGCACCGGCCGTCGCCACAAGCATCGCCGACCATCTGGATCTGCCCGATGGAGGCGCTGCGATGCGCGACTGGGCCGCCGATCGCATCGAGCGCAAAAACCCGGCATCGACCGAAGTCCCCCCACCGCCCGAGACCGAGGCTATCGCTGGCGACGCCCTTCGCGGACTTGGGTACGACCCCAAGGGCGGGATGCTCGCCTCGCCTACCGTCGCCCCATGACCGCCCACTCGGCCGCTCCAAGCCCACCATCGGGTGCCCAGGTCGCCCCCCCACCGATCATCATCCTCGGCGTGCCTCGCAGCGGGACCACGCTGCTGCGCACGATGCTCGATGCGCACCCGCGCATCGCGTGCGGCCCGGAAACGCCTTGGCTGGCCGAGCATCAATCCTCGTCGCTGCTCGGCCTCGTGCGTGCGATGCGCGACCCCGAGCATGGCTACTGCGAGAGCTTTGGGCAGTCACCAGGGGTCGTGCATTCTGCCGCGCGCGGCTTCCTCGATCACGTGATGCACGCATATGCGCGCTCTCGCAGGAAGACGCGTTGGGCCGAGAAGACACCCAACAACGCGCTGCATGTCGAGTCGTTGCATGCCATCTTGCCCGATGCGAGGTACGTGTGGATCACGCGCGATCCGTTGGATGTTGTGCAGAGCACCGTTCGAGTATCGGCCCATCGCAAGGGCATCGCGCCGGTCTATGAACGCTCGCTGCGGATGACCACCGACGTTTCAGTGCCGATGACCGAGGTCGCCGCCGCGTTGCGTTGGGTGGCTTGGAATCGGCGGATCGAGTCATTCCTCCAAGACAAGCCGCACCTTCACTTGAACTATGAGTCACTGGTGTGCACGCCGGGCCCCGAGCTGCGGCGGCTGTGCGACTTCCTCGAAGAGCCGTTTGATGACGCGATGCTGGCGTATGACACGCAGCGCCACGACCTGCCGAACTGGGAATGGGGCAGCACCGATGTCGCCCATCATGGCAAGGTGGTGACCGGCCGCATCGGCCGTGGATTCGAGCGGATGGATGAGCCAATCCGAGATGGCGTGGCTGCGATCACCTCGCTTTGGCAGCCTCCCGGCCGGCCAGGACCGATTGGGGAACGGGAACGCCTCCCGGTGCATTCCGCAACGGCGGCGCTCGTCGGCCAGCAAGCCGCCACGCTGCTGCCGTCAAAGGAGCCTCCGGATGCCAAGCGGTGCGCCCGCATCGGAGAGGCGGTGGTCTCGCATGCTGCGGCCGGGTTGGAGCACGGTGAGATCCCGCGGCTGCCCGCGCAACTCGCGCCAGCGGCGTTCGTATTGGCGTACGCGGGCAGCGCGGCTTCGGTCACGCCAGCGAACGTCGACCATACCGAGGCGCTGCAGCGCCATGCCGGCCGGTGGCAGATTGAGGAGACCCTCGGCATCGGTGATTCGGCGCCAGACCGCACCTCGCGTCCACTGATCGATGCTGATCCGACGGGGCTGAGGATAATCACTCCCGCGCCGTGTGCTGTCCTCGCGAGGCTTGAGGAGTTGCGTAGCCCGCCGTTCACCGGGTTCATGAAGATGCTCAACGCCTTCGCGAGCGACCACGGCCTTCGTGAATTCGATTCGTGGAGCAAGATCTGGGAGTATCCGTGGCTGTGGTACCACGCGATCGAGTCCATGCCACTCGCGGGCCTGCGCGTGGTCGACATGGGCAGCGAGCTGAGCCCGATGCCGTGGTGGCTCGCGACGATGGGCGCCCGCGTGACGCTCATCGAGACTACACGCGGCATGGAGGGGCTCTGGGCGAAGCTGGCCAGAAAGCTCAACGTACGCGTCGACTGGGCAATCACTGACGATGAGTCGATTCCGGTGCCCGACGGCGAGGCGCATCTGGTCACGAGCCTCAGCGTCATCGAGCACCAGCCCGACAAGCGCCGAGCCATGGACGAGATCGCCCGTGTGCTGGTGCCGGGCGGTGTGCTCGCGATGAGTTTCGATATCTGCGAGGAGGGCATGGGCATGGCCTTCCCCGAGTGGAACGGCCGGGCGCTCACCATGGCCGAGTTCGAGGCGGATTTGTGGAAGCACCCGGCTTTCGCGAGGACCCGGCCCGCCGGCGAGATCGCCTGGAACACCGAGGACATCGGCCCGTACTTCGAGTGGCACAAGTCGACCGCGGAGCACCATACCTATGTGACGGGTGCCGCGGTCATGCGGCGGGATTGAGACATACGGATCGTCACCGCAGCTTGAGCTCGCCTGACGAACATGAAAACCGCAGATATCGTTCGGCATGACCGCCATCACGCCGAGCCACCCCCTACGACAGGACATCATCGACCCATACCTCGCGGCCCATCCGTATCGCGTGCTCTTTGTCACGGTGAGCGGGGCCCACCTGTACGGATTCGCCTCGCCCGACAGCGACTATGACCTGCGTGGAGCTCACGTCATCGATTTGCCGACCATGATCGGGCTCGACACCCCGCGCGAGACGTACGAAGTGCTCGATCGCGACGCCGAGATCGAGATGGACATCGTGACGCACGATGTTCACAAGTTCTTCACGATGCTGCTGGGCCGCAACGGCTACGTGCTGGAGCAGATCTGCTCGCCGCTCGTCGTCTACGCCGGGGAGGGCTTCGCCGAGCTACGCGACATCGCGATGCGGTGCCTCACGCGGCACCACCGCCACCACTTCCGCAGGTTCGCGACGAATCAATGGGAGAAGGTCGCGGGACCGAGCCACGGGACCGTCAAGGGTCTCTTGTACAGCTATCGCCCGCTGCTCGCCGGGATCTACCTCATGGAAGAGCGTGCGATGGAGAGTAATTTGCGCACGCTCAATGAGAAGTTCGGCTTGCCCACAATCGATGAACTGATCGAACGCAAGATCACCGGAGCCGAGACGCAGCCGCTGGGCGAGGCCGATCTGGGGTTTCATCATGAGCAGTTTGAGTCGTTGAACGCCAGGCTTGAGGGGTCCGCCGAGAAGAGCGGATTGCCCGAAAGCCCGGATGCTTCGGCGCGTGCGGCGCTCAACGATTTACTCGTGGGGCTGCGGACCTCTACGGGTGGCTGACGCATGTTCGTCGCGCTCTGGCTTGCCATCCTCGCCAGCCTGTTCGCGATATGCGTGATGATTGGCTGGGTGCGGCTCGAACTGCGTGAGTCGAGCGCTCGGATTCATCAGTGGTGGCCGACCAGGGCGTTCGTGTTCATCAACGCGACCATTCTGGGAGTCATGGGTCTCACCGTTCTGGCGATCGAGCCTGGCTATGCGATTGCCGCGCTGATCGGACAAGGGGCCGCGGCTCTCGCCGGCGGTGTCATGCTCGTCGTTGTTTGCCTCGGCGTTCGTCGCACCGGGCCACGGGGTCTACGGCTGGTGGCAATCTCGATAACGCTGGCTGCGGCCTCGACAAACGCCGCCATCTGGGTGGTCGTCGCTGTGATTGCCGACCCGTTTGGCGCGATGGCTGCGTACCTCGCACCGATCGCCACCGTACCCATCGGGTCGGCCATCGGTCTGGGCGCGGTCGTTTGGAAGCTCCCCTCTGTCGCACCGAAGCCCGCCGACGGCTGTCCCTCCTGCGGCTACCCGCGAGCCGGGCTCAATGGGACCGCGCGATGCCCAGAGTGCGGTGCGGCTTGGACCGCGAGCTACTGGGGTTCCGTGTAGAATGAAGGTGGACGACTCGAACACGACGGAGGCTCGGCCATGACCACCACCACATCTGCCTTCCCCACCATCAACCTCCTCAAGTGGATCGACGAGCATCCCGAGGCGTTTACGCCGCCGGTGATGAACAAGCAGTTCTTCCACGAGAGCAGCGACGCGATCATCTTCGTGTCAAAGGGCCCCAATACTCGCAACGACTTCCACGTGAACCCGACCGAGGAGCTGTTCTACCAGCTCAAGGGCGACATCGCCGTGCGCGTCCGGCCGCTCGACGGCAGCCCGCCGCACAACGTGATCGTGCGCGAGGGCGAGCTCTTCTTGCTCCCGCGCTGGGTGCCCCACCGCCCGCAGCGGCCGGCCGGCACGCTGGGCCTCATTGTCGAGTTCCCCCGCGGCTTCGACGAGAACGGCAACCCGCAAAAGGACGGCCTGCAGTGGTACTGCCCACAGGACGACGAGCTCGTGTACGAGGACTACTTCGAGCTCAAGCACATCGACCGGGACCTGCACCGCATCATGGACGACTTCTGGGACGGGCCCGAGGAACGCCGGACGTGCAAGGAGTGCGGCTACGTGATCACGCGGGCGCCGGAATTCGAGATGGATCCGCTCGGCGGGGGCTGATCGTGCCGATCGGTTGTGGGAGCCGTTGCCTTCGATCACGGGCCATCCTCGGAATGGTTTGCGTGGTCTCGGTGTTGGCTACGCACGGCTGCTCACCCTTCGGCGATGTCAACATGTCAACACGAGATCTGGACCGCCGAATGACGACCGCCGTGCGCGGCAACGCGGTGTCGTACGTCCGCAGCGGCAACGAAGATGATCCTCGCGTCATCTACGTGCACGGCACCCCGGGCGACGCGGGGGCGTTCGCAGAGTTCGTGCGTACGCCGATCGATGGCGTCGAATCAATCAGTGTCGATCGCCCGGGCTTCGGCCAGACCGGTGGTCCGGCCCTCACCTCATTCGTGGACCAAGCGGCGGCCATCGAACCGCTGCTGGTCGAACGTGAGGGCCGCTGGCCGGTCCTCGTAGGCCACTCGTTGGGTGGACCGATCGTCGCACGGATGGCGGCCGACCATCCCGATCGGGTGTCGGCCATCGTGATCACCGCGGGCTCACTCGATCCCGAACTCGAGAACCCGAGGTGGTTCAACTACGTTGCCATCGGCCTGTACCCGATCATCCCGCGGATGTTCAGGGTGAGCAACGCCGAGATCTTCGCGGCTCGCGAGGAGACCAAGGAACTGGCCTTGGTGCTCGATCAGGTCCAATGCCCGGTGTACATCGTGCACGGGACCAAGGACAAGCTCGTGCCATACGCGAACGTCGCGTACATGAAACGGGCGTTCAGGAACGCGGCTTCGGTTGATGTGGTCCGCGTCGACAACGTCGGCCACTTCGTCCTGTGGTCGCACGAGGAAGTGGTACGCGACACGATCGAGCGCGCCATCGCGCCCATCGAGTAGCCTCTCTCGCTCAGTCGTTCACGGCGAGTCGATCCGCCAGCGAAATCCCGCAGCGATCGGGCGATGGTCGCTGCCAACATCGGGACCCACCACCGAGAACACCGGTTCGAGATCACCGCCGTACACGGCGTGGTCGAGTCGAATGCCGGGCGCGAGCGAAAGTGGGCGGCGCGTTGGGCCCCAGGTTGCGCCTCGACTGCGACTGATTTTGTCATGTGCCTCCCAAAGGATCTCGTAGCCATGCAGAGTCTCTTGCCGGAGTGGCCGCAGCTGTCCGGTTCGCCACGGGCCGTTGAAGTCTCCGATCAGTATGGTGCCAGCAACGTCGCGTCGTCGGCTTGAGTAGTCCGTCTCCCCCAACCGTGATCGGGCATCAAGCCGGAGTTTCCAGATTTGTTCTCGCTGCATCTCGAACCAGGCGAAGCTGATCGGCGGGTAGACATGTACGTTGGTTACATCAACAAGAAGCCCCTCGAACTCAAGCGTCGCTCGAATCGATGGGATGTCCCAGTATCCGGGCCAAACGTTCCGCAAATGCTGCGAGAGCGGCATTCGGCTTAGTGTGGCTTGACCGAACGCGTCGGGCCTTGGCTCTTCAACCATGTGTGGATAACGATCGCGCAATCGAGTTCTCACGATCTCAGCCCACCGAGTCCCGTACTCCTGCAACACGATGACATCGGGATCGACCTCATCGATCCATGCGATCAATCGATTCGGATTGGCTTGGTCGTAGCCCAGGTTGCAACTAATGACCGTCAGCGTTTGGGCATCGTCGATGGGCGGTGCTACCGATCGGATGCTGCGGAGGCCCAGCGGCCCGACCGTGACGAGCACACCAAGCAGAAGGACAAAGCCCAGCTTCCATCGCCGCATCGCAATCGCCGCGAGCAACACCACTGTGATTCCCAGACCCGCGTGGAACGCAAAGGTCTGCACGAGGAGCGCGAGGAACGCCAGCGGTGTCGGCCCGCCGTCGACGAGCCGTGCCAGGGCCAGGGCTGCCAATAGCCCGATTGCCGCAAGCCACCCGAACGAGGTGAAGATACGACCGAGCCACGCAAGGATGCTCTCGGTCTCCACCTTGTCGGCCTGAGCCTCGGGCATCAGACACCTACGCCAGGCAGAGGATCTTGTTCAGGTCAACTGGCCGCCGGCTCTGGCCGACCGACCTTCGAGAACACGAACGAGGTCCCCTGCACCTCCACCAGGATCGTGTCCCCCGCCCCAAACTCACCAGCCAGGATCCGGCTGGCCAGCGGGTTCTCGATCCGCTGCTGGATCGTCCGCTTCAGCGGGCGTGCTCCGTAGGCTGGGTCCCAGCCCTCGGCGGCGAGTTGGGCCTGCGCCTCCCCGGTCAGCTCGAGGGCCATGTCCCGATCGGCAAGCCGCTGGCGCAAGCGTTCGAGCTGGATGCTCGCGATCGCGCCGAGCTGGTCCTTCTTGAGCTGGTGGAACACGGCGATCTCGTCGATGCGGTTGAGGAGCTCGGGGCGGAAGAACGCGCCGCGCATGTCGAGGTTGAGGCGCGCGTTCAGCTCGCCGCTCTCCAGGTCTGGGGTGAGTCCCTTGCCGGCGACATCGACGCCCGGGCCATGGCGGATGAGGTCGCGCACGGCGGCCTCGATCTCCCAATCCTCGGCACCCTGTTCGGTCATCTGCTGGATCTTCTGGCTGCCCAGGTTGCTCGTCATCACGACGATGGTGTTGCGGAAATCGACCGTGCGGCCCTGGCCGTCGGTCAGCCTCCCGTCATCGAGCAGCTGCAGCAGCACGTTGAAGACATCCTGGTGCGCCTTCTCGACCTCGTCCATGAGTATGACGCAGTACGGGCGCCTGCGGACGGCCTCGGTGAGCGCTCCGCCCTCGTCGTAGCCGACGTAGCCGGGGGGCGCGCCGATGAGACGGCTGACCGCGTGCTTCTCCATGTACTCGCTCATGTCGATGCGGACCAGCGCTTCCTCGGTATCGAACAAGAACTGGGCGAGGGCCTTGCACGTCTCGGTCTTGCCCACGCCGGTCGGCCCGAGGAACAAGAAACTACCGATCGGTCGATCGGGATCGCCAAGGCCCGCCCGGCTACGGCGCACCGCGTCGGCCACGAGCCGCAGGGCATCGTCCTGGCCGATCACACGCTCGCGGAGGTGGTCCTCCATCCGAGTAAGCTTGTCGCGTTCGCTCTCGACGAGTCTCGCGACCGGGATGCCGGTCCAGCGACCGACGATCTCGGCGATCTGCTCGGCGTCCACCTCTTCCTTGACAAGCAGATCGCCCTGCTTGGCCTTGTCGCGCAGCGACTCGTCGGCCTTGGTCATTGCCGACTCGAGGTCGGGGATCTCGCCGTACTGGATGCGAGCCGCGGTCTCGAGGTCACCCCGTCGCTGGGCCTGCTCGAGCTCGACACGCTTGGCGTCGATCTGCTCCTTGATCGACTTGACGGCGTCGAGCTCGGCCTTCTCGGCTTCCCACTCGCTGGTCAGCGCGCGGTTGCGCTCCTGCAGCTCGGCCAGTTCCTGCTCGATCCGTGCCAGCTCTTTCGCGCTGGCGTCGCTCGACTCCTCGAGCTTGAGCGCTTCACGCTCGATCTCCAGCTGCATGATCTTCCGCCGAAGCTCGTCGAGCTCGGTGGGCATGCTGTCGTTCTCGATGCGAAGCCGGCTGGCGGCCTCATCGATGAGGTCGATGGCCTTGTCGGGCAGGAATCGATCGGCGATGTACCGCTGGCTGAGCTGGGCGGCGGCGAGGATCGCACCGTCTTGGATGCGCACGCCGTGGTGCGCTTCGTAGCGGTCCTTGAGGCCGCGGAGGATGGCAACGGTCTCCTCGACCGACGGCTCGCCGACGAAGATGGGCTGGAAGCGTCGCTCGAAGGCGGGGTCCTTCTCGACGTGCTTCCGGTATTCGTCGAGCGTGGTCGCGCCGATGCAGCGCAGCTCGCCGCGCGCGAGTGCGGGCTTGAGCAGGTTGCCCGCGCTGACCGCACCCTCGGCAGCGCCGGCACCGATGATGGTGTGCAACTCGTCGATGAACAGGATGACGGCGCCCTCGCTTGCGGTTACCTCACGAAGGACCGCCTTGAGCCGTTCCTCAAACTCGCCACGGTACTTGGCACCTGCCAGAAGCTGCCCGACATCGAGGGCCATGATCCGCTTGTCACGCATGCTCTCGGGGCAATCGCCGTTGACGATCCGCAGTGCGAGCCCTTCGGCGATGGCCGTCTTGCCGACGCCCGGCTCGCCGATAAGCACGGGGTTGTTCTTGGTCCGCCGGCTGAGCACCTGCATGCAGCGGCGGATCTCCTCGTCGCGGCCGATGACCGGATCGATCTTGCCTTGCTGGCCCTTCTCGGTGAGGTCTACGGCGTACTTCTTCAGGGCCTTGTACGTGGTCTCGGCGTTCTGATCGGTGACGTTGTTCACACCGCTGGCCTGGCGGATCTGGGCGACGGCTTCCTCGAGTGCCTTGGCCGACGCGCCCACGGTGTCGAGCACGCGCTTCGCGCCCCCGTCCTGCGCGCATGCCAGCAGCAGGTGCTCGGTGGCGATGTACGAGTCGCCCATCGCCTTCGCCTGGGCGTCGGCCTTCTGGAGCACGCCCATCATCTCGCGGCCGGTTTGCCCGGCGGCAGACGACGTCGTGGGGAGGCTCTTGAGCTCGGCTTCCACAACCTGCGAGACTCGATCCGCTCGGACGCCCGACTTCTCGAGCACCGACGCCGCCGGCCCGGACTTGTCCTCGAGCATCGCCGCGAGGAGGTGCAGCGAGCCGACCTCGGCATGACCGGCACCCATGGCCGAAGCCTGGGCGGCGGAGAGCACCTGCTGGGCGGTTGTCGTGAAGCGGTCTGGGGTCATGGTGGATCCTCCTTGCGGGTTCCACCACAGGCCGTACAAGCGGCGCGCCAATCGCCAATGAGGCAATGAATGGCCGCTGGCGCAACACCGCCGGAGTTCTCTCATGGGATGCCGCACCGCGACTGCCGCTCTGGCAGACACGACCAAGGCACTCTGGTCAAAGAGGGAGAGCAGCACGCTCAACGCGTGCCGAAGTCCTCAAGTTGGGGGTTGGTGTTGATGTGCCGATCAGGCCGTGACGTCGATGCGGCCGCCCGGCTCGGCGGCACCGGAAGCTGCGGATATCGCCCCGCGACCGGCCTGGGCAACACTCGCGGCGTCGTCGATCAGGCTGTTGATCGCTTCGCCCTCGGCGCGGGCGGCGTCCAGTTGCTTGCTGGCAACGGCGATTCCAACCGAGTCGGCGACGTTGACGCTTGACAATGAGGGCACGGTCATATCCGAGGTATCGACTCCTTCGAGGGTGGTCGTGAGCGCAGCCCTCACCTAAAACCGTACAAAATGCTTCCATCGAGGGTTCCGTACACCTCAAAACGCCACCTAGGCGTCAGAACCGCTACCCCACGGTCCGCGAACCGGAGTGGCCGCGGCTTGACGAGCCAGCCTCCCAGCCGTACAACAGCGGCCTTGGGAGGCCCTGAGAGGCAACCCCGACGAGCCCGGTCGATATACTTGGAAGCTCAAGACCCCCGGCGAGAGATCGCCACCGCCCAAGACCGCAATAAGGAAGGCGTTCCATGACCCGCAGCCGATCCACCCGCCGTGCCCTCGTTTCGGCCCTCATCCTGGGCGTTGGTGCCAGCATGCTCGCCGGCTGCGGCTCGTCGGGCCGCTACCAGTACCTTCGCTGGAACGTCGCACCGGAGCTCGAAACGCTCGACCAGCGTTGGGTCGATGCGGACACCGAGTACGCCATCATGAACAGCGAGAACACGCGCATGCTGCGTTCGGACTGGCGTCGCTTCTGGTACGTCGATCGCCCCAGCCGATTGACCTCCACGCCTAAGCCGTATTGATGATCGGCTGACACCCTGATTGATCGAGCCCGACCGGGACGGTCGGGCTTTTTGTTGCGCCCTTGGTGGGCTATCGGAGAGCGAGGCACTCGGCGATCTGGATCGCGTTGAGCGCTGCGCCCTTTCGGAGTTGGTCGCCACAGACCCAAAGCGAGAGCCGGCGGCCATCGCGAGAGAGTCGCGCACGGGAGATCGAGACCAAGTCGGTTCCCGCGATGTCCCGAGGCGTGATGAGGGCGGTCGGGTCGGCGTTGAACGCGACGCCCGGGAAGGCTCCCGCGACTTCTGCGACCGCGCCGTGCGTTGCTGGCCGCTCCAATTCGAGCACGACCGACTGGCTGTGGCATCGTTCGACCGGGACGCGGATGCAGGTGGGCGCGATGTCGAGCTGCGGCATCGCGAGGATCTTGCGTGCCTCGGCGATGATCTTGGACTCCTCGACACTGAGCCCAGTGCCTACATCGACCGGAGACTCGTGCGGGAACACGTTGAACGCGCACGTCACTGGGAATGCGGTGGGTTCTGGTCTGCGGCCGGAGAGGACGTCGGCGGTTTGGGATCGCAGTTCTTCGAGGGCGGTCCTCCCGGCGCCGGATGCCGCTTGATAGGTCGAGACCACCGCTGACGACACGCCAAAGGCGCGACGGAAGGGCTCGATCGCCATCAACAAGATGATCGTCGAGCAGTTCGGATTCGCGACGACGCTCGGACCCGAGTCGAGTTGCTCACCGTTGACCTCCGGCACCACCAAGGGCACGTCGGGTGTGAGACGGAACGCCGAAGAATTGTCCACGACGCGGGCACCGTGATCAACGGCAATCGGAGCGAAGGACCGAGCCGTTTTGTCATCGGAACAAAACAGGACGATGTCGCAGCCCTCGAAGGACTGCTCATCGGTCTCGACGATCGTGAGCTCGTCGCCGGCGTAGGGCAGTTGGGTGCCCGCAGACCTCAGCGATCCGAAGGCACGTACGTTGTCAAGCGGAACACCGCGGCCTTCGAGGATGCCGAGGGCCTCACGACCGACAAGCCCGAACGCTCCAACGAGCGCAATACGCTTGGTGCACAACGGGCTGGTGGTCGTTGCGGTCACGTCCGATGGTACTCGGCCGGTTTGGACGGTCGCGATCGGGTGTTCGCAGTCAGGCAAGTTGCACGCTCCCACGCTCGGAGTGATGACCCAGAATCTCCCGTTCAAGATCGAGTACATCGGCGAGGACGGCCTCGGCCGTGGGCCAACGACCCGCGCCGCGACCGCGGATCACCTCAGACGTACCGTCGGCGAAGGTGAGTTCGACGGCGTTCCACTCGTTGGTGAGGTTGGCGATCGGATCGTGGTCGGCGAGCCGCTTGAGCCCCAGTCGTAACGTTCCGTCGTGATCGAGCGTGGCGATTTGGCTTCGCTTCTCGCCAGGGTGAACTTCGCGGATGTCCGCTCGGGTGCGATCGATCGAGCGAGGCTCGATGCCGCATCGCTCGGCCAGTACTCGCAGCTTATCGACGGCATCACGACCATCGAGGTCTCGCGTCGGGTCTGCCTCCGCGAGACCGAGTTCTTGAGCTTCGGCGATTGCCTGATCGAGCGCTACGCCAATCGCGAGCCTCCCGAGAACGAAGTTCGCCGTGCCATTGAGCACGCCGCGGATACCTGCCACCTCGGATCTTGCCGCGGCCTCAAGAATGGGCGCGCCTCCACCGACGCTTGCGGAAATGAGCAGCTGCGCTTGGCACGCGTCGGCGAGAGCAAACAGCTCGGATCCGTGCTCAGCGAGCACGGCCTTATTCGCGGTCACGACGTGTGCGCCACCGCGTAGTGCCGCGGCAATCGCATCTCTCGCGGCTTCAACGCCCCCGATGGCCTCCACCACGACGTCCGCGCCTGCACTGGCGACTTCGCGCAGATCCCGTGCTGGAATCGGCACGCCGTGACACCGACACCAGCCTTCGTGCCGTTGAGGATCGCGCGCCGAGGTTGCGACGATCTCGAATCGATCGGGAGTCTGCAGGAGCAGTTCTGCGACACCCTTGCCAACCACGCCGAGACCGAGGAGTGCGACGCGGGTGCGCGGGGGCGTGTGGCTCGGCACCGATACTCGGCTGGCGTGGTCTCCAACCTCGGTTGCTTTCACTCCCGCGAGGCCACAAACCTCGAAGCTGAGCCGGTGGTCTCGAGCGAAGCGAACGGCCTTGTGCTGGACGATCGAGCCGTCCAGTGCCAGCGCATCATCGAACGACACGCGTTCGTATCGACCGGGCGGCGGGCCGTCACCGGCTGGATCATGCTCGTACAGCCCGTCGACATCCTTGATCAGCCGACAACGCTCCGCACACAAACCGTCGGCCAGCACCAAAGCGGTGAGGTCGGAGCCGCCGCGACCGAGCGTGACAGCCCGGCCGAGATCGTCTGCAGCAAGAAAGCCGGGCACCACGACGATGCCGCACTCATCGAGCCCGGCGTGGACGACCCGCGTATCGAAGCCGTCGGGACACGCGTCGAGAGCCGGCCCCTTCGCACGCAGCGAGATGGCGACCGGATCGAGCAGCGCGGCCGAGATCCCAACACGATCCAGGCAGGCAATGAGCTGGGCGGCGCTCTCGCGCTCTCCACACGAGAGCATCGCTGCGACCGCGTGGGGATCGGCAGAGATGCGATCTTGGGAGGCTTTTTCCAGCAACTCGTCCGTGCGGCCAGCGAACGCCGAAACGACGGCGACTACGGCCCAACCCTCGCGACGCCACCGGTAGACCTCATGGACGGCGAGGCGCAGGCTGTCGACGTCGGTAAGCACCGAGCCGCCGAACTTGAGGACGATCACGCGGGGGTGCATGCGGCCACCTCCTCGGAGATCGCCGAAGCCTCGGCGTACGCGATCGCCTGCTCAAGATCGGCGATGATCGCTTCGACCGGCTCGAGACCGACGCTTAGGCGGAGCAGGCCGTCGGCGACACCGCTTTCGAGGCGTTGCTCGCGCGGTACATCGGCGTGGGTCATGGTTGCCGGGTGGGTCACCAGCGTTTCCACCGAACCAACATGCTCAACAAGCGTGCACAGGTCGAGACGCTCTGCGACATGGCGCGCGGCTTCGAGGCCACCGCGGAGCTCGAAGCTCAGCACCGCGCCGTGGCACGGCGTCCCGCTTTCGAGCGCGCTGTTGTGCTGCCGACCGGCCAGCGCCTCATCGCCGCTCCGCAGTCCCGGGTAGTTGACGGTCGCGACCGTGGAGTTGTCATTGAGCCACTGCGCGATGATGTGAGCCGACTCGCTCTGTCGGGCGAGCCGGAGCGGCAGGGTCTTCAGGCCGTTGATGGTCGCCCACGCGTTGAAGGGCGTCTGGATCGCACCGGTGCACTTGCGCACGAAGCGGATGCGCTCGAGCAGGGCCCGGTCGCGGGAGACCAGCGCCCCGCCGAGGGCGAGCGAGTGGCCATCGATGAACTTTGTGGTCGAATACACCGAGATGTCCGCGCCAAGGTCGAGCGGCTGTTGCAGCACGGCGGTCTGGAATGTGTTGTCCACGGCCAGTAGCGCTCCGCACGCGCGGGCCTCGGCAGCGATGGCGGGGATGTCGCTCAGCTCCAGCACCGGATTGCTCGGGGTCTCGACGAAGATCAGGCGGGTCTCGGGCGTGATGGCGGCCCGCACATCTTCGACGTCTGTGGTATCGACAAAGGTCGAGCGGATGCCCAGGCCCGGCAGGACCTCTCGAAGCAGCCGCACCGTGCCGCCGTAGACCGATCGGCCGCAGACCACGTGATCGCCGGCGCGCAGCACTGCCAAGAAGAGCGCGGTCTCGGCGGCCAACCCGGTGCTGAAGCACAACGCTGGCGGCGCGTGCTCGAGCTGGCCGAGCGCGTCCTCGAGTGCGGCGACCGTTGGATTGCTGACTCGTGAGTACTGGTGGGCGGGATCGGAGCCCACACCATCGCGGCAGAACGTCGTGCTCTGGGCGATGGAGACGGTCAGCGGATCGCCATCGCGCCGGCCGCGCCCAATGCTGGGGCAGAGGACGGCCGGGTCGGTCGGGCTGGCGAGGTGTGCGGAATCGGTGATCGTGGAATCGAAAACGTGTCCCATGCTGTGAACTCCTTCACAGCATCGAGAGCTTCCAGTGCTGGCGTGGACCGCGGCGAACAGTCGCCGCTCGTTTGCCGAGTGCCGCCTGTCCCGAAGCCGGGTGGCAACCTCGACCGCATCGCTCCCCACGCCGGGGCTGGCCTCGGCACCGTGGCTGGGTCGTAACACCCGCTCGGTTGCCGCCCGGGACCTTGTGAGGCATCCCAGGACTCTTGATGCATGTCGGACGGAGCATAGCAGGGCTTTCTGGCTGGTCAAGGCCGCCGCCAGCCCCGGCCCTACCCTTTTTGAGGTTCGAGTATCGCCGAACACGATCGATGGAGAGTGCTTTGTGAGACACGCGATAGGACGAGCGATGCTGGTGGTTTCGGTCTTTGGGGCTTGGCTCTCTGCGAGCTCGGTCGCCAGCGGGTACCAATTCGGCCCGCTCAATGACGACGAGGAAGAAGTGGTCCTCAGCGGCTTGGAACTGCTTCGCGCCGCCGACGCCGCGCTGCGCGAGGTCACCGCGATGTCGTTCACGATCCACCGCGAAGGAGCCGGTGCGCAGGCCACTCGTGAGCCCGTAACCGAAGCCCGCGTCGTCATGGTTCGTCGCGATGCTGCGACCCGAGCTGGCCTTCAGGACGACAACGGGACGCCACAATGGGACGTCGCCGCATTCGGCCGGATCTCGATGCCAAGCGGCGAGGACGAGTACTGGCCGTTCGCGTTCGCGGTCGATGGTGAGCACGCCCGCTACGTTGATCAGGTGCAGGTGGCGCTCGTCGAGGGCCCACCAACGAGCGCGGCCGAGATCCTGGCAGACAGCAGCGCATCGTTCGCCTTAGACTGGCTCTCCGATTGGGAGAGCCTCGTCGCGCGGCCGATCGTCGACGACACGCCGCGTGTTGAGCCGAAGCGCGACGGTGCCGTACTGATCGGCGATGATGCCACGACTGCCGTCTACGTAGACCTGGCAGAGTTTCCCAGCACGCTCGCGTTTGGCGCATGGTGGTACCTTGGCAAGCGTGATTCGCTTCCGCGACGGCTGGAACTCGTGTACTACGACGTGCGCGACAACGAGAACAACAGCGTTGGTGACGGCATCTCTCGCTTGACTATCTCCGATATCCAGATGCTCGAGGGCGCAACAGACATAGCCGACGCCGTTGTACACGCCGCGCGCATACTCGATGAGACCAACTGGCTCCAGCCGGGTGATGCGCCGATCGCGACGCTGCTCGATACGAGCATCCCGTTCAGTCTGCCGGCACCAGAGGGCTTCCAGACGGTCGAGTACGAGCCGCCGGCGGACGAGCGCCAGGCGGCGGCCGAGGTTGCTCCCCAGGTCGACATCCCAGCACCGGACTTCACGCTGCTAGATCCTCAGGGCAACGAGCACACGCTCAGCGATTATCGCGGCAAGATCGTGATCCTGGACTTCTGGGCCACATGGTGCGGGCCGTGCCTCGCGGTGATGCCCGACCTCCAGGCCATCCACGACCAGTACAAGGGCCAGGACGTGTTGATGGTGGGCGTGAACGCGTGGGAGAACGGCGATCCGGAGGCCCTCATGTCGGCCCGTAACTGGGACTACCTGCTGCTGCTCAACGGCGATCAGGTGGCCGCCGACTACCAGGTCACGGGCATCCCCACAATGGTCGTCGTTGATCAGAGCGGCATGATCGTGCAGCGCAAGGTTGGAGCAGGGCCGAACGTTCGGCAAGAGTTGGCCACCACCATCACCGGGCTGCTCAGCCAGAACTAGGCGTTCAGAATTCGACTCGCTCGCCCCCCTACCCATGCCCCATTCCAATAGCAGCCGTCACGCGCCGGCCCCCGCGCGAGCCCCCACCCGCCAAGGAGCCAGACCATGGAGACC
>ERZ1740058.45-NODE-45-length-100557-cov-7.562476_pt1 | contig 100557 bp, 101 predicted proteins | sample MGYA00581745_ERZ1740058 | MGnify/ENA primary metagenome ERZ1740058 (study PRJEB43018, sample SAMN04849742) | marine metagenome | isolation source: floating plastic debris | place: Pacific Ocean | collected 2008-08-30 | study: EMG produced TPA metagenomics...
GCGTCCGAACACCACGTACGTCTCGCCTGCGTCACGGCGGCCTCCCGGATCGCCGCGATACGCGTTGATGATCAGGTCGTCCACACCGTCGCCGTTGACGTCGCCAGCCGAGGCAACCGAACGGCCGCTTCTATCAATCGGGTCGATCCCTTCCAGGCGGAAGCCGTTCGCGCCATCCAGGCTGCCGAGCTGGATCGACGACGGGAAGCCGCCGGCCCCGGGGCCGCGTCCGAAGACCACGTACATCTCGCCGGCGCCAGGGCGACCTCCCGGATCGGCGAGACGCGTCCCAATGATCAGGTCGTCCACGGCGTCGCCGTTGACGTCGCCGGCCGAGGCGACCGACCAGCCGCTCTGGTCGTTCTCGTCGATGCCGTCAAGGCGGAAGCCAGTCGTGCCATCCAGGCCGGCGAGCTCGAGCACCGCCGGGAAGGGTTCGTCCAGCGGGTCGCTCTGGGCCGCGGCCATCGACGACACGGCCAATGGCAGCCCCGCCGAGACCACCAGCGGCATCGCCAATCCGGCCACACGATCACATCCGACACGCGGCATCTCGCTTCTCCCTCGCGCAGCCTGCGGGGCGAGGCCCCGCACGTGCGCAGGTAGAAGTTACCAGATCGAGATCGCGCTGTCAAGACCCGCGAGCTGGCCGCGGCCGTCGGGCAGCGGGCTTATCGGGGCCTTGGAGGCCCCAACGGTGACCGTGGGCATGCCCACGACGATCGTGGAGGCCTTTCCGACGACCGTTGGCATGTCCACGATGATCGTGGCCGGGCGCGTGGCGCGCGCGGTGCGTCGATCCTGCGCGACGCGAATCCGACAACTTCCCACGTCCAAGGGGGGTGCGCGCGGCCAAAAGCGCAGGATCAGCGCCCGGACATTCTTCATAGTTTCGATCGATCGACACCGGCCCCGACCGTCGATGCTCGGTGTCGCGTCGGCCATGGTGGGCCGCGCCGCACCGCACCGACGCGTCACGCGTCGAACACAAGAAAGGACCCGAACCATGGGCGTGCTGCCGAACACACGACCGGAACTCATCCAGTTCTTCACCCAGCGCCTCGCCGACTGGCAGGCCAACCCCGAGCAGATCGGGCTCAGCGCCGCGCAGGTCACCGAGCTGTCGGGCCTGACCGCCAGCGCCAGCACGGATTACCAGGACGCTTTGGATTCTCGCCAGGAATCCAAGGACCGAACGTTCGAGTTCCACCAGAGCGCCGACGCGCTGCGCACGCTCGGCTCGGCGCTCGTCGCCACCATCAAGGCGTACGCCGAGACGACCAGCAACCCCGGCGTGTACGCGCTCGCGAGCATCCCCGAGCCCGCGCCGCCGACGCCCAGCGCCGACCCGGTGACGCCCACCGACATCACGCTGGGGCTGCGCCCCTCGGGCTTCGTGAGCCTGGAATGGTCCGGCTCGCTGGCGGGCGGCACGTTCTACGAGGTGCAGCGCAGCCTCAACGACGGGCAGGCGTGGGCGACCATCGCCAGCGTGCCGGCGCGGGCCGCGCTCGACGAGGGCGTGCCGCCCGGCAGCGCCCGCTCGATGTACCGCATCCGCGCCGTCAAGCCGCCGGCGGGCGCTGGCAACACGGAGCGCGCCACGCGCTACAGCCCGTGGAGCGCACCGCAGTTCGTGTTCCTGGGGAACCCGAGCAATCAGCTTGACACACCAGTGGCTGGCAGCATCGCGCCCGCGACGGGGCCGAGCCAGCAGGCGGGGTGAGCCGCCCACGAGCACACGTCGCAAAGAGAACACGGGCGCGACCGAGGGGCCGCGCCCGTGCGTGTGTCTGGGATAACGAGCCGCGGCCGCGCGGGCCCGCGCCACTCAGTCGCAGCCCGCGTCGAACTCGTTCTGGAACGCCAGGAAGTCGAACAGCGTCAGGCTGCCGTCGCCATCGAAGTCGGCGGCCAGATCCCCGGCGTCGAACAGGTTCTGGAACGCCAGGAAGTCGAACAGTGTCAGGTCGCCATCGCCGTCGATGTCGGCCCGGCACGAGCTGCCCTCGCCGATCCACAGGTCATCCAGGCCCCAGCCCATAGGATCGAGCACCGTGATCACGACACGCGCGATGTCGGCATCGGTGGTGACGCCGAAGAAGTCGAGCGTGTCGCCGATGCCGTCGGACGTGACGGACTCGAGCTCGTTGCCGTCGGCGTCGAACGCGCGGAGCACGCCCCCGTTGGGGAACGAGCCGAAGAGGACGTTGTGCACGCCCGCGGCACGCACGCCGGCGACGGTGATGTCGACATCGAAGATCCGATCGCTGCCGACTTGCGTGTCGTTGAGCCAGCCCTGGGGCGGGGACACCGGGCCGCCGAACGTGCCCACGATCCGATTGCCGGCCGGGAAGCTCAGGCCGAGGTCGCCGTAGAGCGAGCCGATCTCGCCCAGCGGCGCGGTCGATCCATCGGGCAGCGTGTCGAAGTTCACGAGCTGGGCATCGGGCACGGCCGCCAGGAAGTCACCGATGTCGTTGAACGGTGTGGCGCTCGCGAGCCCAACACCCAGGCCACTCAGGCCAACCACTGCGTACACGGTCTTCATGATCCACCTCCACGAGAATCAAACACGTTGGAACGGCGGGCGGCCTAGTCGCAGCCCGCATCGAACGCGGTCTGGAACGCCAGGAAGTCGAACAGCGTCAGCGAGCCGTCGCCGTCGAAGTCGGCCGTCGCATCGCCATCGCCGAACGCGGTCTGGAAGGCCAGGAAATCGAACAGCGTCAGCGCGCCATCGCCGTCGAAGTCCGCCGGGCACGTGCCGCCGATGGCGGCGCTGACGGCCGCGAAGGCGTCGATGCGACCGAAGCCGAACGTCGGGTCGAATCCCGGCGCACCGAGGTCGACCGACGTCGACGCGAAGATGGCCTCGACCTCGTCGGACGTGATCGTCGGGTTGACGCTGCGCATCAGGCCGACGGTGCCCGCGACGTGCGGGGTGGCCATCGAGGTGCCGCTCTGGAAGGCGTAGCCGTCCGATGGACCGAACAGCGGGATGGTGTCCCAGGCGCTCCAGACATCGACGCCCGGCGCGGTGACGGTCATCTCCGGGCCGGTCGTCGTGAAGCTGGCGATGCGGTCGCGGTTGTCGGTGGCACCCACGGCGATCGTCGCGTCGAAGCGGGCGGGCGCGAAGATCGGCACGCCGGGGGTGTTGCCCGTCGCCGCGACGAGCACGACGCCCTGGTCGGCGGCGTAGTTGCACGCGTTCTCGAGCACGCTGCCGAAGTCGGGCGAGCCGAGGCTCAGGCTGATGACGTCGGCGCCGTTGTCGGCCGCCCAGACGATGCCCGCGGCGATGTCCGGCTCCGAGCCGCTGCCGAAGAGACCAAGGACCTTGACGGGCAGGATCGAGCAGTCCCAGCCGACGCCGGCGATGCCCTGTCCGTTGTTCGTGTCGCCGCTGGCGATGCCCGCGCAGTGCGTGCCGTGGCTGATGAAGATGTCGTCGTCCCAGCTGCCGCCGACGGTGCTGTGGCCGGGCAGCACGTTGGCCTGCAGGTCCGGGTGGCTCTGGCTCACGCCGGTGTCGACGATGGCGATCACCACGTCGGCATCGCCGGTCGTGATCGTCCAGGCCTCGGAGGCCTTGATGTCGGCGCCCGCGGTGCCGACGGTGCCGTTGATCGACTGGCCCGTGTTCAGCAGGCCGTACTGCAAGCCGAAGTCGGTGTCGTCGGGCGTGGTGCTCAGCAGGCCGCCGATGCCGATGAGCTCGGCGGTGTCCACGGTTTCCAGGCCCGAGAGCTGGGTGATCGCCACGCGCGCATCGACGCCGGCTTCCAGCGTGGCCACGTGCAGGCGCGTCAGGCCGTGCCGCTCGGCGAGTGCGCCGTTCGTGGGCTGCACGTCGAAGGCCACCTCGAGCGCGACGACGCCCGGCAGGCCCGCGGCATCGACCGCGGCACCCGCGGCCAGGCGGAGCAACACCGCATCACTGCGGAAGCCGCCCATGACGTCGGCCTGATCGACCTTGCCCGTGAAGGGCACGAAGCCGTCGGCCACGCCATCGGAACCGAGCACGGCCGCCGAGGAGACCAAGAGAACGCTAATCGAGCACGCCACAGTCCTTCGCATCGCATGTACCCTTTCTGGATCCGCTGCCGCGGTGTTGAGATCGAGAAAAACGCCGCGAGCGAGCCCACCTCCCCGAGGGCCCGCCTCGCGGCGTCCTCATGTCTACACCACAGGATGCTGACAGCGTTACACTCCGGTTCGGCCGCATTGTGACACCCATACAGATTCCTGCCTTGTGTCCCTCGATCCGCCTCCAGGAGCGCCCAGCCCGATGAGCACCGCCCCACGCCCCATCCGCGACTTCATGGCCCACCACTTCCTGCACTTCAACGCGGGCACCGTCGTCGAGGCCGCCCGGGCGTACGAGGCCGCCATCGACCGCGGCTCGCCGATGTTCGTGAGCATGGCTGGAGCGATGAGCACGGCCCAGCTCGGGCGATCGCTCGCCGAGATGATCCGCAAGGGCAAGGTCCACGCCATCAGTTGCACCGGGGCCAACCTGGAAGAGGACGTGTTCAACCTCGTCGCGCACAACCACTACACACGCATCCCCAACTGGCGGGCGCTCTCCGAGGCCGACGAGGTCGCGCTGGATGAGGGCGGCATGCCGCGTGTGACGGACACGTGCATCCCCGAAGAAGAGGCGATGCGGACCATCGAGGCGCACGTGATCAAGCGCTGGCAGGCCGCGCACGCCGAAGGGCGTCGCGAGCTGCCCCACCGCTACCTGTACGACCTCTTGCTCAGCGGAGATCTCAAAGACGCCTACCAGATCGACCCGCGCGACAGCTGGATGCTCGCGGCCGCAGAGAAGGACCTTCCGCTGTTTGTGCCCGGCTGGGAGGACAGCACACTCGGCAACATGTTCGTCGCATACGCCGACCGCGGCGGCTACTCGCTCGACTGCGTGCTCGGCGGCACGAGCTACCTGGCCTCGCTGATGGAGTGGTACCTCGGCGTGACAAAGGGCAAGCCGCAGGGCCCCGGCTTCTTCCAGATCGGCGGCGGCATCGCCGGCGACTTCCCGATCTGCGTCGTGCCGGCGATCAACCTCGACCTCTATCGCGACGAGCCCGACAAGAGCGTGCCGCGCTGGAGCTACTTCTGCCAGATCTCTGATGCGACGACGAGCTATGGCGGCTACAGCGGAGCCGTGCCGAACGAGAAGATCACCTGGGGCAAGCTGGGTGCCGGCGACCCGAAGTTCATGATCGAGTCCGACGCCACGATCGTCGCTCCGCTCATCTTCGGCTGGGTGCTGGGCTGGTAGCGCGATACGCTCCGGCCGAATTCAAGCACCCACAGATTCATCGCGGGCCGGCTTTGCCCAATCCCAATCGGCGTCCTTGTCGAGGCGTGACGCGCTCTGCTGGATGCACCGCCGGCAGATGACCGCCCCCCCCTGGTGCTGGCCGACGGGCATCGGGCTCTGCCAGCCGGGCCCGTCGCGGACCTCGAGGCACATGACGCACGTCGCCCCCGCGGGCATGCTGTCGTTGCCCATAAGCACGACATCGGTATACGCCACGCGCAGAGCATCGCCGCTGATCAGGCTCCCCTGGTGACCCTCGACCATCGGGAACGAGCCATCCCACGCCTTGCCCGTGAAGTCGCACACGAAGTCGCTTGGCTGCATGTCGAGCTTATTGGCCCCGTCTCGATGCATGCCCGATGGTAACCCACGTTCGCCGGCTTCGACATATCATCGGCCATGCCGCCAGACTCCGATACCAACGCCAAGCGGATACGCGTGGCACTCATCGTCAACTCGGGGAAGCCTGAAGCCGTCGAGGCCGCCCACGGCGTGCGCCGTGTCATCGAGAGCCACGCGAACCTGATTGGCCAGTTCGACATCGCTCAGAACGGCGAGGCTCTTGAAGGTGGTGCCGACCTGGCGATCGTGCTCGGCGGGGACGGGACGATTCTCGGGCTCGCCAGGCACGCCGTTCGCTCTGGCGTGGCCATGCTGGGCATCAACTTCGGCAAGCTCGGCTTCCTGGCGGAATTCGACGTCGACTCGTTCCATCGCCACGCCGAGGATGTGCTCACACGCCAACCCAAGATCCGGGAGGTCGCCGCGCTGGAAGTTACCGTGGTACGTGGCGGCGACACTATCGCCCACACCACGGCAATCAACGATGTGGCCGTGTGCAACGGCGCACCCTTCCGCATGATCCAACTCGCGCTCAGCATCGATGGCACGCCAGCGGATGAGGCGACCCGCGTGTCGGGCGATGGCCTGATCGTGGCCACGCCCACGGGCAGCACGGCGTACAACGCCGCCGCCGGCGGGCCGATCCTTGAACCGACGCTGCCGGCGATGGTGGTCACGCCGATCGCGGCACATTCTCTAAGCTTTCGGCCGATCGTCGTGCCGGCCGCGAGCACCATCGAGATGCGCGCCATCCGCGTGAATCACTCGCCCGATTGTGATCCCAGCGCCGGAACCAACGCCGTCATCGATGGACAGACCGGCATCCCGCTCGAGCAGGACGACCGCGTTCACGTGACCGTGGGCGCGAACCCGCTGCGAGTCGTTGTCAATCCCGAGCGGCGCTATTGGTCCACGCTGATCCACAAGCTGCGTTGGGCCTCGGTGCCCGGCTGAGTCTCACACTGCAGGCTGCCCGGCCGTCGGAAGTGTGGCCTGCGAGGCGGGCTTCGTCGGTCGAGCGAGCGCGCGCTTTGCGGCCACCTGCATATCGAGCACGAGGCTAAAGAGCAGCGGCGTCAGCAGCAGCGTGAAGATCGTGGACACCAGCAGGCCACCCACGACCACCGAGCCGAGCCCGCGATACATCTCCGAACCGGCACCAGGGAACAGCACGAGCGGGAGCATGCCACCCACGCTGGTCAGCGTGCCCATAAAGATCGGGCGCACGCGACTGACCGTTGCCGCCCGGATCGCCTCGTGTGCTTCCTCGAGTCCGGCCGCGTCGTCGCTCAGCGGATTGCGTCGCATGAAGTTCAGGCTCTGGTGCACGATAAGGATCGCGTTGTTCACGACGATGCCCACGAGTATGACGAAGCCCAGGATGGTCAGCACGTCAAGATTCTGCGGCGCGATGGTCGGATCGGCGACCGAGACCTCGTGCACGATCGAGAGCCCCGCGAAGCCGCCGACGACCGCCAACGGCACGGTGAACATGATGACCAGCGGATAGAGGAAGCTCTCGAACAGCGCGCACATGAGCAGGTACACGACGGCGAGCGCCCATACGAATCGCGCTGTGAGCAACTCCGGCGTGCTCGCCAGCCCACCGAGCAGCAGCAGGAAGATGCCGCCGACCAGCAGCAAGCCCACGGCACCATACGCGAGCCAGAGCTTCTGGCGGCGTACCGCGATCACGATCGTCAGGATCGCCAGCACCAGCCCACCGGCTTGTACCAGGCCACCTATCGTCCACAAGATGAACCCGCCGCGTCCCATGGGCGGCCGTTCGGTCTCCTGTCCACCGACGCCAAACATCGCCACCTGGACCTCGTCCAGCTGCGCGGCCGTGCCCTCGAGGCGCACACGCATCGTCGAGTCGATCTGGCCGCTGTCTCTCAGCGGCGCGATGATCTTCTCGCGTAGCGTCGTGATGACCTCGCCCACCGGCTCGCCCTCGGGCGGACGCACCGTGACGGTAACGCTGGGCAACTCCTCGACCCGGCTGATCTCCTGGGGCGCAAGGCCGCGCTTGATGTCCACGACGCTGTCGACCGGGACAACCGGCCCGGCCGGCGTGGCGATCGGGATGCTCAGCATGCGCTCGAGGTAATCCAGACGCCCACCGAAGGGCAGCATCACCAGGTCGATCTGCTCGCCGTCGAGCTGGTAGTCGCCGACGTACACGCCGTCAAAAAGGCCACGGACAGCCAGGCCGATGCCCTCGGTGGTCAGCCCAAGATCGCGACCGACGTCGTTAATCTCCGCACGGACCTCGGGCTGCTGGAGCAGGAAGTTCGCCGGGCTCGGCTGGACGCGGCCGAATCCATACATGCCTGCAGCGTCGAAGAATGCCTGCGAAGCCACGGCCTTGACCTTCTCGAGGTTCGGCCCACTGATCTCGATGTCGATCGAGCCACCGCCCGCGAAGCCGCGACCAAAAAGTGACGACTGGCTCGCCCCGCCGAAGATGTCGCTGTTGAGTTGGTTGAAGGTGTTGGTGAGTAGTTGGCCCACCGGGATGACAACCTGCTCATCGGCGCTCGTGGCCCCCGAGAACATCGATGTGCCGAACGCGCCGATGAAGAAGTTCTCGATCGGCACGGGCTCGAAGGGCGGAATCTCTTCAGACACGCCGGTTTCGGGGTCGATGGTCATGCCCCGGGGGATCGCTTCGAGGTCTGCGACGCTCGTGGTCTCGCCCATTTCCTGGAGCGTGTACGGGCCGACCATCGACTCCATGCGCTCGGCGAGCTCGGTGCGAGCCTCCACGCTCAGACCGGGCGGGAGGAGCAGACCTCCAAACACAAGATTGCGATTGCCCGCGGGCAGATAGTCCAGGGGAGGCGCGAGCAGCGATGAGATCGCCAGGCTCATCGCGGTCAGCAGCACGATCGCCAGAGGTCGGAGCGTGTACCCACGCCACGAACCCATGAGCCAGGCCACGAGCCGGCCGAAGCCTTCGGCAATCAACGTAGCCAGCGTGGCCAACCCACCAAGCGTACGGACGAACCGGCCGAAGGCGGTCTTGCCTTGAGACGGCGGGCCGAGGAGCGTGGCGCTCGCCGATGGGATCACGGTCAACGAGACGACAAGCGAGAGCAGCACCGCCCCAACGATCGCCAGCGCGATGTCGCGGAACAGCTGCCCCGCCTCTTCCTGGATCGTCAGGATCGGCACGAACACGACCACGGTCGTGAGCGTCGAGGCCAGCACCGCCCCGCGCACCTCGCGTGCGCCGTCGTACGCGGCCTTCGCCGGTGAATCGCCCATCTGCCGGTGCCGGTCGATGTTCTCGAGCACGACGATCGCGTTGTCGACGACCATGCCCACGGCGAACGCGAGCCCTGCCAGCGAGATGACGTTGAGTGTACGCCCCAGGCCCAGGAGGACCAGGAACGTGCCGATGACCGAGATCGGGATCGCCACCGCGATCACGAGCGTCGCGGGCACCGATCTGAGGAAGACAAGAAGAACCAGGCCGGCGAGGATGCCGCCGATCCAGAGGTTCTCCAGCACGAGATCGATCGACGAACTGATGTAGATCGTCTCGTCGTACACCTGCCGCAGGCGGAGGTACGGTCCAACCTCGGCGTCAAGATTCGGGAGGATGTCCTGGCGGATCTGATCGAGTTGCTCGCGAACGCCGGCCATGACTTCGACAACGTTGGCGTCGGTCTGGCGCAGGGCGTTGATCGCCAGACACGGCTGGCCGAGGCTGCGCACGAAGCCACGCGGCTTTTCATAGCTCAGCTCAACCGTACCGATATCGCGAAGATACACGGGCTTGCCATCGCGGTAGGCCACGATGGTGTCGAGCACCTGGTCGGGGCTGCTGAACTGGCCGACGACGCGGACACGGTAATCGCGCTTGCCTTCGGCGATCGTGCCGGCCGAGACGTTCCGGTTCTCGCCGCGGAGCGCTTCGAACACATCGACGTGGTTCAACCCCCGTTGGGCCATCTCGTACGGATTGAGCAGGACGCGTGCCTCGCGCTCACGCCCACCGTAGACGTTGACTTCCGCGACCCCGCCGACACGCTCAAGGAACGGTCGAATCTCGCGATCGACCGGGTCGAACAGTGTTGTGATGTCGAAGTCCCCGACCTTGTCGAGATGCTGGGGATCGATGTCGAGGATGATCCACGCGATCGCGTTCTCCGGGCCGCCGCTGGTGTCGGCGATGATCGGCTCGTCGACCTCTTCGGGGTAGTCTGGCACTTGTCGCAGCGAGTCGGAGACCTCCTGCAACGCGCGATCGATGTCGGTGCCGATGAAGAACTCGAGCGTGATCGTCGAGTTACCCTCACTGCTGAGTGAACGCATCGACTTCAGGTTTGAGACGTTCTTGAGCTGCTCTTCCTGCTCGGTGGTGATCTCGTCAACCACTTCCTGCGGGCTGCGGCCCGGCCACACCGTGGTCACCGTAATGAATGGGCGATCGACCGAGGGCGTGAGCTGGATCGGGATCGATCGCACCCCGATGAGGCCAAACATGACCACGAGAACAACGGCAACGACAACGCCAACCGGGCGTTGGATCGCGAGTCGGACAAGATCCACGGGTCAGGCCCCTTCCGACGGCGAGCGTTCCGCCGCCATGCCACCACTCTGAGAAGCTTCGTTCTGGTTCAAGATGTTTAGCGGCTGCGTCGGGAACATCCGCTCGTTGCCCTCGATCACGACCATCGACCCCGGAGGGAGCGCACCGGCACGAATCGCAACACGCTCACCAGCCGCAAACAGACGAGTGATGCGTGCGGGCACCGCCTGGTATCCGCCCTGACCGTTCGGCGCGGCGAAGTACACGAACTCGCCCGCATCATCACGAAGCATGGCGTCCTTGTGCACCGTCAGCGTCTCCTCGGTCACGCCGGTGGGTGTCAAGCCGAGAACGCTCATTCCAGGCCGGTATCGCTCCTCGGCGTTCTCGAGCACGATCCGCACGGGAAACAAGCGGCTGCGTGGGTCTGCGTCTGGTACGACGGTGAAGCGTGCAGCATCGACCTCGTCGCCCAATGCCGGCACACGCACGCGGACGCGAGCCCCCGGGCCTGTCAAACGATCGATCAGCCGCTCGGGAACATCTACCCACGCCTCAACGGTCGAGAGCGACACAACTTCGACCACGCTGTCTCCCGCACCCAGCCACTGTCCCGCCTCGGCCGTGCGGCTCACAACGCGACCGGCGAAGGGTGCTCTGATGATCATGTCGTCAACGCGTTCCCGAGCGAGATCCAGCAAGACCTCATTGAGTTCGACCTCGGCACGCGTGGCAGCGAGCCTTGCCTCGGCGGCGCTCAAGCTCGTCCGTGCCGAGTCGATCTCACGCTCGTTGCCGCCACCTCGATCGAACGTCTGCTGCACGCGTTCGAGGTCTCGACGAGCGTTGTCCAACAACGCCTCACGCTCGGCGACCGATGCCCGGGCGGCGGCAAGTACCGCTTCAGCCCGGCGCACCTCGCGCTCTGCCCGCGTGGCGTCCAGGCGTGCGATGACCTCTCCGGCCTCGACACGATCGCCCTCACGGACGAGCACCTCGAACACCAGCCCCTCCTCCTCGGCGGCCAGTACGCTTCGACGAGCGGCGCGGATCTCGCCGGTCGATTCACGCCAGGTCTCGAGAGGCTCGCTCCGAGCGATATCAACCCGAACCGTAGCCGGAGGTGGGCCCTGCCCGAACGCGCCAACCGTGCACAGTGCCAGCAATCCAAAAGCCGCCCATCGGGCGGCCGCACTCAAGCTCATCAGTTGTCCTCCGAGGACTCATCTTCGAGAGCCATCCTGGTGCTCTCCATCAGGTACATTCCATACAGCCACTTGCCACGCACAAACGGATCGACCTTGAGCTTTCCGGTGACGAAGCCGAACTGGGGCCGGGTCTCGATCGGTACGGCAAGCGCGACCTCGATGGCATCGTACGGTGTGGGCGGAACGCCCAGGCAACAACCGTCCCAAGGGTGCTGCATCACGAGCAATTCTCTGACAAAGCGCTCGGCGAACGGGATCGCGAAGTTGCCCTCGAACCGCACCCACGTTCCCTCGAACATGGTCACGCGCTCGGGTAGCACGAGCTTGCCGCGAGACGGGTTGAACGTCTCGCTCGCCGACATGAGCAATGACCAAGGCAAGACGTACGGGTCGGCAGTGGTGCCCGAGCCCCGAACACTGAAGCGCTCGTCGAGCAGGAGTCGACCGTCCTGCATCTCGATGCGAGCCGGACGGACGTCATACCCCCGGAATTCGGTCGGCGCCGGCTCGAATCCATCCGGCCGCGGCAACGCGCGGATTTCGGCCCAAAGGTCCTCGGTCTCGGGAGGCGGACGCGTCGACTCCACGGTGGCCCCGCCAGTCCACTCGGCGAGCGTGAGGCCAGGCAGGGGATCGAGTCTCAGGAATCGCTCGGCCCCAAACACGGCGAGAGCGCCGTCCTCAACGCGAGCAACGTAGCCGCCGAGCTTGCCTGTCTCGTTGAGCAGCGGCGCCCCGAGGCTCCATGCAGGGAGGTCCTCCTCGACCATGATGTTCACCATGTCTTCGCCGATGCGCACGCGTTTGACTGTTGTGATCAGTGTCGGGTGGAGCGTGTCTTCCTCACCGGGGGCTTCGGCGGTGCCGATCATGAGGAGCGACTCGCCGGGCAGCGGCTCGAGGAACGCGACCTGGAACCCGCGAAGTAACTCGCTGGGGAGTTCGATGGTCAACAGGGCAAGGTCAACCTCCGGCGCTTCGGCGACGATCCGCTGAACTTCGAAGGTCTTGCCGATGTCCAGCAGGACGCTTCCACGAACCGCACCAACCACCGCAGAGCGGGGCACGGCCACGCGACCCGGGCCGATGAAGAAGCCGGCGGTCTTCTTGGCGGTCCCGTCTTCTGAGACGAGCGAGACATCAACGACCGCCGGCGAATACAACGGAGACATCGCCTCGAGCCCCAAGTTCTGGTGCTCGGCCGACTGGGCCAACTGATCGCGGACGTTCGCCGAGGCCGCGTCGGCAACACTCGTACGCGATACGACCGAATCGGGTTGGCCTGGGGCGGGAACCCGTTCTTCTGGCGCGTTCGAGAGTGCCTCGAATACCGCTACAGCCGCCACGGCGACGATTACGACGCCCAGCACGCCCCCGATAAAAAACACCGGGGGCACTCTCCGCTGATTGCTCGTATCTTGCATGCTCAAGAAGGCTAGCCCAGGGGTCTGAGGTGTTCTGCGACGGAGATCCGGTACGCCAGAATGGACGGGGCGATCCCCGCCACGGCTGCCAGCACGACGGCCGCCACGGCCACCAGCGCGAATGCGTGGAGCGAGAACGCGGGCTCGACAACAAGCCCGAGTTGGGCCTTCAGCCCCCAAGCCACGGCCTGTCCCCCGAGGACGCTCACCGCGCCGCCGAGCACCGCACCGGCCGCCCCGAGGATCAAGGCCTCGGCCAGCACCCACGACACGATCTTCCCGCGGCTGGCGCCCAGCACGCGGAAGGTCGCGATCTCACGCCGCCGCATCTGGCCCGAAGAGTACAGCGCCAGCATGATCGATACCGCGCCCGACACCAGGACCACGAATGCCATCGCGATCAGCAACCGATCCACGCGATTGACTATTCGAAAGAGCGCGTCGATCTCCGATGCTGGCGACGCGACGGTGAGCGTCGGGTTGCGACGCAACTCGCTGGCAAGCTCGGCCACCGCCGTGCTCGCCTGTCGCCCCTCGCGAACAACCCCGCGCACGTACACGCCGGTCACCAGCCGATCGGCGGCCGACAAGCTCTCCTCGGTCACCCGGGCCGCCTGGCCTCCGGCCTCTCGGTCTCGCTTGTCTTGGGCGTGGATGATCCAGCCCGAGGCTAGATCGGCAAAGATCGCGCGGTCGTGCGGCGTGCCGCTGACCTCCAAAACCCCGACAACCTCGTACGCGAAGTTCTCGTGCACGAACCCGCCGCCTGCGAGGCCGCAGGTCAGCAGGATCGTGTCGCCGAGTTTGAGTCCACTCTCACGCGCGACCTGGGAACCCAGCACGACCTCGAAGTTGTCCTCGATCAGCCGCCCCTCGGTCACGCTCCATCGATCCCCCTCGCCATCTCGCTCGGGATCGAAGTTCGGATCGGGGCTGAACCGCTCAAAGAACTCCGGATGCACGGCCGTCACCGGAAAATCCTTGAACGAGTCTCCCTGCTGGATGGGCAACGCGTAGGCCACGCGCGGGTCTCGCTGGAGCCGCTGCACCGATAGCCAGGTCATCGCGCGGCTCGGCACGCCCGCATGGAACACCGAGTTGAGTACGCTCACCAGGCCCGATGGCTCCGCGGACACGACCAGGTGCATGTTGCCGGCGCCGCGTTCGAGCGTCTGCTTCGTCGCATCGCGCATGCTCAGTATGGTCAGGAGCAGACCGACGGCGATCGCCACCGTGATCGATGTGGTCACGGTCTGGAAGCGCCGTGCCAGCAGCGATCCGGACACAACTCGCACGCCACTCAACGCCATATTACACGGACTCCGCTGGCGTCAAGCCCGCAAGGTCGGCAAGGTCTTCCACCCGATCGAAGTGTGATGAAGCCGTCGGATCATGGCTCACGCACAGCAGAGCCGAACCCGCCTCGCGGCAGGCGTCCTTAATCAGCTCCAAAGCGCCATCGGCATTCTCCGGATCGAGGCTTGCCGTCGGCTCGTCGGCGAGCACGAGCGTCGGTCGCGCTGCCACCGCCCGCGCAACGGCGACACGCTGCTGCTGCCCAACACTCAGCGTCTCGGGCATCGCATCGACGCGCTCGATCCCGAGCCGCTCGAGCAGGCTCGCGGCACGAGCCCGATGCTCGACCCGTGGGATGCGAGAGAACATCAGGCCCGCCAGCACGTTTTCCATCGCGCTAAATCCGTGCAGCAGGTGGAAGGTCTGGAAGACCACGCCGAGGTGCTGGCCGCGGAAGTGATCCCTCGCCGCACCTCGCAAGCCATGCACGTTCTGGCCGGCGATCTCAACGCCCCCAAGCGTGGGCTCAAGCAAGCCGGCGATCAGGCTCAGTAGCGTGGTCTTGCCGCTGCCGGATCGCCCACGCAGGAGCGCGAACTGGCCCTCGCCGAGCTCGAAGCGATCGATACGGACAACCGGCGGCGAGTTATCCGTCGCCGAGCCATATCGAAAGCTGAGATCCTCGATGCGGAGCGCGGGTGGCATCGTGCCAAGCGTACGCCGAACGGAGGTTTGCGGTTCGCCTACTCGGCCCGAAACTCGACGTCATCGAACCCGATACGCCCCTCGGCCGAGCCAAACCCCGGGCCGAACTCGAATCGGACCTGCTCGATGTCCGAGAGGTCGAGCCCAGTGCCGTCTCGCAGGAAATCCCCAAGCTTGAGCGTGATGGTCTCGAACTCGTTCGACCAGCCAACGCCCGAGCCGTCACCCGTGCGTTGGTAGGGCTCCTCGATGCCACCGCCATATGCGCCGATGTTGATCGAGCTACGCACGCCCGTGCCATCCACCAAGGTCACCGTGAACGTGAGGTCGCCGAGTTGGCTGGTCGTCTCCGGGCTCCGCGAGATCTGGCAGGCACGGAAACTCAGCGATTCGAACCCCGTGACATCAACCTGGCTCGGAATCAGCGAGTAGGCGAACGCGGCGTCCGCGCCGTTCCACGAGAACGTCACGCCGCGGGGGTCGTCGATGGAGCCCGGGCGTGTCCGAGACATCCCGTTCATCGGCTGGGACGGGTTCCACGTAAAGGTCCGGTCGGCGTCGAACAACTGGCCCTCGAACGCATTGGCGACGCCCACCGAGATCGAGGCGCCGCTGCTGGCGATGCCAACCGACGGCTGGGACTGGAAGTCATCGATGACCCGATCCGAGCCGCCGCGTGCCGGGCGATACTCGTTGTCGACGACCGTGGTATCGGAAATCGCCGGGAAGTCCAGGCTCTCCCACTGACGCTCGTTGACGTCCCGAGCCGGCTCGTTGCCACGCACGTACAGCTGGATCAGCGACAGCCAGTCGATGAGCGCAACCCGCTGGACCTCTGGACGCCCGATCTCGGTGCCCGCGGGGCCTCGGAAGTCATTGAACCCGCAGCAATTGAAGTCGTTGTGATCGGCACCCTGGATGTACGTCACCTGCTTATTGCCCGTGCCACGCTCGTAGATCGCGAACGGCTTGCTGCCGCCCGCCACACTCCCACGGACGTCACCGTCCGAAGAGCCATAGATGAAGTGGAAGTTCACGTCACCCGGACGCGCTCGCGTTCCAAAATCTGTCGGCGCGATGCTCGATACCACCAGGATGTCTTCGAGCTCGTAGTTCTGCGGCACGTAGCTGCTCGTCACGATGCGGTCGTACGCACGCGCCACGCCCTCGCCGCCGCGGCTGTGACCGATCCACACCGTCCGGCTCTTATCGATGCGCCCATCGAGCACACCGCCCGCGATCACATCGAGATTGCCATAGAAGTAGTCGGTATGCCGGAGCGTCGTGCTCGACGCGGTCTCGATTCCTGGGACCGTGTCGTTCTGGTGGCTCATCACAACCCAGCCGTGGCTGGCGAAGTGGTCGTGCATGTAGTCGTACCAGACATACTGCTGGCCATTGCCGTGGCTGATGATGACCACGGGTACATCGGTCCGGCTTGCGATGTCGCTCGGGTAGGTCAGCCGCTGCTGGTTGCGCGAGGCTGGAATGCCAGGGAAGCTCGCGGTGTACGTGTTCACACGCGTTCGGGCAACCGGTCCTAGCTGCGTGAGATCCTTGAACAGCCAGAAGCCCACGCCGGTTCGGCCATCGATCAGATCGCCCGGCCCCAGTTCCCCATCGCCATCCACATCGATGACCACGTCGTAGGGCACACCGATGCTCTCGCCCGCGTCGTCCTCGAGCGCCGCCGTGCCGAACATTTGTTCCGTGTTGTTGGATGTTGAAGTACCCCCGCCAAACGTCGTCGGCTGCGGCAGCCCGCGAGCATCGAGAAGCGTCGGGTCGGCATCCCACTCGGCCTCGCTCTTGTCGGCAACGAGGTAGACGTCCACCGAGCCTGTGGGAACGCTTGCCGAAGCAGGATCGATCGCTACGGAAATCGCTTGGCCCGGATTGAACGCACGCACGTAGTCGGCGAATGGGAAAGAATTGAGCCCGAGCGCCGCGAGTTCGAGGTCGACGATGTCGCCCGAGGGGCAGCCAAGATCGAACAGGTTCTGGAACTCGAGGAAGTCGAACAGCGTGAGCGAGCCATCGCCGTCGAAGTCCGCGCGTAGGTCGCCGGAGGCGAACAGGTTCTGGAACTCAAGGAAGTCGAAGACGTCCAGTTCCCCGCTGCCATCCAGATCCGCCGGGCAGCCCGCTTGGGCGTGCGCAGCCGATACCAACGCGAGCCCCACGACCACCGAGATCACCGCACCGTTTCGCGTGTTCCTGATCATTCCTGTCGCTCCTTCGCTCCCCATCAAACCAATTCCCAACGCCGTCTTGCCATCTACGGCAGCAATCGCACATCATCGAGGCCGACCCGCCCCTCGCCAGAGCCAAAACTCGGTCCGAATCGCAGCCGGATCGTTCGGACGTCCGCCATGTCGATGGCCCGACCGTCACGCGTGAAGTCGACCAGCCGAATCCGGATCGTTTCGAACTCGTTTTGCCATCCAGCGCCCGAGCCGAAGCCGGTTCGCTGGTACGGGTCACGAACGAGCACGCCGTACGCCCCAGTCGAGAGCGTGCTCGACGCACCCGCGCCGTCCACGAGCTCGATCGAGAACGAGAGCGGGTCCATGCTCGCGATCGTCAGCGCATCGCGCGTCACCTGCGCCATGCGAAGGCTGAGCGAGTTGAAGCCTGTCAGATCGCGCTGCGTCTGCGTCAGGGCCCATTCGTACCCGAGGTCGGCACCATCCCACTGGAACACGACGCCGGCAGAATCATCGCTCGCGGCGCTGCTGGCCCGAGTCATCCCGTTCATGGGGTCGCTCGGATTATCCGTGAAGTCGGTGTTCCTGTCCTCGAGTTTCCCCTCGAAGAGTGTCTCGACATCGAACGACACCGCCGCCCCGCTGCTCGCCACGGTCGCCGACGGCTGGCTCTGATAGTCGTCGATGACGCCGCCAACACCAGCCCCCGCATTGTGCTCGCGGATGATCGTCGAGCTCTGCGCGATCGACGGAGACTGCAGCGAGTCCTGGTGTCGCCAGATGAACTCCTCGGCCCAAACCTGATCCTTGAGGTAGCGCTCGGCGAGCGCGAGCCACGTGGCGTTGGCGATCCGCTGGGCCTCGGGACGGCCGATCGCCGTGCCGGGAGGCCCCGTGAAGTCATTGAAGCCGCAGCAGTTGAAGTCGTTGTGGTCGGCCCCGTGCACGTACGTAACCTGCTTGATGCCAGTGCCGCGCTCGAAGAGCTGGAAGCTCTGGCGATCGTCTCGGTGGGGCGCCCCACTGACATCGCCGTCGGCAGCGCCAAACAGCAGGTGGTACGTCTGCCCGTGGATCTGGCTCAGCGTCGCGCGCCACACCGTGGGTGCGATGCTGCTGGTGATCCTGAAGTCTTCCAGCGAGTAATTCTGGGGCATGTACACGCCATCGACAATCTTGCTCGTCGCGCGAACGACGCCCTCGCCACCCCGGCTGTGGCCGATCCACATCACGCGGCTGGTGTCGATGCGCCCAGCCAACTCGGGCACGAACGTCTCGTAGCCACCGAAGAACGCGTCGGCATGCCGAAGCATGCTGTCGCTAGAGGCCACGAAGCCCGGGATCGTGTCGATCTGGTGACTCATCACCACGTAGCCATGGCTCGCCAGGTGCTGCTGGACGTAGTCGTACCAGCGGTAGTCGTGGCCATTGCCGTGCGCGATGATGACCACGGGCATGTCGGTGAGCGACGGATCATCGGGGTACATGACCAACTGCCGGAGCCGAGACGACGGCAACCCGGGCCACGACACGGCATAGTCCACCGAGGGCGCGCGGCCGTATGGGCCAAGGCGAGTCAGGTCCTTGGCGTACCAGATCCCGGTCTCGTCCCCCGCGCCATCGATGAGGTCGCCGTCTGAAAGGACACCGTCGCGATCGACATCGACGACGACGTCGTACCCCGCCGCGGCGCGCGTGTCGGTATCGGGCGGCGAGAGCAAGGGCGACGAGTTGAGCGCGAAAACACTGCCCATGAGTGAACCACCCGCAAACAGGATCGTCTGCGTGCCACTGAGTCGCGCATCGACCAGCGTCGGATCAGCGTCCCACTCGGCCGCGCTGCGCGCCTCGACGACGAAGACATCCAACTCGCGACCAACAAGCCCGGGAAAGCTCGAAGGATCGATCCCGAGAAAGGCGGACTGGCCGACGACAAACGTGTCGACAATCTCGATATACGGAAAGGCTGAGAGTTCACGACCGACCAGTTGCACATCGACGACGCCCGCCGGGCAACCGCCATCGAACGCGTTCTGGAACGCGAGAAAGTCGAACAGCGTCAGGTCGCCATCACCATCGAAGTCGGCCAACGGATCACCGGCGTCAAACAGGTTCTGGAACTCCAGGAAGTCGAAGAGCGTCAGCGAGCCGTCGCCGTCCAGGTCGGCCGGGCAGGCGGCCGCGACCGAAGCGGAACCGGCGGCTGCGAGACACAAGGCCCAAATTCGCAAGGCACGACGCGATCGACGCATAGGACGCCCTCCTTAAGAGATTCGGAAGGCACAACTCTCCCCCCGGCCCAGACAGGATACCGCACGAGCCAGGGTTCGTTTCGCCAATATCCCTAGCCGTTCTGCCTGAGGTGGCCTGCGGACTCGTCGGTGGCGACCCGCGAGAGCGAGAACGCATCGGCCAGCGGATCGGCCCCCGGTCCATCGAGCAGGGCGGTGACAGCCCCTGCCGACGTCCGATAGGCCAGCGACATCCCGTGCCCGGTGAACCCGCCGCAGAACCACACCGAGCCATCGTCGCTGATCGGCCCAACCAGCGGCATGCCGTCGGGCGAGAAGCCCATCGTTCCCGCCCACCGCGAGACGACACGGATCGGTCGATCCAGAACCATCCGCGCAAACGCCTCGATCGCGTGCTGGACCGGCTCGGTCGTCCGGTCGTCCATGCTCCGCTCCGCGTCGGAGAACTGGCCACGGCAGCCGCCCACGACGATGCGTCCGTCCACATGCTGGCGGATGTACTCGTGCCCACGATTCACGTAGTACGCGTAGTCGAGCCGAGCGTTGTCGGCCTCCAGCGCGAGCATCTGGCCGCGATTTGGGACGACCATGCGCGCAAGCCCCGGGAGAACGCCTCCCGTGTACGCGTTCGTGCACACGAGCACCTGTGCCGCACGCACGACTGAACCGGCCGTGCGCACAACGCATCCCCCACCTTGGCCTTCAGATGCGGGCTCGATCGCGTGCACTTCGTGGCTAGACAGCACGGCGCTGCCCAGCTTCGAGGCGAGCAACGCGACAAGCTCCGCCGGATTCACCGTCGCGTCTCCCGGATTCACGAGCCCGACGAGTGGCAGGCCGCTCTGCCAGATGCTGTCGCTACCGCTCTCGGTCAGCAGCACGCCGAAACCATCGGCTTGAAGGAGCTCTGCCGACTCGATCAGCTCGTCGGCTTCGCTCTGATCGAGCGCGAGAAGGCAGCTCGGCGTTGCCTCATAGCTTGGCAGCGCCTCAATGCCCTCGGCCCTCAAGCCCAGGAGGTTCTCTTCGCTCCAGCGCCAGACATCCTGGGCGATACGCTCGCCAAAGCCATCGCGAGCCGACCGGTAGTTCTCGGCCAGCCCACGCATCAGGTATCCGGCGTTTCGCGTGCTCGCCCCCCAGCCCGGTACGTGCCGCTCAAGCACGATGGGCCTGAGTCCACGCTTGAGGACGTGGAGCGCCGCGGATAGTCCACAGACGCCGCCCCCCACGATCGCCACGTCGGCATCGAGGGTCTGCGGGTGGGTCGAACGTTGCCAGTGTGGAACGGTCAACGCGGCACGAAGGACCTGGCTCCGATCAGGCCGTCGCGAGCGGCGCGGAGGCGGTGCGATCCTTCAGCAGGCCCTTGGCGACATACGCCAGCAGGCCAACACCAACGGCGCCGATCAGGAGCGTGGGGATCGAGATCGTGAGGCCAGCGGCGTGGAACGCCATGCACTGGGAGCAAAACCCGGCGTGGGCGTGCGAGGCGTGGCAGGCGCAAGAGGTGCAAACATGCATCGTCATTCTCCGGAAAAAGCCCCGTCCTGGGGAATGGTCATCGTATTTCGGCGAGAACCTGAATGCAAGACCTCGTCACCAGGATCGGCCATCTCGCCGACCGGATCGAGCCGAGGGTTGTGCTCGCAACAAAAACGGCCGGACCCTGAGGGATCCGGCCGAGCGAGATCTTTGTATGCGAGAGTGGCTACTTCCGCTTGATCTTGTGCACGGTGTGCTGACGAAGGCGGGGGCAGTACTTCTTGATGCCGTCCTTCATGCCCTCGGGCAGGCCACCACGGACGTTGACCGAGGTGCGGTAGTTCAGGTCACCGGTCTCGGTGCACTGGAGCCAGACGTATTCGCGGGCCAGGCCCTTCTTTTTCGCCATTGGTCAAGTCCTTGCTTGGAGGGGCCCGAGCCGGGTCGGGTCCCAACAGATTCAGCGTGGCCGCTGCTTACTCGATGATCTCGGTGACGACGCCCGAACCGATGGTCCGGCCACCCTCACGGACGGCGAAGCGGAGGCCAACCTCCATCGCGACGGGCTTGCCCTCGAGGTCGACCTCGATCTCGACGTTGTCGCCGGGCATGCACATCTCGGCGCCGCCGAGCAGGTTGACCGAGCCGGTCACGTCGGTGGTGCGGAGGTAGAACTGCGGCTTGTAACCCGAGAAGAACGGGGTGTGGCGGCCGCCCTCTTCCTTCGAGAGGACGTAGACCTCACCCTTGAACTTCTTGTGGGTCTGGATCGAGCCAGGCTTCACGATGACCTGCCCGCGCTGGATTTCCTTCTTCTCAACGCCGCGGAGCAGGAGGCCACAGTTGTCGCCGGCCATGCCCTCGGTCATCTCCTTGTTGAACATCTCAACACCGGTGATGGTGGTCTTGAGCGGCTCGGGGCGGAGACCGACGATCTCGGCGGCGTCGCCGACCTTGATCACGCCGCGGTCGATACGACCGGTGGCGACGGTACCACGACCCTTGATCGAGAAGACGTCCTCGACCGACATCAGGAAGGGCTTGTCGGCCTCGCGGGGCGGCTCGGGGATGTACGAGTCCAGAGCGGCGAACAGCTCGTCGATGCCCTTGTTGGCCGCGTCGTCATCGGGGGCCTCGACGGCCGCCTTGGCGGTGATGTGGACGATCGGAGTGTCGTCGCCGGGGAAGTCGTACTTGCTCAGCAGGTCGCGGACTTCCATCTCGACGAGTTCGAGGAGCTCGGCATCGTCGACGAGGTCGACCTTGTTCAGGGCAACGACGATGTAGGGCACGCCCACCTGGCGGGCCAGCAGCACGTGCTCACGCGTCTGGGGCATCGGGCCGTCGGCGGCCGACACGACCAGGATGGCGCCGTCCATCTGGGCGGCACCGGTGATCATGTTCTTGACATAGTCGGCGTGACCCGGACAGTCGACGTGTGCGTAGTGGCGGTTGTCGGTCTCATACTCGACGTGCGACGAGTGGATCGTCACCGTCTTGGACGAGTCACGCACCGTGCCACCCTTGGTGATCTCGGCGTAGCTCTTGGCCTTGCCGCCGCGCTTCGTGGCCGAGCGCGCCGCCATGGCGGCGGTCAGGGTGCTCTTGCCGTGGTCGATGTGACCGATCGTCCCGACGTTCACGTGGGGCTTGGTCCGCTCGAAGACCTCTTTTGCCATCGCCGTCTACCTCCAGCTGTGCCTTCGTGCCAGCCGCCCCGCTGTAAGGGCATGTGGCCGGCCGGTTCCTCGAATTCGTCTGCCGGAATCCACACGGAACCGGCGATGTCTATCCAGTCTCGGCCCACCGATAGGGCCGACGAGCCCGCCCCCCGAACAACCTCGGAGTGGCGAGAGCAGATTATAGACGCCTCGTGGCGAAGCTCAAAGCTCCGCTAGGGGGCCCATGCCGGCCTTCCAAGGGTCTGGCCCCCGCATGGGGGCCCGTCAAGAGCCGCTGGTGAGACTTGAACTCACGACCTCACCCTTACCAAGGGTGCGCTCTACCACTGAGCTACAGCGGCACCGAGGGAACTTCTCCGATCCCGAAACCCAGCCCCGAATTCGGAAGCGTCAGGGTTCCAGAAGGATGCACACCCACCGGCGAGCCCACATGGTACGCCATGTGGTATGGGCGTCAACCCGCAGAGCGGTCTCCGTCCCTTCCTTCATCGGCTTCTCCGCCAAGCAACTGTGTCCGGGCGAGATCCTGGTACAGGTCGCATTGGGCCATCAGTGCATCGTGCGTGCCGATATCCACGACCCGGCCGGCGTCGAGCACCACGATCCGGTCCGCCCGTCGCACGGTGCTCAGGCGGTGGGCCACGACGATCGTGGTCCGGCCCTGGCTGAACTCGTCCATCGCCTCGTTGATCCGTGCCTCCGAGCCGGCGTCGATCATGCTCGTCGCCTCATCGAGGATCAGAATCGCCGGGTCGCGCAGCATCGCCCGAGCGATCGCCAGCCGCTGGCGCTGGCCTCCGGACAACGACGTGCCGCGCTCTGCGATGTGCGCGTTGATGCCCTCAGGCAGCTGCTCGACAAACTCCATCGCTCGAGCACGCGTCAGAGCCGACTCTATCTGCACATCTGATGCGGTCGGCATGCCATACGCCACGTTTTCGCGCACCGAGCCCTCGAAGAGGACCGTCTCCTGGCTCACAACGCCCAGCTGCTTACGCAGCGAGCGAACCGACACGCTCGAGAGATCCTGCCCGTCGACGCGCACGACTCCCTGCTCTGGGTCGTATAGGCGGTACAACAGGCCGAGTAGGGTGGTCTTGCCCGAACCGTTTGGCCCGACGATCGCCACTCGTTCGCCAAACTCGATGGTCAGGCTCACGCCGTTGACCGCCGGCTGGCGCGCGCCGGGATAGCGCACGTGCACGCCTTCGAGCTCGATCGAGCGCGTATGTCGTTGCAGGCGTGCGAGGCCGGCTTCGTGGCCGGGCTCGGGGGACGCGTTGAGCAATTCTTCTAACCGCTCCGCCGCCCCGGCGGACGTTTGCATGTCGTTGAGCAAGCCGGTGAGGGGCTTCAATGATGCGCCCGCGATCGCGAGCCCCGCCAAGACCTTCAAAACGTCCTGCGGTTCCAGCCGCTGTTGGTCGATCGCCCAAAATGCGACCAAGATTAGCACAACGAGCACCAGAACGGTCAGTACCTCCACGAAGGGCTTGGACAGCGCGCGTGCCGTCCGAGCCTTGAGCATCTGGTGATACACGCGTCGATTCGCAAGACTGAACCGGCGGGCCTCGCGTCGCTCGGCCGTGTACGCCTTGACCACGCGGAGCGCTTGTGCCGCCTCGGTTGCGATCGAGAGCAACTCGGAACGATGTCCCATCGCTCGCTTCGACGCGCGCTTGATGCGACGGCCAAAGTAGCGGATCACCGCCCAGACCGCCGGCGCGATCAGGATCGCGATCGCGGACAACTGCCAGTTGATGATGAACGCGAAAACAAGCGCACCAAGCCCCTTGGTCACTTGCGTTACGGCCTTGCTCACGAGCGCTTCGAAGCCATACGCCAGTTGCTCGGCGTCGGCGATGAGCCGGCTGACGGCGTCAGACCCGCCAACCGATCCGCCGTTCGAACTCGGGCCGCGCTGCGTCGCCAGCAGGGGCATGAAGAGCAACGAACGGAATGCTTGCCGCCGAACCCGCATGACCGTGCGGTGCACGACGGTCAGAGAGAGGAAGGCGTGCCCGAACTGGCATAGGCCCGCAAATACCGCAAGCCCCGCGACGATCGCGACGAGCAGCACCACGCTCGCCCACGCGTCCTCGGGCAGCCGGTCAACGACAAACGCCGGGATCTCAAACCCGCTGCCTTCGAGGTTGTGGGCCTGGGCCATCGGACGCAGCCCCTGCTTTTCCTCGAAGAGGCCATCGATGACCGGGGAAGCCGTCAGCAGACCAGCCGCGAGCCCGCCACCCGAGAGCATCGCGCAAACCAACGCCAGGACGAGGCGCCCCTTGAAGTCGAGCATGAGCCGTGCAAGTCGCCAGAAGGCCGGCATGGACCCGGAGTATTGACGGTCAGCGGTGGACAAGCAATCGCATCGATCCATCTCCAAGCGGCAGCATGCCCACTTCGGAGAACCCAAACAATCTACAATCAAAAGCGAGGCCGCTCGCCTACCCCCGGTGCAGTGCTCATGCAAGGCCATCCGATACTCTTGGACATGCCGCGACTTTGCCAGTGCACCGTGCTCACCGCCGCGCTCGCCATCGCAGCCTGCCCCGCGGCTGCGACAGCGGCCAATCAGGACGAACTCCCGCAAGACGAGATCGAAGCTGTCGAGCCGGCCGCGGAGTTGCCCGAGGCGATACGCAATCTACTGCTCGGCGTGGGGACACCCAGCCGGGGCGGAGAGGGCATGCTCGCGGTCGAGGGGTCGATACTTCCGGAGCGAGCCGGCCTGATCCGGCGGACGCCTTACGGCGAGTGGGCCTTCGTATTCGTGCGCGACGACGGCCAGCCCGCGGCCATGGTCCTGCTGCCGTGCCGCCAGCTCGAGCGGATGGTCGAGTCGGTCCAGGCGACGAACGCCACGGCTATCCGGCTGACCGGCCGGCTGACGGTGTACGAGAACGTGAACTACGTTCTGCCCACGAACTACTCGATCATCTCTACCGAGACGGCATCGAGTGACGGCGACGACGAATCCCAGCCCGCGACGGATCCACTCAATCAGATCGATCCGATGCTGCGCGAGGTTGCCGAGCAGTTGGAGGCCGGCCGCATTCGTGCCCGCTCGCTGCAGGCCCCGCCCATGGCGCCGCCGAGCATTCGCGAGCCCACGGGCACGCCTTCGACGGACACGGAGCAAGCGATCGAAACGGACGCGCTGCAAGAGGGTGACAATGTGCTCCGCCGCCGCGCACGCTTGGAGCGCCAGCGCGGGCTGTGGACGCTGCGATTCGACGATAGCGATCAGGAGACCGGTGCGGCTACGGCGCAGGCCCCGCTCATCGTGCTACCAAACTCCGCGTTGCGCTCTATGGAGCAGTCCGTTCGCCGGTATGGCGACCAGATCGCGTTTGAGGTGAGCGGTACGGTCTATCGGTATGGCCGCCAGCCCTACGTGCTGATCTCGATGCACTTCGCACAACCGCTCGAAGGCCTTCGTCCTCGAGGCTGACAGCAATCCGCCAGGGTCGGGCTCAGAAGGCCGAGTATCGACAGCGGGGTCAGCTTCGGGCCCACAAGCCTGATCTCCCTCGGCTTGCTCTGGAGTCTCTTCGCCGGTCGCGGGCTGCGCGAGCTTCGCGTTCGCCCCATCCACGTCGGCCGATGGCACATCTTCGCTCAACGTTACCACCGGCAATCCGAGCAACGCCCGGGATCGCGCGTACGCGGCATCGCCAACCGGCCCACGCTCGAAGTCGTCCCTTTCGGGGTTACCAAGGATGGCTCGCACCAGCTCCGATTGACCAGAGAGTTCCTGTGCTGCCGCGAGGCGGTCACCCAGAGCGGTGAATCGCGCGAGCGTGCGCGTAATCGGGAGCGATTCCGCACCCGGAGCCGGCGGCACGCGTGACTCCAGGATTGCAATCCGACCGAGTCTCGCGGCGGATGGACCATGACGCGCAATCGCATCCGCAGCACGTTGCAGCAAGGCGGTATCAGATTCTGAGGCACCGACGAGCGTCTCAACCGCCCAGGGATACGGCTCGAGGACCCGTGCCGCAGCGCGACGAAGGTCGCCACGATCGCTTCGAAGCAAATCCACGACCGCAGAACGCCCCTCGTCTCCAGCCAATCGATCGAGCACCGGGACCGCCGCTACGGAGAGCGTCGATGGAGCTTCGATGTCGATGGTTGCCAAGATCCGATCCCGCTGCGCCGGCGTCGGTTCGAAGCCCGCATCGAGCAGCGACACGATCGCCCTGAGCGCATCGTCTGCCGTTGGCGATCCAAACTCACGCCAGCGCAGCACCGCATCGATTGCGGCCGAATCGGGCGACCGCCGAAACGCGCGAAGCATCACAGCGGCTACTTCGGACTCGGTCTCGCGACGCAACGCCATAGTCAATCGCGCGGACGATCCCTCGGGCACGATTCGATCGACCAGCAGGGCCGCGGCCTGGCGCAGCGACGGCGAGGCATCGTCAAGCAGCCCCACGACGGCGGCAGCAACTTCTGGACTCGGCGATACACCGCGTTCGAGCTCGCGGAGCACCAGATCCGTGCCCACCGATCGGAGCAACGGCTCCGCATCGGTGAGCAATGAAACCAAATAGGCCGATCGCTGTTCAACAGCAAGAGCGCTGTGCATCCTGCGGGCGGATTCGCCCAGCCGCAACAGCAGATCACGCTGCCGGCGCTCTAGCGCTACCGCTCGATCGCGGACGCCGTCTAGGAGCAATGCACGCCACGCCAGGGGCGGAAGATGGCGGTGGCTGTTCAACCACTCCCGCCAATCCACCTCTGAGGCTCCGAGATCATCGCGACCGGTCATACGCACGAGTGCTTGCGAGACGGAACCACGCTCGCGCGGCGGCGCAACGGCCAACCAGTCGACCAGCAACTCGCAGGACGCCGGCTCGAGTGAGCGTGCAAGCAGGTCCAGCGACGCGAGACGAGCATCGGCAGAGACCCCACCCACTTCCAGTGCGCCAGCCGCTCCGGCGGATTGGTCACGCAGCGTCCGTCGCAGGGCTGCGGCGAGCCCTTCGATCTGTTGCTGGCTGTCCGCCGTCTCAAGCATCAAACGCAGCGCCTGGGCGGGCTGCTCAACCAGCCAGTCTCGCGGGAGCGTGGCATCAGAGTTCTCGATAAGGCTGCGCACGAAGGCCGATGCCACCTGGCGTCGCGCGGGCACGTCGGCCGCAGAGGCGAGCGCAGCGACCGGATCGATCTCGTCAACCGTCGGGCGATCGCCTCCCACCGGCTGGCCGGAAGCCAGAAGCGTGGAGCCGAAAACAAGCACACCGGCGAAGCATGCGATTGGGCCGCGACCGCTCCGGGCTTCGAGCCCGCGGGAAGAATCCGCGATTACCGCTGTTCGAGAGCCCATCTATCCAGCATACGCCCCGCCGGGCGATCCTCCATAGCACCATAACTACACAGGCGTAAGAACCCGAGTCCGAACGCACATTCAATCATAAATCGGCAATCGCCAGCGCCCGATCCGAACAGTTCGATCGCGGCCAGCGAGGCCTAGGCCCGTTCAGCCGGCGCCACCGGATCGTCCCGACTCGGCCCACCTGGCGACTGGTCGTCGCCTCGCAAGCTGCGGGCGATCTGGGCCCGCGCTTCGACCGCCGCCTGGATGGCCTCGGCCTGCTTCGTGGGATCCCAGCAGCTAGCCCGATCCTCCCGATCGACGACCTCGCGAAGGGTCAGTAGCACCTGGGTCAGCCCCGCCCAGCCGAACGCGAGCACGGCAAACAGCACAAGCGTCGTCGGCAGCCAGACCAGCTCGGGCACGGCCCGGGGTGCGGCGTCTACCCCACCGCCACGAAGCCACGCCTCGGCGACGGCGCCATAGGCCAGATCGAACAGCCGGCCGATCAACCATGCCGCGCCGAAGGTCGCCGCGCCGACCATCAGCACCAACGCGAGCGACAAACCAGGTCGAGCGATGAGGTGGGCCGCGGCCCGCTGTGCGGCATCTGGGGCGTCCGCGTCGTTGGCGGAAACCGCGGGGATCGCCAAGAGCAGCAGCAACGTTGCAATCACCGTGACCACCAAGCCGAGCAGCGCAAACGTCGCGGCGACGCTCGCACCGAACGCGTTGTCGATCCAGCTCCCGATGGCTACGACGAGCCATACCGCCAGCATCGCACCGCCAAGCGTGGCGATATACGTGCTCGCACAGAGGCCCCCGCTGCCGAGCATCGAGGGCAGCACGCGCCAAACCTCAGCCCTGCTCGGCCTCGCCGCCACGAGCCGAGCGAGAATGACACCGCACAGCGACACAGCGGTGACCAGCCACACAAGACGGAGCCACGCCCAAAGCGTCCCGCCCCAGCCCTGTTCACCCATCCAGGGAAGCAACGCCTCGATCTCGATCGGCAGCACCCACGACGCCGAGAGGGCCGTGATCGCGCAGACCGCGAGGCTCAGCGGGTGGAGCGCCAGACCGCCCGCGCGGAAGACGAAGGCCGTCGACTCGGCCAGCTCGGACCAGGAGCCCGGCTCGGCGACGGCCCAGGGATGGGCCGGACGATCACTCTGGTCATACTCCGTCTGGGGGCTCGGCATCTCGGGACTTCCCTCCGCGGACTCAGGAACCATCAGATCCTTGGCCCCACAGGCCTCAAAGTGGGCAAGCGGCCGCAACAATCCACCTAACGTGGAGGTGGGCAGGGGCTCTCAGCAACGAGCCAGAGCCCTGCCGCCTGGAGCAACAATGGTCAACGCTACCACCCGCTGGGTCCTGTACATCCTGTCGCTCGTCGTCATCGGTCCGATCGCCGGCCTGGCCATGCAGCTGACGAGTGCCACCGACGGCTCGGCCGGTACGGCTGTGGCCAACACGAACCCAGCTTTGGGCGTCATCGCGCTCGTTGTTGGCACGCTCTTAGCGGCCGGCGTGGGCGGTGTGGCGGCTTGGCGGTGCGGGCTCAGGCCAGGACTCTCGTGCGCAGGTGTGGTGCTGTGCTGGATGGCAGGGATGTCAGCCGGGACGACCACGATCATTGCCGTCAGCGGAGAAGCACCCTGGGGCACGCTCGTTGTCGAGGGCGTGCTCGTCGCTGCCTGTTTGGTGGCCATCGGCGTCGTGATTGCCCTCGCGGCCCAGAAGCACACCCCCGCCCCGGGCGAGCATCTCGTGGCCCAGTCGACCGAAGCGATCACCACCGAGGAGTCGCTTGCATTCTCTGCTCGCTCGGGTGCGGCTGTCGCCATCGCCGCTGCCGCGGGAGGCGCGGCCGCATGGCTTCTGGCCGTCACGGACCTTCGCGGCCAAGTCATCGCCGCTGCCGGTCTCGCAGCCATCGCCATCGCAGTGGTTGTGAAGCTCGTTGATCTGAAAGCGCCTGCTCTCGCCGCATTGGGAGCCGCCGCCATCCTCGCCATCGCTTCGCCCGCATTGGGCCTCATCCGTGTCCCGGCAAACGAAGCACTCACCGCCGTGTATGCCCAAACGCTGCCCGGCCTCGCATTGATCACCCCGCTCGACTGGGCGGCCGGAGCCCTGCTCGGCACGCCCTTCGGCCTCGCGTGGGCCGCCTCGATCGTCAAGCGGACCGAGCACTAATCGAACACTCCCCGCCCCGGGCGTGCGCCGCCGGGGCATATTGCATCTGTCTGAGAGGTTGACCTTGACAATGACCCAGGACCCCGCCGCCTCTTCCATGCCCGATATGCAGTCGAGCGCCGACCCGCGTGAGATCGCGATCGATCGCGTGGGCGTCCGCGAGGTGGTGTACCCCATCCGCCTGCGCACCCGCGACGGCGGGGAGCAGGGCTCGGTCGCCCGAGTAAGCATGTACGTCGCGCTGCCCCACACCCAGAAGGGCACGCACATGAGCCGCTTCATCGAGGTGCTCGAAGCCCACGCCGGCGAGCCGCTGACGCCCGAAGACTTCCCCGGCATCGCCCGGGCCATCCGTGATCGGCTCAACGCCCAGGAGGCCCACATCGAGGCCAGCTTCACCTACTTCATCAAGAAGAAGGCCCCCGTCACCGGCATCGAGAGCCTGATGGACTACAAGGTCACGTTCTCGTGCACCGCCAACGGTGCCGACGACTTCAAGATGACCGTCGCCGCCCCGGCTACGAGCCTGTGTCCGTGCAGCAAGGAGATCTCCGAGTACGGCGCCCACAACCAGCGCTGCGAGATCACCGCGACCGTGCGCTTCGACGGCTCGATGTGGATCGAAGACCTCGTGGAGATCTGCGAGGGCGCGAGCTCACTGGAAGTCTTCGCCCTGCTCAAGCGGCCCGACGAGAAGTACGTCACCGAGAAGGCCTACGAGAACCCCAAGTTCGTCGAGGACATCGTCCGCGACCTGGCCATCGCACTAAACGAGGACGACCGCGTAACGTGGTACGCCATCAGCAGCGAGAACTTCGAGAGCATCCACAGCCACAACGCGTACGCGGAGTTGGAGCGGCGGAAGCGATAACTCGGCATTGAATCGCTCAAGACCCAAGTGAGCCCCACCAAAGCGTGGGGCTTTTTCATTTCACAAGAAAAGCCGCATGCTCAAACACGCGGCTTAGGTCATGTGCGTAACTCTGCAGTTCTTATGACTCTCCCGAGTCCTCAGCCGGGGCCTCCGGCTCGGCCGTAGCCGTTGCGGCTTCGGCCTTTTCGCCGCCGCGGCCCTTGCGGAGCTCCGCGTTGCGGGCCGCACGCTTGTCGGCCTGGCGGCGGCGACGGCTGGGGTTGCCGCCGATCTCCGGGCCTTCCTCGGCACCGACGAACTGGATGACGCACATCTCCGTCGCGTCGCCCAGACGGTGGTAGCCGATGCGGACGATGCGGGTGTAGCCGCCTTGGCGGTCGGCGAAGCGCGGAGCCACGTTCTCGAAGATGTGGCGGACCAGACGCGGGGACTTGCGCAGCTCGCCGTAGCGGTTGCGCTCGACCTCGTCGCTGGAGGGGATGTCGAAGTACTTCTCGGCCCGCTCGCGGAGCGCCGTGACGCGCTCGCGCTCGGCCGCGTTGTCCTCGCCCTTGGGCATGTAGAGCCACTCGAAGGCGCGGCGGTCGCGGCCGAGCATGGCGATCACCTGCCGACGGCTGTGGAGGTCGCCCTTCTTGGCCTTGGTGACGATCTTCTCGACAAGCGGCTGCAAGGCCTTGGCCTTGGGCACGCTGGTGACGATCTGGCCGTGCTCGAAGAGCGACGCGGCCATGTTGCGCAGCATCGCCTCGCGGTGCGTGCGGGTACGGCCGAGCTTGAAGCCTGCTTTGCGGTGACGCATGACGGTGATCCTTCAATAAACCGAACAGGCCCAGCCGCGTCCTCTCGACGCAGCCGGGCCTCGATGGTAGGCCGTTTACAGCTGCACGACCTCAGGCTGGTACCCCTCGGGGAGGTCCATGCCGAGCTCCAGGCCCATCTCGTTGAGCTTCTTCTTGACCTCGCGGAGGCTCGTGCGGCCGAACGAACGGAGCTTGAGCAGCTCGTTCTCGGTCTGCATGATGACCTGGCCGACCGAGTAGAGGCGGGCGCTCTCCAGGCAGTTGCTGGCCCGGACAGAGAGCTCCAGCTCGCTGATGGGCATGTTGAGCTTGCGGATGAGGCCCTCGTCGACGCCGGCGGCCGCGGCGGCCTCCTCGCTCACACGCTCCTGGCCCAGCTCGAAGTACTGCACGAACGGGTTGAGGTGCTTGCGGAGGATCTTGCCGGCCTCGACCAGCGACATCTCCGGGGTGATCGTGCCGTCGGTCCAGATGTCCATCGACAGCTTGTCGTAGTTGGTGCGCTGGCCGACGCGGGTGTTCTCCACGTGGTACCGCACGCGGTGGACCGGGCTGAAGATCGAGTCGACGGCGATCAGGCCGATGTCCTGCTCGTCGCGGCGGCTCAGGTGCTCGCTGGCGGGCACGTACCCGCGGCCCTTGGCCACGTGCAGCTCCATCTCGAAGTCGATCTCGCTGGTCAGCGTGCAGATCGTCAGGTCCTTGTTGACGATCTCGACGTTGGTGTCCGCCTCGATCAGGTCGGCGGTGACCTCGCCGGGGCCCTGCGCCGCCAGGTGCATGACGCGGGGCTCGTCGCCCTCGAGCTTGAGCACCAGGTTCTTGATGTTGAGCACCAGGTCGGTGACGTCCTCGAGCACGCCGGGGAGCGTCTCGAACTCGTGGCTGGCGCCCTTGATCTTGACGGCCGTAACGGCGGCGCCCTCGATCGAGCTCAGCAGAATGCGACGGAGGCTGTTGCCGATGGTCGTCCCGAAGCCACGCTCGAAGGGCTCGACGGTGAAGCGACCGAAGGTGGTGTTGTTGAACTTGGGATCGGCCACCACATGGGTGGGCAACTCGAGACCACGCCAGCGTACACGCATGGGCATACCTCTTTCTTGGTCGACCGGTGGAAGCCGAAATGGGCCTGACGCTCGTCGGCTCTCGGATCCGCACCCTACCACCGGTCTTGTGGGGTGCGCTCCTGCTGTCCGGCGCGTCTCGTTCTCGAACGAAACCGTCTCTGAGCCGCTAGGCCCCGAGGCGGGTGTCTCTCAAATCCCCGCGATCCAGTTCGGTCAGACGCGCCGCTTCTTGGGCGGGCGGCAGCCGTTGTGCGGCACTGGGGTGTGGTCTTCGATAGCCGTGACGCGGATGCCCGTGGACACCACGCCGTTGACGGCCGCCTCGCGACCGCCGCCGGTGCCGCGGATGCGGACCTCGGCCTCGGTCAGGCCCATCTTGCGGACCTTGTGGCCCACGCTCTCGCCGGCTCGCGTGGCCGCGAAGGGCGTGGCCTTGCGGGCGCCCTTGAAGCCGATGGTGCCGGCCGAGTCCCAGGCGAGGGTCTCGCCGTTGGTATCGGTGATGGTGATCATCGTGTTGTTGCTGGTGGCCTTCACGTGGATGATGCCACGGACAACGTTCTTGCGGACCTTCTTGGTCTTTTTCGCCATTCAGTTCGCTCCAATCGCTTCCACTTTGGGTTCCTCTCGTCCACGAAGGCGTCGAGGCTGGAAGCTGGCGACGGTGTGCGTGAGTCGTCGGAACAGATCGAGCATTCGGGCAGCGACAGCCTTAGCCCTTGACGCCCTTCTTGCCGGCAACGGTCTTCTTCTTTCCCTTTCGCGTGCGGGCGTTGCAGCGGGTGCGCTGGCCGTGCACGGGAAGGCCGCGGCGGTGACGCTCGCCGCGGTAAGCCCGGGTGTCCTTGAGCCGCTGGATGTTCTGGCCGACCTGGCGACGGAGCGCACCCTCGACGAGGTAGCTGCCGTCGATGATCGCACCGATCTGGGCGACCTCCTGCTCGGTCAGGTCGTTGGCCCGACGGTTCGGGTCGATCTGGGCCTCAGTGAGGATGTCGGCCGCGTACTTCGGGCCGATGCCGTGCACGTACTGCAGGGCGTAGTAGATCTTCTTGCGATCGGGGATGTCAATACCTGCAATACGCGGCACGCGTGTTCTCCCTGGCCGGAGGCCAAATCATCGAGACGGATATCAGCCCTGGCGCTGCTTGAAGCGGGGGTTCTTCTTGTTGATGATGTAGACCTTGCCGCGACGGCGGACGATCTGGCAGTCCTTCGACCGCCGCTTGACGCTTGCTTTCACCTTCATCGGCCACCTCGCTAAGACTCGAAACGGGCACCTCCCGGGACGCCGGAGAGATGCGAAGGGGATTGTACCCCTATGCGTTCAGAGAGTCATCTGGAGAAGGCCCACCAAGCACCCGGAAGCCGTCCTCCTCAATCGCGATCATCGCCTCCCGGCCCACCGACGGAGTCCCGTCGGCGGTGCGGATTGCCCAACCATCCTCCGAATCGATGATCTCGCCCGAGCCGCTGGTGATGGCGGGCTCGAGCGTGAGAATCATGCCAGGCCGGAGGGTCGGCACCGTCTCTCCGGGGTCGGGCGTCAGAGGCAGCACCGGCAGCTCATGCGGGGCGAGACCGATGCCATGGCCGGCGAGACCGCGGACGAGTTTGGCCCCATCAGCAGCAGCGGCATCGGCCATCGCGCCCGCCACACGGTCCCAGCCGACGCCTGGGGCGATCTGCGCGATTGCCGCATCCCACACGGCGTCCAACGCCGGCATCAAGGCGTGCTCCTGATCCCCCACTAAGACGGTGTCCGCGACGTCGGCGTGCCAGCCATCGAGTTCGAGCATCAGGTCGAGCGTGACCAGTTGGCCGGCTCTCAGCGGCTCATCGGTAGGCCGCGCATGGGCGACGACGTCATCGACGCTTACCGAGCACGCAGATCCGAACGGCTCGCCCCGGCCGTTCAACACCCCGGCCATCGTCGCCCGGGCGCCCACGCTCTCGATCAGTTCAGCACAAGCCGACTCGACGTCTATCGGTGGAACACCCGGACGGCAACCCACAAGCAGAGCATCCAGGATCGAACGAGCAAAGGAGGCGGCACGTCCGGCCGCCTCCCGATCTGATTGCGTGTAGAGCTGCGGCCCGCGGAGCGTGCGCCGGTCGCGGGTCACCTCGGCCCGCGGAGCTTGGGCCCCTTGCCCGTGCCGTCCTGGCCGCCGAGGAAGCCGGCGTAGTTGCGCATCAGCAGGTTGGCCTCGACGCGTTGGACGAAGTCCAGGATCACCGCGACGACGATCAGCAGGCCCGTGCCGCCCAGGAACTGTGTGACATGGAATGGCACGCCCATCGCGCTGCTTACCAGCATCGGTAGCACCGCGATCACCGCAAGGAACGCGCCGCCGACGTACGTCAGCCGCTCCATGACCGCCTCAAGGTACTCGGCGGTTCGCGGGCCGGGACGCAGGCCGGGAATGAACGAACCGTGGTCGCGCATCTGCTTGCTGATCTCTTCAGGGTTGAACTGGATGGTGATCCAGAAGTAGCTGAAGAAGTACACCATCAGCACGTGCAGAAGCACGTAGGGGAACTGGCCGTAGTTCAGGGCGTCGCCAAACCAGGTGGACACGGTGTGCAGCGGGCCTCCGGCCTGCTGGGGCGAATCGGCAAGGCCGCTGAAGATCACCGACGGGAAGATCATCAGCGAACTAGCGAAGATGATCGGCATCACGCCGCCGTGGTTCACCCGCAGGGGTAGGTAGCTTCGCTGTCCGCCGTAGGTCCGCCGGCCGCGCGTGTGCTTGGCCTGCTGGATGGGGATCCGACGCTGGGCAACGGTCATGAGCACAGAGCCCGCAACGACGACCACAAAACCGGCGACCAGCAGGATGACGCCAACCCAGTTCAGGCCCTGCGGGTCTTGCGGGTTGAAGTTGGCCGTGACCCAGCCAACGGCGCCGGGCATGCCGGCGAGAATGCCTGCCATGATGATCATCGACATGCCGTTGCCGATGCCGTGGCGGTCGATCTGCTCGCCGAGCCAGACCAGGAACATCGTGCCCGAGGTGAGCACGCAGACGCCCATCACCCACCACAGCGGGCTGACGCGCCACTGGGCGTACACGAGCGACTCGCCGCCAGTGCTGGACTGGTTCGAGACGTACCACAGCCACCCGATCGCCTGCACGACGCACAAGCCGACCGTCGCGTAGCGGGTCCACTCCTGGATCTTCTGCTGGCCCGTCGGTCCCTCTTCACGCAGCTGCTTGAGAGCGGGCATGACCGCGCCCAGGAGCTGGAAGATGATGGCCGCAGAGATGTACGGCATGATGCCCAGGCCGAAGATCGTCGACTGGGACATGCTGCCTCCGCTGAACACGGAGACGTAGTTCATCAGGCGGCCGGCAGCGCCGCCGTCCTCCTGCTGGAGCTCGAAATACGTGGAGAGCGCACCCTGGTTGATACCCGGCAACGGGATCCAGATCCCGATGCGATAGATCGCGAGCATACCCAGGGTGAAGAGCACCTTGGTGCGCAGCTCGGGTACGCGAAACACGTTAAACAGGGCCTGGATCATCGATCCTCCGCGGGCTCGCCCCTGCCCGAAGCAAGGCCGGCCCCGAAACATTCCGGCACGACGGCCGGTCAGGAGCCGCCGGCCGAGGGGCTTCAGCCCGGGGCTTTACTTCTTCTTGGCCTTGGCGGCCTGACGCCGCTCGAGATTCGGGCGACGCAGCTTCTTGGTCAGATTCTTAGGCGTCTTGTCGTCGCTATTGCGATCGATGCCGCGAACCCGATCGCGGCGGGTGCCGGTCTCGGACACGCTGCCGCCCGCGTCCTCGATGATCTTGCGGGCCGATCCGCTGACGCGGCTGACGTTGACGGTCAGCTTGGCCTTCAGGCCGCCCTCGGGGACGTTGCCCAGGATCTTGACGTCGCGGCTGGTGTCGCGGATCAGGCCGGCCTCGATCAGCGACTGGGGGGTGATCTCCCCACCACCGCTGAAGCTCTCGTGCTCGACGATGTCCTTGATGTTCACGATCCAGAACAGCGTCTTGAACTTCGCGTTCGTGAAGCCGAACTTGGGCCACGTGCGGAACAGGGGCATCTGGCCGCCCTCGTCCTGGTGACGCACGGAATGGCCGCGACGGCTGCCGGCACCCTTTTGGCCTCGGCCGGAGCGCTTGCCCCCACTGCCCAGGCCGCGACCAACGCGCTTGCCCTTCTTGTAGCGGCCAGCTTGTGCGGTGATCTCGTGGATCATCATGGCTTCAATACTCCCTTGGCCCCAATTGCTCGATTCGTTCACGGGCCGTCGAGATCACTCGGACTCGTTCAGTTATCCGTCGCCGGATCCGCATCGCCTTCGTCGCCAGCCGCGGCCGGCTCGGTCGATGCGCCAATGCCGGCACCCGTGAGGGCCTTGGCCCGCTCGATGCGCTGCTCGATGACCGAGGCCTCGAGCTCGACACCGCGACGCTCGGCCACCTCTTCCAGCAGACGCATCTTGGCCAGGCCGTCGATGGTCGCCTTGACCACGTTGAGCTTGTTGCCCGAGCCGAGGCTCTTGGTGATGCAGTCGCTGTAGCCGGCCATCTCGAGCACGGCGCGAACGGTGGCGCCGGCCACGATGCCCGTACCCGGCGTTGCGGGGATCAGGCGGATCTTCGAGGCGGAGAAGCGGGTCTCCACCTCGTGGGGCACAGTGGTGCCCAGCCGCTTGACGGTGACCATGTTCCGGCGGGCCTTGCGCTGCGCCTTCTCGATGGCCTGGGGCACCTCGTTGCTCTTGGCGTAGCCGTAGCCCACCTTGCCCTGGCGATCACCCACGACCACGAGCGCTCCAAAGCTGAAGCGCCGGCCACCCTTCACCGTCGCGGCGGTGCGATAGATGTTGACCGTGGTCGATTCGATCTGCCCGGCTTCGTCGATCATCTCAGGCATCAGCGCCCTCGTTTCCCTTGCTGCGACGGGCCTAAGGCTTCGGTGCCCGGCCCGAGAATGCTCAGAACTTCAACCCACCCTCGCGGGCCGCGTCGGCCAGCGCCTGCACTCGGCCGTGGTAGCGGAAGCCGCCACGGTCGAACACGACCTTCTCGACACCCTTGGACTTGGCCCGCTCGGCGATGAGCGTGCCGATCGCCTTGGCGGCGTCGACGTTGCCCGTGGTGTCACCCGAGTAGCCCTTGTCCATGGTCGACGCCGAGCAGATCGTCGTGCCGTCCAGGTCGTTGATGACCTGCGCGTACACGTGACGGAGCGAGCGGTAGACGCTCAGGCGCGGGACTTCGCCCGTGCCGGCGACGCGCTTGCGGATGCCGATTCGGCGGCGGGTCCGTCGTGTTTGCTTCGCTTTCTGCCTGTCCATTGCGTCAAAACCTCAGGAGTATCGAACTCAAAACAGATCCAAGAAACAGACCCAAGAAGAAGGAAGGTCGGTCGGCCTTTACGCGCCGGCGGTCTTGCCTTCCTTGCGGATGATGGTCTCGTCGGCGTACTTGATGCCCTTGCCGTTGTACGGCTCGGGCTTGCGGGTCGCACGCACCTCGGCGGCGAACTGCCCCACGGCCTGCTTGTCAAAGCCCGTCACCGTGACCGTTTGCTTCTCGACCTTCACGTCCACGCCCTGGGGGATGTTCTTGAAGATCGGGTTGGCAAAACCGACGACGAGCTTCAGGCGGTTGCCCTCGACCGTCGCGGTGTAGCCCACGCCCTGGACCTCGAGCACCTTGGTGTAGCCCTGGCTGACACCGACGATGTTGTTCTCGACGATCGAGCGGGTCGTGCCCCAGAGGCTCTTGGCCTCGCGGTCGCCTTCCTTGCCCTCGGGCACGACGAACGACAGGGTCTTCTCGCCCTCGTCCCACGCGACGGAGACCAGCGGATGGACCTCGTGGCTCAGCGAGCCCTTGGGGCCCTCGACGCGCACGGTCTGGCCGTCGACGCCGATGGTGACGCCCTTGGGCACGGAGATGGGCTTCTTGCCGATGCGTGACATACCGATTCAACCTCCTCGGCCGTCCGAAGCTTCGGACGCCGCGCCAATCCCCTGGCTTACTGCACCACCGCCAGTAGTTCGCCGCCAACACGCTCGGTCCGGCACTTGCGATCGCTCATCACGCCGCGGCTGGTCGAGACCACCGCGATGCCCATGCCCTGCAGCGGGCGGGGCAGATCCTCGACGCCGCTGTAGACGCGGCGGCCGGGCTTGCTCACTCGCTGGAGCGAGGCGATTAGCGGCTCGCCCGCGGCGCCATACCGCAGCGACACGCGGAGGACACCCTGGCGGCCGTCGTCGACCACGTTGAAGCCCTCGACGTAGCCCTCGTCCTGGAGGACCTGGGCGACGCCGCGGCACACCTTGCTGTTCAGGCAGTCCACCGTGCGGGCGCGGTTGCGCAGCGCGTTGCGGATCCGAGTGAGCATGTCCGAGATGGGGTCGTTGACCGACATCGTTTCCGAAGACCTCCTGCCCGGCCCCTTGGGGCCCAGGCCTAACTGCCCGCCGGTTCGTTCCGGCAAGTCCGCCCGTCTAACTCCGCTAATCTCGCGGCCTGCGGGGCGCCTTCACTCCGCTCGAATCACCAGCTGGCCTTACGCATGCCGGGGATCTTGCCCTCGTGGGCAAGCTTCCGCAGCATGATGCGGCTGATACGGAACTTGCGGTACACCCCGCGAGATCGCCCGGTCAGCTCGCACCGGCGAACCTGCCTGGTGGAGAACTTGGGCGTCTTGTTGCTCTTTGCGATCTGTGCCTTGGTCGCCATGCTTCTGATTCACTCCCGACGGCCACTGGTCGGCCGCCTTGGTTGCTCGCTCTCTCAGCTCGCCTTCTTCTTGGGTGCCGGGGGCTTGCGGAAGGGCATGCCCAGGGCCTCGAGCACCGTGCGGCTCTTGGCCTTGTCCGAGTTACGGAAGACGAAGTTGATGTTCATGCCGTGCGTGAAGGTCACGTTCGCCATGTTGATCTCGGGGAACACACCCTGCTCGGTCAGCCCGATCGAGTAGTTCCCGGCCCGGTCGAACGACGTGTCCGACAGGCCGCGGAAGTCCTTGATACGGGGGGTGGCCAGGTTGATGAACCGGTCGAGGAAGTCCCACATTCGGTCGCCACGCAGGGTGACCATCGCGGCGGTTTCCATGCCCTCGCGGACCTTGAAGTTCGAGACGCTCTTCTTCGCCTTGACCACGACGGGCTTCTGGCCGGTGATCTGCGTGAGCGTGTCGATGACCGCCGCGCGAACGTTCGGCGGGATCTTCGGGCCGCCCAGGAAGCGCCCCATGTCGACGTTGAGCACGACGCGATCGAGCACCGGCATCGCCATGGGGTTGGTCACCTCGAACTGCTTGGTGACCTCCGACCGCGCGTCCTCGAGGTAGCGCTTGCGGAGGCGCTGCATGCCCTCGCGCGGCGCGGCGGCCGCCTGGGTGGCGGGGTCGTCCTTGTCTGGCTTGTTGGACTTGTTCTTGGCCATCGGATCTGTCCTTCGATGTGCCCCGCGAATCGGCGGGACGCAAATACTCGCTCAGTGGCTTACAGCGTGTCCCTTAGAGCGTGTCCTTCGTCGCGGTCTCTCCACCCTTGCGGCGCGCAAGCACCGAGATGGGCTTGCCGTTCGTCACGGCTACGCGCTGCTTGTTGCCGTCCTTGTCGGTCGTGAACCGAACCCGCGTGGCCTTGCCGTCCACGGCCGGACTCACATTCGAGATGTGGAACGGGGCTTCCTTTGTCACGCGGCCACCCTGCGGGTTGACGCGTGTGGGCTTGACGTTGCGGGTGCGCAGGTTCAGGCCCTTGATGTACACCAGGTCCTTGGCGGGGTCGATACGCATGACCTCGCCGGTGCGCCCCTTGTGGTCGCCGCTGGTTACGATCACGTTGTCACCCTTGCGGATATGCCGGGCCATCACACCACCTCCGGAGCGAGCGAGACGATCTTCATATAGTTCTTCTCACGCAGCTCGCGGGCGACCGGCCCGAAGATGCGCGTGCCGCGCGGATTGCCATCGGCGTTGAGAAGGACGACCGCGTTGCTGTCGAACTTGACGTACGAGCCGTCGGCCCGCCGCGTGTTCCTGGCAGTGCGAACGACGACGGCCTTGGACATGTCGCCGGGCTTGATGTCCGCGCCGGGCAGGGCCTTCTTGACCGAGATGAGCACGCGGTCGCCGACACCGGCCGATGGGCGCGTGTTGTTGCCCGCGGCGCTGGTCTTGCCGTAGACGCGGATGACGTAGGCCACCTTGGCCCCCGAGTTGTCCGCGACTTCGCATCGTGATTCTTGCTGAAGCATGGCTTGCTACTTCCTACCTGCCGGTTCCGACTCGCGGCCGGACGGGTGAAACTCGTCTCTTGGCCTTAGCTGGCCCGGCTGCTCATGATCCTCGAGAGCTTCCAGGTCTTGGTCTTGCTCATCGGCCGGCACGGCACGACTTCCACGCGGTCGCCCACGTTGGCTTCGTTGCCCTCGTCGTGGGCGTGGAGCACCGTTCGCCGGCGGACGTACTTGCCGTACTTGGGGTGCTTGGCCACGTAGCTGACCACGACCTTGATGGTCTTGTCGCGGCCGGCGGTGGCCACCTCACCCACGCGGGCGCCCTTGGCCTTCTCGGTGCTGGTCGTGCTGGCGGTGTTGTCGCTCATACGCTCACGTTCTCTTCAGGGGCGTGTTGCCCGGTCACTCGGGGACAATCCCGTTCGTTCCAGATCCTCAGCCGGCGGCCTTGGCGGCGTGCCGTGATGTCCGCTCGGTCATCAAGCGGGCGATGTCCTTGCGGGTCTTGGAAAACTCGCTGTTGTCCTCGACCTTCTCCGTCGCGGCCTGCACGCGGAGCTGGAAGAGGCGCTTACGCAGGCGGACGAGCTCCGCCTGGATCTCGTTGTTGTCGAGCTTGCGAACTTCTTCGCCGGTCATGACGCCTTCTCCAACTCGGTGCCCTGCGGGGCCCGCAAAACCTCGAAACACTCGATCCGCTTACTCAACCCACCGTGGTGCGACGCTTGACGAATCGGCACCGCACGGGCATCTTCATGGCCATGCGCTTCATCGCCTCGCGGGCCATCTCCTCGGGCACGCCCGAGAGCTCGTAGAGCATGGTGCCCGGACGAACCCGAGCGGCCCAATAGTCCACGTCGGCCTTGCCTTTACCCATGCGCTGCTCGAGGGGCTTCTTGCTCACCGGCTTGTCGGGGAACACACGGATGAACAGCTTGCCCTGGCGCTTCAGGAAGTGGGTCGACGCGATGCGGCCCGCCTCGATCTGGTTGCTCTTCAGCCAGCAGCCTTCGAGGGCCTGCAGGCCGAAGTCACCGAAGGCGACGTAGTTGCCCTTGGTCGCCTTGCGATCGCGGACGCGGCGGAACTCCTTGCGGAACTTCACTCGCTTTGGGATCTTGTATGGAGGCATCGTTCAAACCCTTCCTACCGGCCGGCCGACACTCGCGACCGCCCGAACAAAACAATCCTGCTTACCTGCGGCCTCGGCTGCGAACGCGTGCGCCCGCCGCCTTCGAGGTCGTCTCCTCGTCCTGAGCCTCGTACTCGCCCTTGTAGATCCACACCTTCACGCCGATGCGACCGGCGGTCGTGCGGGCCTCCTCGAAGCCGTAATCCACGTTGGCCTGCAGCGTCGAGAGCGGCAGAGCACCGAGGCGGACATCGAGGCGGCGGCTCATCTCGGCACCACCCAGGCGGCCGGAGATCTGGATCTTCACGCCCTTCGCGCCGTTCTGCATCACGCTCTCGGCTCGCATCTTCACGACGCGGCGGAAGCTGCTGCGGCGGCTGAGCTGCTCGGCAACGTTCGCCGCGACGAGTTGGGCGCTCAGGTCGGGGTTCTTGATCTCCAAAATCTTGATCGACACCTTGCGGCCGGTCATGAGCTGGAGCTCTTCGGTCATGCGCTCGACCTCGGCGCCCTTGGGGCCGATGACCACGCCCGGGCGAGCCGTACGGATGAGCACGACCAGCTCCTCACGCGTCCGCTCGATGTCGACGCTGGCGACGGCGGCGTGCGGGCGGCCCGGGTTGCGGTTGAGCCGCTTGTCCAGGTACTCGCGGATCTTCTGGTCCTCGACCAGCAACTCGCCGTAGATCGCCTTGGGCGCGTACCAGCGGCTGCGGTGGGCCTCGGTCACACCAAGGCGGAAGCCGAAGGGATGGATCTTCTGTCCCATTACGCTCGCTCCTGAACGCCCACGGTGATGTGGCTGGTCTGCTTGATGATCGGGTGGGCCCGGCCGCGGTCCTTGGGACGGAACCGCTTGATCTGCGGGCCCTCGTCGACGCGGCTCTCGGATACGAACAGCTCGGTGACGTCCGCGTCGGCCAGTTCGGCGTCGGCGATGGCGGCGTTCAGGGCCTTGGCCATGTTCTCCGAGGCACGCTTCTGGCTGAAGTTCAGCAGGTTGAGTGCTTCGTCGACGCTCTTGCCGCGGATGAGGTCGGCGACGAGCCGAGCCTTCTGGGTACTGCCGCGGTGGAAACGCACCTCGCTGACGAACCGGGCGAGGTCGCGCGGCTCGGCGTTGACGGCGCGGGCCAGGGCCTGGATGTGCGGCGTCCGGCACGAGGGCTTGGGCCGACCGGCCAGCCAGTTGCGGACGGCCTTGTCGGCCTTGTCGCCCGGCAGGCCCAGCGGACGGACAGCCTCGGCCATCGTCTCGACGGTGGCGCCGGCCTCGTCGGCAAACTTCTTGAGTTGATCGCTACGCAGTCTCACCGATGGATCTCCGAAGTCGTCCGTGTGCGGTTGCCCGCCTGAATCGTCCCGTGACTTCGAGCTTTTGATGCTCGAGTTACTTGCCGGACTTACTTGCCAGGCTTACTTGCCGGACTTGATGCCTTCCTTCTTGTTCGTGTGGCCGCGGAACGTGCGGGTCAGGCTGAACTCGCCCAGCTTGTGCCCCACCATGTCCTCGGTCACGAACACGTCGATGAACGCCCGGCCGTTGTGGACCTGGAACGTGTGCCCGACGAATTCGGGCACGATCGTGCACCGACGGGCCCAGGTCTTGATGGGCTCGTGCTCGCCGGCTTCTTGCTGCTTCATCACTTTCGTGTACAGCTTCTCGTCGACGAACGGTCCCTTCTTGAGGCTACGACCCATGCTTCACGCTCCTGCCAGTGCTCTCGATACTCGACCGCACTTGATGCCCCATTCCACTCACCGAATCACTCACTTCGACAGCTGCCCGTACCGCTTGCTCTTGCGTCGGCGGATGATCAGCTGCGTGCTGTACTGCTTTTTGTTGCGGGTACCGCCACCCTTGGCGTCCACACCACTGGGGCTCACCGGCGTACGGTTGCCCTTCGAACGGCCCTCACCACCACCCAGCGGGTGGGCGTGGTGGCTCTTGGCCACACCACGGGTGATCGGCCGACGGCCGAGGTGCCGCGAGATGCCGGCCTTGCCTAGGCGGCGGTTCTGGTGATCGCTATTGCCCACAACGCCCACGACCGCGCGACAGTCCAACGGAACGCGGCGCGTCTCGCCCGAGGGCAGAACCAGCGTGGCGTACTTCCCCTCGCGGTTGGTCAGCTTGGCGGACGAGCCGGCCGACCGACACATCTGCCCGCCCTTGCCCACAGCCAGTTCCACACAGTGGACCTCGAGGCCGGTGGGGATGAACTTCAGCGGCATGCAGTTGCCCACCGTCGGCTCGACGGCCTCGTCACGCGAACTGCTGACCTTCATGCCGGTCTTCAGGCCACGCGGGGCAATGATGTACCTCTTCACGCCGTCGGTGTACTCGACCAGGGCGATGTGGCACGTGCGGTTGGGGTCGTACTCGATGCCCACGGCCGTGCCCTCGATGCCATCGCGATCATTGCGACGGAAGTCGATCTTGCGGTACATGCGCTTCGCGCCGCCGCCGCGACCACGCACGGTGATCACGCCAGTATGGTTACGGCCGCCCTTCTTCTTGATGGGCGAAAGAAGTGTCTTCTCGGGCTTCTTCTTGTCCACCTCGACGTGCATGTTGACCGAGGCGTTGCGTCGGCCGGGCGAAGTTGGTTTGTAGACACGGATGGGCATGATAAATCCTCGTGGCTGAAACTCGCCCGAATCAGAACAGATCGATCGTCTGGCCTTCAGCCAAACGCACGATGGCCTTCTTGGTTGGCGCGGTCTGCACGTAGCCGTACCGCATGCGACGCTCGCGGGCCTTGCGGACCTGCGTGGTGACACCCAGCACGCTCACGCCGTACAGGCTTTCGACCGCACGCTTGACGTCGGTCTTGTTGGCCCGGCGGTCGACCAGGAAGGTGTACCGATTGTCGTCGGCCATGGTGGCCGTGCTTCGCTCGGTGACAATCGGCTTCTTGATGACGGTGCTCGGGTGCATCAGGCGACCTCCTCACCGGCTTTACGGCCGCGCGGTTCGAGCTTGGCGTCCTTGCCGGTCTGCGTCTGCGGGCCGGCGAGGTAGGCCTCGAGCTCGGCCTTCTCGATGATCACGTAGCGGCTGTTGAGCAGGTTCCAGGCCGTCAGCTGGTCGCTGCGGCACATGGTGACGTCGTCGATGTTGCGGGCGCTGAGCCTCGCATCGACCGAGCCCTCAGGCAAAGCAAGCAAGACCTTGCGATCGATGCCCAGGGCGTTGAGCATGCCCTTCATGCCCTTGGTCGAAGGGCTGTCGAAGCTGATGCTGTCGACGATCTTGACCTCGTTGTCCACGAACTTGGCGAGCAGGGCGTTGAGGTTCGCCTTGCGACGCATCTTCTTGGGCATCGTCTGGCGGTAGTCCTCGCGGGTGCGACGCTTCTCGTGAGCGTGACCACCACCGCGAAACTGAGGGGCCTTCTTGTTGCCGTGGCGTGCACGGCCGGTGCCCTTCTGCTTGTAGATCTTGCGGGTCGAACCGTTGACCTCGCCGCGCCCCTTGGTCTGGGCGCTGCCCTGACGCTGGTTGGCGTGGTAACAGACGTACGCCTGCTTGATGAGCTGGGGGTTCAAGGACCCGCCGAGCATGGCTTCGTCAATCGACATAGAGCCGACCGACTCGCCCTTCATGTTGTAGACCGGCACATCCATCGTGCTCGCTCCTGACGCCTGTGCGACCGTACCCGTTTGGGTTTGGTCGCTGCCGCACCGGCCCGCCCCGGTTGGGACTTTGCTTCCCCACCGGCTTACGCGACCGGCGGAGGCGGGCTCGGATAAGACTCGGCCGTCTATCCGAGAGGCCCTTGGGAGGGCCTCAAGACCATCTTGTCCTTACCCGGTGGTTTCGCCTGAGCGACCCTCCGGGCCGCCCCATCGCCATGAACTCTCGTGGCGAGGGGGCGTCCGTCAATCCTGCGTGCCCAATCAGCCGGCTGCGGCTGCTTGAGCGGCGGCCTCCTGAGCTGCATGCTTAGTTGGCCGCAAACGAACCGAGGGGCGGATCCGCACGATCCCACCGTTGGCCCCGGGCACAGCGCCCTTCACCAGCAGCAGGTTGCGATCGGCTTCCACCCGAACAACATCCAGGTTACGAACGGTGACGCGCTCATCGCCCATCTGGCCGTTCATCTTCTTGCCCTTCTTGATCCGGCCGGCCTTACCCGCGTTGTTCGCGTGGCCGCCGATCGAACCAGGGGCACGGTGCTTGCGTTCCACGCCGTGGCTGGCACGCAGGCCCTTGAAGTTGTGACGCTTCATGGTACCAGCAAAGCCCTTGCCCTTGCTGGTGCCGGTCACATCGACGTACTTGAAGCCCGAGAAATGGTCGACCGAGAGGGCCTGACCGACCTCGAACTCGCCGGCCTCGGCCTCGTCCATACGGAACTCGACATGGACGGCCTTTGGACCAGATCCGGCCTTGCTGTCGTGGCCCATGATCTGGAAGGTGGAGCGACGCGGGCGGGCGTCGACGGAGCCGATCTGGACGGCCGAGTAGCCGTCGGTCTCGGTGGTCCGCACCTGCGTGACCACGGCCGGCTCGACCTCGATCGCCGTCACGGGGATCGACACCCCGTTCTCGAGGTACACGCGGGTCATGCCGATCTTGCGGCCGACCAATCCGAGTTTCGCGTTTCCGCCTGCCATGCTTGGCCTCACCTTGCTCGGCTTCGGTAGTCTCCGGGCCTAGGCCCGAGCCAGAGGAAGCTCACGATTTCTTCTGCCTGAGGGTCCGGTGAACCGGGCTCAGGCCTTGATCTTCACAAACACGCCCGCGGGCACCACCAGCCTGTTCAGGGCCTCGACGGTCCTGGCGTTGGGCTCGTGGATGTCAATGATCCGCTTGTGCGTGCGAATCTCGAACTGCTCGCGGCTCTTCTTATCGATGAACGGGCCACGGAGGACCGTGTACCGCTCGATCCGCGTGGGCAGGGGCACCGGACCGGCCACTCGGGCGTTGGTCCGCTTGGCGTGGTCCACGATCTCTCGTGCCGAAGCATCGAGGGCGATGTGGTCGTACGCTTCCATCCGAATCCGAATGCGACCGCCTTGCATAAGCCGGCGAACCTCCTGCCTGCTGGGTTTTGCGTCAACCGCGAGGAACGCCACGCGAGCGGCCCAACCCGGTACTGACCCGCACCACAAGGGCCGAAGCCCCCGCCACCGGCGCGGAGAGAAGGATAGATGGCTCTCTTCCTCCGTCAACCGCCAGCCTAGAGGAATGTGAAGATAGAGTGGCCGTGTGGGCCGCCGCTATCCTCTTATAGCAACTCCAACGGCACGCCCGATCGCGCCGGAACGCCCAAGGAAGGGACACGATGGCTCTGCGAAAGCCCCCTATGCACCGCGTTTCCTGCTTCGCCGGCCGAGCGGCGGCGTGCCTGCTGGCCCTTGGGACGTTCGTCCACACGGCGTCGGCTCAGGGTGGGTCGACGAGCGTCATCATGTCTCCCGAGCCGCTCGCCCTCGAGCCCGTGGGCCTCGAATTGGAGATTCCAGCGGACGCTAGCGGCTTCCGGGCCGATCGCGGAGAGGTGCCCACGCTGGAGATCAGCCCGAGCCTCGGCCACTGGTACCTGGTAATCCAGGCCCCCCAACGCCGCGTGGCAGCCCAAGGGCGGGCCGGCGCACACCTGCCCGTGGACGACCTGACCGACCAGATCCTGGAGAACCTCCGTGCCAGCTACCGGGTCGACCAATCCGACGGCACGACCATGGAGAGCCGGGCCAGCGTGCTCGCTCGCGAAAAGGGCTTGGTCGTCGCAGGCCGACCAGCGTCGCGGTTCTACGTCACGTTCCCAGAAGGTGACCGCGAACGCGTCCGCATGTACACGCTGGTCGACGCGGGTGCCGGGCAGATGGTCAGCTTCGACCTGCTGTGCGAATTCGGCGACCGGGCCGAAGCTCGGACGGCGTACCTGGCCGTGCTCGCGAGCGCACAGTTCTCCGGCAATACCGAAGTCGCCGCGTCCAGGGCCATCGCCATCGAGACGACCGAGGCCCTACTCGGCATGCTGACCTCCGCCGACTACGACCGCGCTCTGGCGCTGGCCGACGGCCGATGGGATCGCCTGAGCCAGCCCGCCGAGACCGGGCTCGCAATGGATGATACCGAGCGGGGCTATCGGTGGATCCGGGCCTGGAAGGGCCGCAAGGGCGAGATCAACCCAGAGCGAAGCGAGGAGTCCTGGAGCGAGGACGACCGCCGCGAGGGCTACCTCGTTCGCATGGACGGTCGAATGGCCCAGCGATCCGCCACCGGTCAGTGGACCCTCATCGATACCCGCGTTGTTTGCTTCATGACGTTCGACCGACAACACGAGGCCTGGACCGCGAGCACGACCTTTCGCCAGGGAGACCAGAGGCCGGTCACCAACACCGAGTTCGGCGTGCGCGACGGCCAGGAGATGAAGATCGCCCGCCGTGGCAGAACGTCCAACACGCTCCAGCCGGCGGTGCCTCCAAGGGGGTACGTCAACCAGGTCGAGTTCTACCTGCTTCCGCAACTGCTCGTTGGCCATGCGGCCGAAGCCACCTACGGCGTTTACGCCTACGCCGGCGGCGACACAAGCGTGCGCTATCGGCAGTTCGAGCTCCAGCCGGGGTCGGGCGGCGCGATCGCGTGGCAGCTAACCACGCAACTCGGCGAGGAATCACGCTCGATCTCGGTGTACGACGGTGCCGGCGGTTTTCGCGGCAGCGATCGCGGCGATGGCACGCGATGGACTCCGAGCAACCGTGACGAACTGCTCGGCCTCTGGCGTCGCAAGGGGCTACCCACGAGCACTCGATAGAACGCGGGCCCCACCCAACGCCTACAAAACACCGCACGGAACACCGATCGACCGACCCGCGGAAGGAGCCGCACCATGGCGTTGCAACGGGTCATCTCCCCCGCCGCCACCGACACCCAAGACGAGCACGCCGGCTGGGCGCTCCGCCCCGAACGGCTGTCTGAATACGTCGGCCAGCGCGAGACGCTCGAACGCTTGGCGATCGCCGTCGAGGCCGCCCGCAGCCGCGGCGAAGCCCTCGACCATGTGCTCTTGCACGGCCCACCCGGTCTAGGCAAGACCACGCTCGCGCACGTGATCGCCGCCGAGATGGGCACCAAGGTCCACGTCACCAGCGGGCCGGCGATCTCTCGCGGGACCGATCTGGTCGCCGCGCTGACGCGCCTCGAGGCCGGCGACGTGCTGTTCATCGATGAGATCCACCGCACGCCCGCGGCCGTCGAGGAGTTCGTGTATCCCGCGATGGAGGACTTCCGCGTTGATGTGACACTCGACGCCGGTCTCAACGCGCGCACGGTCCAGATCAAGTGCAAGCCCTTCACGCTCATAGGCGCGACGACCCGCGCAGGCCTGCTGAGCGCACCGCTGCGCAGCCGCTTCGGTCTCATCCATCACCTGCGGTTCTATGAGGTCGATGAGCTGGCGGCCATCGTCGAGCGCAGCGCCGGGCTGCTTGGGCTGGGCATCAACGCGTCCGCCATCGACGCGATCGCCACGCGGAGCCGCGGCACCCCGCGTATTGCGAATCGGCTGCTCCGTCGTGTGCGAGACTTCGCCTCGGTGCGTGCCGATGGCGTGGCCTCGTCAGACGCCGTCGACCAGGCACTCGCGCTCGAGGGCGTCGATGCTCTGGGTCTGGACGAGCTGGACCGCAACTACCTCAAGACCATCGGGACCACATACAAGGGCGGCCCGGTTGGCCTCGAAGCGCTCGCGGCCACGATGAACGAGGATCCCGGCACGCTCGAAGACATGATCGAGCCCTTCCTGCTCAAGCGCGGCTTCGTCGCCCGCCAACGCCGGGGCCGCGAACTGACCGAAGCCGGCGCCGCCCACGTCGGCGTGTCCGCACCACTGCATCATGAGGCGGATGAACACGAGGGCGACCTCTTTGACGGCTAGCCGTGCCGTTGCGATAGCCATCGCGATCGTGGCGGCTCTGCTCGTCGCCGGCTGCGTTCGTGAGGTCCGCGTCTTCCCGGCCGACCCGGCCCAAACGCTGCGCGATCGCCAGCAAACACGGCTGACCTCTCCGGCACTCAGTGCGTTCAGCCGCGATGCGTTAACCCAACTCGATCTCGTGCGGCTGCATCGGCGCGATGCGATCGGGGCGGCCGATGCGCTGGCTCGGCTCGCCGACGAACAGCCCGACGCACCCTGGCGTCTCGCGGCGGCGGAGATCCTGCTCGATATCGCCGAGGACCAAGGCACCGACCCATCGCTGTTCCTGGCGTGCGCGATGCAGGCCGATCTAGAACTGCAGCGCGCGATCCGCGACGAGGGGGGGCTGCTCGACTCTCGCACGCAGTTTGCGGCGAATCTCTACCGCAGATCGGTGGCGAGGTTTGTGTCCCTCAGCAGCCAGCAGTGGCTTCGCGACGGATCCAGCGAGATCGTAGAGGGCGCCGGCGGGAGATTCGTGGCCAGCATCGCCCCCGACATCGGCCTCGCGCGTTTCGGCCCGGGCTCGTTCGACACACTCAAGCCCGCCGACTTCGTGCGCGTCCGAGGCATGCGGAACCACCACCGGCTCAACGCCTACGGCGCACCCATGGTGGCCATCCGCGAGCAATCTCGCGCCCGCCCGCCGCGCAGCGAGCCATTTGTTCCGCCCGAGGGCCTGATGACCGCCGCCACCGTGACGCTGCGGTTCGACTGGTTCGACCGCGTTGCCGTCGAGGTCTGGAACCCCGATCACGCGCGCACGGTCGAGCAGCATGACGCGACGCTGCGGCTCTCGACCGACGTCACCGCGCCGATCGCCCAACTGTTCTCGCGCACCTCGCTCATCACCAGCGGCAGGCGCGGCCTGCTGAACATCCAGGACTATCTGGGGCGATTGGGCATCTACATGCACGAGCCCTACGACCCATCCAAGATCCCCTTGCTCATGGTGCACGGGCTCCGCTCGAGCCCGGCCACGTGGCGCGACATGCTCAACGGCCTGCGACACGATCCAGACATCCGCGAACGCTACCAGTTCTGGATGTTTTACTACCCGACGGGGCTGCCCATCGCCCGATCGGCGGCGTACCTGCGGGCAGAACTCTCGCGCATCCGCGAGCACTTCGACCCCGACGGCACCAACGCTCCCATGGATCAGATGGTGCTGCTCGGCCACTCCATGGGCGGCCTGCTCAGTAAGGCGCAAGTACAGGACAGCGGCGACCGCCTGTGGCACTCGCTCCACCCCGAGCCGTTCGATGAGGTCGCAATGCCCGTCGAAGTGCGCGCACACCTGCAGGAGGTCTTCTTCTACGACGCGAATCCGGGCATCGCGCGGCTCGTCTTCATCGCAACGCCGCATCGTGGCAGCGGATTCGCCTCGAATTGGATCAGCCGCCTCGGCGATCTGCTCGTTGACCTTCCCGACGAGTTCGACTCCATCGATCCGTGGTTCCTCGCAGAACGTGATCGCGTGCAACCCGGGCCCGAGTACCAACTCGAGCGAGGCATCCCGTCGAGTATCGACGATCTCCGCGAGGATTCGCCGCACCTGATCGCATATCTCGAGACGCCAATGCGCGAGGGAGTCCCGTTCCACCTCGTTGCCGGTGATACGGGCGACGGTACCGACGGCATCGTCTCGGTCGAGAGCGCCACCATCGACGGTGCCGAGTCCCGGCTCGTCGTCGAGAGTGGCCACGAGGCCCACACCCACCCGCTCACGATCCGCGAGATCCGGCGGATCTTGCTGCTGCACCTTGAGGAGACCTCCCCTGACGGCACGGGTTCGTAGGTGGAACTGATACGCTTATTCTGTAAGTGCAAGCTCGCTGCGGGTGTAGTTCCGAGGTAGTACGTCAGCTTCTTGCTGCTTGGATTCGCTACCCATGAGATACCTCATCGCCGGTGCAACTGGGTACTTGGGAGGCCACCTCGTCCTCGAGATGAGACGGAGAGGTCTTGACGTGATCGCTATCGCGAGGAACTCCGAGAAGCTCAAGGCTGCTGGGCTAGACGCCCAGCGCTGTGTCGTCGCCCAGGTGACCGACCCAGAGTCCATCCATGGTGTCTGCGACGGAATCGATGTTGTGCTTTCGACGGTGGGGATTACGCGTCAGAAGGATGGCCTCACCTATATGGATGTGGACTACCAGGCGAACCGCAACCTCCTCAAAGAGGCACTCCGCGCAGGCGTGCAGAAGTTCATCTACGTCTCGGTGTTCAACGGCCCGCGTCTACGCCACCTGAAGATCTGTGAAGCAAAGGAACGCTTCGTCGACGAGCTGAAGCAGTCGGGCATGGACTACACCGTTGTCCGTCCGAACGGTTTCTTTTCTGATATGACGGAGTTCCTTGGGATGGCGAAGCGAGGGAGGATCTGGCTCTTTGGAGATGGCTCGGCAAAGATCAACCCGATCCACGGCGCCGATCTGGCCAAGGTCTGCCTTCACGCGATCGGTACCAGCGAGCGTGAGACCGATGTCGGCGGTCTGGAAGTCTTCACCCAGAAGCAGATCGCCGAGTTGGCATTCGGTGCATTGGACAAGCCGCCACGCATCACCCGCCTTCCGACGTGGATACGAGGGCTGCCCCTCTGGTCGGCGCGCACCTGCACCTCGGTCAAGGCGTACGGCCCGCTGGAGTTCCTCCTCACGGTCACGGCCGAAGACAGCGTGGCTCCGTGCTTTGGCGAACGACTACTGGCGGAGTGCTTTCGGGAATACGTGCGATCCAAGAGATGGGACTAAAGGCATGCGAACTCTGTTCTTCGGCGCCGGGCCCCTCGGATCGCTGTACGCACACCTCTTGCACGAGTCAGGTGCAGACGTCACTGTGCTTGCCCGTGGTGAGCGGCACGCTTGGCTCGCAGAACACGGATTGCAACTCGTCAACGAGATCACAGGTGAACGCGGGGCGTCACGCGTGAACGTGGTGAGTGAGCTTCGGTCCGATGACGAGTACGACCTCGCCATCGTCCTTATCAGGAAGAACAAGCTCTCTCCGGTCTTCGAGACTCTGAACGCTCGACCCGCTATCAGGAACATCCTGTTCATGGGCAACAACGCGCTGGGATTCGACGAGTACCTTCAGCACCTGCCGCCCGAACGATTGCTCTTTGGCTTTCCCGGTGCGGGTGGCGGGATAATCGATCAGGTGGTCCAATACGCGGACCGCGAGAAGCCGAAGGGCAGTCGACGACCCGTGACGATCGGCGAGGTCGATGGTCAGGAGAGCGAGCGCACGCGAGCGATCAGATCCCTCTTCGAATCGGCCGGTGTTCCCGTTGCCGTCACCTCGGACATCGATGGATGGCTCAAGTACCACGCGGCGTTGGTGAGCCCACTCGTATGCGCTCTTTACAAACATGACTGCGATGCCCAAGAGGTCGCGAAGCACAGTGACACACTTTGTACGATCGTCCGTGCGGCCAAAGAGGGCGGACGAGTGCTCCGATCGCTCGGGTATCACAAGCGTCAGCCTTTCCGGTTCAATCTCTTCTACTGGCTGCCGGAGTTCATGAGCGTGCTGGCCCTGAAGCAGTTGCTCCAAAGCAGATTCGCAGAGGTCGCTTTCGCAATGCACGCGAAAGCCGCTCGAGACGAGATGGAGGGTCTCGCTTTCGAATTCCAAACGCTGGCGGCCCGTACCCGGATCGAGACACCGTGCATCGACATGCTGAGGGACTCAACCGCCTGACCGCGACCGGACACAATCTGTGTCGCACGCTAAGTCCGCGAAGCCTTGGCAGCCTGCATAGAAGCTGTACGAGAGCTGGCAGTCGGGCCTGAATCCACTCGGTGGCCAGCGGATCCAGTTGCGTATAATCCTGTTCGGTCGAAGCCCTTGCGGGTGTAGTTCAGTGGTAGAACGTCAGCTTCCCAAGCTGAATGTCGCCGGTTCGAGTCCGGTCACCCGCTTTCCTCATTCAGGCTGTGCTCATTCGAGATCGTCCGATCGGGGCCTTACGAGCGCATGCACACGTTCGCGTGACAAGGTGGCCCGAGGCTTCAGGCCCTCCAGTTCCAGCGAAGCCGCCTCCATCGCCCGGACGACATCTGGCGCGTACTCACCGCGGGCCGAGTTGCACGCGTGCACGAGCACGTCCGCACCGGCTTCAACCCCCAGGCGGAACGCCTCCTCGAGCGACCAGCGGCCCCGCACGCCCTCCATGTCCAGCGCATCGGTGAACACGGGGCCGGCAAACCCGAGCGTGTCGCGCAGGAGGCCGGTCGTTACCACACGCGAAAGTGACGCCGGGCGATCCGCATCGAGTCTTACCAGAATCAGGTGCCCTGTCATCACGCCGACGCGCTCGCTCATCAGTGAGCGATAGGGCGCCAACTCGCGCTCGCGGTCCCAAGTCCGCGAGATATCCGCGATGCCGTGGTGCGAGTCGGCCGACGCCGAACCGTGGCCGGGGAAGTGCTTCAGCACACAACCGACACCCGCCTCTTGGTGTGCCCGCAGGACGCGCTGGGCACAAGCCACGACCTCCGCCGATTCACTCGAGAACGATCGATCCAGCGCCCCAATCACCGGCGACTCAGGGTTGATATCCACGTCAACGCACGGCGCAAAGCTCAGATCGATCCCGGCATCGTGCAGCGCGATGGCCATCGAACGCGATTGCGACACCTGACCCTTTTCGGAGAGCGACGCGAAGTGACGCGCGGAGGGCCAGCCCGCGAACCCGTGCGCTCGCGAGAGGCGCTGCACGCGCCCGCCCTCCTGATCGATCGCGACCAAGGCATCCGGGCCCAGACGCGAGCGCACATGATCCGTCAGCACCCGGACCTGCTCGGGCGAGCGCACGTTGCGTTCGCCCCCGGTAGCGACATCGCGGTCGAACAAGATCACCATCCGCACGCCCGCGTGGATGCAGGCATCAAGATCCTCCTCGAGCGCTGGGTCGCCGGGCGTGGCGCCACGGATGCCGAGCATGGTCATCGCCCCGAGATCGCGCAGAGCCGCGCTCACCGCCCGGGTCCCTTCACGATCGAGCAGATGGCCAGGCTAACCAGGAATCCGCCGAGCATGCGCCAGCCCAGTGAAGGGGCTGGATCGACCACGAACTGCAGCACCGCAACGGTACCCGCACCCAACACCAGCGCGCACAGGATCGTCAGGGCGCTCCCACGTCCCAACAGCAACGTCGATACGAAGACCCCCAGCAGCCCGGCGTAGGCGTAGATCATCACGCCCAACGCGAAGGGGATCAGCCCCTCGCTCTTTCCGCCCTCGGCGAGCACGAACACGCATGCCATCGTGATCAACGCGAAGCCACAGAGGGCGTTCACGATCCGGGCGGTGCGCGCGCCGGTGTCCTTCTTGCCCAATCCGAGGTCAATCACCACCGAGCTGGACATCGCGTTGAGCGCCGAATCCGTGCTACTCATCGCCGCCGCAAACAGGCCCGCGATCAAGAGGCCGCGTAGGCCCGTGGGCAGGTCGTCGAGAATAAACGCCAGGTACACACCGCGCGTGTCGCCCTCGACAACCCCGGCCCCCGAGGCATCGCGCACGAAGAGCAGCAGCCCCACGCACAGGAAGAGGCCGACGACGAGCGTTCCCAGCAGGCTCGCCCCAACCAAGGACCACGCCGCACGCGGCGCGCTCCGCGATGTCAGGAGCCGCTGTGCGATGTCCTGGTCGGTGCCAAACGCTGCGGCGTTGAACAGCGTCAGCCCGAGCAACACCGCCCACAGCGTGAACGGCGAGCCAAGGTCCCAGGACAGGTCGATGAGCACGAGCTTCTCGCCCGTCGGATCGGCGTTGGCGATCGCGCTGGGCAGGTCGCTTGGTATGACGCCGATCTGCCCCACCAGCACCCAGATGCTTGCGAACACGGCGACCACCATGACCAGAGCCTGCAGCGCGTCCGTCCAGATGACCGCCTTAATGCCGCCCCACGATGTGTAGATCAGCGCCAGCGTCCCAAGTGCTGCGACACACAAGAGAAGATGGAGGATTTCGAGATCACCAAAAACGATTAGGCTGCACGGCACCGCCGCGATATAGAGCCGTGAACCGCTCGCGAGCAGGCGTCCGAGCAAGAATGCCACAGCGCAGCACTTCTGTGCGAATGCGCCGTATCGCGCCCCGATGGGCTCATACACCGTCGTCGCGGCAGCCGCGTAAAACTTTGGCAGCAGTAGCCATGCGACCAGCACCGCGCCGAGTACCGACGCGATCGACGCCGAGAGGTATGTCAGGTCCGATGCGTACGACTGCTGCGGGCCACCGATGAACGTTGCGCCCGATACCGACGTCGCGACGACCGAGATCGCGATCGCCCAAGCCGGAACGCGCCGGTCGCCCGTGTACAACGCCTCGGCGCTGCGCACCCGCCGAGCCGCGAACCAGCCGATGGCCAGCACCGCAAGCGCGTACGTCGCGAACACGACTCCATCGAGCGGCGTCAGCATGACGCACCCCGCCCAAGCGCATCACGGAGTGATCCACCCAAGTCTTCGAGACGATCTTCCGCCTCGCCACGCGAAACACCCAGCGATCGCATGACGACCGCGGTCTTGACCCGGCCACCCGCCTCACCAAGCAGTGTGAGGGCCTCCTCGCGGGTCCCTCCGACCAGACGCACCACAATCCGCGCGGCCCGATCGCGCAGCTTGTCGTTCGTAGCGCTCACATCGACCATCAGCCCATCGTGCACCTTGCCCATTCGCACCATGAGGGCGGTCGAGATCATGTTCAGTGCAAGCTTCGTTGCGGTGCCCGCCTTGAGGCGAGTCGAACCTGCCAGCACCTCGGGCCCGGTCTCGAGGCGGATAACGTGGTGCGGGGTGTGGCCGTCGGGTGATTCGCCGCACGTCACCAGGGCGGTGAGCGCTCCCCGGGAGCGCGCGATCCGCAGCGCTCCGAGCGGGTAGGGCGTTGTTCCGCCCGCGGTCAGCCCGATGACCGTGTCGAGATCGCCCACACCGATCCGTTCCAACTCCGGCAGCGCGCCCTCGGGGTCATCCTCGAGCGACTCGCTCGATCGACGCAACGCGGCATCACCGCCCGCGATGATGCCGACGACGCGCGATGTATCTACGAGGAACGGGGGCGGACACTCCGACGCGGCGAGCACGCCCAGGCGCCCCGATGTTCCGGCCCCGACGTAAATCAGCCGACCGCCCGCACCAAACCTTGGGACGATGTCCTCGACCAGCGCCGCGATGCGCGACGTCTCGGCCCTGACCGCGCGCGCTGCACGCTCATCTTCTTCCGACATCAGCGCCAGCAGGTCCACGGTTGGCAGGGCGTCCAGGCCCGCGCTGCGCGGGTGCACCCCCTCGGTCGGCACGCCCGAACGGTCCGGCGGGCTCTTCACGGGCGTCCCCCAATCCAAGACCCTTCCGCCATCAGCGGCCGCGTCCGCCCGGTGATGGATGCCTGTGTGTACACAACTCCGTCGAGCGCCAGCAGGCCGAGCACCGCGACGCATACGGCTTCGCGTTCCTGAACGCCGATGCCGAACGCTTCGGTTGTCTGGCAAGGCCCCACGACATCCTCGATCGCGCGCACGAGCGCGGCGTTGCGCACGCCGCCACCCGCGAGCACCGCGAATCCCGAGCCCGAGATTCGCTCGCCGATCTCGGTGCCCACGGCCCGGACGGCGCTGGCCATCAGATCCTTGCCATCCAGCGAGGCGTATCGGTTCACCCACGGCCCGCACTCATCACCCGTGCCAAGCGAGCGACCTGCCGTCGACTGCCCGCGGAGGACGTCACGGAGCGCGTCCACCGCGTCACAATCGGGGGTTCCTGCCAGGGCCGCGCGCCCTTCGTGGTCATACGGCATACCGAGCGCAGCTCGGGCGCAGGAGTCGAGCACCTGGTTGCAGACGCAGACATCGAACCCCTGTACGCCCTGGGTATCCAAACCGGCGGGTAAGCTCGTGACGTTGCAGAAGCCGCCGAGGTTCACGATCGCGCGGTCCGCTTCCTCGGATCGGAACAACACCCAGTCCGCAAGCGGCGTGATCGGGGCACCCTGGCCGCCCGCCGCAAGGTCGGCTCCACGCAGATCGTGGATCACCGGGCAGCCGAGTCGTTGCGCGACTGGCCATGGATTGATGAGCTGCATGGAAATCGGTGGCGCATGGACGACGGTCTGGCCCGGCAGCGCGCACACCGCGGGCTCCAAACCTGACCTGTCGACCAGTTCGCCAACAACCTGGGCGTGCAATTCCCCGAGTTCAAGCGCCAGCCGCGAGAAGTCTCCAGCGCTCATGGGCGTGCCACTCGTTGCGGCCCCCAGACCAAACGCAAGAGCACCGAGCTCCACTCCGGTGCGCGCGAGCGTGCGCACGCGTAGATCCAACCCCACGCCCTCAGCTTCCACGAGGACGGCATCCAACCCATCGAGGCTGGTCCCGGTCATGCAACCCACGGCGTAACGCACCATCGACACACTATCGGCGACGCACCCCTGTGCCCCACCAGTTCGGCATGGCCGCTCAGGAGTGAATCCCAACGCGTTGCTTCAGAGCGTATCAGGGCCGTCGGGCGGCGCCTGCCAATCGAAGACCACCTGGACCAAGACGAGCCCTTGGCCTCCGAAGGACATCACCGAGCGGGTGGCCAGCAGACTCTCGATCGTCATGGGACTTCACGGTCGGGCCCAAAAAGACCGAAGTCCCCGGCGCGCCGGCTCGATGAAGGAGGGCGGCGATGCGCGGGCACGCCCGAGCCCCATTGACTGCGACCGATAAGACCACGCCCTTCGCCCCGCCCTCGGTGCTTGCTGTATGGAACCGATCTGGATTCTCATCGCGTTTCTCGTGGGGCTGGCGATCCGCCAAGTCGGCCTACCACCTCTGGTGGGGTTCCTGTGTGCTGGGTTCGTGCTTTCCGCGATGGGTGTGCAGCAGACGGAGATGCTCACGCGGCTTGCCGACCTTGGCATCTACCTCCTGCTGTTCTCCATCGGGCTGAAGCTGGACCTGAAGGGGCTCGCCAAGCCGGCGGTCTGGGGTGTGGCCTCGATCCACATGCTGGTGTTCACGGTTGGCATCGGGCTAGCCGTATTCGCCCTCACGTTCACCGGGCTGGGGCTGTTTGCCGAGTTGGACTTCTGGACCTCGATGCTGGTGGCGTTCGCGCTGTCGTTCTCTAGCACCGTCTTTGCAGTGAAGGTCCTCGAAGACCGAACCGAGATGAATTCGCGGCACGGTCAAGAGGCGATCGGTGTGCTGATCACCCAGGACCTGTTCGCAATCCTGTTCCTCACCGCCTCGGTTGGGAAGCTGCCGTCGCCATGGGCATTGCTGCTGATCGCCGTACCGCTCTTGCGCACACCCCTGAAGATGGTCTTCGATCGGGTTGGCCACGGCGAATTGCTCGTGCTGTACGGCCTGCTGCTTGTGCTCGGCTCGGTGTACCTGTTCGACCTCGTGCAGATGAAGCCGGACCTCGGCGCATTGGTCGCCGGACTCGTCCTGGGATCGCATCCAAAGTCGAGCGAGTTGTCCAAGGCCCTCTTGTCCTTGAAGGACTTGTTCCTGGTCGCGTTCTTCCTGTCCATCGGGCTGAACGGCGTGCCGACGCTGCAGCAACTTGGGATCGCCACCGCGCTCGTCTTGCTCTTACCTCTCAAGGCGGCGATGTTCTTCTGGCTCATGACCCGCTTCAAGCTGCGGGCACGAACGGCGACGCTCAGCACGCTTCCGCTGAGCAACTACTCGGAGTTCGGCCTGATCGTGGGCGCTGTCGGCGTCACGGCGGGATGGATCGACCCCGCGTGGCTGCTGGTCGCGGCGATCGCGATGTCGATCAGCTTCGTGTTCACGGCGCCTATCAACTCGGTCGCTCACGGTCTGTTCGCAAAGTACATGGATCCGCTGCAGAAGTTCGAGACCGACAAGCGGCTGCCCGACGATCGACACATCAAGATCAGCCAGCCGATCGACGTCGTCGTCATCTCAATGGGTCGGATCGGCACCGCCGCGTACGACGTCGTGAGTGAACGATTCAACGGCCGGGTCATTGGTCTTGATCAAGATCCTGAGACAGTCCGGCGACACATCGAGCAAGGCCGAAACACCGTGTGCGGTGACGCGACCGATCCGGACTTCTACGCCCGGCTCGGCCCGGCCTCCTCGTGCAAGCTGACAATCATCGCGCTCCAGAAGACCGCCGAAGCGATCACGATCGCCGAGCTCCTGCGATCAAGCGGTTTTAAGGGCCGAATCGTTGCTATGGCCGCGTTCGAGGATCAGGTCGAACAACTCCGAGCGGCCGGCGTCGACTCGGCTCACTACCTCCACGACGAGATCGGCATCGGCCTCGCTCGAACGGCCCTCGATGAGATCGAGGCAGACCCACCACGCGCGGCGGCTTGAGATCGCCCTGCGCTCGCGAGGCCTTGCGTCCTACATCGCATCCGTGAGGAATCAGCCGCGATACGACTCGGATCCGCGACCGCTGTATCCGGCAGCCCGTTGCGCCGCCGCCCAGCCCGGCCGGCGTGCGGCAGGGAAGACTCTTGAGCCCAGGCTCCAGATCTATCGGCATCGAGAGTGCGATCATCCGAGCCAAGCCCATACCCTGACGCGTCTGCATACGAGGACCATCCCATGCCAACCACGACGCCCGAGCACGACGAACGCATCGCGAAGATGACCATGGCATCCGTCTATCCGCACTACGTCACGAAGGTCGAGAAGAAGGGCCGGACTAAGGCAGAACTGCACCAGGTCATCGAATGGCTTACCGGCTTCGACCAGAAGGCGCTCCAGAAGCACATCGACGACCAGTCGACCTTCGAGGACTTCTTCCGGCAAGCGACGCTGCACCCCAACGCCCACCTCATCACCGGCGTCATCTGCGGCTATCGCATCGAGGACATCGAAACCTCGCTCACAAGACAGGCTCGATACCTCGACAAGCTGGTGGATGAGCTCGCCAAGGGCAAGAAGATGGAGAAGATCCTGCGCGGCGCGTGACGGGTCGTAGCAGTCTCAAGGGCCGGCCTTGGTCTCAGATCGCCGATCGGAAGCATGAACGCAGCCCTCTCCAAGGGTCCGGTAGTCGTGCGGGACACAAAGTTTCGGCCGAGGTGAAACGGCCGCGGTTTGGCCCCCAACAATGAGACGGGCGGCGGAAGACTCGCGATGCTCGCCCGTGGAGGCGTCACCATGGATGAACTCGTAAAGGCCATCTTCGATGAAGGCAACCTGTTCTGGATCATCGGCGGCACGATCGCCATCGTGGCCATCGTGTTCGGCACGATCGCCGGGGCGATCAAGCGGGTTGCCCGCGAGAAGACCCGTCGCGAGATCGCGGCCTATATCGCCGAGGGCTCGATGACGCCCGAGCAGGGCGAGAAGCTCATGCGAGCCGTGCCCGACGACGACGACTAGGCACTGATCCAGCCCGGCCAACCCGCGGCGAACCGGAGTCCCCCATGTATCCAGAAGACCCCATCACTGGTGGAGTCGCACCGACCTTCCTGGCCTTGATCGCCATCGGCGGCGGGGTCGTGGTCCTCACGGTCTTCTTCGTGATGCTCTTCTTAAGCATCATCTCTCGGAATCACCAACGGGAGCGGACCACGCGCGAACTCGCTGCCTACGTGGCCGAGGGATCCATCAGCGCAGAGGATGCCGAACGGATCCAGCGCGGTTCGAGGCCTTGGCACGAGCTCCGCGAGATCGCCCGCATCTCGGCCGGGGCAGCGAGCTGCGGACGGAAGGCGTAGGGCCTCGGGCTCAACCCCCCAGCGTCGTTATCGACTCATTAGTGGTGCCCACCATCGCCTAGCCTCTCGGCCAAGCCAATCGCTTCCGAGAGGAGTGTCGCTCCGTTGTCTACGCACGAACACGCACCGCCCGCCGCCCTGTTGATTGTCGGCAACACCCGCGCACGAACCGCGCACTACGCGGACGGCAAGGTCCACCACTCCGCCAACCACGATGCCGAAGACGGCGAAGCGATGATCGACGCGCTCGCATCATTCCTCGATGATCACCATGGCGCCCCGCTGCTCATCGGCAGCGTGAATCCTCCAGCGGCCCGCGCCGCGGCCAGCGCGTTCGCGTCACGCGTCGCCCAGGTGGCGTATGCCGGCATCGACTTCGCGATCCCGCTCCAGACCACGGTCGCCCAGCCGCAACGGGTAGGAATCGACCGCCTGCTGTGCTGCCTGGCCGCGTTCAAGATGGCCGAGCAGGCATGCATCGTGATCGACGCCGGGACGGCAATTACCGTGGACTTCGTCGACGGCCAGGGCGTGCACCACGGCGGGGCAATCGCACCCGGGCTCGGCGCCATGCTCGATGGCCTGCACCGGGCAGCCCCGGCCTTGCCCGAGCTCGCACCCGCGGACGCGCTGGCGATGAACCTGCCCGAAGCGCAGCCCTGGGGGCCTGATACCGAGCCGGCAATAGCGCTCGGCGCCCGAGCCGCCGCCGTTGGCCTCGTCCACAACCTGGTTGATCGCTTCGCGCTCGCGTACGGCGGCTACCCGCGGGTCATCGCCACCGGTGGCGACGCGTTGGGCCTTTTCGAGAACGACGAGATCGTCGAGCACGTCGTGCCCGACCTGCAACTCGTCGGGCTGGGACACGCCTACGAGGCCATGCTGGACGAGGACAACGAGCCGGACTCGGACGACCTGTAGCGGTAGCCCAACACGGCTACCGCCGTACGGCGCTCCAACTCCAACCCAGCGAATCGTCCATTGGCTCAACCCGCAACCTCGCGCGCAATCGCTCGTACAACGCGGCCATGGCCTGTTGCTGCGCATCGAGTTCGAGCCGCTCGAGCAAGTCCGGCCTCGCAGCCTCGAGCGTGATGCCATCGGACGGCCGCTCGTCGATCACGAGCGCAAATGCGAATCCCTCGTCCAGCGCGATCACGGGCGTGAGCTGGCCAGGCTCGGTCTCGAATACCGCGGCGCGAAAAGCGTCGGGATACGTCGCGTCGACGCGTCCGACCGGATCGAGCAGGCCGCCGCGACCGGAGGACACATCGCTGCTGTGGTCGATGGCCAGCTGGATGAACCGAGCAACGCCGAGCTCTAGCGACCGATCCAGTTGGCTTTGTACGTCCGCGCGATGTCGACCCACCGCCCTCTCGCTGGCCATGACGATCACGCGGACCTCGCGCCTCGGGCCATGCAGGGACTCGTGCAATCGACGCAGTTGGGCATCGGTGGGCTGGAGCACCTGATCCGCGGTGATCTTCCGGGCGAGGGCGTTCCGACGCAGCAGCGACTCGAACCACTGCGGTCCCCAGCCGCGGCGGGCCCTGGCCCCCTCGACCGCGAGGCCGCGCGATCGCCGGTCGCGAAGGCCGACATCAACAAGGGCGCGCTCCACGATGGCCCGCTCTGCCCGGATGTCCTCGTCACCAACCTCGACGCCGAGCCGCCGGGCCTCTCGTGCGACGGCCCTATCCAGCGCGAGCGCCTCTAAACCTGCCGCCCCACCACGCTCGGCCAGCAGTGGCCACAGGTCCTCGCGCGTGACAAGAGTGCCATCGATGAGTGCGGCCCGATCCGGCGACGCCGCTAGCCTGCGATCTCCGACGGCACCTGTCGATCCGGCTGACGCCGCACAGCCCACCAAAACGCTCACGATCGCCATGCAACACATGGCCATGAGCGGTCTTGAACTCCCGGGCAAGGACGCGCGCGCAAGGCGGCGGGCGCCCAATCGTGAACCCCGTTCTCTCGTGCTGTCTACGCAATCGTACATGGCTGGGACTGCCCCTCTCGCGCCCAGACCCGCGGAAGTGGTCTCGGCGTCGCGTCGATCTCTGGGTGTGCGCTCGGGGGTTCGCGACTCAGCGATTCCGCGGAGCGTCGAGAGGCGCGAACATGCCGCTGCGGGCGTTTTGGAACCCTAGCTCGTTCTGATCCCCAGCGTGCGCTCGCGAGTCTCAGCCAACGCCGCAAGCCCGCACCAAACCCCGCGCACCCGCGGGCGGTCCCCGCTGCCGCCGCGATTCAAAGCAGGCTCTCGACACCGACGGCTGTGGGGCAGCGAATATATTAACAAAATGCAAACAAATGACAATCAAGCCATCAGGAGACTCTGCGGGACGTGGGGCTCAGCCATCGCCGCCGAGCGGAGGGGCCTCTAACTCGGCCGCGGTTGGGAAATCACGCGCGAAAATAGCAGACCAGAATTCCAACAAGATCGGGTATACTGCCGATTCGTCAAGGGCCATCCCGTATCACGTGGCGTTTTCGATCATTCGCCCGGCGGGACGTAGGGGGTTCTTTGGTCGAATGGGTCGCACCGGCCCGTTTCTGGTCCAGAGATCGATGGACCAGCTTGGAATGATGGTCAGATATGGTGTTCTCCGCATGGCCGCGCCGCGACGCCACCCAGCGCGGCTTCACGCTCATCGAGTTGCTGGTGGTCATCGCGATCATCGCGTTGCTCATCAGCGTCCTGCTGCCCGCGCTCGGCGAGGCGCGCAAGTCCGCCCGGCTGGCGATCTGCATGGGCAACATGAAGCAGTTCGGCTTCGCGACTGGCACGTACTCCGCGGACTACCAGGACCGCCAGTGGGGCTTCACGTGGAACGACGAGCGCGATGCGGCGCAGTCCACGTACACCGACTTGCAGAGACCAGGTCGACCGATGGAAGCGGCGGCTTTCCAGGCTATGGACATCATGCGTCGCCGAGGGGCCCGATCGGATCGTGACATGACTCGTGTGACGCGTTGGATTCCGTATGTCTACTACAGCCACCTTGTCGTGAACGACTACCTAGCCCAACAGCTGCCCGAGAAGATGGTGGTTTCGCCGGCCGACAAGGATCGGCTGAACTGGCAGGAGGATCCGAAGGAGCTGTTTGATACGGGATTCTGGTTGCCTCGCCAGCCAGACCCAAACGACCGGAACAAGCGCTGGGCGTATAGCTCGAGCTACCAGCTCGTACCCGCGGCCTACGACCGCTCGCCGCTGCCGGAGAATCGGGTGCACCAGAACTTCGTCCACTACAGCTACTGGAGCTATCCCCGCACGGTGCTTGGCAATGTCCGGTTGACGGACGTTGAGCATCCGTCCCAGAAGGTCCAGATGCACGATGCCGAGGGGCGTCACTTCGGCAAGCAGCCGGTCTGGTTCGGCTACGACACCGCTCGCATGCCGCTGCAGGCCTTTGACGGCTCGTGCATCGTGCGCTTCAGCCAGGACATCAATCCGGGCTGGCAGCCACAACGGCCGACGAGCGGCGCACCCGAGCGAGTCAGCTACCAGCCTCGTCCGTGGGAAGCCCCGACGCTCAACCTGAGGACATCTGAGATCACCGACGGCAAGATGCGTTGGACCCGTGGCGGCATCAAGGGCATCGACTTCGGGGGCACCGAGGTCGACACCGGCCAGCCATTCCCGTAAACCGTCCAAAACACGAACGATTGGGGCCCGCACGCATCGCGTGCGGGTTTTACGTTGGATTTGGGATCAAAAATTGCATGGATTCTTTGTGAATATTGGATATTCTAGACTGTTGTACAACAGGCTCATGCATCCTTCTGGGGTCCGCCGACGGATAGCCACGGTGGATTGACCAAGGAAGAACTGGGGAACGTGAAACCATGATGCGTCCATATGCACTCTGCCGTGGCAGGCTGGCTGGATCTACCCGCCGGCTTCGCGCCTTCACACTCATCGAACTGCTGGTGGTGATCGCGATCATCGCCCTGCTGATCAGCGTGCTCCTGCCCGCCCTGGGTGAGGCTCGCAAGTCGGCCCGCCTGGCGATCGACCTGGGCAACCTCAAGCAGTTCGGCTTCGCGCTGGGCACCTACTCGGCCGACTACCAGGATCGCATCTATGCGTTCACCTGGGAAAACGCAGAGGACGCTCGTCGCAGCCAGACCTCTGACGAGACGTATGACACGGGCGATCCCCTCGCCGCCGCCGCCGCTCAGGCGACGGACATCATCCGCAACCGTGCCGCGTTCCCTGATATGCCCCAGCCCACGAGCTGGATCCCGCAGGTGCTGTACACCCACCTCGTCGTGAACGACTACCTCGCACAGCAGCTGCCCGAGAAGATGGTCGTGTCCCCGGCCGATCGCTTCCGCCTGCAGTGGCAGGAGAACCCGCTCGAGCTGTTCAACACCAACTACTGGTGGCCGTTCCAGCCCGCCGGGACCGCGACCACGAACTGGCGCTGGCCGTACAGCTCGAGTTACCAGGTGGTCCCGGCGTCGTACGACCGCACGGTGATCCCCGGTAACCGCGTTACTCAATCTCCTGCGACCCACTCGGGCTACCGCTCGACGGGCGAAACCAAGCTTGGTGACCTGCGGATCACCGCGGTCGACGCGCCCGCCCAAAAGGTCTTCATGATGGATAGCGTGGATCGCTACTCGAAGAACGAGACCTTCTACGCGTTCCCCGACGCACGAAACCTCACGCTCATGTTCGATCTTTCGGCTTCCGTGCGTGTGACCGACGATTCCAACCCGGGCTGGGACCCGCGGCAGCCCACGGGCGGCCCGCTCCAGTTCACCTACGCCCCGCCGACCAGCGGCGAGCGTTGGCAGTCCACGTTCCGCGCTGGTGAGCAGGTTGATGGCCACTACCGCTGGACGCGTGGCGGCCTGAAGGGCATCGACTTCGGCGGCAGCGAGATCGATACCGGCCAGCCCGACTAGTAAATCGAGATTCGAGCCAGACGCAGCTCTCTCCAATCAAGGACGAGGGTCTCCAAGAACCACAGAATCGCCCAGCCCAGTGCTGGGCTTTTTTTGTGCCCGTCGCTACCCTGTCGGTGTTCCGCGCTTTGCGTGGAGAGCCCCACAGGAGTGCGCGCCGTGCGAGTACTGATTGCCGACAAATTCGACGCATCGGGCATATCCGCCCTCGAGGCTGCGGAGTGCGAGGTCGTGGTCGATCCGGGGCTCGGCCCCGACACGCTTCCGCAGGCCCTGGCCTCGCATCGCCCAGAGGTGCTGATCGTTCGCTCGACGAAGGTGCCCGCCGCGGTGATCGAGGGCCAGGACTCGCTCAAGGGCATCATCCGGGCCGGCGCGGGGCACGACAACATCGACTCGGCCGCAGCCAGTGCCAAGGGCATCGCCGTGTGCAATTGCCCTGGAATGAACGCGGTGGCCGTGGCCGAGCTGGCCATGGGCCATGTGATCAACTGCGATCGCAGGCTGCCCGCGCAGAACATCGAGCTGCGCGGCGGCCACTGGTTTAAGAAGGAGTTCGCCAAGGCCCGCGGCCTGAAGGGCCAGAGCATGCTGCTCGTGGGCATGGGCGCCATCGGCCGCGAGGTCGCAGCCAGGGCGAGCGCGTTCGGCATCGATGTCGTCGGCTGGTCGCGAAGCCTCACGCCGGAGCGTGCGCAGGATCTTGGCGTCCGATTCGGCGGGAGCTCCCATGATGACCTCTTGGCCCAGCTCGGCTCGGCCGACATCGTGAGCTTGCACGTCGCCGCTACGCCCAAGACCAAAGGCATGTGCGACGCCGAGTTCTTCGGCGCGATGAGGGACGGCGCTTCGTTTATCAACACGGCCCGGGGCACGCTCGTCGACGAGTCGGCCTTGCTCGATGCCATCGGCTCGAAGGGCCTGCGTGTGGGCACCGATGTGTACCAGAACCAGCCGGGCACGCCCGACGAGCCCTTCGACACGCCGCTCGCCAAGAGCGACTCGATCTTCTGCTCGCACCACTGCGGGGCGTCGACCGATCAGGCCCAGACCGCCGTCGCGGAAGAGACCGTCCGCATCGTGACCGAGTTCCAGAAGACCGGCCAGTTCGTCAACGTCGTGAACGCGTTGCAGCCCGCCTGAATTCGCATTCGTCTGGCATCCTTCCACATCGACCCCCGACCGAGGAGCCTCCTGCAATGACCGCATCCGCAACTTCCGGAACACTGGCGGGCGCCGATCACACCCGCGGCGTGTACAACTTCTCCGCCGGACCGGCCGCGCTGCCAGAGGCTGTCATCCGTCGCGTTCAGGACGACATCTGGGATATCGACGGCAGCGGCATCGGCATCATGGAGCACAGCCACCGCGGCCCGGTCGTCGACGGCGTCTGGGAACGCACCGAAGCGGCGTGCCGAAAGCTGGCCAACATCCCAGACGACTACGCGGTGCTCTACGTCCAGGGCGGCGCATCGACGCGATTCTCGATGGTGCCCGCTAACTTCCTTCCCGAGGGTGGTACGGCCGACTACATCAATACCGGCTCGTGGTCGAAGAAGGCCATCAAGGAAGCCAAGCTCTTCGGCAGCGTCAACGTGGCGGGCAGCAGCGAGGACAGCAACTTCGACCATATCCCGGCCAACCTCTCGTATTCGGCTACCCCGGCCTACCTGCACTTCACCAGCAACAACACGATCTTCGGCACGGAGTTCAGCGCCGAGCCATCATGCCCGGACGGCTCGTTCCTCGTGTGTGACGCGTCGAGCGATATCTTCAGCCGTCCGATCGATGTCACCAAGTATGGCCTGATCTACGCGGGCGCCCAAAAGAATCTCGGTCCCTCGGGCGTCACGCTCATCATCATGCGGAAGGATCTCGCAGAGCGGTGCGAGCGGACGCTGCCGAGTATGGGCATGTACAAGACCTTCGCGGCCAACGACAGCCGCTACAACACCCCGCCAGTGTTCGGCGTGTACGTCATGGGCGTGGTATTCGACTGGATCCTGCAGAACGGCGGGCTGGGTGTCATGGCCGAGCGGAATGCGGCAAAGGCTCAGCTGATCTATGACGCGTTGGATTCGGGCTTCTACAAGCCCCACGCGCAGGTCGGCAGCCGTTCGATGATGAACATCACGTTCAACTGCCCCACCGACGACCTGAACAAGGACTTCCTTGGCGAAGCCAAAGGGCACGGGTTCGACGGCTTGAAGGGCCACCGCTCGGTCGGTGGCATCCGCGCCAGCATTTACAACGCATTCCCGGCCTCGGGCTGCCAGGCGCTTCGCGACTTCATGCGCGACTTTGCACAGCGGAAGGGCTGAGCCGCGCCAACGCCGCCTCGATCACTTCCTCAATGGAAATGCTTGCCATCATGGCGGCATTTGCCGAGTTCTTGTGTGCGCTCGCGTGCGACGGGCGCTCATGCTGGAACACGTCATCATCGCGTTGGTAGGGTCCCACGAGCCCGGTCAGGGTGGGGCCAAAGAGTGCGACCAACGGACGATCGAACCCCACCGCCATGTGGAGGACAGCCGAGTCGTTCGCGACGACGAGCGATGATCGCTCCACGATCGCCATGAGCTCACCAACACCTGTGTGACCCACGAGGTCGATCACCCGATCGCTCCCGGCGGCGACCGCGCGCGTCGCGGTGCACTGCTTGCGCTCTCCCGGCCCTCCCACAATGGCTATGCACGCTTCGGTCTGCTCCAGGATCTCACGAGCCAGGGCGGCGAACCGCTCGTCCGGCCACTGCTTCGCGGGCCATCGGCTCGTCGGCGCGAGCACCACGAGCTGATTGGTCGACACGCCGGCCAGGGTGTTGCTCGCCTTCGATCGGGCCGCATCGCAGGTGTACAACCGCATGTCGGGAGCCGCGATTGGCTCGGCTGCGCCGAACGTATCGATGGCAGCCTGCGCAAGCTGCATCATCCGATCGACCGCGTGGGCATTGGCTACCGGTTTGACCCGTCGCGTGTACGCCCGATGCGAGAATTCGCGCGCGTCTGCACCACCGATGCGGATCCGGCTACCGGTCGCCAGCGTCATAGCGCCGCTCCGCAGGAGCCCTTGGCAGTCGACGACGAGGTCGTATCGGCGACGGCGAAGGGCGAGTCCCCATCGCAAGGCGGCCAGAAGGTTGTCGGGTCGCGCGAGCGGTGAGAGGTCTCGACGGGGAAAGGCCACCACTTCACTCAAGGCCGGGTGGGCGCTGATCGCCTCGGCAAACGCGTCCTGGACCAGCCAGTCGATGATCGCCGACGGCCAGCGGGCCCGCAACGCGGCTAGCACGGGCACGCTGCGGCACACATCGCCCAAGGCGCTGGGGCGGATGATCAGGATGCGCTCGGGTTCGGTTGGGACCGGGGCCACTGGGCAGTGTATCGGCGGTGTGCGGCTCCTGGGTTCTATGCTGGGGGCAGGAATCGACTGGCGATGCTGGCGTTGCTCCCGATCCTCGTGCTGCTGGCGAACTCCGCGCTCGGGCAGGAGACCCCGACAACGAAACCCTCCGCAGGGCAGCCGCTCTCCCCCCCACCACTGGCCGGGCTGATCGTGCACGGTCAGCCACAAGCGCCTGGCGGCGAGCCCATCCAGATCCAAGCGGCCCTCACGAGGCTGGACTCGTTTGAGTCGCTCGATGATGGAGCGAGCATCGCCGCACTCCTGGGCGTGATGGTCGAGGCGGCCTCGTCACCCGGCACGACTGTCGCGATCCTCGGCATCGAGGGTGGCGTTCCCGTGGTCGCGGTTGCCACACCGGGCGCCCGCGAAGAGGACATTGAACTTCAGGGCAATGTCCACGCGTGGAGTACGGAGAGTCACACGTTCTTCTTGTATCAGCGCGGTGATGCACCTGTGGATGTCACAGAGACTGGCGTGGCGATCGATGCGCTCGCGACAACCTTCGCTGCGCACGGCATCGAAGCCGAGGCCGGCGTCGAGTTCATGCTCGACCTCGAGAACTTTCGGCGTGCGTGGCCCGATGCGCTCGTCGATGGTCCCGCCCGCCGCGTCGTGGCTCTCACCGGCCTCGCCAATGCACGCAAGATCCGCGTGCACGTCCCCGAGTCCGGCGCGGTCAGGCTCTCATACTCCAGCCGTGCGCAGACGGCCGACAAGGTGACCACGCGTGTGGGGCCGGACCCGGCGGATGAGACCATGATCGGCGTCCGCTGGCCAAGCGTATTCGACGCGGGCCTGCGCATGTACGCGTTTGCGCTGGGCGACGAGGCCCGACAAGCGTTTACCGAGAGATTCCAAGCCTGGATGGGCTCGAACGGGAATCGCCTCCGCGGCTTGATCCAGGCAACCGAGGTGGCCATGGACTGGTCGATGACGAGCAATGGACAGGGGGGCCCCGGGCTTTCGGTGACCATCCCGATCCGCGACGGCGTCAACGGTCAAGCCCTCGCCGACGCGGCGAGCGCGACGCTCCGTGACAGCGGCTTTGCCGTGCAAGGCAATCGGGCCACACTCGAATTGCCGGCGAGTCTCGCTGCCGCGGTAGGCGCCCAGACGCTCGTGATCGAGGTCGATACCGAGTCCACGCCGATGGCTTACAAGATCTCGGTCGAGTGAGTCCGGTCAGACGGTGAGGACGCGCATGACCTCTTCGATAGTGGTCTCGCCGGAGCGAGCCTTCTCGAAACCGTCCAACGACATCCGATCGAGCACGCCGTCCTTGAGGGCATGCTTGGCGATGTCACCGGCACCTCTGCCCTTCATGATGTCCTCTCGGAGGCGATCGCTGCTGCGCATGAGCTCGTAGATGCCAATGCGACCGCGATAGCCGGTATGCCGGCACTCGCGGCAGCCCTCGCCACGCGTCAGCATGCCGTCCTCGCCCGGCTCAAATCCCGGAGGCAGGTCGGCCGCGTCGGGCTGGTACTTCACCGCGCAGTGTGGGCACACGCGCCGCACGAGCCGCTGTGCCAGCACGCCTTCGACGCTGGAACTCACAAGGAACGGCTCCACACCCATGTCGAGTAGGCGTGTCATCGCGCCCGGCGCGTCGTTGGTGTGCAGCGTGCTGAACACGAGGTGGCCGGTCAGCGACGCCTGGATCGCCGTCTCGGCCGTCTCCTTGTCGCGGATCTCACCGATCATGACGACGTCGGGATCGTGACGCAGGATCGATCGCAGCCCGGCGGCGAACGACAGCCCCACTTGCGTGTTCACCTGGATCTGGTTCACGCCGCCCACGTGGTACTCGACCGGATCCTCGACCGTGATGGCCTTGATCTCTTCGCTGACGATCCGGTTCAGCGAGGCGTACAGCGTCGTGCTCTTGCCCGAGCCGGTCGGGCCGGTGACGAGCAGGATGCCGTAGGGCCGCTCAATCAGGCCCTTCCAGCCCGTCTGGACCCACTCGGGCATGCCCAGGTCGCCGAGTTCCATGAGCACGGCCGACTTGTTGAGGATGCGGAGCACCACGCCCTCGCCAAACAGCATGGGAATCACGCTGACACGCAGATCGAACTCCTGGACGGTCTGCCGGCCCTCGGCGTTGGGCAGCCGCTGCTTCAGCGTGATGCGACCATCTTGCGGCTTGCGCTTCTCGGCGATGTTCAGGTTCGCCATGATCTTCAGACGGCTGATGATCGCGGCGGCGAACCGGTTGATCGTCTCGGGCACGTTCGCGCGTTGCAGCACACCGTCGATGCGATACCGCACGATGAGTCGGTGCTCGTAGGGCTCGATGTGAACGTCAGTCGCACGCTCGCGGATGGCCTCGAGCAGGATGTCGTTGACCAGCTTGATGACGCTGGCCTCCTGGGCCTGCTCGATCTCGTCCTCGTCGCCCGCGGCCTCGACCTGCGTTCCGGCCTCGGCCGAGAGCGCGTCGAGGGTGTCCGAGCCGACGCCGTAGTTCGAGCGGATGAACCGCTGGAGGCCTTCCTCGTCGGCGAGCACGAACTCGATGCTGTAGCCGGTGAGAAGGCGCAGTTCATCGAGCACACTGAGCTCGAATGGGTCACTGGTCGCAACCGTGAGCGTCTCGTTCTCGCGGCGGATCGGCACGCACCGCTGCTTGTTCACCAGGCTCGCCGGCAAGATCTCGAGGACCTTGGGCTCGACCGAGACGGCATCAAGGTCGACCACGTCGAGGTGGAACTGGTCGCCGATGGTCTGCAGCACCTGCTCGGCCGAGACCAGGCCCGAGCGCACAAGCACCCGATCGAGCCGCTCGCCGGTCTCTCGCTGCTGCGCGAGGGCCTCTTCGAGCTGCTCCCGGCTGATCACGCCCCGATCGAGAAGTACGGTGCCGATGCCCATGGCTACACAGAGTCTATTGCTGGGGGGGCCTTGCGTAACGACGCTCTGTGCCGCAAGACGCCAATTTGCGGTTATGGGCTTGTCGGGGCTTGACAAGCCGGGAATTTTATGTTACTCTATGGTCACATATAGAGTACAACTGCCACCAGGCCAGGGAGCCAATCCATGAACGACACCACCGCCAACCCCGTCCATCCGCAGGTCCGCGAGGGCCTCCGCGGCTTCGAGTTCGCCCGCCAACTCCTACTGGAGATGGCCAAGGCGACGCCGGACGACCGGTTCTACGACGTGCCCGCGGAGGGCGGGAACCACGCGGCGTGGAACCTCGGCCACATCGCCGTCACCGACGACCGCATCCGATCGGCGCTCGGCGGCGGTGATCCCGTGCTGGCCGACTGGCACGACATGTTCAAGGGCGGCAGCGTGTGCAAGCCTGGGGCCGAGGGGTACCCGTCGCGAGAGGAGCTGCTCGACGGGCTCGCTAAGTCGCGCGCCGCCGTCATCGCGTGGTTTAGCGGCATGAACGAAACGGAATTGACCGAGCCGCTTACCGGTGGGTTCACGCAGTTCGCTGCCGATCGCGCCATGCTCATGGGCTCGATGGCCGGACACGAGACGTTCCATGCCGGACAGATGAGCGCAGCACGGCGCGTGTTCGGCATGCCGCCGCTGTTCTAGCCGGTATCGAGACGGTTGCGCACAGGCATGGACTCGCCAACGACCGATTTGGACGCCGTGTGGAAGGCCCTGGGCGACCCGACGCGTCGGGCGATCCTCGACGCGCTTCGTCATGGGCGCGCTAGCACGGGCCAGCTCGCCGCGGCGTTCCCAGGACTCAGCCGATTCGCCGTGATGAAGCACATCGGCGTGCTGCACGACGCGGGCCTGGTCGTTTCGCGCAAGGAGGGGCGCCAGAAGTGGAATTACCTCAACGCCGTTCCCCTGAGAAGGGTCTATGAGCGTTGGGTCAGCAGGTACGAAGACCAATGGGCCGGTTCGCTCCTTGGTCTGCAACGGCTCGCCGAGAGCCAGAATGGATCAGCCATGCCCGTCGAGACCATCGAACTCAGCGCCCAAGTCATCCAGACCGAGATACGAATCGATGCCAGCCCCGAGACCGTCTACGGCCTCTTCTTCGAGCGACCCAACGACTGGTTCTACGAGAGCGAAGAGAGCCGCAAGACGCAGACGACCAAGATCGAGAACCGGATCGGCGGGCTGTTTTACCTGGAGACCACAAGGCCCGAGGGCCCGCCAGACCTGAACGTCATCGGCACCATCACGATGCTCAAGCCCAATCGCAAGATCCGGCTGCGTGGCGACTGCACGATGCCCAGCGCGTTTGTCGCGAATATGACCATCGCCTTCGAGGCCGATGGTGCCGGCACCCGCGTGAGCGTGGAGCATCGCATGGCCGGCGAGTTCGACGCCGACCTCCCAGCAGGATTTGAAGAGGGATGGCAGGACGGGTTGCAGAAGCTCAAGACTCTCTGTGAGCAGAGCGGCTGACGGCACTGCCCTGCCGAGCCAGCCCGAAAGGGGGTCTCGTTATGGGCATGTGGACGCGAGGGATTGCGGCCGTAGCTGGCATCGGCGTGGGTTTGGCGGTTCTCGCCACCGGTCCTGCGGGCTCTTCGTTTGGAGCGAAGGCGTTGCTTGAGCAAGTTCCCGAAAAGTTCTCGATCAACGGCTTGCTGCACGAGCGATCAGCGAGCGACAAGCAGGTTGTCGTGGAGCGGGTCGTGCCCGCATCGATCGCCGAGTGCTGGAAGATGTGGACCACCACCGAGGGGGTCGGCAGGTTCCTGACACCCAATAACACGGTCGAGCTCGCCGTCGGCGGCCCGTTCGAGGTCTACTTCCTCCCGCAGAATCCGGAAGGGCAGCGAGGCTCGGAGGGATGCAAGATCCTGAGCTACGTGCCCGAGCGCATGCTCTCGTTCGAGTGGAACGCGCCGCCACACTTTCCGGAGGTCCGCGCAAGGCGCAGCCGCGTTGTCGTGATGTTTGAAGAAGTACCCAGTGGCACCAAGGTAGAGCTGATCCACCTGGGTTTTGGCAACACCACGCAGTGGAACGACGTGCACGAGTACTTCACGCTCGCCTGGCCGCAGGTCATGGATCGATTCGCCGACGCCGCTCGGACTACCTGATCCGCACGCGGAAGGTCTCCAATTCGGCATCGGCTGAAGCAGCACCGACCGAGGGCAAGGCGATCGTGTCGATGACCTGACGATCCCGGACGAATCTGAGCGTGTCGATTGGAACGGCCGTGCCATCGGGCTCGAAGCGGACCGCGAGGATGCGATCCCATGCGATCTCGCTCGGGGGCAGCTTGCCCCCATCCCATGCGGGTCCATCGGAGAGGCCCGTCGTCCAGCCCTGCTCGCTGATGTCCTCGGCGGCAACGCCGAAGGCCATAGAGAATCGGTGCTTCGCGAAGATGTCATCCCGCCCGTACTGATGGCGGAGTACGGCCGTCGCGATGTGGTCCATCTGCCACGCGCTCCAGAACCGTCGGTCGTACTGCCGACGCCCGGTATCGGCCGCCCTCCAGGGAGAGCGCGCCACCAGGATCACCGCCCCTGGCTGTGGGTCCGGGAACAGCTCGGCGATCGCTCGAGCCTCTTGCAGGTCGAGGCGGTATCGCTCCTTCAACGTTGCCTGGATGCCTACGAGCGAGACCGCTCCGGCACCGGCAATAAGTATGGCCAGACAAGTGGCACCGCGACGCGCCACGCTCGCGACACGCACTGGCAGCCCGCGGCTGGCCAACTCCAAGACCGCAACGCACGCGATGAGAAGGCCGATCGCCGGCAGCACGACGTGCCGCGCCTCGATCGGGCCGGTCTTGACGACGATGAACGGCACGAGGCCCAGCGCGAACCACCCGACTCCAACGGGCACCACCATGCCAGTAGCCGGTCGATCGTCTGACGCGTGGACCAACGGCGTGCGAATCGCCCAGAAACACCCCGACAACACCGCCAGCGCGAGCACGAGGAAGCCGAGCATCCCGAGACTGGCAAGGCCAACCTCGATGCCTCCAAGCGTGAGATCCCGACCGTGCACACCACCCAGTTGGCTCCACGTCTGCTCGCCCACAGTCGCGGTGCGCCCGAACCAATCACCGAGCGGAAGCAGGGTGGACACTCCCCCACGGTTTGTAGACGGGGACGTGACGGCCACGAGTAGGACGTACAACGCCGAAGGGACGCCGATGGCCAATGCGAGCAGTGCCGACCGTCGCAGACGCGTCCGAGGCGGCAGGTTCGCACACATTGGCGCGAGCGCGACGCCGCCAAGACAGGCCACCGCTTGCTCGTTGAAGCAGCACGCCGCGAACACAACACAAGCCATGCCCAGAAGCGGCCAAGGACGGACCTCGCGTTCGGGGCTTCGCATCACGCGATGCGCGACGAGCACAACGATGATCCCCGCGAGTGCCGTCGGTATTGCCGCCGGCCAGTGCATGACGTCGAAGGCCATAGGTAGCGTCAAGAGCAACGCCGTAATGGCCCCCGCACCCAGGACGAACCCGAGGCCACGCACCCACCGCCACGTGGCGACGCAGAGTCCCAGGTACGACAGCGCAGCAAGCAGGTTGGCGATTGCCGGAGCGTCCCATGTCAGGCTGACCACGTGGCGGACGAGGACCAGCGACAGCGGCCTCCAGAAGAGCGGCAATCTCCAGAGGTCGGCTACCGCAATGGCACCCGTGGCCGGGTCATTGACGGCCCAGGTGTAGTCGTCTCGCGTCTTGCCGATATCGCCGCCAAAGAACACACCGACGAGTACGAACAACAGGAGCGTGCACACCACAAAGCACCACGGCGCAATCGAAGCACCACGAGCAGTCGACAGTTGGGGCGCTGATGGGCTGTCCATCGGGCCCAGTCTACGTCGCTGTATCGTGCGTCAGCGGCTTTTGGTCAGGCAGCGCGTGTTCGCTGCGCAGTGCGAGGCAACACCGCGATCGCCAATGCCGTGAGGTCGTCCTGCTGGTGCAGGGAGCCGGCCTGGCAGTCCACGCGTTGGGCAAGGCAGTGGATCGCGTTGGCGGTGGTCGCCCGATCGTCGCTGCCGATCCACGGCAGCTTCGCGAACTCGCCGAGGTAGGCCTGGGTGTCGAGCTTGCCCGCTTCTGCGCCGGCGTCGGTATCGGGAAAGGCGGTCTCGAAGCCATCGCTGTAGAGCAGCAGCGTCTCACCATCGCCTAGCACGAACGACTCCTGCTCGTACGGCTCGCCGTCGAACACTCCGAGGAGCGCGCCGCCGGACTCGATGGCCCGCGGCTCGGTGCCGCCGAGGATGAGCGCCGGCGGATGGCCGGCCGTGCACAGTGTGACCTCGCGTGTCCGAGTATCGATGACACCGCACACCGCGGTCGCGAATCGCGACCGGCCGCGCTGAGTTCGCACCAGATCGCTGTTGAGTGCGGTCATCGCCTCGGCAGGCGTCCGAGACTTCGCGCCGCCTCGTAGGCTCCGCGAGATGATCATCGTGAGCAGCGCGGCAGGCACGCCATGGCCCACGGCGTCGGCCACGAAGAACCAGAGCCGGTGATCGTCGATCATGACCGCGTCGTAGATATCGCCGCTGACGTACGTCGCGGGGCGGAACATGACCCCGAAGTCGAGGCCCTCGGCCGTGGGCAGCTCGGCCGGAAGCAGCTCTTGCTGGATCGCGGCGGCGAGGTTGAGTTCCTCGTGCATGCGGTCCATTTCTTGGCGCACACCACCCTGGAAGCTGCTGAGGATCTTCAGCTCGCGCTGGAGCACACCGACGGAGTCCTGCCGCCCCATGAGCGCGTGCAGCGTTGTCGCGATGGCGTCTGGCGACAGATCCGCAGCAACGCCAACAAGACCCCCACCGCTGACCTGCTCGCGGATGTCCTCAGGCATACCGGGCATCATGATGAAGCCGAACGCGAGCGAGTCCCGGAGCAGGTGGGCCAGGGCGATGATCGTGGACTTCGGGGTGCCCTCATCAAGCAACACGATCACAGCGCACACGGACGACGACTGCTGGCCCTCGCTCTGGGCGATCAGCGCGTCGGCGAGGTCGGCAACATCGATCGACTCGGATTCCGGAGCCGTACCCGGCCACGCGTTCGACACGCGCTGCCACAGAGCGTGCAACTCTTGCGCGCCGTCAGACGAGCTCGCGAGCATCAAGGTTGGTTCGGCCACGCCGTGCCCTCCGGGCGAGAAATCCCCGCCAAGGGGGGACAAAACGCCTCTAGGGCTATCGGCTCAGCGGGCCATCTGCTGGAGTCGGGTGGTGTCCAATTCGATGGTGTCGCCGCGCTCGATGCCGAGTTCTCGGAGCTTACCGGCCCGAAGCTCGATGGCGAACTGAGCCGCCGCGTTGCTCGAGTATCGGGTCAGCCGATTCTCGTACGCTTGGTCGCTCTCGCCGGGCTCTCGCGGCTCGACCGGCATTTCGTGCGTCGCGACCACTGTGCCAAACTGGTCGAGAAAGGCGATATCGATCGGCACAAGGCAGTCACGCATCACGAAACCGAGCACGCGTGGACGCGGGAAGACGAACAGCATCCCGCCATCCTCCTCGATGAGTTCTCGGCCCCCGAGGCCGCGCAGGCGTCGGGCGTTGTCGGCGGCGAGCTCGAGGAAGAACACCTCATCGTTGATGCGGATGGTCTCGACGTCGTTGGCCACGGCGTCATTCGGCACGCACGCGCTCATGAACAGGCCGACGGCGGCCAGGCAAAGAATCAGCAACGTCCGAGTAGCCATGCGTCGTCCTCCGGCGTGAAGCGGGCGGGCCCGCGGGGCATGGTATCGAGGTCGAACCGCCCGGCGAATTCGGCCAGATCCATAGCCGTGCGCGGCTGATTGGGTATGGACCAGCTCCCCAGCAACCCCAGGATGCGCTCGAGCGGCACGCCGTGCTGGCGATAGTGCTCAACCCGGCTATCACCGTGACGCTTGGCCAGGCGGCGGCCGTCGGGTCCGACCACCAGCGGCAGATGCGTGTACGTGGGGATGGGCTCCAGGCCCAGAGCCTCGTAGAGCAGCACTTGCTGGCCCGTCGAGGCCACGAGGTCGTCACCGCGCACGACCTGGGTCACGCCCTGGCGGGCGTCGTCCACGACCACGGCGAGCTGGTACGCGGGTGTGCCGCGTTTGGTCCAGATCACGAAGTCGCCCGCATCGGCCCGCGGATGGGTCTCCCGCGCCCCGAGGAACTGATCCGAGAAACGCACGGCACGATCGGGGCTGACGAACCGCCAGTTGGAGTCGGGTCGGTCAAAATCGGAGGGCGCGAGCGGGTCTGGCCTCGTAGAGGGCGTCGGATCAGCAGCGCCATCGTGCGGAGCCGAGGCGGCTTCGGCGATCTCCCGCCTCGTCAGCTCGCAGGGATAAGCCAAGCCCAGCCGAGCCAGACGGCCGACGGCTGACGCATGACCCTCGAAATCGTCGCTCTGGATCGTGGGCTGGCCGTCCCAGTCCAGGCCCAGCCACCGAAGCGTGTCCTGGACCTGACCGACGGCCTCGGGCTTCACGCGGGGGCCGTCGAGGTCCTCGATGCGAAACAGGACGCGCCAGCCGTGCCGGCGGGCCAGCACCCAGTTGATCACGAACGTCCGGGCGTTGCCCAGGTGGAGCGCCCCCGTGGGTGAAGGGGCGAGGCGGGTGATCTGGGCGAGTTCTCGGACCATGGGGATCGGGGACATCGGTATCGGGATGACGCGAGCTTGGCGACCGACCGCCGGGCGCTACCGTTGGGGCCCGGCGGGTCGGGCACGGATGGATCGTTGGCCGCCCCGGGCCGGAAGCGATGGAGTATCGCCATGGAGAAGCTCTCCGAAGCCGAGGTGAAGGATCGCCTGACGCACCACCCCGAATGGACCGAGGTGGGCGGAGAAATCCAGCGGACGTTCGACTTTGCCGACTTCAAGGCCTCGATGCGGTTTGTCAATGACGTCGCCGACGAGGCCGAGCGGGTCCAGCACCACCCAGACATCCTGATCCGCTATTCGCGCGTGACCCTGACCGTCTCGACGCACGACGCCGGCGGGATCACCGTCAAGGACTTCGATCTGGCCGCCTTTGCCGACAACGCCGCCGGATCGATCGCCGGGGCCACGGCCTAAGCCGCCGACCGAACACCCCGAGCCCAATCCAGACGACCGACAAAACTGCCGTGTGCGAGTGGCTGCCACGTGATTAGTGCGGCACTTCCTTGACGGCGTTGCGATTCCAAGCGGGGACGCGGATCAGGATCGGGCCATCGCCCTCAACCTCGCACTGACAGCTCAGACGGCTGTTGATCTGCAGGCCCGGGGCTTCCTCGACGCGGTCCTCCTCGGCCTCGGTGGCCTCGGTGACGTCGTCCATGCCCTTTTCGACGTAGACGTGGCACGTCGAGCAAGCGCACACACCGCCACACGCGTGCTCGATGTTGATGCCGTTCTCGACCGCGACCTCGAGCAGGTGCTCGCCCTTGGCCGCCATGAGATCCCACTCGACCCGATCCGAGCCGGTGAGGGCCTCGGGATCCTCAAGTATGAACTTGACGGGGACCTCCTTGGGCCCGTGGTCGTGGTCGCTGTGGCGTAGGTGCATGCATGCAGTTTAGGCGAGGCTTGGGTTGTCCCCAGATCGTGCGTTGATGTCTGCTAGGGATTTCACTTGTATCGCGACCACTATCCGGCGCCGATTGCACGCGAACTTCGATCGAAGCCCGTTAGACTGGCAAGAGCGAGTTCTCGAACGGGAGGATACCAGATGCCATCGATCAGGAACCACGCCATCACCGCAGTGCTGGCCTTGTTATCCGTTCTTGTCAGCACCCAGACTGCCAGCGGGCAGCCCGAGGTCTTTGAGGACATCACCGTTAAGGACGCGATCGAGCGCACGAGCGGCAGCGACCGCGTGCTCGTGGTCAAGGCGACGGCGGTGTGGTGCGGACCGTGCAAGCGCATGGACGCGACGACTTGGGTCGACGAGTCGGTCGTCTCCTGGATCAGAGAATATGGGCTGGCCACGCAATTCGATGTCGATGAACAACCCGAGCTGGCCCGAGAGCTTCGCGTCCGGGCGATGCCGACGATGATCGCATTTCGCGATGGCGAGGAGTTCGACAGGATCGTTGGGTATCGCGACGCGAACGGCCTGCTGGCTTGGATGAACGACGTCAAAGCGGGCAAGACCGGACTCGATCGCGCGCGCGAGGCCGCCGCCGATGGAGCCGACGACGGCGAGCGCATCGACATCAGGGCTCGCATGGAGCTTGCCAGGTCCTTGCACTTTCGCGGAAAGTACGAGGAGGCAACAGACGAGTTCCTCTGGCTGTGGGACAACATGCTCGATCACCAGCCGAGCATGGTCGGCGTTCGATTGTCGTACATGGTCTCAGATATGAAGAACCTAGCCGAAGAACACGAGCCGTCCAAGGAGAGGTTCATCGCTGCTCGTAACGGACTGACGGCCCGACTGCAAGATAGCGAGCGTCGCAGTTGGAGCGACCTACAAGACTGGATCGCACTCAACAGAGTCGTCTCGGATGCGCAGGCAACGCTGGATTGGTTCGACCGCGTCAAGGCACGCCCCGATGGCCCACCCACACTGCGACGTATGAGCCACACGCTGGACGAGCTGCTGATGAAGCACGAGCGTTATACCGACCTCGAGCACATCGGTTGGGATCCGGTCGCCGATCTGCGGCGCAGTTTGGAGATGAGCGGCTTCGGCATGGACGATTGGGGTGAAGCCAGGCGAGAAGAGATGCTGACCAGCAGCGAACGCTTCGCCGCTTCGAGGGCGGGGGGCGCCCTGTTCGCATGCATCAAGGGCGATCACATCGAGCATGTCGAGCCGCTCGTCGAGCTGCTCAATCAACGCATCTCGCGTGTCGACGGTGTGGTTGTGGCGTATGAACACCTGCTGCGTCGCGGGGTGGCCCATTCGTCACTTTTGCCACCGCTGGATCGCGCGATCGAGTCGGAGAGCGCCCCGCAACGCAAGCGCACGCTGCGTGACCTGCGCAAGCGCGTGCGTTCGAGTCTGGAGCACTAGCCCCGCTCGCCGACCTGCGCGAGCATAGCGAAGCGATCGATCTCAGGCTGCGAAGGCGAGCGTTCGCGCCGTGCCATCGCAGCCCGAGCAACCTCGAGGAACTTTTCGGGTCGGTAGGCACGCTCGCCCGCGTCGGTCATCCAGCGCATCGCACCCACACGGCCGGAAACTGCCGTTGACGCCGCCCACATTGTGCCGGTGCCAACAACGGCACCCGTCATGATCCGCGTGCAGATCGCCGTGCGCACGTGGTCGCCCAGAACGCATCCAAGGAACGTCTCGCCGGTGCGCTGGCGATCGACGATGATCTCGCCGTAGGTGTTCAAGAGGTTGCTGTTGGTCGTGCCCGCGCCGAGATTGACCCACATGCCGACATAGCTGTCACCGAGGTATCCGTCGTGCGTCTTGTTGGCGTAGCCCTGGAAGATCGTGCCCGAGACTTCGCCGCCCACCTTGCACACCGGACCAATGGCGGTGTTCGGGCGGATCGTCGCGTGCTCGGCGACAGTGGATCCGGGGCCGACGTATGCGGGACCCAGGATCACCGCGTGGTGCCCGATGCGCGCATCCTCGTCGATCACGATGGCGCCACTGCTGGCATCGAGCACCGCGGTGTCGGCAACGCGCGCGTTCTCACGCACCACGACGCCCTTGGCCGGCGCGAGTTGGCTGAGGTCGTACGACAGGCACGCATCCCGGAGGCTCCGCACGTGCCAGCAGCGTTCCAGGAGCCGCGCTTCATGATCGGTGGCCTCGTAGCTGCTGGTGTCTAGGAGATCACTGGAAGGGTCGGCCACCTTTGCCGCCAGGACCGTGCCACCATCCACAAGCGCGTGCCCGGGCTCCAAGGCCGCGATGGTCTCGGCGTCGCGAGCGGCCAGCGGCCAGCGGCCGTTGACAAGGGTCGCGCCCCCAACGATCGGAAGGTTCACGCCCAGCTTTGGGTGGAGCTCTTGGGTGAGTTCCACCTGCGGCTCGGGCACGATCAGCCCCGCGGGTGGCAGGCCGAGCTGGCTCCAACGCTCGTGGGGGGTCCAAGCCCCGGTGCGGACATCGAAGGCCGGTCTGAGATCGGTCAGTGGAGCCAACTCGCCGCCGCCGTCGTCGAAGAGGATGAGCTTCATGGCGGGACTCCGGACCCAGGGGAGGCGCTCGCGCCGCGATCAGGCGCGGCGTTGCCAGGGACGCTGACCGTGGCCGCCGAAGCCGAGCAGCGGCGCCGCGGCAACCAACAAGAAGCCAATCGGCACACTGAGCACCGCGGTGTAGCCGGCCGACCCCAGCCTGATGAGTGTCTCCGAGCCCGGGCTGAACGCGAGGGGAGCACCGGCGAGCGTCTGGATCAGCAGCAGCACGACCACAACAAACTGGGCCGCGATGACGCCCGCGAACGTGAGCACGCCCAGCGTCGCAAGGTGGTGCCGTACCAGCTTGCCGCGGAGCGTGAGGATGACCTGGGCCATGAGCACACCGCCGAGGGCATACGGGCCGATCAGTGGCTGCGCTGGTGCGTCGATCATGGGCCAGCCGCCCGTGAGATCGAGTGTGAGCCCCAGCACGAGGCAGGCCCAGATCGCGTGCATCGGAGGGGCGCTGAGCGCGACGAACGCTCCGAGCGCTAACAAGAAGCTTGGCTGCACCGGGCCGATAGCCAGCGTGTCTCGCAGCCCACGCTCGAGGCCAAGCAGCACGTAGGCGAGTATGGCGAACACCGGCCAGTTCATGCGCCGCCGCCTTCCGAGCCGCCCGCCGCCTGCTCGGTCTCTCCCTCAACCGGATCGATGGGCACGCGGAGCACGACCTCGCTCACGCGGCGCAGCGGCACGGTGGGCTCGACGGTTACGACCGTGCGCGTGGGCTCATCGGGTGCCGAAGAGACTTCGATGACGGTGCCGACGATGAGCATCTGCGCGCTTCGCGGCCATGTCTCGTCACGCAGTCGAACGGTCATGCCCGTCGTGATCTCGACCGGGCGTTGGCGAGAGTCTTCGAACACCCAGGTCGCCGGGCCGCGGAGCCGGCCACCGCCGATGGGCTCGAGCCGGCACTGGATGCCGCTGTCCAGTGTGTCCGCCGTCATGACCAAGGCCATGATGCCACCGGCGGCGCTGTCGGTGATGGGTCGCACGACGCTCCACGCCGCCGTCGATCGCTCCACGCGGCCGAGCAGTTGCAACCCCTCCACCACCGCTACGGCATTCTCGACGACGCCGCGGCCAGTACCCGCGCGCACCTGGAGTGCGCTACTCGATGCCTCGCTGAACCGGCCGATTACTGGAGCCGCGATCTGGCGGACGCCGAGTTCCGGCGTCAGTTGGGCGCCGCGTTGGAGCTCAAAGACGCGGCGCTCAAGCTGGCGGACACGCAACTCCATATCAAGCGAACGCTGCCGAGCGACCTCAAGCTCCTGGCGGTACTGCTCGGCGAGCGCGGGGTCGGCGCTGCGGCGGAATGGACGGGTGAGCGGATCGGCCACCCAGCGGACGGCGTTGCTCACGGGCGCAGAGATCGTCACGGCCACGTCAGCGAAGCCGGTCGTCCAGCGCGTGTAGCGCATCGGCACAACCGAGAGGATGAAGAGCACGACGAGCGTGATCCTCAGCAGCGTCTTGGCGCTCGGTCTTTTGGAGAGTGGTCCAGCCATGGCGCTCCGCGCTCAATCCGGGCTCAAGCTGCACTCGGGGGCAGCGGCCGGCGGCGGCCGGCTAGACGTCGATGTCGTTCTCGAGGGTGGCCTTCCACTCCTCGATGTGCTCAAGATAGATGGCCGTCCCGCGGGCGACACAGGTCAGCGGATCATCCGCCAGCTTGCACTCCAGACCGGTGGCCTTGCGGAGAACATCGGGCAGCCCACGAAGCAGCGAGCCACCGCCGGCGAGCATGATGCCGTTCTCGACGAGGTCGGCGGCGAGCTCGGGCTCCACCTTCTCGAGCGTTCGTGTCACCGTCTCGATGATCTGGCTGATCGGCTCGTTGAGGGCCTCGCGGATCTCCTCGCTGGTGATGGTCGCCTTGCGGGGCAGGCCGCTGATCATGTCGCGGCCGCGCACCTCGATGGTGGTCTCGTCGCTGATGGTCGCCGCCGAACCGAGCTCGATCTTGATGCGCTCGGCGGTCTGCTCGCCGATCATCAGGTTGTACGTGCGACGCATGTGGTTCATGATCGCCTCGTCCATGTCGTCGCCGGCGACGCGGACGCTCTCGCACACCGCGATGTCGGCCAGGGACATGACGGCGACCTCGGTCGTGCCACCGCCGATGTCGACGATCATCGACGCGGTCGGTTCGGCAACCGGAAGGCCGGCGCCGATGGCCGCAGCAACGGGTTCCTCGAGCAGGTACGTGCGACGCGCCCCGGCGTGCTCGGCGCTGTCGAACACGGCCCTCTTCTCGACCGCGGTGATGCCGCTGGGCACGCTGATGACCACGCGCGGGCCGACGAAGCCCCAGTTGCGCGTGAGCTGGTTCACCTTGCGGATGAAGTAGCCCAGCATCGCCTCGGTAATCTGGAAGTCGCTGATCACGCCGTCCTTGAGCGGGCGCACAGCGGCGATCGACCCGGGCGTCTTGCCGAGCATCTCCTTGGCCATCCAGCCGACGGCCTGGCCGTTCTTGAGGACCTCGTTCGTGCCCTTGCGCACGGCGACGACGGACGGCTCGTTCAAGACGATGCCCTGCCCGCGCACCGCAACGAGGGTGTTGCAGGTCCCCAGGTCGATGCCCATATCGACACTGAACAGACTGGTCAAACGGTCTAGGTACCGCACCGCGGCGTCGCCCTCCTGGCCGGCCGTCGCGGTACCGTTGCGACGGATGCTCCGCATAGGGCGGTCCATCGGCCCCGGGGGTCGGCAGGCGTGAGATTATAGGAATCAGTTCAGCCTATCGGCACATACACGAATCGACTTTGGCGCGGCCTCGGCACCCGTATACCAAACAAAATGCGTATACCGCACTAAGCGACACTCAGCCGGTCGACTGCATGGCGGCGGCGATCGCATTGATGCTCGCATGCAAAACGGGGCGGATCGCTTTGGCCTCCCGGCTACGTGCCAGGCGAGACCGCCCGAGCAGTTCGATCTGGACCAGGTTGAGCACATCGGTCCAGGGATTGCGAGCATCGATGGACCGCCCGACGACCGGGGCGTGCTCCATGAGGTCGGCGTGGCCGGTCAGGTCGAGGCTGGCCTTGCGCGCGCGCTCGAACTCAGACTCGATGCGGCTGAGGATCGAGTCGCTGCCGTCCCCACGGAGCGCGTATCTGCGGAAGATCGGCAATCGGGCACGCGCCATTTCCTGATTGGCGTTCTCGAGCACGGTGCCGAGGAATGCGCTCGCGCCACACATCGACCGGAGCTGATCGCGGTCAGCATCATCCAACTCGCGTAGCGCGCTGCCGAGGCCATACCAGCCAGGCACCATCGCGCGCATCTGGATCCACGAGAACACCCAGGGTATTGCGCGGAGGTTCTCGAATTTCAGGCGGTCGCCCGTGGCACGAGAGACAGGCCGCGAAGCGATGGGCAGCCCGCCGATGTATTCCACCGGACTGCAGTCGATGAACCAGGGCCAGAACGCATCGTCGTCGATGAGCTCGCGATAGACGCGCTGAGAGTTGGCTGCCAGCTTCGCGAGGATCGCCGAACCATCGATCGATGCCGAGTGGCTGCGCGACGCCTCGGCCAGCATTGCCGCGTGGACGATCTGCTCGAGATGCCGGCGAGCCATGCCGGCGAGCGCGTAGCGGAAGGTGATGATCTCGCCCTGCTCGGTGAAGCGGAGCCTGCCGCTGCGTGACGCGGGCGGTGCGGCCAAGATCGCCCGCCCCGTACGACCCCCACCACGCCCGGTCGTGCCGCCGCGGCCGTGGAAGTAGCGGAGCCCGATGCCGTGCCTGGCGAAGACCTCGGCGATGCGCTGCTGGGCGAGGTGCAACGCGACATTGGCAGAGACGAACCCGCCGTCCTTGTTCGAGTCGCTGTAGCCGAGCATGATTTCTTGCTCGGGCTCACCCTCGCTTGTCGCCTCGACGTGCTCTCGGAAGCATGGCTCGGCGAGAGCTTTGTCCATGACCCGTGGGGCATTGTCGAGGTCGTCGACGGTCTCGAACAGCGGCACGATCGGCAGCCGTACGCCGGACTCGCGCATCAGCAGGATCACCGCGAGCAGATCGCTCACGTGGCTGGTCATCGAGATGACCCAGCAGGCCACCGTGCGCGGGTCGCGTTGCTGCGCCTTTCGAACGACTCGGAGCGTTGCCATGAGCTCGGCTGAGTCTTCACTCAGAGCATCGTGATCTCGCACCAAGGGGCGATCGGTGGCGAGCTCTTGCCGAAGCACGCCCAGCTTGCCATCCTCATCGAGCGCCTCGTACACGGCCTCGACGCCGGCGGATCGCAGAAGCTCGCCAACGGCTTTTGCATGGACGCGCGAGTGCTGGCGGATGTCGAGCGACGCGAGGTGCAGCCCGAACGACTTGGCTCGCGTGATCGCGTCGGCCAGCAGCCCTTCCTCGGCCACACGGTGCAGGCCGGCCAGCGTGCTGTCGAGCAGCCTGCGGCGGATCGAATAAAGGTCTTCGAGGAGCGCCGCCGAGTCGTATGCAGAGTCATCGCGCACGTGCGTCGTGATCTGGTTGATCATCGCCCGCAGCGGCTCGTGGGGGGAGCTTGGATCTCCGCCCACGCTCTCGATCGAGACCGACAGCGCGTCGTGCAGGCGTTCGAGCTCGGCGGCCCAAAGCTCGCGGGCGGCCTTACGCATCTCCGCGATCGTGCGCTCGGTCACGTCGGCGGTGACGTTGGGGTTGCCGTCGCGATCGCCGCCGATCCAGGAGCGGTAGCGGATGAGCGCGGGCAGGTCGTTGGCGATGATCTCGGATTGGTCATCACCAAACGTCCGACGCGCGGCCCAGGCGACATCGCGAACCAGCCTCGGCACGGCCCGCCAGATCGTGGTCCGCAGAAAGTACACGCCGTTGCGCACCTCGGCGGGCACGTCGAGGCGTTCCTGGCGAACCTCGTCGGTGGTCAGCAGCAGGGCTATGGCTCGGTCGAGGCGGCTGCGGGTCTCGGCGGCCTCGCGTGCGGTGAGCTTGCCGCCCGACAATCGCGCGACGCTCGCGGCGATGTCGGCCTGCTTGTCCAGCACGGTGCGGCGGCGCGTCTCGGTCGGGTGGGCCGTCAGCGTGGGGCCGATGTCCAGGCGGCCAAGCATCGCCGCGATGCCCGCGGCGTCGAGGCCCTGCCCGGTGAGGGTCGCCATCGCGGCGTCGATCGACTCGGGTCGGCACGAACCATCCTCGAGGCTCCGCTCGCGCGAGCGGTTGACGCGGATGATGTTGAGCTGCTCGGCCTTGTTCAGCAGGTGGAAGCGGGCCGCCCCGACGCGGACCAGGCCCGCCAACGAGTGGAGGTCCATGCCCGCGATCCGCTGGGCCGCCCGATCGAGCTGGGCCTCGCCCGCCCCCGAGCCACAGCCCGAGGCGATGGCCTCCCCCGCCTCGGCGATGTCCCCGAGGCCCACGCTTCCGCAGGCCTGCCGCAGGGCGTCGAGGAGGAGGGTTTTGTCTTGGGTGAAGGGGGAGGTGGGTTGGGGCATAACGCATTGTTGAACAGAGACTGGCCGCCGTGATCGATCGATGGCCTTTTGCCAGGAGGCGCACGTGCTCGCTACACCACCTGCCGGTCTTCGGAAGACGCCTCACACAGCTCGGCCAATTCGCACTCTGCTTCACGCCGAGACTTGAACTCGCGGCCCCAGTCCTGCATCGCAATCAGGATCGGCTCGAGCGAGCGACCGTACTCGGTGACGTCGTACTCGACCCGCGGCGGCACCTCGGCGAAGACCGTGCGTGAGACGATGCCGTCCGCTTCGAGCTCGCGGAGCTGGAGCGTGATCATGCGCTCGGTCGCGTTAGGGGTGAGCCGCTTGAGCTCGCCGAATCGTTTCGCGCCGCTGAGCAAGTGGCACACAAGGATCGGCTTCCATCGGCCGCCGATGACGCTCAGGGTGGCCTCGACATCGCATCCGGTCTTCCAGTTGTACTGCCGCGTCATCTGAAGCTCCAAGGCCCAAAAATCTCAATACTTACAAATTTGTAGGTACTTGTTGTTTCAAGAGCATAGCCATAGCTTGTTCTCCAGACCCGACTGACCCGCCGGCAACCGGCAAGGAGACCACCGTGTCAGAGCAATACACGACGTTTCGGACCAGCCGCGACGGAGGCATCCTCACCGTCACGTTCGACTTCCCTCCCGTGAACGTGCAGGGGCAGGAGATGCTGGCCGACCTCAACGGCCTGGCGATGCGGCTCGAACGCGACCGGGACACCAAGGTCGTGATCTTCGAGTCGGCGCACCCGGAGATCTGGGTGTGCCACTACGACACCAACCTCCTGAAGGACATGTCCACCGAGGCCGTCTCGCGTGACGAGGCCCAGCTCCTCGATCTCCAGTCGGTGCTCGAACGCATCAGCAAGCTCCCGCAGGCAACCGTCGCGAAGCTCGAGGGGTTTGCGCGCGGCGGTGGGCATGAGTTTGCGCTCGCCTGCGACATGCGGTTCGCGGTGCGAGGCAAGTTCAAGTTCATGCAGATGGAGGTCGGCATGGGCATCTTGCCCTGCGGCGGTGGCGCGTCGCGTATGGCGCGGCAAACGGGGCTGGGCCGCGCTCTGGAGATCATCCTGAGCGCACGCGACTTCGACGCCGATGAGGCCGAAGCGTACGGCACGATCAACAAGGCGCTCGATGCCGACGAGATCGACGAGTACGTTGACACACTCGCAAAACGGATTGCGCAGTTCCCGGCCGAGTCAATCAATGCTTGCAAGCAAGCGGTCTACGAGTCGATCGATAGGCCGATCGCCGAGGCGCTCAAGGCGGAGGCGTATTGGTTGTACCAAGCAACGAGCAAGACGCCCGCCATCAAGCGATTCACGATCGCCGACGAAAAGGGCATGGAGCACGACCTCGAGAACCAACGCAACTGGAACGACCTTGTTATGCAGGTGCAAGAGATCCAATGAACGGCCTTCCAGGAGGACACACGCCGATGAAAGCCGCACTACTCAACACGTACGAAGATGGAGCACCATTGCACACTGGCGAGGTGCCGAAGCCGGAAACTCGATCGGGCCACCTGCTCGTCAGGATTGCGGCTTCGAGCGTCAACACCGTCGACACGAAGATCCGCAAGATGGGCGGGCCGGGTGGCCTCGCGCCTCAGACTCCCGCCATCCTCGGGATGGACTTTGCGGGCACGATCGAAGCCATCGGCGAAGGCGTCTCTGGCTTTGCCGTCGGCGATGAGGTGTACGGCTGCGCCGGCGGGCTGGCCGAGCTTCCGGGCACGCTGGCCGAGTACATCTGCGCGGACCATCGCTTGGTCGCGCACAAACCCAAGAGCCTCTCGATGCGTGAGGCGGCGGCATTGCCGCTGGTTGCGATCACCGCCTACGAGGGCCTGACGCGAGCTCGGGTTGGCCCGGGACAGAAGGTGCTCGTCCATGGAGGCTCGGGCGGGGTTGGGCATGTCGCGGTGCAACTCGCCAAGCACATGGGCGCCACCGTGTTCTCGACGGGTGGCGGCGAGCCGCAGCTCGAACTGATCGAGCGCCTTGGAGCGATCGGGATCAACTACAAAACCGAGGCCGTTTCGGCATATGTCGCGAAGCACACCAACGGCGATGGGTTTGACGTGGTCTACGACACGGTTGGTGATCGCAACATGCTCAACTCGTTCGAGGCGATCAAGTTCAACGGCGATGTCATCACCACGACCACGATGTGCGAGCTCGACCTGACCAGCGCGCACCTGAAGGGCGTGACGCTGCACATCGTCTTCATGCTGATCCCCATGATCCACGATGTGGGCCGAGAAGCGCACGGCCAGATCCTCGGCAAGATCGCCGAGATCGTGGACGCGGGCGGCCTCGTGCCCATCCTCGACGAGTCGAGGTACTCGCTCGAAGAAGCAGGCCAGGCCCACGCTCGCCTGGAGAGCGGCAAGGCGATGGGCAAGGTGGTTCTCGAGCACACCAGTGACATGCCGGCATGAGAACGCCTCTCTTGGAGGGGCCCTTCATGCTGGCGGCCAGCCGAGTTGCGCCCCGATGCAGATGTGGCGTGGGTGCCGGTTTCCGATCCAAGAAGCAAGGAAACAAGCCAATATACCGCCTTCGAGGCCGGATTTGACCAATAAGACGACCGGTCGTATTATGCATTCGTGCCTGTCGACCGAACGAGCCCTGAAACACGCGATCGCCTGTTGAACATGGGCATGGACGCATTCCTCAGGCTCGGTTATCACGGCGCGGGGTTGAAGGCCATCCTCGACCAAGCGTGCGTCCCGAAGGGCTCGTTCTACAACTACTTCGAAAGCAAGGAAGACTTTGCGTCTGCCGCCATCCACCACTACGCCGACTGCATAAGTGCTCTTCTTGAGCGCGCTCTCGACGCGCACGACTCGCCCATCGCGGGCCTCCGGGCGTTCTTCCAAGGCCAAGCCGAATCGTTTGAACAATCGGGTTTCAGCGGCGGGTGCCTGATCGCAAACCTGGGCGGCGAACTGGACGACAGCAACACGTGCAGGAAGGCGCTTCAGGAGACCTCTTCGGCGTATCTCGATGCACTGAGCGCTGTTGTAGCCGCAGCTCAAGCCGTCGGCGAGATCCGTTCGGACGTGGCCGCAGCCGAGCTGGCGTCGCTCTTGTCCGATGCCTGGGAAGGCGCCGTGATCCGTATGAAGATCGAGCAATCGATGGCGCCGCTCGACGGTGTCTTGAGCCGCATCCTCGACGGCTTCTTCCAGCCATGACTCGCTTTAACCGGGTTTGCACGCGCGATCAGCACTCCATCGTGGCTGCAAGTCCAAGTTCCGAGAGCTCGTCGCCCACGCATTCATTCGACTGGGCGAAACCGTCGTTCGACTCGCGCAGCACCTCATCCCAATTCATTCGCCTCGTGGGCACTAATACGGAGTCTGTAGCATGAACAAGGACGACTTCACCGAAGTGCTCCAGCTATTGCAAGACTACTACGACGGGCTGTATCGGCTGGACGTCGAGCTGCTTCGTGATGTGTTCTCGCCGACTGCTCACTACGCAACTATCACAGATGGCTCTTTGCTGACACTCTCGATCGACGAGTACTACGAGCGGCTCGCGAAACGGCCATCGCCTGCCGGGCAAGGGGTCGACTACGCGTTTCGTGTGCTCTCGATCCGATTCGCTGGAGAGAGCACAGCTCTCGCGGAGATAGAGTGCTCGCTCTTCGGGCACGACTACACCGACTACCTGTCTCTGCTTCGTGTGGACGGGCGTTGGCGTATCCAGACCAAGGTCTTTGAAGGTGTCCCACAACTCGCAAGGGAGGCATAGCAGTGCCATACGTGAATGTTCAAATCACGCGCGAGGGCGATACCTCAGCCGAGCGCAAGGCCGAGGTCATCCAGGGGATCACTCGTGTCCTCGAAGACGTACTCGGGAAGGACCCGGGCACGACATTCGTGGTTATTGAGGAGGTCCAACTCGAGAATTGGGGGATCGGTGGCATGCCCGTTGAGGCATATCGCCGGCAGCGAATCGCCACAACGTGAGCCCGGATTACGAGCCGTTCCGACGCACTGCTACCCAACAAAAAGGGCCCCACGAATGGGGCCTTCAAGCACGGGCGGAAGGATTCGAACCCTCAACCTCCTGATCCGTAGTCAGGTGCTCTATCCAGTTGAGCTACGCCCGCTAAGGGCCTCGATGGTAGCACGCGAATTGGCCCTGGGGAGGCCCCTGGGTGGCCGCTAGGGCCGATTCTGGGAGACGGTCGCTTGATCGAGGGCAGCAGGTGAGCCATAATTTGCTCGCTGCAGGGATGTTACTGGCTGGTGGACTACCGCCGGCGTCCGCCCTGAGGCTCCAAGGTTTTGGACGGTTCGCCCGAGTTTGGGCACGCCTACGGCAGCCTGGCTCGGTCCAGGGAGGAATGGTTCGCACATGGCCCACACAGTCTCCGCACGCAAGCGCATCCGGCAGAACATCCGCCATCGGGCCCGCAACCGCTGGCGCCTGCAGACCATGCGTAACGCGATGAAGGACTTCGAAGACAAGCTGGCCCACGGCAGCCTCGAGGATGCCAAGGCCGCCTACATCGCCGTGCAGAAGATCCTGGACCGCACCGCCGCGAAGGGTGTCATCCACCCCAACCAGGCCGCCCGCCGCAAGAGCCGCCTGAACGCCCGGCTAAAGGCACGGGCCGCGTCCGGCCAGTAGGACCAGAACGGCAAGAGAAGAGAGCAAGCGCCCGTCGCAATCGCGAGGGGCGTTTTTGATTGCACTCGCGGCGGGATTTAGGATCGCGACGTGCCGGAAGCACCCGAGACATCCGAGCAGGTGGCGGCTGAGGAGGCCGGGCCGGAATCGCGCACGGCTTTGGGCGAGTATGCCCAGGCCTCGCGAACGCCGTTGCACATCCTCGCGTTCCTGCTGCCGATCATTGTGGTCTACGAGGTTGGCCTGGCGTTGCAGCACGAGGCGCTCGCGGGCACGGGCGGCGTGCGGGCGTGGGCCATGCTGGCGCGGGTGATGGAGACGCTGGGCGTGTCGCCTTCGGCCGTCGTCGGCTACTCGCTGCCGGCCGCTGCGATCATCATCGTGCTGCTGCTGTGGCATGTGTTCGAGAAGCAGCGATGGCGAGTGCGACCGGCGGTGGTGCTGCTCATGGCAGCGGAGACGGTGGCGTGGATGGTGCCGCTGCTGCTGTTCGCGGGCGTGCTGACGCGCGTGATCGGCGATGGCAGCGGGACGACCAGTCCGCAGCCGATGTCGCCTACGACACTGGAATCGCTTGAGGGCCTGGGCTGGCAGGCGCGACTGGTGATCGCCTTGGGCGCGGGGCTGTATGAGGAGTTGCTCTTCCGGATGGCGCTGCTCGCGCTCCTGCATGCGGTGCTGGCCGAGCTCTTGAAGCTCGGGCCAAAGCTCGTCTTCGGGATCGCATTGCCGGTGTCGGCACTGGCGTTCGCGCTCTATCACGACGTGTGGACGGCGGGCGGGGTCGATGTCTGGGCGACACTGCTCTACTTCGCGGGTGGGTTGTACTTGGGCGTGATCTACCTGCTCCGCGGATTCGGCCTCGCGGTCGGGGTGCACGCTTGCTACAACACAACGGTGCTGGTGCTGCTCGGTCCGGTATGAACCGGCGAGTTCTGTGGAACGCCCGGAGGTTGGCACCCATGGTTGACCAAGGCGGCGCGTCGAATAGCATTGTCGCTACGACGAATAGACGGCCCCATCGTCTAGTCTGGTCTAGGACGCCAGGTTCTCATCCTGGAAACCCGGGTTCGAATCCCGGTGGGGTCATTGCCTACAAACCAGCTAGCAACGCGTACTCGCGAAGCCATTCCTGGTTACTTTCCGCCAAATATCGCGAGTCTTTCTAGAAACACGAACGTGTTCGTGAAGCTCTTGCTCTGATGTCAGGGGCGGGTTCTGAACCGTTTCCGTACTTGGCTATCTCACCCTCAATTGGGGGGTGAGTAGGGCCGATGTACGGTTGAACCCGCGGAGTGTCACGAGATCAAGCGGAACCAGCACATCCAGATCCATCACTCGGCGGCCTCCACGGCGCGTCCGTTCCCTGTCGGACCCGAGAGCGCGGCAGAACTCGTGGAGACTGCTCGCGCCTCGAGCCGGCCTCCCTCACAAAGCCGCACGCGGCACTCTCCGCGGGTCGAGATGCACGGCCAGGAGGTCGTGCTCAGCGTGCTGCACCCGGGAGGCACGCACTCGTCTTCGAAGAGCCTCTTGCTAGATATCGGTGCTGGCGGCGCCGCGATCTTGTATCCCGGCTTCCTCTACAACGACGCCGAGTGCGTGTTGCATATTGAGACCACAAGCGGGGAGCCGGAGATGCTCCAGGCGACACTGGCGTGGTGTCGCGTGCTCAACAAGGGCGTCCACATGGTGGGCATCCGCTGGACAGAGCTCTTTGACATCCGGCAGTTTGTGCCATCGAGTCGCTGGGGAGAACTCGGTACGAGTGGCGACAACGTGGCATCGCCCGATGTCTCCGGCAAGGTGCTCGCTATTGGCATGGACGAACTCGAGATCGAGTTGCTCAAGATGCTCTTGAAGGACTTGCCCATCCAGGTCGAGTCCGCCGGCTTTGCTGGGGCCGCGATCGACTCCCTTCACGACCAGGCCTTTGACGTGCTCTTCGTCAACGGGGACTGCCCGGAACTCGACCATGCCTCGTTCACGGCGAAGCTCCGCCATGAGGGCTTCGACGAGCCAGTGTTCGTGTTGATCGATCGCAAGCACCTGCCGGATTCGTCCGGAGGCTTGGAGGGCGTTCAGTATCTGGCGCGTCCGCTGGGCGAAGAGGGGTTGCTCGGTTCTATCCGGGACGCGATGCTTAAGGCCGCAGAGGGGACCGGCGGGAGCAAGCCGATCGTCTCTGATCGCGCGAATGACCCGGATCTTCATGGGCCCATCGGGAAGTTCGTCCGGCACGCTCGCGAGCTCCGCCAGACGCTGCGAGGCACGATCAACACGGACAATACCGAGGAAGCGCGGCGGTGCCTCGTTCTTCTGAGCAACACCTCGTCGGGATTCGGATTCTTGTCGCTCAGCGACGCTGCGGCTGGAACGCTGAAGGCGCTCGACGCCTCGGGCTCTGCGCAAGAGGCCGGACCTGCGATCAAGCAGTTCATCCGGGTGCTGGACCGCCTTGCGGACCCCAGCCAGCCGGCTCAAGCCGCCTGACCACTCGACGAGTAAAGCCGCCTGCGGCCACCGGGTTCGGAACCGCGCCCCTGCCAAGACAGGCAGACCGACCACCACCCGCGCGGCACTCGTCCGAAAACCGCATGTTGAAGCCGGAGACTCACGAAGGCGTTCAGGCGTCTCCGGAAAGGCGGCCCAGACCTCTCAGACGAAGGAGCATCAGGGCAATCCTGCGACAAAATCCGTGAGACCCCTCACTTTTTGGGGGTTTCTCGCCGATGGGGGTCTTCGTTAGGAGGCTCGCCGTCTGATGAATCACAAGCACGCCATGCAAGTTCACCGGTCCGCCGCACAGTCGGCCAAGCCGCTCAACATCAGCCCCGAAGGCCAAGCCGAGCTTGTGCAGATGGCTCGGGACAATGCCGGTGCCGAGTCTGCGAAGCTTGCCCGGCACTCGGTCCGGCTCCAGATCGATCGCGAGCCCGTCGTCCTGAGCGTGATCCATCCCGGCGGCACGCACTCCGCTTCGGAGTCGATCCTGTTCGATATCGGGCCCGGCGGTGCGGCGGTGCTCTATCCGGGTTTCTTGTACGGTGGGACCGATTGTGGGCTCCACCTTGCCACGACCGACGGCAAGGAATCGATGCTTGGGGCCAAGGTCGCGTGGTGCCGCTGCCTGAGCCGCGGCGTGCACTGTGTAGGCCTGCGTTGGTCGGAGGAGGTCGACGTGCGCCGCTATGTGCCGTCAAGCCTCTGGAGCGAACTGAACCTCGGCAGCGACAAGGCCAGCATGGCGGAAGTCAGCGGGCGCCTGCTCTGCATTGGCGTCGAACCACTTGAGATCAACCTGATCAAGCTGATGTTCCAGGGCATGCCGGTTGAGGTTGAGGTTGCCGATGATGCGGGCGCCACGTTTGATAGCCTCCATGCGCAATCGAGCGATGTGCTCCTGATCAACTCGGATAGTGCCGCATTCGACTCTGAGAAGCTCATCGCCCAGCTGCGCCAAGAGGGTTTCGCCGAGCCCGTCATCCTCCTCGCTGACAAGCGTAACGAGTTCGAGAAGCAGTCTGGTGGTGACTTCCGCGTCGTGAGCAAACCGCTTGACGCCGATGGGTTGCTCTCGGCCGTTCGCGAGTTGATGCTTGCCCAGGACTCGACGATGACCGGGACGAGCCCGATCTCGTCGAGCCTAGCCAGCAAGCCCGAGATGGTGACCGCGATCGAGGGCTTCGTGGAGCATGTACGAGCGCTGGGAGACACTCTTCGCGGCGCGATCTCGGCGGACAACACCGATGAAGCGCGCAAGTCGCTGCTGTTGATCCACAACACGGCTTCCGGATTCGGATTTGGGCTTCTTGGAGAGGCCTCGGCCGAGGCGTTGAAGGAACTCGATGCGTCGGGATCCGCCCAGGAGGCGGCGCCGCACATCCGCCGATTTGTACGGGTGCTCGATCGGGTTCGTGCGACCGAGTTGGCTACCGACGTGGCCTGACTTCGAGAGTCGTGTCACTCAATCAGACTTGTCTCGGCCGGACTCTGGTTGCGAGAGCTCGTGCGCGGCTGTTCGCGCGCCGCCCTCGATGACCCGATCCGCGGCGATGTACCCCACCGTGACGGCGAGCACAAGCAGGGCCCCGATCAGCTTGTTCGGCGCGGGCACGGGGATCTCGATCCAGCGGCAGGCGGCACCGAGAGCGAAGGCCAGGGCGAAGCCGATCGCGGTCTTGAGCATGGGCAGTCGATCTCCATTGGGGGATCCGGCAGATTCTTGGGTCCCAGCGGTCGGAATCCGGGGGTATACGTTCTATGATCGGCCCTTCTCACGGCCCAACCATCGCAGAAATTCGTTGAAGGACCCTGCCCCATGCCAGTATCCCCGACGTCCTCGATCCCTCTGACCCTGGGCGCCGTCGGCGACATTCCTGCGCCGTTCTACGTCGCTCCGATCGCCGGTTTGGCGGCTCTCGCTACCGCGGTGTACCTCCGCAACAGCGTGATGCGCAATACCGAGGGCGAAGGCGAGACGGTGCGAATTGCCGAGGCCGTCCGTGACGGCGCGATGGCGTATCTCAAGAGCCAGTACAAGGTTGTCGGTGCGGTGTTTATCGCACTGATCGCTGTCCTGGGCCTGATGGTCTGGGCCGAGCTTGAGCCCGTGTGGGCGATGGTCGGCGTTCCGGTCGCCGGCTTTCTGAGTGGTTTGTGCGGCTGGTTCGGGATGCGGATGGCGACGAACGCCAGCGCCCGAACGGCAACGGCCTGTAAAGAGAGCCTCAACGGCGGACTGACCATCGCGTTCCGATCGGGCGCGGTCATGGGCCTGACGTGTGTGGGCCTTGCGATCTTGGACTTGAGCTTCTGGTACTTCTTCTTCATCTCCTTCGGCGACTCGCTCGGCTTCCTCAGCCTGAGCGAAGAGGGCGACCGCGAAGGCCTCTTGGCCGCGATGGTCACCGTCCTGATCTCCTTCAAGATGGGTGCGTCGCTCCAGGCGCTGTTCGCCCGTGTGGGCGGCGGCATCTTTACGAAAGCCGCCGACGTCGGCGCGGACCTCGTGGGCAAGGTCGAGGCCGGCATCCCTGAGGACGACGCACGCAACCCGGCGACCATCGCCGACAACGTTGGTGACAACGTCGGCGACGTGGCGGGCATGGGCGCCGACCTCTACGAGAGCTACTACTCGAGCATCATCGCCGCGATCGCCCTGGGCGTATCAGCGGCGTTCAGCGTCACCGTTCTCCGAGGCATGGAGGGTGGCTTCGACCTGGCGATGAAGGTGGGCACGCTGCCCATCGTGCTCGCCGGCGCGGGCATTATCTTCTCGATCATCGGCGTGTTTGCCGTGCGGACCAAGGAGGACGCGGGCTTCAAGGAGTTGCTCAAGAGCCTCCACATCGGCGTGTGGCTCTCGTCTCTACTGCTCGCACTGGCCGCGTTCGGCGTGCCGTTCCTTCTCTTGGGTGATGCCGAGACGTCCAACCTTCTCGGCGTGCAGTGGTGGCAGTTCAGCATTTCGATTTGTGCCGGCCTCGCCAGCGGCCTGCTGATCGCCTGGTGGACCGAGTATTGCACGAGCTATGAGCACCCGCCGACCAAGCGGATCGCCCAGCAGGCCATCACGGGCCCGGCGACCGTCATCATCTCGGGTATTGCCGAGGGCATGAAGAGCACGTGGCTGTCGATCTTCGCGGTGGTCGTGGCGATCCTGATCGCCTTCGGTGCCGCGGGTGGCAATGAGAACCTTCTCATGGGCCTGTACGGTGTAGGCATCGCGGCCGTGGGTATGCTCGCGACGCTGGGCATCACTCTGGCGACCGACGCGTACGGCCCGATCGCCGACAACGCGGGTGGCAACGCGGAAATGTCGGGCCAGCCCCCCCACGTCCGCGAGCGCACTGACCTTCTTGATTCGATCGGCAACACGACCGCCGCCACGGGCAAGGGCTTCGCCATCGGCTCGGCGGCACTCACCGCCCTTGCACTGCTCGCCGCGTACGTGCAGGTCGTGCAGTACCACGTCGACAAGCAGACAACCAAGTTCGCCAATGAGCAGCGGCTGGTGGTCACTGCGAACGAGACCGCACCGCTTCAGGGCGGCATCGCGATCTACGAGGGCAACCGACGCTTCGGCATCATGGCCCCGGAAGAGGGACGCGACGGCGGCGATTATGTCGGCGGTGCGATCTTCCTTGACACCGCGCAGTTCGAGGACATCGCCGAGCGCGGACACTTCGGCTCGGGCGGCGCGCTCGCGCTGATCAACCCGGGCGATCAATTCACGATGCTCTGGGAGGGCAACCTCGCGAGCGCTCGTAATCTGACGCTCGAGGGACGAATCGATCATGGCGACCACTTCCACACGGTGACCCTCCGCGCGGTGTCAACGGGGCAGATCACGATCACCGACGTGATGACCTTCTACAACGTGAGCATGACCAGCCCCAACCTGCTGGGCGGCCTGTTCATCGGTGTGATGCTGACCTTCCTCTTCTGCGCCCTGACTATGGACGCGGTGGGCCGTGCGGCCAACGTGATGATGCAAGAGTGCCGCCGCCAGTTCGGCGAGATGCGGGCGCTCTTCCGCAAGGACGGCATGAGCGAGGAGGACATCGCCAACCCCGAGAGTTGGCCGACCCAGGTGGGCTCGGGTGACAATGCCTATCCGAATTACGCCAAGTGCGTGACGATCGCGACCAACGGCGCGCTCAAGGAGATGGTGCTGCCCAGCATCCTGGCGATCGTTGTGCCGGTGGGCACGGGCCTCATCCTCGGCGTGAGCGGCGTGATGGGATTGCTGGCCGGCGGTCTGATCACGGGCTTCGCGGTCGCGGTTTTCATGGCCAACGCCGGCGGCGCGTGGGACAACGCCAAGAAGCTGCTCGAGAGCTACGGCCGCATCACCGCGCAGCAGGCGATGGACGACTCGACGCAGCGCGAGAAGATCCCCGCCGAGATCCGCGACGACATCCTCGCTCGTGCTCGCGAGATGGTCGAGAGTGGCCACGGCGACGAGTACGTCTACGGCAAGGGAAGCGACGACCACAAGGCCACCGTCGTTGGCGACACCGTGGGCGATCCGTTCAAGGACACGTCGGGCCCGGCGCTGAACATCCTGATCAAGCTGCTCAGCTCGGTCGCCGTGGTGTTCGCGGGTGTGGTCGTCAAGTTCGCCCCGTCGATCGGCTCGGCGCTCGGCCTGAGCTGATCCGCGGCAGCATTGATTCGCTGAAGGCCCGCTCGCGAGCGGGCCTTTTTCATTGCTTGCCCCAGAATGTGGCAGCGGGCCACCGTAGGCGTCATATTTTTTTTTTTTATTGTTAGGGCGATAACGGAGATCTACACGACG